>Ga0213864_10000222_pt1 | contig 25366 bp, 29 predicted proteins | sample PICome_5_FD_160078 | JGI IMG/M metagenome (GOLD analysis project Ga0213864, IMG submission 160078) | Coastal seawater microbial communities near Pivers Island, North Carolina, United States - PICO247 | ecosystem: Environmental > Aquatic > Marine > Coastal | place: USA: North Carolina... | reverse complement strand
CAACCATCAAATGTATAACCACTTCGTGTAGGTGTCGGTAGGGAAGCATATTGTCCATATGTTCTATCACCATTTGAACCAGAGCCATTTCCAAAATACACATATCTATTTCCTACGGTTGTTCCACCTTGTTCATCAAAGGTTACATAACATTTAACATAAACTGTTGTTGTGCCTTGAACTAATGTTCTTACTTCTGTTCTTGAATAGCCTACACACTCAAAGCAATTATTGTTGTCATCATTGTAAATACCACCTGATGCTATGCTACAAGGTTCACCTGCTGTTATCACACCATCATATGAAAATGAAGTTGCTGGGCAAGTGCGTGATTGCCAATAGCCAGATACATCTTTATTGATTGTTTGTAGGGTTTCAATATTGATTGTTGCCATTACTCACCTCTAACTTGTTGTGATGGTTAGTGTTTGTGTTGTTGTATTTAAAGCAAAGTTTACTTTATCTACATCACTACCATTATATTCTATTGCACCTAATCTACCTGCTGTTCCTACTAATCTATTTGATATACCAAATTGTTGTGCTGAATTATCAAATCTCAACCAATGTGTGCTATCAGCTGTGTCATCACCAAAATAAATATAAGCGTCTGTTCCTGTTGGTGAGTTGTCATAGTTTAGATATAAGTTTGAAGCTGATGTAATTGCACCTGAAACATCTAAAGTATTTGACATTTGGAAGCGTTGTCCACTATGACTTAATCTTAAATAGTGTGCTGTATCACTTGCACTATCACCAAAATACACATAACTATCTGTAGCTGTGTTATCATAATTTAAATATAAATGTCCTTGAGTTCTTACATTTGTTTCTACTAAAAGTTCATTTCCTCTTACGATTGTATTGTAACTGCCATCACCAATATACAATGCACCGTTACTATAAATATGGTCTGTTTGTAAATATAGGCTTCTGTTATCTCCTGTTGAAGTTAATTTTACTACTGTGCCATTAGAACTTGCATTTTGAACGGTTAAAGCTGTTGTTGTGCCACTTTCTACAATGTGCATTTTTGTTGAGGGACTTGTCGTTCCAATACCGACTTTGTCAGCATCAATACTTAAACCATTTGAAAATGTTGTGTTAATGTTAAGTCTATTTCCTGCTGTTGAAATGTTTGCTACTTGACTATTTGAACTATTTGTAAAACTTAAATTGATATCGTCGCTATCTGTTGTATCTTTAAGTGTTAGTTGTGGTCCTGCATTTTCGATAGATAAATTACCTGTCATAGTATCTGCTATATCACTTCTTAAAAATTGCGTGCTATCTAAATTATCTAATGTATCTGCATCTATTGTTGAAGCTGTTGTTAATATATTACTTCCGTTTATTCTTAAACCACTTGTTCCATTAGTGTCTAATCTAACTGCAAAATCTGAAGTGTCGCCAGAAGTATTGTGAAAGTCTATATATCTACCAACTTCCATTACTCCGTCTGAAAATACGAAAGGTATTCTGTTCCAAACATTGCCACTCCATATATGTTTTCCATCTACTGTGTCTGCATCAATACCGTTTCCACTTCCTTCGTCTGCTGTTGTTAATATTCTTTTAACACTTCCCCAACTTGTGCCTATACCACTTCTAAAATATAAATTTTCATTTGTATCAGCACTTGTTGAACTTGAAAATAATTGCCACGCTCTATAATTATCTGTCCAGCCTTTCATTGTAAGAACGCTGTCCCAAGTGTTAGGTGAATTTGCTATGTCATCTGTAAAAGAAAATGAAGCTGTTTTATCTGCAAAATCGTTTGGAGTAACATCACCATCATTTCTTGTATCTTTAATTTGAGATTGATAAGCGTGTTTTCCATCTACTGTGTCTGCATCAAGTCCACTACCACTACCATCATTTCCAGCAGTCCATATTGTATTACCATTATGTTTTAGTTGTGAACTTGCGTGTGTATCAAAAGCAATACCATCACTACTATCATTTCTTGAACTAATTTTTAATACAGAACCAGAGTGTCCACCAAAGTTTGTTGTGTGTTCAATGTATGCTCTATCACTAAAGTCTGTTGTTCCTTCTTTATCAAACCCTGTAAAGTCAATCATTAAACCTTGATTGGTTGTTGTTGGGTCGCCTGCAAGTTTTATATCACCTGTAATTCTTACATCACCATTAACATCAAGTTTATATGCAGTATCAGCAGTTCTACCAATACCTAAACTACCTCTAAAGTGCATTAGTGGAGTATTAACACCTGAAGTCATAGTCCAATCTACTAAACCATTTTCATCTTGTGCTTTAATAATAGTTCTTGCTGTGTCATTATCGTAACCTCTTATTAGAAGTTTTGTAGAAAGGTTATAACTGTTATTATGTAAGCCATCAAGAACAAGTTGTGCTTCTGGTGAACCTGATACTTGACTATTTGAATTATTAGAACCAATAGCAATAGAAGAATTACCAGCAAGTTTTAAGTGGTTTGTCATTTCCACACCACCACCATCTTTAACTTTAAACACAGAAGTTCCATCATCTCTTACATCTAAAATATCTGCTGAACCTGTTTGATTTATAATGGTTGCAATATCTGTTCCTGCATTGGTTACTGTCCATTGGTCAGTTGTGCTAACCGTTGTATTCATCGTAGTAGTTTCTCCACTAACAGTTAAATCACCTTGAACGGTTACATCATTAGCAAAAGTTGCGTTATTACTATCTAAAGTAATAACAGGTGTTGAACCATTACCATCAGCAAATATTTTTGTTTGGCCACCATCATCCATAAAAGCCCCTCTAAAGCCCATAGAACTATTGTATAAGTAATAACCACCACTACCTTTAAACTTAAAATTACTATTTGCTTGTATGCTTCCAGAAACATCTAACTTCTCTGCTGGAGTTGTCGTGCCAAGACCTATTTTATGGTCTGCAGTAATATATAAATCTGCATTTGTTCCATTACCACCACCACCTAAAGACAAAGTTGAAGCTGAATTGATGTAAGCTGTTGATGTAAAGAAAATTTGGTTTGGGTCAATTCCAAGTCCTGTTCCTACCTTTAAGAAAGCATCGGTTATTTGACCTGTGCTTCCTATTGTTCCACCTGAACCCAATACAGTTAAATCACCTGATAATATATCTACATTACCACTGCTATCTATTTCAAATCTATCTTCTTGATTTGTTGTATCACCTACTGTGAAAACTCCATTATGATTTTGTATATGAAAATCACTATCATTATTAGTGTCTGTTAAAATCAATCGTGGTGATGAGTTTGATATAGTTACATTGCTTGTAACTGTTCCACCATTAAACTCTGAAAAATATGGGTATAATCTTAATGCACCATCTTTATAAATATATATTGGGTGTTCACTTGCTAATCTAAAATCATCATAATCATCAGCCATATAACCAATTTGTATATACACAAAGCCATCATCACTTGTTGGAAGTGTTTGTGTTAGCCAACTTGTATAAGATGTATTATCTAAATTAAAATGTCCACTTGAGTTTATTGTTCCTTTAAAATAGAATGGGTATCTTGTTGTAGCCCAACCACTATCTCTGTTGTTGAAATATTCCATTGAAGAAAATTGTCCACTCTCATAAACTTCATAACCAATGCCTGTGCTACCTACATCTTGATTGTTACTAGAGTAATGATAAAGTATTGTCCCACCTACAAGAAAGTCTACAGTTGATACGGTGTTTGTGTTTGCTGTTGAGCCACCCTCTGTTACAGGGTGAAATTTTCTATCTGCACCTTCCATAATTATTTGATAACCGTGCATTAAAGTTCCAACTTCTACATCACCTTGCCATCTCATACGATAGTCATCTGTTGAATTATAATCTGGTGTTGCATACCATCTGTTATCACTTGAGTTATAAGTTAGTGTTGCGATTGTTCCAACAGGCCAATGTGTAGTAAGTCTTGCACCACCATATCTATATACTTGAGCATTGCCTATATTGTTTATATTTAAATAAACATTTGTTGCACCAGCAATACCTTGTTTATATCGTATGGTTAGACCATCATAATATGCACTTAAATTACTTATCGTTCCTGTCCAAGTTCCAGCAGTTCCTGTTGTGTTACCTTCAACATAATAAAGGGGTGCTTTCCAAGTTCCATTACCTGCTAAATAATTGGTTGCATTTGGAGTTCCACTTGCTACAATTTGTGTGTGGGTTGTTTGTGGGTTTACATCTTCCCATTGTTGATTTGTGCTATTATATTTTTTTATTGTTGTGTCTGCCATATAGCATCACACTCCTTGTTATATTACAAACCATAAATCATTTGCTTGATTTGCTGTTGGTGTGTTTGCTGATGTTTGAACAAACACTTCTTTTCTTCCTTCCAAAGTTGTTATGTCTGAAGCATTAGTTGATATGTTACTTGTGTTAGTTGATATGTTAGATGTATTAGTTGAAATGTTAGATGTGTTGGTTGATATGTTAGATGTGTTGGTTGAGATGTTAGTTGCATTAGTTGATATGTTAGATGTGTTAGTTCCTAATATACCATCTATGTCTGTCAATACATCGTCTAAATGGTCTGTGCTTACTGAACCAATGTTGCTATATGCTTGGCTCATATCAATAACTGTATCGTCGTGTGTGTGAGTTAGTAAAGAATATGTATCTTTAATATCTTTCACACTTGCTACTAAAGTTGTTGATGTTCCATCACCTACTTCTGTAGCTGTTGCTAATTCAACAACACCTTTACTTGAAGTCGTTGCATTACCATAAGTATTATTAACTACACTTACCTTCCATCTTTTGTTTGTATTGTCCCAACCTGTAATAACTACCCAATCACCAGCTTCTAATGCTAAATAGTTTTGATAGTTACCTGAAGTAACAGGTGAAACCCCATCATCAAATGCTACACTCCAAACCATTTCATCTGTTGTGCTATTATCATATAGTGATATTCCTGATGTTGAAACAATCCAATAGTGTCCAATGTATCTTGCACCATCATCATCATAATCATTATTATCATAATTTCTTCCTGTAAAAGCATCTAATGTTGATATACCATAACCTGATAAACTACCATTTATAAGATTATGTAAAGCCACAGGTGAACTTGGTGAGCCTATTACTGCAATCGTTCCTACTACAGTCATACCACCAAAAACTACATCTGGCAAATATGCTTGTTTTAATTTACCATTTAGAAATAAACTTGTTGATGTATTATTACTATCATAAATCATTGTTTCCAATGTTTTTGGGTATTGCTCTTGCCAAGAACCCCCATTTGCTGTGTTCCATTTTTTTATAATCATTTTTCTTCAACTCCTTCATTGAAATTTTTTATTTTTTGTGTGATATGTTTTTCAAGCATCACACTTGCTTTTGTTAAACCTTGTAATTGTGATAGAGTGTTTTTACCTATTGACATATACTCATCAAATATTTTGGCTAAATTATTGTAAGATGTTGATAATTTTTCATATTGCATTTTACTGACTTCAAATTCTTTTTGCCTTTCTCTATCTTTTTTTGCTTGTTCATAACTTGCTTTTTTATGAACCTCTGCATTATCTTCTGCTATTATCATACGCTGTTTATATTCTTCTAATTGCCTTTCTTGTTTGGCAACTAATTTTTCTAACTCTGCTTTTGTCATATTTTTTTACCCCCTAATCTTCATCAAAATATGTTAAGTTTTGAAATCTATCTGCTTCGGCTGGTAAGTTGTCATCATAGAAAACACCACCACTAAAACCTGCTTCAAACCTACTATTTGTATTGTTCCAAATTAAACCTTGTCCTTGTGTTAGTTGGCTGTTGTCTATATACACATCTTTGACTTGGCTCATCTTTGGAAAAATCGTTGGTCTTACATATAAGATGCCTTGATTTTGATGTGAATAAATTACTGCACAAATCGGTGTTCTATTAAGTGGGGCTTCTGGTGCATTAGCATCTGTTGCTTCTATTAGTCCACCAGCGACTGTAGCACTTGGAACTAATATACTTCCTTCTATAAACCCACTTGTATCTACATTATCTATAAGACCTACAGTTTGCACATAGAAGTCTTGATTGTTTGTAGCACTTGTCAAAGCAATTCCAAATTTATATTCTGGGCTGTCTTTAATATTTGGTGTGCCTGTTTGACTTGCTTTTGCAACTAACAATTTACCACTTGCGCCAACAGTTCCAACAAACATAACCAAGTCCAAAGCATCTATTGTTCCACTTGCTCTCACCTGTTGTCTGCCACTTCCTTGAGTTGCTAAATAACTTACAAGTGCTTGATATTGTGTATCTTCTATAGTGTCTGTGCTTTGTGATGAACTTGCATTTACATTTAAGTTTGCTGTTCCAAAAGTTCTTGTAACATCTGTAACAGGGTTGTATCTTTTAGAAGTAACTTGTATTGTTCCAGATTGTGCTGTAACCCAATCACTTATAACAAATTTAAAATACTTTGGTGTGGCATCAAACACAGGTGATGTTGCTATGTTGTTTGAAGAAGAACCATCTGGTCTTTCTATATTTAACAAACAGGTTTCAGCAATCATATTGTCATTTGTTAAAGCATCTGTCTTAACTATGTTACCATTTCCATCTGTTGAATAATTAAAGAAATATAATCTAAACTCTATGCTGTCTGTCTGTCCTTGATTTAAAGCATTGCCATTGTCTGCTATGGTTTCTAATGTTAAATCTTCGTTGTCATATTCAAAATTTATATTAGCCATTTATTCACCCCCTTACCTGTTAATATATAGTGGCTCATATGTCCCACTTTTATTTACTGCTATAAGTATATTTCCACTTGCATCACATATTGCATAACTTGCTATACCATTTTTAACTGTTGACCAAGTAGTGCTTGGTGATTTATCTATAATACTCAATTCATTCCCACTTACTGATATTTCTGCTATAGTATTTGTCATCAATGTTCCTTTGTAAGTTTTACTATCTCTATTATACTTTAATGTAGTTGAATAAGCAATTCTAAAATCATAGTCTGTTGTGCCATTAAAAATGAATGGTGTATATTTGGCAAACTCATTTGTAATAAAAATTTGTTGTGTGCTACCATTACCACTTACACTTGTTCTAAAATTAAATTGTATTGTTTCGTGTGTAATTTCTCTATTATCTTTGTATCTCTTTACATAAAAATTGCTTGAAGTTCCTGTTGTAAATACTCTCGCATAATTATTTATTACATCATATGTAAATATAGTTGGGTTATTGTTACTATCAACATCAGTATAATCACTTTCATATTGTATCTCTGGCAATCTTGCACTATCTTCAGAAGCGTGATTAAATAAATTTTGATTTGTAAAACTTGCACCTGAAGTAAAGTTATTTGGGTTTATTTGATAAGGTTTAAAAACAAAACCTCTATGTGCATAAGCATTGTCCCATCTATATAATTGTATTTTTATTTCTTCAAATCTACCATTGTCATCTACATAAGGTATATATTTTGACAACCTACTACCACTCACATTTTGTAAAGCAAAATGACTATTAAAGTTATCACCCATTTGCATTGTAAGAATAATTGATTTACCTATAGCGTGTGGTGTAACTTCTAAAAGCAATTCATTCTTTTCTTGTCCTGATGGTGTTTGTGTTTGTGTTTCATCTGTAAGAACTAATGCACCTTGAATATATTTATCTTTTTTACCAAAGTTTTCAACCACATATTTTTCTATTTCGTTTTCCCAACCTGTGTGTGCTTCATCATTATTACTTATAGTTAAATCAACTTGTGTTAAATGATTTGATATAAATGCTTCTTCTGGTGTTGCAACAGAAAAATATTTTCTTTCACTATTGATACCTGCAAACATATTGTCTTTACTATAAAACTCACTCATTGTTCCTTTGAAATTGTAGTGGCTTTCGTGTATCTGTATTTCTCTTTCTACTAAAACAAAATCATCTATGTAATCTTTAAGGTCTGGTATGTCATCATAATTATCATACCTACCTGTAATTGTCATTTCTCTATTACCAATTCTATTAACAAACTCTTGTTGTTGTTTTCCAAAATTTTCGCTATCTATAATTGAACTTTCTTGTGAACTAATTAAGACACTTTTATTTCTGGTTGGTGTATCTTTCTTAACTCTAAATAAAATGTTGTCTGTGGTTAAATATTCCACATTAAAGACTGCTTTTTCATATAACCCACCATTGAATTGTCCTGTTCCTAACATATTTCTAATTGTTGTCTGACCTGCATCTGTTAAACTATGATATATAACATTTTGTATAGCTCTATTATCAACGGTTATCCAACCCAACCAATCATCTTCTTTAAAGCCTAATTCAATAACATTTTTACCTTCTTCAAAATACACATAGTTTCTTTGATATTTTACTGTTGATGTGTCTGTTACATAACCTGAAAGATTACTTGGTGTTAAAGTGTCCCATACTTTTTTATTTACAACTCTATGTGTTATATCAACTGTAAATTTTTTTAAAATACCACCAGCATTTGTGTCTGGGTAAACAAAAGTGCAAGTAACTTTTTCAACATCAAAGATAGGTTTGTTCAAAACAATTTGTTGATTTAAGTCAGTAACTAATGCTTGGTCTATTGTCTTTGCTACATATCTTTCTGGTGTATGTGTAATAGCATTTTTGTTATATACATTTTGTGCATCTATTTCTATTTCACTTGCATACTCTGTAAGGTCTTGTCTAATTTCTAAATTTTGAATTTTTGTTTCATCTATTGCACTACCTTCTTCATCTAAATCAAGAAAGTCAATTACCTTTGCATTTGTGCTTAAATATAATACTCTGACTACACTACCAAGAGGCTTTAATAAATCGTTAAATACTTCAAATAAAGTGGGTCTATTCCATTGTTGTTCTGGTGCTTTTGTAGTTCCTAATTTTTGTATCAATGAAGTTGTCAATGTAAATTGTGGTGCATACATTTCCAAGTAGTTCTCCATAATTTCTTTTATGGTGTAATCATTATTTCCATCTAAACTTTGTGTGATGCTTCTACTTGGCAATACTATTCTTTGAAGTTCTGTGGTCATAGATACAAGTCCTATATCATATTGATATTGTTTTGTTGTTCCAAATTTAATTATTTTTGATTGTATTGTTCCAACATAAAAATATAATGTTTTTATTGTTTGATATGTTATTTTTATAATATCAAAAGGTTCTATATCTAACTCATTTGTTTTAACTATGACTAAAGAACCTGTGTCCAAGTCTTGATTTAAAACTTCTTTAACTGTGATACCATACTTAAATGGTAAAGTTAAATCACTAAAGCCTGTTCTTTTTAATACTACAGAGTTAATTGTTGGCATTAGTATCTACTTCCCCCTGTTGATATACGACCCAATCTTTCTTTTGTAAAGTTGTGTTCTTGTATTTTCCTTGATTGTTCTGCAAAAGCTGTTGCAAATTGAATTGCATATTTACCAGCTACTGCAACTACACCTGCAGGACCACCAACTGCGATTGTTGCAATATCAGAACCTATGCTTGTAATTGCATTTAAAGTTTCTGAACTAACATAATCACCTGTTAAGTTTGCATATTGATTGATGCCTTGTGATACCATTTGTTGTCCTACTTGTAAAAGGGCAGTATTGATTGCACCTTGTTGCACACTTGTTTTGCCTTTTTCTTTTTTATTTACTTGGGCTTCACCTGTTGCTGATGATGATGCTTCTGTTTGTGATACACCATCAGCACTTGTCCCTTTTCGTATGATGACTTCAATATCTGGCATAACTCACACTCCTATTTTACAAATGACAATGATAAGATTGGAAGGCTTTGGTTCTCACTATTGATTGTCATATTGCTTAATTTCATAGTATATGTTTCTTCTACATTGTTTGAACTATAAACTAATTTAACAGTAAAGGTTGTATCTAAATCTGAACTGTCTGTTCTTATCAATTTTAATTTATTATTTAAAGCATTATTTTTTAATATCATCTGGCAGTTAAATTGTAAACTACCATAAGTTACATTAGATGTATTAAGATAAGCATTAGCATTTCTTTGATTATCAACTTGTGCCACATAGCTTAATGTTCTTTGTGTGGTTTCATACTCTACACCATCTATATATACTTGTTTTATTTCGTTAACATTCTCTGATGTAAGTAAAGTTGCATTGATAATAAATTGATGTGTATAATTATTTCCTGTTGGGTCAAAAGGTGTTAGCAATAAAGGCGTTGAATAAATCTGTTGCACATATGTTGTTGGTGTTTGGCTATCATAAAATGGTGCATTATTTTTTTCTTTTGTAAATGTATCAAGTGTTGCTTTCGTTGCAACTAAATCGTTTGTATAAACTGCAAGTTGTATCGGTTGCACTTTGCTGTCTTTATAATTTGTTCCATTTAGATATTTAATTATAAGTGCATTTCCAGAACCATTGTATTGATAGTTCAATTCATCAGTAACTGTATAACCACTAAAATATGATAGTCCTTCTAAATAAGATTTATAGTTCATACTTCACACTCCCTGATACAGCCTGTGCTGTTTCTTTGATAGTTTTCTCTACCCATTGATACCACACACTTCCTTTGTTTCTCGTGGTTCTCGTTGGTGTTTGTTTTTGATTTAAATATTGTGCATAATCAAAACCTTGTTTTGTTGGTCCAGAAATTACGATTTTAAAATAATCACCATAATCTTCAAGTGTAATATTTTTAATTAAGTTTCCTGAAAGTTGTGGGGCATTTGATAAAAATTGTGTAAACAATAAATAATAAAATTGACTACTTGCTAAATCTTCTGCATTACCAAAACCTTCACTACCATCAAAATTATACTTCATTATTTTCTTAACCTTATTTCTGTTGTAAAACTTGGTCTTTTAGAAAACTCTTTCGCTGTGTTATAGTCATTAGCTATGATGTCATCAACCAACCAAAGCTCACCACTATACAAAACATAGTCATCTACATTCATATCATCTATAGTATCATTGGTTTCTATCGTAACTGTAAAAATAGTTTTCTTAATATTACCTACTGCTACAGTTTGTTTTTGTAGTGGTATTTTATCTGTGCTATAAAAGACACCATTAGATGTTGCATTTTGTTGTAGCTTCATATTGTTTACATACTCTCTGCTATACCACTTGTTACGATTAAATTTATTGTTTCTTGATTGATTAAAGTCTACACCCAATACCCTAACCTCTCTGTTCTTTTATGTGCAAGATTACACATACCAGCGTTCTTCCAAACCATATAAGCATTTGGTGCTAATACTTTACCTTGACTTACTGCCTGTATAGATAAATCACCATTTCTTCTTAAGTAATCAATCTGATGTAGTAGTCCCAATGAAAAGGCATCAGCATCAAAAATAGCAACATCATCATCATCTGTTGGGTAAGTAGTTGAAGTTCCAAACTTCATAAACAGATATGACAAAGCCCATTCTTCTAACCTCACAATAAATGTGTCAACCATATCACTTGGGTTGTCATAGTTTGCACCTTGCAATTCTAATGCCAAATCAATGCCACTAAAATCTAAATAATTTTGTTTTGTTATATACATAGGTTCTGTTCTAATTGTTATTGCCATTTTTCATACTCCTTATTTTTTAGACACAGGGGGGTCATAAAGACCCACCCATATATGCCTATTATATTATTATGGTGTTGGTGTGTAGTTATCTTGAATTGCAACTGCCAATTCTGGTCTTAATGATGCAATACCATATAACACATCAAATGAAATTGTATCAGTTTTACTTGATTGGTCGTAGTCATAAACTACTCTAACTGATAAACCTTCACCGTTAACAACAGATGCTCTTGGTGCGCCCATTGGTAAGTCAAGTGGTCTAATTACAAAAGCAAATGCGTTCTTGTGAAAACCAACTGAACTTGAAAGTCTAACCATTCTAACTTCAGTTGCAGATACTCCTGCTGGGAAAGCTGGGCTTACTGCTATTGAAGCAATAGCGTTTGATGACCCTGTTCCGTTTGCAGTAAATCTATATAAGATACCTTCGTAAACAAAACCTTCACCGATTTTAACAGTTGCTGTAGCAGTTGATAAACCACTCAATGCAACTGCACCACCTGAAGCAGATGCTACGCTGAATGACCCTTTAGCTGAACCAACAGCAGAACTTGTGCTTTCTGGTAAGTTTTGGTTCATATAAGTTTGCATACCATATACTTTACCAAGTAATGCTTCTCTTAAAGTTTCGTTGCTACCTGCGAAGTTAACTTTTGTTAAAATCTCTGTTAAGGCATAACGATACTTATGTTCTGGTGAAAGAACTAAATGTCTTTCTTGTAATGGTGCTTTTGCTATGTCTAATTTTTTACCAACATTAGCAATGTCTGCTAAATTTGATGGTGTTGCAGAAGAAGCCAATACTGACCCACTTGCTTTTTCATAAATGAAGTTAGCAAGGTCCTCATCAATTTGTTGTGCTAAAGCAACCATTGCAGGTTCAATAACTTGTCTTGCAAAATCTCTTAATTCTAAAGATGCTTGTTGTGAAGTAATACTTACAGATACATCTTTGAATTTGTCTAACTTAACAGTAACTCCTTGTTCAGTTAGGTCTTGTGCTGATATAGAACCTGCAAAGTCTTTTGCAATTAACTCTGCTGGTTTACGCACAGTAATAGTGTCCCCTACTTTAACAAACTCATTTGCATAGTCAGTATGAACTAATTCTGCAAAGATAAGTTGGTTTCTCAAAATTGCTAATGCTTCTTGTGCAATTATTTGAGGGGTTAAAAATGTGTTAGCCATTTTTTAAATCTCCTTATAATTTATTTTTCTCTCGCCAAGCGAGGTATTGTTTTGTTGTCATTTTAGTAAAATCTGGGTAGCTACCACCACTCATTTTGATACTGCTGTCCACACTTGTAAATTGCTCATTCTTAAACTTTGGGTGGGCTTCAAGATATTTCTCTACTGCCTGTTCATAAGTTTCGCCTTCTGCAACTTCTACCTTTTCAATAAGATAGTCTGTGAACTCTGGGTCTGCATTTGATTTAGTTAAAACATTAACTTTCTCTTGCTTCGCCTTTTGAAGTTTTAGTGTTTCCACCTCACCTCTTACTGTTTCATATTCTTGAGATTTCTTAACAATGTCATCAAGCTTACTTTCATCTTCAATGCCAAGTTTCTTTAAAAACCTTGCTCTTTCCTTCCCAAGTCTATTTATCACAATCTCATCAAGCTGTGCTTGAGTAAACACTTTTCCTTTAGCCTCAACTTCTGCTTTTTGTTCTTGTGGTTGTGGTTCAGGTTTTGCCTCTACCACTTTTTCTTGCACTTGTTTTTCAACAGGTTGCTCTGTTGTGTTGACTGATGTATCAACTGTTTGTGTTTCTTTTTCCATCACACACACTCCTTCAGTGTTATTTTTTTTTCCAAGTTTTTATAGAACTTGTAAACTACTTTTATTATATCACATTGTAAAATGTGTTTTAATAACTATATTATTCTTTGTCTGTTTCTTTCAAAACCAATATCAACAACATCTTTTATTAGGTTTGGTTCAACGCCAATTTTTTTTAAATATTCTTTTACTTCAGTTTTATTCATACCATCATCTATCATTTTAAAAATCATAGGTGTAATAGTCATATATTTTTTTTTCTTATATTTTAAATCAACATTGTTTATCATATTAACTCCTCATTATTCAAATGTTAGCTTTTCAACTATTGGGTCTTTTATATCACCATCATTGTCCAATAAAACAATTTGCGACCTATTTAGTAAAACAAAATAATTTGACTTACCTACTTCATAACCATCATAACCAAGTTGAACACCTGCTACACCCACATCAATATTTCCTGTAACTTCATCTGTTGCTTGATAAAGTTTTTTTAGTTCTTGGTTTTCATATAAAAATACATTTTTATCTTCATCTCTTTTTCTTCTTATTTTTACTAATTCATTATGTCTTTCTCTCTTTTGTAAAACAATTTCTGCTTGTCTGCTTCGTAAATTTTCAAGTGCTTCTTTGTTTGATTTATATTCTTTTTTACTTAAATCTGTTAGCAATATTCTTTTATGTAATTCATTTATTTTTTTATCATTAGCACTATCTTCATCTTCTAACACTTTAAATTCTTTATCAAATTTTTTCTTAAAATTTTCAAACTTTTTATCTATTGCAACAAAACCATTGTGTTGTTTTTCAAGACCTGCCTTTTGTGATGCTTTTCTATTATATTGTTCTTTATATTCATTATATATTTCTTCTTCACTTTTTGCTATCTTTGCATCTTTTCTAACATATGCTATGTCTATTCTTTGATGTCTATGACCATTTCTTGTTGCATACTCTAAAGCAATATCATTTGCGTATCTTTTCCCAAGTTCCCCACTATGCACTCCACTTTGTTTAGGTTTTGCAAATGCAAAATACATACCTCTACCGTGAACTGCACCACCACTATTATCTACATAAAATATACCTGTTTCCATATCTTCTCTAAAACTATTTGCTTCATCATTAGTTCTTGCACTATAACCTCTAAACAACATATAAGGTGATTTTTCTAATTCTTTATTAAAATCTTCTCTTATTTGTAATGATGGAACTTCATCAAAACCTCTTTGAAAATATTGATTGTGTTCTAAATTATACATAAAATCATTATCAAAAGCATCTTTATCAGGGTCAACATCTCTTTCTTCAAGTAAGTTTCTACCTGTAAATACTTGGTTCATAGTTGATGTTTTTTGTTTATCACTTGTTAATATCTCTGTTAAGTTTTGTTCTGGAACTTCCAAGTGTTCTTGCACCGTTGCACTCATTGGAACAGGTGGGTTCTGTGGTGGCTTGTTAGTAATTGGTGTTGGTGGTTTGTTAGGGTCAACTTGTATCTTCTTATTAGTTAGACCCAAGTCTTGTAACAACACTCTTGGGTTTTCTCTTTCATAATCTCTAAACAAATCTGGGTTTGCTTTCATATGTTGTCTTTGTCTTTTTTGCCACAACATTGCTTGTCTTTTTTCTTTTTGTGCTAATAACAAATATTGTTTATTATTTGTCTTTTTGTAAAGTGCCATATAAGTTAAATTTCTCTGCTTATACTTTCTAATGTTTCTTTCATTGTAGCGTTGCTCTTTTGTTGCTTCATAATTTTCAGGTCTATATGATTTTGTTTTATACCCTAAATCATCTTTAATATCTTCAACACTTTCTTTAAGCACTCTATCTATAGCAACAGGTTTCATCTTATGTCTGCAATTAGGTCTTGTTGTTAAGTAAGGTTCATTATCTCTAACTGCCTGTATTGACAACAACCCATTTCTTTGTATATGGTCTTGTATCAAACCTTTAATTTCATCTCTCAATGGGAAGTCTTGAAAACCCTCATCATAATACATTTTACCTTGATAGTCAGCGTGGTCATCTGCACAATCACCAAATTCATTTACCACATAGAAAACTATGTTTGCATTTTTACCAGCTTCTAATTGTCTATTGCCTATCTCTTGTTGTATGCCTGTTCTGACTGCCATTTCCATATAGGCTTTATAAGTAACCTTGCGACCATTTTTATATGTTACAGGTAAGCCCTTATCAATGCCTGTTTTAGTTTGGCTAATAATACTCTTATCTAAATTAGGAATAAACTGTGCTGATGTTGCATATCTTTCTAATCGTGATACTTTTTTAAGTGTTTTGTTTTGCATTGACTTTGCACTTCTTACTAACATCTTCATACCACTTGCTGTATCTTTTTTTAGTTGTTTGGTATCTGTGCCTGTATATGAACCAATGTTGTCAATCACATTGTTAAGCATCTTTTGAGATTTGTTTGCCACTTGTTGTAATTTATTATTTAATTGTCTTTTTGAAGCTACTTGTGTTTTGATGTAGTCTTTGGCATTGGCTGACTTTGCACCCTTGTTGAGATGAAGTGCTGTTTCTAATACCATTGCATTTTCAGTTGCATCTATAACTTCTCTCATTACTAAAGACACATCATCAGTTACATTATGTATATCTCTTGCCAAAACTAATCACCTACACTTTATTTTTTCTTGCCTTTACTCTTGTTGCCATAACCCATCTTCTTGGGTTTCTTTTTTCCATAGTGCATATTCTACTCCTCACTTGGTAAATTTGATGTATCTATCTTAACCATATTTCTTGCTGTTTGTTCATCTATTCTTAAGAACTCCATAAGCATTGATATTGCACTATCTTCTGCCAATGCCCCTGTTGCATATTCTTTAACAATGTTAATCGCACTTTGTATCTGCGCACCATTGTAAGAACTTTCTTGCTGTGCTTTATCACCTGCAACTTCTTGTGGTTGTTCTTGTTGTCCACTTTCATCACCATCATATAAGAAGTCTTGCATATCTGCTTCTTCCTTACCAACCATCTTCTCAATATATTCTATAATCTCTAATTTGTTAGTTGCATTAGGGAAAACTTTTTCAACATATTGTTCTGGTGTAATTGCACCGCTTGATAAGGCTGTTAAGTAGTTGTCTATAACTTTGTATAAGAAATGGTTGTTGTATTTTTCTACTGCTGTTTCTTCATCTTCACCATACCATTTTTCTCTATACTCTGGAACACTCATTATTCCTGCTTGAACATCTAATCTATCTCTGTCCATTTCGCTACCCTTATCTTCAAAGATACTGTCATCAAACATAATTCTAATTTCACTATCTTCTAAAGGTTTGAACTGAATGTTGGTAAAATCGTTAGATGCTTTCATAACAACTTTTGCTAATCTCAACAATACATCTTCTATAAGTATTTGGTGCTTTTTAATATTTCTATATAGGGTTGAGTTTTCACTAATGACCTGTGTTGCTGTAGCGACTACACTACCATCAAACTTCAAAAAGTTTTCACCAAGTCCACACTTCATTGCAATATAACTCATCTCTGTATTGATACCTCTAACATATGCTTCGTATCTTAACTCATCACTCTTATTTGTAATAAGTGGTTTACCATCATCATTATCTGGCAAGTGATAAAAGAGTGTATCATATGGGTCAAAAGTTCGTTGCATTGTTCCATCATTTTTGTTAAGTGTCCAAGCCTCTGTTGATACAAACATACGCTTACGACCTAATACATATTCTAAATCAAAACCATCATACTTGTTGTCAATCGCTTTAAAGTTGTCAAGGCAATTCGCATAAATACTAATACCAATTTCATCATCTAATAATTCTGTCATAAAGTTTGATGATAGGTTTGGTCTTAATATAAAGAACCAAGGCATCTCACTTTTTGTATTAAATATATATTTTGTTTTTATTTTATAATCGTGGTCTAAACAATAGTTGCATATATCATATGTGCCATTCTCATTTTTAAGATGCACAACCACATTGGTTTCATCAGTTCCTTGAGATACAAATGCACACTCTGTAATATTCTTATGCTCTATTGTGATGGGGTATATCTTTGTTTCATTTACAAAGTCTATTGTTAATTTAGATTTGTCTTTATTTATTCTACCTGTTTCACTAACACCAAGTCCTTCCACATTAACAATCAATGCACCTAAACCTAATGCAAAAGATTTCTCAATACCATCATTGGCTTTTTGCCAAAAGTTTGTATTGTATAGTATTTGGTCTAACTTTTCTTTTTCTTCATCAGGTAGTATAATATCGCATCTTTCATTCATCAAAAGATTAGCCCAACTTTCAGCTATAAACTTTGGAAGGTTTAGGGTCTTTCTTTCCATCTCAAGATAGTTAGTCCCATTATATATTTTGTAGTTATGAAAACCTAACACTCTACCCCTATACCAAGATAACCAATCTTTAGCATAATATGATTTATAAGGTAGTGCTTTTTCTATACCTACTAAATTTCTAATTATTCCATTTACATCTATACTCATTTACTTACCCCTCTTAATCGCTTCACCATTTAATTTTGTCCGCCCAATAAGCCCCTGACATTTTACCTTTAGCAATATTTTTAGCGTGTCTTGCTTTGAATGATGCCCTCTTGGCTTTTAGCTTTGGTGTCAATTTCTTCGTTGCTTTGGTTACCGTATCTGCACCCTTCTGACCAAACCTAATCGTTTTTATTTTGTTACCTTCTTTTGCTACAACTATGTGAGATTTGGTTGGGTGGTTAGGTGTTCTCTTTGGCTTATTAAAGCCACTAACTCCTGCTCGCTCTAATCTTGGGTCTTTCTTTTTAGCCATTACTTATCACCTCTATAATCATCAAGACTAATATGAAGATAGCTATACCATTGACCCACCAATTTATCGGCTCATTGTCAATCGGTCTTAACAAACTTTTCCATATCTTCTTCCACATATGCTACTCCATTTCTACCAAGTTCTCTAAATATTCTTCAATGCTATATTCAAACGCATCTAATATATCTATATCACTTGTCCCATCATCTAACCTAATGCCTTCTTTTTTCTCACTCCATACTGCCTGACTTAAACCTTTTTGTAGAGGCACAGTTGTATGTCTTAACATCTTAATTCTGTCTGTTCCTAATAATCGTTGCACTAATTCTATTCTATCTTTGATGGGTTTCTTTAGTGCCTTCTTGATGTTGGTTTTTAACCTGTCCTTGATTGCTATGTTCTTAAGTCCTCGTATCAATACAGGTTCTGCATTATCACATCTTGTTGTAAATAGTTTATCATACTTTTCATATACTATCTTGGCAAAGGTGCTAAATTTTTTATCTAATGTTTCTGGGCTTAATTCTTCCTCTATTCTTTCTGCTTCTAATACGACTATGTTTTTGAGGTGTGGGGTAAAGCCTGTTGCTACAAATGTTGTCCCACTCTTATTGCCACCAAAGTCAACACCTACATTGATGAGTATGAGATTATCTGGCACTTGGTCTATAAGGTATCGTTCCATATTGTCTGCAAACTTGGTGTAAATAATACCCTCTGCTCTGACCCATTGCCCCAATATATATCTCTGGTAAAATACACCATCATACATATTCTCATATCGTTGAACAATCTCATCTGTTAGGCTGGGGTTGTCCTTCATTGTAAAGTGTATATACTTCACATTCTTTTGGTTAGCTTTATTGACCCACTCTTTCTTAAACCAATGGTTAGGACTTTCTGGGTTACAGCTAAACCAATACTTACTTCTTGGGACACTACATCTTGCTAATACCTGATTGACAAAACTTTCTGGCATCAGGACTACTTCATCTAAAAATGCCCCTGCACTTGTAATACCTTGAACCGTTTGATATGATGCCTCATCTTTACCACCAAACACATAGAAGTATTGGGTGTTTCTGCCTCTTGTAACTTTTAGCGTATGTGTTGATGTGAAGTAGGCTATATCAAATTGTTTGTGCAGATACTTTATATTCATCAAAGGCTTAATGATATTTCTCTCTGCACTTGTTACACTTTTTGAGGCTATGATAAAGTTCTTGTTCCTAAACTCACTCATTGCCCAAAGTATAAATGCGATACTCATTGATGATGTTTTTCCTGACCTGATTGTTCCATCTGCTATGACACCATCATAATTACTAAACCCAAACTTAAATAGTTCTAATTGTTTTGGGCTAAAACCAATCTCATTCATCTTGTTCCTTTTTATCAAAACTTGCCTTTATAGATGCTGTCAATGGGTCATCTTCACTATCATCTAAATTGTTGTATGTAATAATATCTTTTTGACCCAGATGCTGTTTACCTAACCAGATTGCCATAGCTGTATTTTTTTGAGATAGTTGAAATTGATTTCTTCTTAACGATAACAAACCACCTACTCTAAATTCCTCAAACGCTTCTTCATATGTCATTCCCATCTCTCTTTTACACCAGCTTCTTACTGCATCTTCTGAACAATGGAAAAACCCTGCCACTTCACGCAGAGTGCTTTGTAGTTCACATAACTTAACAAATTGGTCTTTATCTATTTCTGTCTTTGGTCGCCCTGCTTTCATCACATCAACTCCACTTGTTTTCTTTTTATAATAGATGCCTCGTTAAACTTTAATTTTTTTGTAATGCTTTCGGTTACAATTAGAAAGATGGTATTTGCTCTCTTGACCTTTACACAAATAAAGGAAATAAGCCTATTTTATTAAATATTGTAACCAAAAACACTACCTTATAACACAATAATAAATCAAATTATTCAAAAAAGCAAGGTTTTTTTATAAAAAATGTAGGGTATGTATAGTTGAGATGGTTTTTCCATAAAGTCCCATATGAGAAAAAAATATATAATAGTTTAGTGAAAAATGCCTCAAACCCTACACACTATACACTATTTTATAACCACCTCTGGTTTTACCAAACCTTTGCTCAATTTGATAATCATATCTCTGCTACGCTTTGCTTTACGCTTACCAAAGACCACAAGTGCTTCTTCTGGTGCATTTGTTAGCGTAAGTTTTGGTGAGATGTATTGGTTTCCCACCTTCAACAAACACGCTACGACCTTCACAATTTAATGTCCATTATTTCTTGTAAAGCAAACCCCCTGCTTTTTAACTCTCTGACACAGGTCAAATAATCGTTGACCATTTCTTTGTATTTTGCAATTCTATCTATATTTGCCTTGTCATTCTTTTTGTATTGTAAATCTACTAATTTTTCTGGAACACAGGCAGAAGATATAATAGCAAATTGTTTCATCATCTCATCATCATTAAGCAACTTCAAGTCTTTTCTTTTCATAACTCGCTTCCCTTTTGACAACCATTCTTATAATTTCGTTGTCCTCACCTTTCTCTATTCTATTTAATATTTGTTTTGCATAGTCATTATCAAATACATAACCCACATATTCATCATTGATGTCAATGAGAATTTCACCACCCTCATCTAAACCAATGAAAGCATAGTTGTATATGTCTCCATTTCGTATCTCACATACATAATGATTTAAAACTAATCGTTTCATTTTTGCCACTCCGTAATTGGTTTATTTTTTGTTACTAATCTGATGATTTTATTATCATCTGAATTTTCTATCAATTCACAAACAGTTTGAACATAACTTTTGTTGTAAAGATACCCACAAAATTCTTCATTGATATATAGCGTATATTCATCACCACTACCACCTAACATTGAATAAGTGTAAATATCACCTGCTCGTTTTTCTATTACCCAATCGTGCCACATTTTACAATTCACCTCTTTTCATAATTTTTTTTACTCCCCTTCATTATTGTTATACTTAAAGTTGCCCCCTTTTACAACCTTAATAACGATTTTTTTTAACTTTCTACTACTATTATACCTAAAATAAGGTATCTTTTTTTCACCCTCACCTATATTATAGTGGTTTGGTGGAAAAAGTGGCACTATTTTAAGATACTTTTTCTCTTTTTATACATTCCCAAACAGTAATTGATATTCACATCTACATAATCATAGATAACAGGGGTGTCTTTTCCATCTACACTCCTCTCAATACGCCCTGCACTTTGTTTGATGACAGCTCTGTTTTTATTGGGTGTTGCTAAATGTAGCCTATCAAGTATTGGTATATCTAAACCTTCTTTAGCAAGTGTATAAGTAGCAATCAATACTTTCTTTTTTCCTTCTCTCATCTGTTGTAACATATGCTCTCTCACATCTTTTGGTATTTTACCATTTATCATCAGGGCATCAACACCAATGCTATGTAGTAAATGGTGTAGCGTTCTGATATGTTCTACCCTATGAGTTAGCACCAAATGGTGATGGTCTGGTTCTCTATAAATTCTATTCACAATCTCTACATTTCTATCTTGATTATTTGTTATATAATCTATCAATTTGATGTAGTTAAATGTCCCATCTGTTTCTAAATATTTCTCACTATCACCTAAATCAGTTGCTATCATTTGATGTCTGGCTTTCATAATTTTATCACCAACTTCTTCTGGGGCAATACTATATGCCATAGTCCCAAGTAGTGAGAAAGTGCTTTTGAGTAAACCATCTACCCTGTCAAGTGTTGCTGACAAACCAAATTTGTGTCTGGCTTTTAGATTAGATAAGACCCTGTAAAATTGCATCACTTTTGTTGGTGTTCCTGCTACTCTATGACACTCATCTACAATAATCACATTCCATTCTTTTGCATATTCTGATAAATCTAATTTAGTCATTGTCTGAACAGTAGCAAATGTTATGTCCTCACCAATATCTACTTTGCCATTGGTAATTGTTCCAAAATCACCATCAAAATAATGCTCTGCTCGTTTCTTACTTTGTATCAATAGGTCTTTTGTATGGGTGAGCCATAAAGCTTTTTGACCTAATGCTTTTATTAGTGCAATACCTATTTGTGTTTTACCAGAACCACACGGTGCTTCCAAGACACCACCCTTTGCATTTTTTAGCGTTTTAAGAGCTTTTTTTTGGTAGTCATATAAACTAACATTACCTTGCATTTCTAATTCCTTAAACGGTGCAAAATCAAGCTCATATGGTGTATCTTTGATAATGTCCCATACATTATTTAGTTCACCAAATGGTAAATAAATTTTATTTCCTAATCGTTCATATAGGTAAAGTTTTTTATCAATATTACCTGTCCATCTACCCATTTTTTTTGCTACATAATAATCAGGGTTATCAAGCACTAAATTGTTTTCACAATAATTAAGTAGTGCCATATTATAATTTTCTACAATAATCTTGTTACTAATAACGCTATTCATTTTTAGATGTGATGAAGTTCTTGTCATAATATGCAATACAACCTTCTTCACCCTCACAAAATTCAGCTAACTCTACGATACCACAAACTTCATAAATTTCTTGCTCACAAAGTTCATCATAGTAATCGCTACTGCCACCCTCATTCATAGATACTAAATAATCATAAGCATCATCATAATCTTGAAATAACTCATCATCTACTGCATACCAGCATTTTTCCATTTTAATATAACCTTCCTAACTGATTTTCCCAAAAACTTGATGCCTTCATATAAATCGTATCATAAATATCAAGTAGTGTTTCATCTGTTGTAATGGTTCTTGGCAGATGTCCCAACTGTATAAGATATTTAATTAGTTCTTCAAAAAACATTGCAAACTTAATGGTCAAATCTAATTTTATATTCATTTTTTTTGCTACTTCTCTCATAAAACCATATAGCTCATATTGTTTTAATTTCATTCTGATACTCCTTGTCTTTCTTCTTGTAACATTGAACTAAACTTTTCAAGTGATGTTGCTTCTTTTGGTTCTAAATTATTATAGGCACACCACTTTACAAAAGTTTCTAATCTCTGACATTCTTGCCAAGATATTAACACTTCATTTTGACCAATCTCTCTCACAAAATAAAGTTCTTGTGTTTTGACATTCCTAACTAATACAAACATTATTCTTCCTCTCTTTCATTTAACCAATTTAATAATTCATCTTCATCAATAAAATCTAAAAGTTCATTAGTCCAACTGAATGAGTTGATATGACCCATTCCATCAAAACAAAAATGTGTGTCTTGATAGTTATAACTACCATAATGTATTGCTCTTGCTAAATCTTGTAAATTATCTTTACCAGCAAAAACTAATTCTAAACCATATTGGTCATTTTCAAAAACTTCATTGTCATTCCAATCATTCTCTCTACAAAAATCATTCCAGATGTAAACTAAATCATTGAACTCCAACTCTAATAAATAATCTTTTGTATATTTCATATTACAATACCCTTTCTGGACTTGCTCATCAGTTGGGGTAGTCCATTTCCCCAAGACCCACGCTTTGTGGGTTTCGCATTTATTAGTGAAATTCAAAGCCTTTGTTTTGAACATAACCATAATTTGTTTTTTCAGTTTTTTCTGGGTTTTTACTTATCATATTGCTTAATTCCCAACCTTTTAAATGAAATAGTTCTACCTTTAAGCTATCGTAGAAATGTATTTTTTTTAAATTTTCTACTTTTTTTTCTGCTTCTTTTTTGTTTGTATATACTTCATAACCTCTTGCATAATTGTTAAGCATATTGTAAACGGCTATTTCCCATCTAACAACATAATATTTCTTTTTCATTTTTCATTTCTCCTTAGGCTAACTCATCAGTTGGTGTAGCCCATCTCACCAAGACACCCCGTAGGGTGTTTCGCATTTTATAAATTAGTCCCCCATTTATCTTCTTCAAGTTGTAAACTATATAATGGTTTGTATGCTTTTTCATATGCTTGATATAATGCTATTCTTTCTTCATCATTTTTGAAGAAATCTTTTTGATAATATGTTGCTACCAATACTCTATTTTGTGGTTCTGCAGTTAACATAGCATTTGGTGTTACTTCATATCTATCTCTATCTTTGTAATACCATACATCACACTCATCATAAGCTAACAAGGTTGTTACTACTTTTCTTCTTACATTCCAATATAATGTTCTCATTTCTTTTCTCCTTTATGTTAAGGCTTCCTTGCCTTACATTTACATATTATCATAACTTAAAGAGAATGTCAATAAAAAAGATTATTTTTTTTTACTTTAATTATTTTTTAATAAAAAGCATTAGCCAACCAAATAAAATTCCTATAAATAATGCGATTAAATAGAATATCATATCAATACCCTAATGCAATCTCGTTTCAATGTTCTTGGTTTATCAAAATCAATTTTGCTATATTTAAGTAAATACCATTCACCATCAAAGCAAATAACAAAACCCACATTTGAGATGCCTCGTTTCATCAACATTTTCATTGATGATTTTTGATTTGGTTCTATTCTATTATGTAAGAAGTAATTTTTACCACTTACATTTTTTACATCTAAAAACCAAACAGCACTATTCTTTGCCATAATGACATCAAAGGGTTGACCATTTACTTTGTCATTTAAAAGATGCACCCACCAACCTTTGTTGAACATTAAGTTAGCAAAATCTTTTTCTGTTTGATTTCCTATTTTCTTTACATTACTTTTCATATACATATTCTGGGTTCTCGCTTTTAAGTTTTAAGCCAAGATACCATACTCCTTTGCTCGTTCTTTTTTTCTTAAATCGTTTGCCTAATTCTCTGCCAAATATTGTTGAACTTGCCACCCACTCATTTGATGACTTCGCCCACGCTACATACTCTTGATATATTTTTGTTGCCAATACTTTTGATTGTGGGTCTGGTTTTGTGTGGTCTTTCAAGAATATTGTAATGATGTCCATTTCTTCTTGATAATCTTGATTAGATTTTGTTATAGCATCTGGAAGTTTTAGTCCTTCTTTTTGCCATTTCAAACAACCATCTATTGCCCACTTTAAAATTGCACCCATTTCTTCTTGCAACTCAAATATCAAAGATTTGTTTCTTTTTTCTCTTGGCACTTTATAGTTAAAAGGTATGCTTATAATTCTTCTCCAGATACCTGTATCATTACCTCTAATAATTGGCTTGTGGT
>Ga0213864_10000219_pt1 | contig 25700 bp, 42 predicted proteins | sample PICome_5_FD_160078 | JGI IMG/M metagenome (GOLD analysis project Ga0213864, IMG submission 160078) | Coastal seawater microbial communities near Pivers Island, North Carolina, United States - PICO247 | ecosystem: Environmental > Aquatic > Marine > Coastal | place: USA: North Carolina... | reverse complement strand
AGATATCAGCATTTGCAAATACCATCGGGTTGTGTACTCAAACATATCAACAGAAACTGCTTGAAATCCATTCCAGCAAAAAAACAACAGCATTACTATGCCAATTGTTACGTCAAGCATAAAAAATTCCTTAAAAAAAATTAACGAATGAAGATAAAAGCCAGACGGAGGCTCTCAAATCCGCATCTTATCCATCTCAAATCTTATTGCTTGCAGAAAAAAAGACCTGCTATGTGCAGGTCTTTAATTCGCGATCAGTTAAATCATTTCGTGTTGTCTTTTACCCACTTTAGTGCTGCGTCTATCGCAAGACTAACAATTGGAACAACAAACGGTGTCGCCGAGCCAATATTTAATCCACCGATGTTTTGACCGGCGTATGTAAGTCCAGCCGCAAGCCCGACAACCGCTGATGATTTTAACAATTGAACAAGATCAGAAATGTCTAGTTTGAATTTACCAGATCCCATTAGATTACTCCCATTACTGTGATTGAATATGAAGCGTTGCCAGAACTAGAACCAGATTCAGTAGCAACGTTGTGAATTTGAAGTTTACTGTTTATTGATACATCCACACCTAAGTATGGATCATTTACCATAAACGATGAATAGGGTTTAATAAGCATATTTCCACTGCCGCCATTGAATATATCTACTGCTGCATTTGCCCCAGTCGCCATAACGCTTATGTCAATACCTTCATCCGTTGAGGTGTTTGATATTAAAATGCTCTTGACCGAGGTATAGGAAACCAATCCAGAAAGGCCAATACTAGAAAACGGATAAGAGGCAAGGTCTAACTCTATAATGTCTCCGCTATTTACGACGCCCGTATTTCTAACTATAGAATTAACTTGAAAATTTCCAGTTCCGTAGGTGTATTCGCATCTTCTCTCCGTGCTGTCAGAGTCAGTTATTGACTTTCCGCCATCCGTATCAGAAAACGAATACTTTATCGATGATAATGACTTTGCGGATATTGATTTTGCCATTTAGTATTCTTCCTTGTCATTATTGACGCAGCCTATCTCTTGTATTATCTGTCTTAAATAATTCAAGGCGTTTGATATTTCTCTGTCTCTTCTTGAGATTTCTTGACGCCAAGATTCATCTCTTCTATCTATATCACGCCTCCATTCGTCACGTTCTTGCCTGTGCATGTTATAGAACTCATTCATAGTCGACTGAAATGACTCTATCCTACTTGATTCCTTTTTGTTTGCTGAGTAAATTACATAGGTCATAAGCGACATAACACCAGACACTACCAATCCAGCCAAACCAAGTTCAGTCGTGAAAAAATTGGAAAACATGAAAGACCCCCGTTTTAAATGGGCACGTAGTTATCGCTACGTGCCCGCTTGAATACATCAGGTATTGGCCGGATAATCCAGTTGCTTAGGATCAATTGCACCATACATGAATGTTAATTCACCAGGGATTGTTCTGTATGTCACAAACTGACACTGGTCACTAGCTGAGATAGCGTTATTAGTTGTCGATACATAGTTTCCACTTCCACTAGATGGAGGGGTGGTCCAGTTTGTTCTTTGCCCAGAGATGCCAGTGGGTCTCCAGTTCCCAGCCCTGTAAGCGGTTCCAAATAGAGAGCCCTTAGACTTGTTAGAAATTGCCGTTTTTTGTCTGTTTACGGCCGTCCCATTGATAAGTATTGCCGTGCTTGGGGTATCGTTGATTCTTGTGGCAACCCCTCTTATCATAAACTGAGATTGTCTGTAGGCAAAAGTTCCGGGCGTAACTCCCTTCGTTGTGTTGAACGAATGACCAGCACCAGAAACTTCTTGAACGACAGATGTTCTGACGCCATCGACCGAATTGTCAGAAACGTTAAAGACTTGGGTGATTGGCCCGCCTGCCGTGTCAGTGGCTGACGTAACACCAATCATTGTGCCTCCATCCCTTTTTTCTACTGGGGATGGGTTGCTACCTGTTGTGCCATAAATTGCCATTTTTATGCTCCAAAAGCATGTTTCCTATTGGTCCTTGAAAATTTCAATCCATTCTCAGTCATTTATACTCCATTACGTTGGCTCAGAAGTTATTATGTTCCCGCCTTTTGTTCTTTTTAAATTCTCTATGTATTCATTGAATTCATCCTCCGATTCAAAGTCATCAATAGTTATTTTCTCTGACCTTCCGTCCGGATGAATAAAAGCAGCCCATTTTGTCGATTTCAAAATATCTTCTGAATCTTCGTAAATTAACGAATCATTACATTCTGGCTCTGATAGTTTTAGCACTTCGTTTAAAATGCGTCTTACATAACCAAAAGAAAAAAACGTCCGCTCTATTCCTATTATAAAAGAATATCTCGAAAGGCATTTAACAGCACTAACCCCTTCACAAGATGATATTTGTTCTAATATTTGATTAGTTATTTGAAAATTGCAGTTTGCAACCCATAGCTCAAACATTTTGTATGGTGAAAACTCATAGCTTGGTTCAAAATACCCGAATGGGGTTCTTACTTTAAGACTGACAAGAGAATCGATATTCAAATTCGCAGAATCTTCGTCGTTGTCAATATAGTGAATTTCTTGATGACTAGGCTGACCCTGGTCTTCGTAATCATCAGGCTCATTCGGGTCGAAAGACTCCCAAACTATTAGTCGTGACATTTCTTGCCTTTCTGGTTTTATTTTCCGTACTCGTGCGGCGGAATCGCCGGTTGCAACACACTACTATAGTACTCCACAAGCTCAGATATTGAATCAATATAGTCTTTTTCTTTTCCCTCCTTAAGCATTGATTGTTGTATTGCATTAAGAAGCTTATCCTTTGGAGTCATACATATTGTAGTTGCTATAGACGAAAGAACGTTTAAATCCTCCCCATTCGTCGAAATTTTTATGTTACCGTCATTAATTGAAAATGTAATTGATGTCATAAACTAACTCTTTGTAGTGGGCTCAGGGCGTGCGAAAGTTTTTTTGTTGAGTTTTCCCATGTGTATTCATGAGAGGATTCGATCCCCGCATAATTAAGCGTCAATCCACCCTCTTTATGTTGCCTATGAATATACCTCATGTGCTCTACAAATTGTTCAATTTCTGGTTCGCCAATTTTACGCCACTCAAATGCTCCATTAAACCATTTCCCGTCATAAGCTGGCTCATAACCGCTTTCCATATTTACCAAAAAGCAATTTGAATTGTCGCAAAACTCAGTATGTGCCGTTGCATTTGTTATTATAACATGTCTACCACAGGCAAGCATCTCCAGTGCTTCGAGGTTCCACCCCTCTGCACGAGATGGGAATACTCCGCAATGAGAGGCATTCATAACTTGAGCAACTTGAGATTGAGTTTCTAGTCTTGGTATGAAATATATTTTGTCATTTAGTTTTGATTTTTTATACCTATCGACGAAACTGTTTATTTCTGCATTTGTCATAAATGGGTTTGAGGGCATCATAATCAAAGCCACGTCATCATCTTTATCAAACGCTTTATTAAAAATATCACCAAGAACGTCATGCCCTTTTCTTATTTCGAATTTTCCAAAGTTCGCAAAAACGGTTGTTGATGCATTAAGTCCTAATGCGTTCACGCCCTCCGTTATAAAAGGGAGTGGTCTAAATTTTATCGGATCATACCCAAGTGGGACAACCGAGACGTCACGCCTTTGGGTGGCGTTTTGAATAACTCCTTTTGCCCAGTTAGAGCATACAAAAATATGATCTGGGTTACCGATTGAATGTAGTTCTTTCTTGCTGAAAGACTCAAGCTCAAAAATTGGAAAGCCAACTCTTGGGCCACCTCCATAGAAATCATCTAGTCCGTTCTGGTGCCATATTTTAAGACATACAGCATCGTAGAAATAATCATTCCCAGAGATAGCTGAAGCTATATCTTCGGCTATCTCTGGGTCTGGATCATTCTTGCCGATTGGTACATGTTTAACATCATACCCCTGACTCAATAAATATTTCATAAAGTACGAAGAAACGTACCCATAAGAAGTCCTATTTATCGGGCAGTTTATGTTAATTCGATTACTCATGCCTCAATCAACTTTCTACCGGCTGCACCTAGTATGTAAAATATTCGACCCGCCTGACCGTGTGGGTTATTCGGTCAAACTATTTCACTTAGACTATCGATTCCTTGTTTAATGATTGGAGATGTCCTTTCTTGTGAAGACGATATCGCTTCAGAAATTTCTCTTTGGCAAGTTCTTTCTTCTCTAAGGACTCTTCTCTTTTTCAATACCTTTTTTCTTGAGTTTTTTTCTCTCGCTTTTTTCTTGGCGGATTGTCGCTTGGATTTACTCATCAAAAAGAAGACCCGCCCTGTTGAACATTTCTTTCTGGTTTAACTATTTTCTGAATATCTGAGACATACACAATGGTCTCAGACCCTGGCGTCCCATCTTCTCTCTCGAACTCTTCTGTAACAAGACTCCCAGTAACATAAAGCTTATCACCCTTGGCAACAGAGAAGTAATTAAGCTCATTGACCTGCACGCCAAACAGTTTACATGTGATATACAGAGTCCGCTTTCGATCGTCACGACCAGAGTTTACAGCAATCCTAACCCGCCCAACACTACCTTCACCGAAAACCTGTGGGTCGCTTGTAACATTACCGATTAAAGTCACCTGATTATTCATTTTTCCTCCTTTTGTTCATATAAAAGTCGAGCCCATTAAGGCTCGACCAAATTCTTCATTAATTCATCTTCAAGATTGTTGCGGTGTGCAAATTACCCTTCTGATCTTTCCATTTACAACCTGAGAATGTCCTCTGTTTTCTTTGGAGTAAATAGAGTTTGCAAGAGAAGAGTCCATGTTGATTGCTCTTGCCGCACGCTGGGTTTCACGTTTTGTGTTTTTAAACTTCAGTCCAGTTACCTTATGTGCAACGGCAGTAACTGGGTTGAAGACAAAGCCATCAAGAGAACGCTTTCGGCTTTTAGCTACATAACTCGTCCCTACGCGACTCCAAAGATAATTTCCTGTAGTTTCCTGAAGTTCTTCCAAAAATTGCGTCTGGTTCATTTACTTTCCTTTCTTTAGAGGTTGAAACCTTATGATCCACTCAAACATTATACCGAAAACCTCTCGGTTGTTACTCTGTTTTTCTGAAAAATAAAAAAAATCACGATAGTTTCACTTCTTTTGGGTATACTATCCTGTCGGTTGTTGGAATTCCGGCATACAGCCCCTGTTGGCAATTCAAAACCATCAAACTGTTGGGCGTAGGCGTAATAACCAAGCTAAAGAACCTCCAACGGCATGAATTCCTGAGCGGTTCCGTGTAGACGGGTAATGATTCATGTCACCCCATCAGTTTTTCTTTATTTTCTGAGCTTTTATTGTATACTCTACCAATAGGGTGGACGCTATCATAAGTAGATTTAGGCTTGTGCTTCTCGTGGTGAATAACACGCTTTACTGGAAGATCAATATCAAATAAACTTTAAGCACATCATGTTCTGTAAAAAAGAAAGGACTGCAATGCATAGTCGGGTCGAAATAATAACTTCTGTGTACGCTGGAAAGAAATACATAGAAAAATTCTTGAGGAATATTACTGCACAGACTGCTTTTGGTGAATGTGAACTGTTCTTACTTGGGGCAAACAGTCCAGATGAGGAGTACGAGAGTGCTGTAATTTCTGAATTTCAAAAAAGCTACGGAAACATAAGATATGAAAGACTAACAGAGGACCCTGGTTTATACAATTGCTGGAATATGATGATAAAAAACTCTGATTCTGAGTTTATTACAAACGCGAACCTAGATGACCGACTTCATCGTGAGTCAATAGAAAGACATCTTTCTCTTTTAAAGGACGAACCAAGCATCGACGTTGCATATTGTTTGAATTATGTTTCAGATAAGCATATTGATGATATTGATGATGGCAGTCCAGATCTTTCTTTTGATATATTCCCTACTTCAGATTTTAGTATTTATGCTTTAAGTAGGTCGAACCTTCCTCATAATCATCCAATGTGGAGAAGAAGTATACATAAGACATTTGGTTACTTCTCTGACGAATTTGTTTCTGGTAGCGACTGGGAGTTTTGGTTAAGATGTGCCTACGGCGGATCTAAAATGAAATTGATTCAAGAAAAGCTTGGTTTTTACTATAGAAATCCGAAAGGGATATCTACAGACGCTGAAAATATGGAGAGAAACATTAACGAGGTTAGGGTAATATATGAAAGGTATCGTAAAATCTCAAGGGATATGGGTTGGTCTGCGAATCAAAACAAACCGCAACCAAGCGGTTTGGCGTGCCCTGAGTGCGGAAATCAACTGGTTGACGTCGACTCGATGATCTTGCTCTTAAGCGATCCACCAAAAAAGAAAATCTCTTGCACAAACTGTGGGTACACGGGTTGCAGTGTAGCATAACACGTATGTGGTTAGTGTTAATATTTTTTTAATTTCACTTTTTGTGTTTTGAAATTTGTTCATGGCAAGGAGCTTGTTGAATGACTGAAAAGATAATAGCGTTTTCTCTTTGGGGGAATGACACAAGGTATACACATGGAGCAATTAGGAACACGCAATTAGCAAAGCAGGTTTATCCGGGGTGGCGTTGTGTGTTTTACACTGACGGAACGGTCCCCGCCCACATATCAGAAACCATAGTTGAGTCTGGAGGGTACGTCAGAAAGGTTGTTGATCCATCACAGGTCTTAATGAATGGCATGAACAGAAGTATGATGCGATTTCTTGCAGCGGAAAGTGACAACATTTGTATATTTAGAGATTCCGATTCAAGGGTTGACTTTAGAGAGAGGTCGATGGTTGATGACTGGCTCGATTCTGGGCGTGATATGCACATTATAAGGGATCACCCGTTTCACTCTTGGTCTATAATGGCTGGCATGTGGGGGATCAGGAATGGAGCTCTCAAGGGAAAAATACTCTGTTCGATTAATTCGGTTACAAAAAATAGACTGAACGGTCAATACGGTATTGATCAATGTTTTCTGCAAGAGAGTGTTTTTCCTATTAATTCGATATCTAGATATGTTAATGATGAATTTTTCGAGCTCCCAGACACGCATTGCCCAATAGAAAGGAATCCTTTGTATTTTGTAGGGCAGGCTTATGATGGGTCTGATAAAATATTGGACAGGGACGTTTACCATCAAGATGTATATAGGGGGGAATATGAGAGTTTACGCAAACGTTATGGTAAAAAATGAGGAACTACTTATTGATTATCTCTATAAGTACTGGCTAGAATATCCAGTTGATCATTGGGTGTTTTTTGATGACAAGTCCACTGATAGAACTGACGAAGTTATTAAGCATAGATTTGGCTCAAAAGCTACAGTTATAAGATCTCTTGGGGCATTCAATGAGTCTGCTAATAGAGGTGCAATGTTTGATCTCTCCCGAGATAATGGTGCGGATGTTGTTCTTTCAATCGATTCTGATGAATTGCTCTCCATGAATATTCTTATGAATTGGGACTCTTTGATAAGCCCAGATCATAATATCTATTGGTACTCGTTCAATTGCGTGGAATCAATCTCAAAGAGAAGATCAGATGGGTCATACGGTAACCAAAACTGCTGTAAAAATTACTTCATACCAGTAAAGTACTCAGAGTCATACGACTTGTCTCTTTCTAGGTATCACTCTCCGAGGATGCCCCGTGTTCACCTTCAGCCGTCTGTTTGCATGGACGCAGGGATGATTCACTTACAGTCAATTAATCGCAGGTTCTATGCACTAAAGCAGCTATGGTATAAGCATTTTGAGTACCTTAACTACGGCTTTAATGTCAACCTAATAAACTCAAGGTATGATGGTGAGGTGAATAATTTAGATTTTCTTCCGGTTGATGTACATCATTTTGTCTATAATGGAATTGAATTTGACCCAATGCTTTATGATGACATTGAGCGGGTAAAAGGTTACAGAGATTACGTTATTAATAACAAAGTTGATGAACTTGTGACATTTGGGGGTGAATACCTATGAATATTGATTACGCAATTACATGTGTGAACGAAAAACGCGATTATTTAGAGCATTTACCAATAGTTTCGGATATGTGGAAAAGCCTTGGTGTCAAAGTCTTGATTGGCCGCATCAAGCAAACGGAAAATCACATAGAGCTTTTTGACAACCTCCATATCTACAGGGCTGGTGCATACCCATCTGGCGATTCTCGCCTCCTTCTTAGTGATTTCATGTGCTTTAAAAGGTTTGATTCTATAGATTCTGGGATTCAGGCAAAGATAACAAGGATGTGGATAGCATCAATTACGCAGGGAAACAATATGATTGTCGATGCCGATATGATCCCTCTTCATTCTGGCATAATTAATTGTTACAAAATAGCACCCGAAGACCACCTTGTGAAATTCGGCTGTGAGCATCCTGTCTTTTCTAGGCGTCCAGATTTTGATAAATGGCCGATGCATCAGACTGCGGCCAGAAACACTACCTTCAAGGAAATAATTAATCCTTTTGGGTATGACTACTCTGGGTGGATAAATTGGCTTTCTAGTGAGTCTTTCCCTGATGATCGTGCGAATGTAACAAATGGGTTTTCAAATTTTTCGGACGAGTCATTACTTAAATGCTTATACGATAGATGGTCTCACGGAAACAGCAGAACAACAAAAATAAAAAGAACCGAGGTTTCCATTGGAATGAATTCGCACGAAGTTTATGGTAGAATCTGTCGAGTATTCAATCCAAGCACAGAAGGTATTGATGTTTCCAAATATTTTGAGGTTCACGGACCAAGGCCATTTTTAGATCATTTGGATTGGTATCAACCTATAGTTGATTACATCAAAAGGAGGGCGAATGTCTAGTTTTGGCGGATCAAACGCATCTGATGCATTGATTTCATTTGTTCGTTCTAAAGTTTCACTGGGCGGGTTTATACTTGAATTTGGCTCTGGGGATGGAAGTACAAGACGTTTATGCGAAGATTACAATCTTTTCTCAATAGAGCACAATAATGAGTACCTCTGGAGGTATCAAACAAATTATATCCATGCGGGTTTAGTGAATGGATGGTATAATCCACTCGATATAAAGCGTTACATGAGCTATAATAACGTAACTTTTCCTTTTGATCTTTTTCTTATCGATGGCCCTGTTGGTGGAGAAAATAGAAGAAATATGCTTAAAGGGGAAAATGTTGGATTGTTTGATTTTTCTGGTTCTTGGGTCGTCTGTGACGACACGCACAGAAGCGATGACCTGTTTCTTTTCAATGGTTTGGCATCAATGTTTGATCACACTGATTACGTTTTGTATGATCATTTCGGTGCTTTTAAGGTTAGATAAGGAGTTTTCATCATGAGTAAATTTTGTTGTTTTAATTCTGATTTGCCTTTGTTTACTGAGGGGGTGTTTGATGAATTCGCTCGGAGTTTATTTAATTCCAGTGTTAAAACTAAGAGCAGCTCGTCTGAATACTATATTAGTTTACCTGGAGTCTCTCAAAATCGAGTAGTCCTTCAACTTAAACAGGGTAAGGCCTACGACCTAGAAATCTTAGTCGACGGGGTTCTTTGTCATAAAATGTCAACCGGTGGGCGTAAATTAACATCCGCCTCACTAAAGGATGGTTTGCTCAAAATTGTTCTTGGCGTATCAAAAGAAGATTCTTTCACGATTGAATTACCTTACGAAACGGAATCATCTGCAAGTGCTTCGAAGGAGCCTCAGGGTGGTGTCTGTGATGAGTCTTCCAATGTTTAAGTATCACGCTGAAGAAAAAAAGATAAAAGACCATGAAGGGCGTGTCGTGGGATCTGTAAAAAATAATAGATTCACGCAAGACGACTGCCATGACTATTACAAGACTGGACTTGTGGTGAGGGAGCTTGATCAAGTTTCAGAAGCTTTACAGAGGGGTGGGGTGGCTTATTTGTGAAACAATGCCTTGTTGTCAATTCCGATATGACCCCGCTCTCTATTATTGGTTTTAAGAGGTCTATAACCCTTGATCTGTACAGTGATAGGGTTATGACATTATCCTACTACATAGGGTTGTGCGTGCGTGGTGGCTCCTTGTCCTACAAGATTCCTGCGGTTATGACGTGCGTTAATTACGTTAACTTAACGAGGGTTAATCGACCAACAAAAAAAAATATAAGAACAAGGGATGATAACAAGTGTGCATACTGCGGCAAGCTTCTAACGTGCTCAACTTTTAGTGTTGATCATATTATTCCAAAAAGTAGATTCAATCAGCCTTCTTTGGCGAACACATGGGTTAATCAGGTGGCTTGCTGTATACCTTGCAACATAAAGAAAGGGGATAAAACGCCAGAAGAAGCTGGGATGGATTTGTTGATAAAACCAAAAAAAATTCATGGTATTGTTATTAGTGGTGAAATTCCTAACGAATGGACTCCATATTTGGGGTAGTATCTTTCATGAAAAGAACTCTCGAAATAATAAACGCCATTGAAGACAGGTTCAGCTTGTCTAAGTCATTGAACACTCTTGGTATCTCTGAAGAAGAGCTTAACTCCTTACTAGCCCACCCCCCAAAGGATGATAGTGTCGATACGTTAATTGAGTTAAGTGATGTTGTTAAATGGTCATGTAGGTTAGATAGTATGCCTAGCAATAAGGCAACGGTACTGGCTGTTGATAAAGATGCTGGCGTGATTCATAAACGTCTTGTTGGGTCTACAGAGTTTTTCGGCTTCGATGATCTGTATTCCGTTCTTTATCCAGTTATTTTGCACCTCAAGGAGCATTTTGATAGATCAAGACCTTATCATCTAAGCCGAAGTGTGTGCTATATACCATCAGAAACTCATTCCGGTAAGAAATCTTACCCATCAGGTCATACAGCCTATGCCGCTTTGCTTGAAAAGTTTCTTTCGGAAAAGCACCCAAACCTAAGTCGCCCCCTAAACCAAGCAACAAAACAGGTTGGAACTACGCGAATATTAATGGGCGTCCATTTCCAGTCAGATAACGATGCTTCGATTGCACTCGTAGATAAACTTTGGCCCTTAATGAAGGAGAGTAAAGATGCAGGCAGGTGATATTGATTACCTCAGGCAGTTGTCCTTTAATGAAGTCGTTGAAGGGTCTGGTCGAGTCGGGTCTCCGGGTCTCTACTACAATGAAAGAAAAGCAGCCTATCATTCTATTTTTAACGAAGCTCAGGGTGTTTATGGGGCTTTGAGTCAAGAGAATTGTAAGAGGCTTAGTAGACGTGCTCTGAGGCGTCATTTCATGAATAACATTCTGTTGGCTACAAGTAAATACAAAAAGCCATCAGGGCTTATCCCCTCTTTTGTTTGGGCTTGGGTGATAAGGTATATCGCGACATATATCGTTAATAAAATAATTGACCATATATTTTTAAGCGATAGATAATACCTTTTGCAAACCAATAAACAAAAGCATTGCTATGTTGGAGGTATAGTCTACATAAAAAAGCCCGTTTTGGTAACAAGGGCGGGCAACCCCTCGTGACAGCCTACGCCGCCATTGCGATATTTCTATCTGCATTTATTTTTGATTAGATTTTTTAGCTGGCCCTTCTAATCACCCAGCACATGCAGTTATTACCTACGCAATCAGTCGATACCTTTACGCCCCCTTTCGCCGTTTTTTGATGAAGGAGAAACGGTTCGGCATAAAACTCCAATTGGAGGCGGGGGGAATCGAACCCCCGTCCTGTTTTGCTTCACTAACAACGTCTACATGTTTATCTGGCTTTCGCCAGAAAGGGAGAGGTTGGACTCGAACCAACATCAGATCCCGACTCAGGGATATGCCTACCTATTGGCACTTATTAGTAAACTGCGTCCAGAATACCCGTCTTTATCATCACTCTCCCTATAGCTTGGGCCGGGAATCGAACCCGACTGTCAGCCGCTCCTATCGCCCACGATCTACTCCCGAAAATCTTTAGTTCGACGCAACGCTTGCTCAATCGCTCCCGTCGCGTTCACCCACGATCAGCGGATTTACTGGGCAATCGTGAACTGAACCGTTCTCGAACAATCGAAACTTTCTATCAACCTTCCCCCACAACAAACCGCCCTTGCCGCAACACCGGCACGTTCTTGATCTGTCCCGACCGTGACTTGGCCCTGTGTACACACCCTGTTCGTCAATGATTCCAATTTCGTATGCCTCGAAATAGGAAATTTGCCCTGTTTTGTAATCCAAACGCAATTCTTCCATCTCCTCGACTTGCTCAAGGAACATATCTGCCATGTCGCCCATGAAACTACCTCCTTTGCTGTTGGTCGGCTCATCGCCTCCGCTCCCGCTTGTTTCGCCCGGCCCCTGTGATGGCAGGGACCGGCTAGGCCATCGCAACACACGCCAGCCTCCTCATGGTATTGGTCAGAGCTTGGGTCGGGAATCGAACCCGACTGTCAGCCGCTCCTATCGCCCACGATCTACTCCCGAATCGAACGGGTTCGCAAACGGCTGTCAGATGCTTCCGAGGAATGTAGGCCACACCAATGGCCATCCAAGCTTAGGGTGCTTAGTATAAGCTACAATTCTTGTTCTGGCCACCCAATACCACAACAACAATACCCATCCTATATTAAGTTACAAGAAGTAGATTGGACTGCAGAACGTAGTCTTTGAATGCAGAAAAAAGCCGAGATGCCGAGGGTGGGTTTCGAACCCACAAACGCCGGATTTTAAGTCCGGCAGGTATGCCAGTTCCCGTCACCTCGGCGACGAGTAGCTAGGACAGGAATCGAACCTGCACGCCCTAAGGCACGAAATCCTAAATTTCGCGTGTCTACCTAATTTCACCACCTAGCCATAGTCATTTTACTCTTGGTTTTCTCCAATAGTCATGGGTCTGATTTACAGTCTACCCCTCTTTGTCTACTGGATGAATTCCTGAAAAAATCAGACAAGCCAAGGTTACGTTGTGTTTTTATCACCGGCAGCATTTCTGCGTCTTTTCCTTATACATTACTGTATACCCGGTGTTTATTTCACAATAACTACGGTCTTTAGCCCCTTGGTACATTAACCTGATTAATTAAACGCCGCGTAATGGAATCGAACCATTTTCTCCCCGGTACGCCCGGTTGTTTTAACACTATGTAACATTTCGCGAAAATGTCAAGTGCGGATCTTCTAAATTTAGCCAGAACCTAGATAATCCTCCATTAAACTAACACGGCAATACCGTAGAACGAAGCCGCTTTTTTAGACGTTCGTTTCCTTGGTCAATACAGATCACGGCCCAAATGTATAATTTCTTCCAAGCCGCAGCCAATCCGCGTGTCTAGGGTTTTCCATGAACTGCCAGTGCAACATCAAGTTTTCGAGGTACTCGTCGTGTCCTAGGGGTTCTGTTTCCCAAGGATCAATATCAATCCCCCAAAAGCCAAATGCCCGAGGTTCGTCTATTGGCCAGTCATCTGGGGTATAAATAACACGAGTCGGTTGCTCATTAATGATCACAAAATCCTCAATGCAAAAATCGTGTTCGTCATGCGGCAAACTATGAGGAATCCATACGCCCACGCTTGTATTTAAGGTTCCAAAGTCATCAATTAAAAACCCCTGCTCAACCTGCGGTAAGCCAGGGGGATTACATGCGATCAAACCTGCATCTGCCGAATTTGCGATTATTCCCACTGCGGTTAGAAAGCTATACCATTTCATTATATTTCCCCTTTTAAAAAAAATGAACTTCAAGCGGTCAATGTCACCGTGACTTAATAACCCACCTAGGTTATAATGACAGCTATCACTTCTCGGAAGAACTTGGTAGTATTTGGTGGCGACGGACATTGAGCTACAAAACGTCGGGAAAAATAATGAAATCCTGACATAGCGTAACCGGCGAAACCCGTTGTGTCGCGTGTATTATAGATGTATATCTTGATAAGATATTCAGATACAGGATCTTGCTTGGTTATTATTTTAGATAATCCAACCACTGTATTGTTTTAGTTTTTTGTGTAACTCTTCTTGGGATCGGAGTCTATACTCGAATTGCACACACCATTCGCGGTTGCCTGCTGCGAGTCCTGACCCGTAAAACATTTCGACCGGTTTAACATTCCGAGTCCATGTTTTTCTTTTTAACAGTCCGCAGAATCTATTTACCTCCGGTTTATCATAGCTGAAATTACTAATGACGCTCCTCCAGAGGATAACTGGTTTAGGGTCATCGATTTTATAAATAATTCCCTCTGCCAGGTTTATGCTCAGTACATGATTAAAACCTTTGAACCGGGCCCAGTCTTTCACGAGGGATGGTCTTGTGATCGACTGGCGAAAACGCGAGCTATTCAAGCAAAACTCGCTGTCTAAAAAGGAAATGTCTTCGTAATACTTAAAATACATCGGTTCACACCAAGTGGCTGGAGTGCTCCAGAGTTGATCTGTTAGTCTATCGTTTGTGTATTTGTTGGTGACAATAAATTTACCAACTTGAAGTTTCACTGTTTTGAGTGTTTTGCGTCGGGATCTAGTTGATAATGTCTTAACGTGCATTGAACCGGCCTCTCTTTTTATTATCTAGGAAAAATAGAAATCATTTCGAGTTAGTTTATCGGTTTAACTGACGGTCGTCAAGTGTAAAACCCGTTTGTTTTTGTCAAGGTTCTACAGTTTTTGCAGCCTCAGTCGCCAGCACAGTTGCGAGTCCAGTTGCGAGCACAGTTGCGACCACAGTTGCGAGCACAGTTGCGATTCCAGTTGCGAGCACAGTTGCGATTCCAGTTGCGAGCACAGTTGCGAGTACAGTTTTTGATTATTCATTGACCCCAATCTTTCTCAAGTTGCAACCACAGCTGCGAGTACAGTTGCGAGTGCAGTTGCGAGTTCAGTTGTGACCACAGTTGCCGGCCCAGTTGCGACCTCAGTCGCGACCGCAGTTGATCGTTCAGTTGCGAGTTCAGTTGCGAGTCCAGTTGCGACTCCAGTTGCGAGTGCAGTTGCCGTCTCAATTTTTGACTATTCATTGGTTCACCCAATCTTTCTTGAGTTGCGACTCCAGTTGCCAGTTTAGTTTCGGTCCCAGTTGCGATGCCAGTTGAAACCTCAGTTGCCACCGCAGCTGCGAGTCCAGTTGCGAGTCCAGTTGTGAGCACAGTTGCGACTCCAGTTGAAACCACAGTTGCGAGTTTAGTTGCCGTCTCAATTTTTGACTATTCATTGGTTCACCCAGTCTTTCTTGAGTTGCGACTCCAGTCGCGAGTCCAGTTGCAACCACAGTTGCCAACTCAGTTGCGAGTACAGTTGCCAGAACAGTTGCGATCCCAGTTGCGACCGCAGTTGCGAGTACAGTTGACAGAACGGTTGCGTATGCGGCTGCGAGTCCAGTTTTTGAATATTCATGAATCCCTACAGTCTTTCTTGAGTTGCGACTCCAGTCGCCGCCGCAGTCGCGGTCTCAGTTGCGACCTCAGTTGCAACCACAGTTGCGAGCCCAGTTGCCAGTCCAGTTGCGACTCCAGTTGCGACTCCAGTTGCGACCACAGTTGCGACCACAGTTGCGAGCCCAGTTGCGACCGCAGCTGCGATTTCAATTTTTGACTATTCATTGGTTCACCCAGTCTTTCTTGAGTTGCGACTCCAGTTGCCAATCCAGTTGCGACTGCAGTTGAAAACCCAGCTGCGACAACAGTTGCGAGTCCAGTTGTGAGCACAGTTGCGAGTTCAGTTGCCAGAACAGTTGCGAGTGCAGTTGCGAGCCCAGTTGCGATCTCAATTCTTGGATATTCATTGGTTCACCCGGTCTTTCTTGAGTTGCGACCACAGTTGCGAGTACAGTTGCGAGTACAGTTGCGAGATCAGTCGCGAGTGCAGTTCCAAGCCCAGTTGCGACCGCAGTTGCGAGTCCAGTTTTTGAATATTCATTGACCCCCCCAATCTTTCTTGAGTTGCGGGTGCAGTTGCGACTGCAGTTGCGACCGCAGTTCCGACCACAGTTGCGAGCCCAGTTGCGAGTCCAGTTGCGAGTCCAGTTGCGATTGCAGTTGCGACCACAGTTGCGAACTCAGTTGCGAACTCAGTTGCGAGTGCAGTTGCAACCTCAGTTGCTGGCTCAGTTGCGATCTCAATTTTTGACTATTCATTGACCCCAATCTTTCTTGAGTTGCGACTCCAGTTGCCACCGCAGTTGCCACCGCAGTTGCGAGTACAGTTGCGAAACCAGTTGCGAGTACAGTTGCGAGTACAGTTGCGACCACAGTTGCGACCTCAGCTGCCGGTCCAGTTGCGAACTCAGTTGCGACTCCAGTTGCGATCTCAATTTTTGACTATTCATTGACCCCAATCTTTCTTGAGTTGCGACCACAGTTGCCGTTGCAGTTGCGACTCCAGTTGCCACCGCAGTTGCGATACCAGTTGCGAACTCAGTTGCGACTGCAGTTGCGATTGCAGTTGCGAGTACAGTCGCGAGTGCAGTTGCGACTCCAGTTGCCACCGCAGTTGCGATACCAGTTGCGAACTCAGTTGCGACTGCAGTTGCGAGTACAGTCGCGAGTGCAGTTGCGAGTACAGTTTCGAACTCAGTTGCGACTCCAGTTGCGATCTCAATTTTTGACTATTCATTGACCCCAATCTTTCTTGAGTTGCGACTCCAGTTGCCACCGCAGTCGCGGTCTCAGTTGCGAACTCAGTTGCAACCACAGTTGCGAGCCCGGTTGCCAGTCCAGTTGCGACTCCAGTTGCGACTCCAGTTGCGACCACAGTTGCGACCACAGTTGCGAGCCCAGTTGCGCTTTCAATTTTTGACTATTTATTGGTTCGCCCAGTCTTTCTCCAGTTGCGACCTCAGCTGCGAGCCCAGTTGCAAGCCCAGTTGCGAGCCCAGCTGCCAGTCCAGTTGCCACCACAGTTGCGAACTCAGTTGCGAACTCAGTTGTGAGCTCAGCTGCGAGTGCAGTTGCAACCCCAGTTGCTGGCCCAGTTGCGATCTCAATTTTTGACTATTCATTGACCCTCCCAATCTTTCTCAAGTCGCGACCGCAGTTGCCACCGTAGTTGCAAGTCCAGTTGCGACCGCATTTGCGAGTCCAGTTGCAACCACAGTTGCCAACTCAGTTGCGAACTCAGTTGCGAACTCAGTCGCGAACTCAGTTGCGACCTCAGTTGCCAAATCAGCTGCGGGCACAGTTGCCGGTGCAGTTGCGATCTCAATTTTTGACTATTCATTGACCGCCCAATCTTTCTTGAGTTGCAACCTCAGCCGCCAGTACAGTTGCGACCGTCTCCAGTTTATTTAATACTTGGTTTTTAAATTATGCTCGCCGTACAAAAAAATCAGCGGTCTATCGAGTTGCCCTCTATGATTAAACTCAGAATAACCGACAAGGATTGGTGGGGTCCACGTCTTTTTGGGGTACTAGACTCTAAATCTGATGCGTCTGCCGTTTCACCGCCCTAGCGTAAAATAAATCATAGGATCAACAATAGATTCAAGCACTGACAAACCCATCTGCGGAATCACCCCGTAGGGACTTGAACCCTAACCAACAGACCCAAAATCTGATGTGCTACCCAATTACACCACGAGGTAAGGCATCATCCGGAGTCGAACCAGCGGCAACTGTTTACAAAACAGTAATTATACGACTTAACTATAATGCCAAAGTTTTATATTTTAGTACTCGCGGTAGGACTCGAACCCACAATCGGCAGGGTAGAAACCTGCTGCATTATCCGTTATGCTACGCGAGCGTAAATAGGGGTGGTGGGAATCGAACCCACGACCAATGCTTTATAAGAACACTACTCTTACCACTGAGCTACACCCCTGTTGTAGTGGTAAGCGTCCTGATTATTCCTAGCCCACCCGCTTTAAAGGATGCGAACTCTTAGTAGGAACAGCATTGTCTCCACGAATTTATTATACCTTATTGTATATCCTTGTCAAGAACGGTATATACAAATTTTCCATCTTCTGCAATGGCGTAATCTATTTCTCCGTCTCGAATCATGTCTTCAAGTGTTGAGTTGAACAAATCTTTCTCAAGATAAAGCCTGTTAATTGTATAGGGGATCACCTGGTAATGCTTTCCTTGTTCATTTTCCAGTGCTTTTGCAAGACAAAGATTGTCTTGTGCGTCTTCTTCGTTTTGAAAGACGCCGGAAATAAAGATGTTTACATCGCCCCCGTTAGTTCTTTGTGCGGTAACTAAAACATATACCTTGTCGTCCATTATTTCCACCTTTCTTCAATAAACCAGTCCTTGAATTCACTGGTGGGTAAAATTATCCCCGGTTTGAACCCCATGTATTTTATCTTTTCTATTTTACCGTGATCTTCTGCGTCCGTCAAGAAGTTTTCTACTTGGTTTGGCGGCATTATTGACCACCTCAGGACATCAATACACGATTCTATTTTTTCTATATGTCTTTGTATTAGAATTTCTGGGTCTTTGTGGTAATCCCTTGGTTGCCGTAGTGTTATCGTCTCTTCTGATGGATAAATAAAGAGAATTCCCGCTCTTTCTCGGACATAACCCCTTAAATCTCCAATTTTGAGGGTTAGCTTCCCATATGTTGGTGCCCATTTTATTTCGATCGGCATGTTTTCTATAGATAGCGAGTGGTATTCAATATCCACCATATAGTCAGCACCGGAGGTTTTTCTTCCATCCTCGACATATTCTCCTGTGTTGTCAACGCCATTCGATCTTGGCGAGGACACGTTGATGTAATTTAGCTTGCTGCACAGAGATATCCATCGGTTAAACCAGAATTCTTCAATTTTTGTACCGATGTAAATATCTCTCTTGAATTTATCTAAGTCTCTTCCGTCTCTTCTTGTCATTTTTCTTGCCTCGCCATGCTTTCGATGGTTTAATATCTTGTAGACATTTTAAAAGCGGGCGGTTTATGTGCCGCCCGCTTGTTGAGCGGTGTGTTACTTCTTGATTGGGCAAAAATCTCGCGGGACAACCTTGTACCTGCGGATACGAGGAATGCAGATTTCTGTTTTGAATGGTGATTCTAGTACCTGCTTGACTCCAAACAGTGCGTTTCTTGTTACCCCGCAGAAATATCTACCAGTGGAACAAAAAACATCTACCGGAGAAACGGTAGAGATAAAAAACCCTTCATCCACGCATCGGCAATCATCGCTATACCCAATATTGAAACTCGCCAAGAAAACAATACACACGCTAATAAACCTCTTCATATTAACCCTTTCTAATCTCATACCACACCAAAGCTAGATTAGCCGTACTGTAGCTAATCCACACCAACGCCATTGGATAATCCTTTTGTCTTAAATTTCCAATAGCTGTCATCAGATAACACCCGGTCGCCACAAGGATATATGGGATTGTCATTTCTTCATCTTTTCCTTTGTGGCAAACCCGCTTGCAACCATCCGTTGCGAGATATTGTCAATACGTCCGTCTCCGTCTACGTCTTTATAGACGTACCCAAGCACTCGACCAAAACTAATCGAGTCTTGAATCCTGTTTGTCGTTGGAATTCTTATCAGGACTTCGTCGCCAGCAACAAGGATAGATTCAAGGAACTCTTTCGACTTCAGTCCTTCTTCTTTTTCGGCTCCCGTGACTTCTGGTGCCCAACAGTCCAGCATTCTAATTCTGTATTCCTTGGTTACGGTTACTACGATAGTGTCTCCGTCATAAACTTTTCTTACGGTGGCCAGTTCCGTGAGTCCTGTGGAAATTTCTTCCAGGGTTTTGTCGTTTTTGCTGCCTTCGCTCGCGTAGCCATTAGCGGCTAGAGTCAACCGGATGCTAGCTCCGATAACGAACCCAGCCAGTGTGAATGCTATTATATTTGTCGTCGAGGTATTGCGGTTATTCATCTTGTCCTTCACTCCATTCAAAGTCTTTACACTCTTGCTCGGTCAAATCAACGCCACGCAAATCGCAGTCATCTTCAGGAAAATAGTACTGACCGCTTTCATGCTCCCTTTTTCTCTGTGTGTTTTTGTCGAGATTGCTTTCATTCATCCTTCACCTCCTGTTGGATTCCTCTTAAAAGACTTTCCAGAGTAACGACGTGGATCAGCAAGTCCGTTGTCGAGGCGATCTTTCGTGGTTATGTAGTATTCGTCTCCATCCCAGCACAAGACTTGATCTTGACATAGATCAAGATCAAACCCTGAGTGATCGACAACCATCTCTGCGTGAGAACCAAAAGGGCTTGGACCGTTAATTGTCCTGCCTGTTTCGTGACGCTTTTTTGATAAATTTCTCCACTTAGCCATTGTCTTTGTTCCTCCCGATCGATTCTAAGGTAAACTTAAACGGATTTCCTTCAATGTTTTGCACTTGCTCCAGCATCATAGCGGCAATTTCACGGATTTCAAGTTGAGCGTGTTCAGAATTACGAAGTTTTTGGAGGTTCGCAAAAGAACGCATGTTGAACATTACATCAGCTTGAATCTGGCTATTGTAAGTCTTGAAGAATCTTGCTGACTCTTTTGCTCGCTTGCGTCCCAATACTGGTTCAAGGTCTTCTAGGCATTGGTGGTATAACATATTGCCCTGCTTAGTGTATTCTTCTAAAACATCTATCCATTTAGAGTCTTCATAAGCATAATAAAAACTATCGTCATAACCATCTGGTGTAAATTCTGTAGCATCAAATCCAACATCTTTAGATACTTTTACATCACCCCAATCTTCCGGTAGGAAGTACTTATCTTCCTTTAATTCCTTATACCTAGCAGACTCTGCGTTGAGTGAGGAAATGCGGTGTTTAAGCAGATGTATGTGACTAGCAACATCTGTATTAACCAAAAAATGAACAACCCCTTTTTCAAAGGGTGTTTCATGACCGTTGCTCCATAGCATCTCTATAAGGTCACCAATTCGCTGACGTTTATCATCCGTCAACTCACGGCTTGTAGACGTCCATGCCGAGCAAGCAATTATCTCGTCAGATCCGTAATGTCCTACTATCTCAACTGTGTTTTTCATAATTTAATTCCGTTTCTGTTGTTTGTTTTTATGCTTGACGATCAAGATCTTAGTTGTTTTTTGCTCTTCTTTTTCTTCTCTTTGATGATTCGATTTTTCCAACAAAGCATAAAAAACAAAGAGGAGGAGGTAAAAAGTCAAATGTTCTTTTGAAGTGTCGGATTCTACCGTTTCTATCTTTAAGCATATAGTGCTTAACGTTTCTACCTCTCACGCCAAGTTCTTGGTTGATAGCGAATACTTGACCACCATGAATAAGTTTTAATATCAGTGCCCAGCAATAACAGTTTCCTATGCAGTACATTCAAATAAACCTCTAATCAAGTATCAATGCTGTCATAAACTCTATCCATAAACCTGTCGTAAAGATTGGCGTATCTCAGGTTTTCGCAAATGACTCGGTACAACCCGTTAGGAAAAATCGTCATTCCTTGTTCAAGAAATTTGCCAATCGGGATTTTCTTTTTTTTGTCAAAACTCCTGATTACGACGTGACTGCCGTTAAATGATATTTTGTAATCATCTATCGCCGTCTTTATTGGCTTCGTTCTGTTTCTGCTCAATCCTGACATTAATTTTCCAATCGCCTAGATTTTTTTTACTGACTTTTAATTCATCTAAATGAAACGCCCATTGATCCTTCCCGAGTTTTATCATTTGTGCGACGATGACGCGAGCAGCTTGTTGCACAGTGACCCGCCGTGGCATATACATAAATACATGCCCGAATACAGCCCAGATCATCCCATAAAATATTGGCATGTTCTGAGATGATTCCTGTAAGAACCTGCTTACGCTCGTATCTACCCCACCCAAGAATGTTACCGCAAAAGCGTCATACAAACCGGCGAATACCACAAGGGTTGTTATTACAACTGCAGTTGGCTTCATTTCATCTCCTTTATGGATTGTCTTTTCTTTGTTTATACACCAACTATTAAAGGATTAAAAATGTTGACGAAGGCAAAGAGGACTAACGGTAAAAAGTGATTGATATTGATACCGAAAAAATACATCCCAGTGCCCTAAAACACACCAAGAGGATAGTACCGCTGGATTTGTCTGGTGCCATTTGTCCAGCTTATTCCTTTATTCAGGTATTCCTGAATACCTAGGATGTATTTTTTCGATTTTTATTTTACTCACTGGTTGATTACGACTTTTGCAAAGGACTAGGCATTTTCGTTGTAAGAATAATAAGCATCATCATCATCATCATCGTGTTCATGATCATATACAGCCTCTTCAAGTCGCTCACGAGCAATCGCGATAACTTCATACTCACTAACTCGCATCTTCTGACATTCACAGTCAGATGGAACGCTTACAATATCCTTTGGATTAAATTTAACCAGAACAACTACACCAGTTGGACCAGCCCAGTTTGATGCGTACTCATAAGTACCAACGTGCAGACCAGAATCGCATCCCTTAGTATGGTCGTCACAAACTTGGCGGCGTTTCATAACGCACTTATCTCCGACGTTATTACGGAACGTCCTGCCAGTGTAGATGTCTACGAGATCACCTTCTTTAACTTCACCGTTCTTAACAGTGATGGGATCGCCAGCATGAGCACGTACACCCTTGTATCCTACCATCATACCGTCATCAGTAATTGGCAAACCCTTATGGCTCGACCAAACATAAGATTCTTGAACGGCACGCTCACTAACGTTATTATAAAGATTTTTTAGATAGTTAAGCATAGGCTGATGGGGAAACCCTTGACGGATTAATTCGATAACACGATCAACTGGCTGGGCCGCAATCTGCTCATCTTCAAAATATAAGAAGCCATCGCGAAACTCAAAGTCGCCCTCTGACCAATCCTCAATTTGATTACCAGACTGGAGCAGTTCTACAAACTTGTCTGCATCGCCTGAATGAACGCATGATACAAGATCTGTGTAGTGAGGATGCGTATGGTCAAACTGATGCGGCTGATCATTCAAAACTACAGTCCAATGATTGTCATTACTCTTAATGTGCGTCAACATAATTCAAAACCTCCGGTAAAACGAAAAATAAAACCTACCAAATTGCTTTTAAAAGATGGGGTGTATCTTGTGCTGCTTACACTATGATGCTCGCCTAGTCCCATGTTAAGAGAAAACCAGCCACCCATCAGGTTTCCCCTCTGAGCCACACTCTCCCATCTGTGTATTTTTTTATTATAGCTCGCTTATCGTTAACGTCAATGTATCACCTGATAGTTTTGTCAAAAATCTTCCCGTTTGCGTATAAAATATAGAAAGACTTGGCGATTCTATTTGTTGGGCAGAACCGGCCCTCATTCCACTCTTGTGTCCATACGTTAATTCGATAGTGATTATTCCGTATATGATGTTGGTCAATCCTGAAAAGACCTAGGGTTTCGCCAACAAACTCCAACAGGATTTCTTTTGGGATGCTTGGGGATTTCTTTTGGGGCATAACTTCTTCCTCTTCTGGAATAGGACTTAGGGGTCTTACCGTTGTTGTCATCTTACAGTACCTCCAATATAGAGTGCGAATGCTTCCGGATTCTTTTTAATCTTGTAGGAATCAACTAATTTAACCAGCGGATACTTCTTGAAAAAAGCATCCATCTGTTCTTGGAAGACTGTATCTTCCTTAGCTTCCAAGCCAATGTTCTTAGCGATGATAGCGATGTCTTGCTCAGGAATCGTATTAGCACGCTCTTTCCACTCTGTCAACTCTGGACTCTCAATTTCATCGTGAAGTTCTTGCATCTTGTCAAAGTCAGTACTGCTGTATATGTACAATCTAATTGGAGTCCTTTTCGCTACCTCACGTTTAACGTAGTCGTCAATATGAATCCAGTTACTTGAAGAGAATTTTTTGCTTTTAATGTAAGCAGACTTCAATCCATGTACTGTCGGCACATTGATTCCGATTGCTTTCAATGTATCGATAGAGTCATTAAGCTGGAATGCATCACGGCTAATAATGCTGTGGCTCTGAATTTCCCAACGCTTGATCTCAACGTATACGAGCTCTTCAGAGTCTGTATCGACATCAATGGCGTTCCAGTGATCAGACCGCTTACTATGATAAGGCTCGCTATAGCTAAATGCAAATGTCTTAACTACAGGACCGCTGCTACGGACGTAGGAACGTTCAATTTTTGGCAGGTCATCAAGATCCAGCAAAAGATCAGTGTCAATCTTACACTCAGAAATCTGCTGCGGAGTCAGCAGAACTACTGTACATTTTGTATCCTTAACATAATTCCTCACACGATGAGTCATACGAGGCTTATATTCATAGTATTCAATATTATCACCAAGAGGAAGACTTTTTGTTTCGATCTTCTCTGTAGTACGATAATTACGCTTCCACACTTCAATAGCTTCTGATGTAGGTGGCAGCATATAATCCGCCATCCTAATCTTAGTATTGTTGCCAATACTCCCAGAGTTCAAACGTTGAGACATGACCGCTCGCTTGAATGGAGTAGGCTCAGCCTCAATCTTCTGCGTTACCAGATCATGAAGTTGTGCTCTAACAAGTTCAAATTTTGCCTTAACAGCAGCCCTGACCTTATCTGTCATTGACAGATTTTCACGAGCAGTATCAAAATCTAATTCGCCAAGTTCAAACTTTAAGTACCCACCAGTGTGGATGCCGCACAATTCATAAGGAATTCTGTAAGAAATATTACCCATAATTGCATACATATCGCCATGGCCGCCAGTCAGGCCAAAATCATCTGACTGGAAGATATAAGCATCACGTTGCTGCCTGCATCGTGAAATAACATGCACGTTATTGATATTTGGAACAGTTCCCTGCCAAAAGCGGAAGATATTCTCTGCTTCAGTCTCGAACTCATAAACTTTGCCATTCACAGACAGACTAACTTCAAGACCATTAGCCTCATCTGTTTCACATTCTACCAGTAAAGCAACAACTGGTTTACGACCTTCGTCGCGGTAGCAGCTATAGGTACGGCAGATGCCATCCTTGTAACTCTTAACGGTAAAACTATCAGTCATACTGTATGGAGATAAAGACCCAATACCAAAACATCCAATTACTTCATTAGAGTCACGTTTTGTGGAGATGCCAATCCCCGCAAAGATAGTACGGACTTCACGATCATCAAGACCTGTTCCGTAATCTCGGATAGAAAAGAATGGCTCAAGTGATGTTGGCAGATGTACATAAAATGGAACGTCTGTGGTGCCTGCCATAACATGCGAATCATGAGCATTACAAGCTAGTTCGCGGATAACAGCACGCTCTTTGTGCGAATAAACCTTATCAGCAAACATGTCTACAATGAATGCGAGGTCGCCAACCGCAAAGTCAGATTGGGCAAAATCGCCGTGAACAGTAACGTCTTGTGGTGTATTTTCAATCCTCATATCAATAGCCTCCCGAGAAGTGATTGGTTGCTTGCACGTCTTGATTGTACAATGACTATCGGTGCCGTCAAGACGCTTCTTGAGTGTTTTTTTATTTTATGCTCCCCGCCCTTGGTTGGTGACGTGTTTACGAGCCCGGCCGCGAGATCAGTTACGAGTGCAATTCTTGATTATTCATTGGCCTATCCAGTCCCTGTCAAGCCGATCACCCAGTCGTGACTGCGGATCGTAGAACGACCCCAGGTCCATTCGCGATTGCAGTTGCGAGCACAGTTGCGAGTACAGTTTTTGAATATTCATTAGTTCACCCGATCTTTCTCAAGTTGCGACCGCAGTTGCGAGCCCAGTTGCGACCTCAGTTGCGAGTGCAGCTGCGATTCCAGTTGCGAGTCCAGTTGCGAACTCAGTCGCCAATTCAGTTGCGAGTCCAGTT
>Ga0213864_10000212_pt1 | contig 26023 bp, 22 predicted proteins | sample PICome_5_FD_160078 | JGI IMG/M metagenome (GOLD analysis project Ga0213864, IMG submission 160078) | Coastal seawater microbial communities near Pivers Island, North Carolina, United States - PICO247 | ecosystem: Environmental > Aquatic > Marine > Coastal | place: USA: North Carolina... | reverse complement strand
AAAAAAGATCGGAGGAGCATCTCTATCAGAAGATTGTAAAAGAATTGAAGCTATTCTTAAAATTTTAGGTCCTGGCGAACAGCTTGCCGTCGACGCTAATGGAAGGTTTGATTTAGAGACTGCTATAAATTATGGAAAAGCTTTGTCTCAATATAACTTATTTTGGTATGAAGAGCCGGGTGATCCTCTTGATTTTGAACTTCATAAAGAACTTAGTCAGCATTATAGCGGGCCATTAGCAACTGGCGAAAATTTGTTTTCAGTTCAGGATGCTAGAAATCTGATTAGATATGCTGGCATGAGAAAAGATAAAGATTGGCTTCAGTTTGATTGTGCATTGAGTTATGGTTTAGTTGAATATTTAAAAATAATAGAAATGCTCAAAAAAAATAATTGGGAAATATCAAGATGTATCCCTCATGGTGGCCATCAAATGTCATTAGCCATAGCAGCTGGGCTAGGATTAGGAGGTAACGAGAGTTATCCTGACCTATTCCAACCTTATGGTGGTTTTCCTGATGGTGTAAAAGTTGAAAATAGTTTTGTTAATTTGCCTGAAATAAACGGAATTGGCTTTGAGGGAAAATCAGATCTTTACTCAGTGATGAAAAGTATGACTGATTAATTTTTAAAAAAATCATTTCCTTTATTGTCAATAACAACAAAAGCTGGAAAATTCTCCACTTCTATCTTCCAAATAGCTTCCATGCCTAATTCAGGATACTCCAAAACCTCAACTTTTTTTATACAATCTAGTGCAACTTTTGCCGCTGTTCCACCAATAGTGCCAAGATAAAAACCTCCATATTTATTACAAGCGTCTCTAACTTGAGAGGATCTGTTACCTTTAGCAAGCATAACCATTGAGCCACCATTTTTTTGGAATGTATCCACATAAGCGTCCATTCTGCCAGCGGTAGTAGGGCCAAATGAACCGGATGCCATGCCTTCTGGTGTTTTTGCTGGCCCCGCATAATATACTGGGTGATCTTTTATATAATCAGGAAGCGATCCATCTTTTTGTAATCTTTCTAGTAGTTTTGCATGAGCTATATCTCTTGCAACTATTAGAGGACCAGTTAAGTTAACCCTTGTTTTAATTTTACATTCGTTCAACTGTTTTAAAATATCTTTCATAGGTTTGTTAAGATTAATATTAACGGTCTTATCAGATGAAACATTTTCTAAGTCAATATCAGGTAAGAATTGTGCCGGATCAGTTTCTAATTTTTCAACAAAAATTCCATTTTCATTGATTTTACCTAATACTTGACGATCTGCGGAACAAGACACACCTATTCCTATTGGTAATGAAGCGCCGTGTCTAGGTAATCTGATAACCCTTACATCATGACAAAAATATTTACCCCCAAATTGTGCTCCAACACCCATTTCTCTAGTCATATCTAAAATAATTTTTTCCCATTCCAAATCTCTGTAAGCATGCCCAGTTTTTAGATCACCTTTAGTAGGTAAATTATCCAAATAGCGCATTGAACCAAGTTTAACAGTTTTTAAATTTAGTTCAGCTGAAGTGCCTCCGATCACAATTGAAAGATGATAGGGTGGACAGGCTGCTGTTCCTAAGGAAATTATTTTGTCATAAAGAAACTCTTTCAAACTTTTATGATTTAAACTTGCAGGTGTAGCTTGAAATAAAAAACTTTTATTAGCTGATCCCCCACCTTTTTGTACAAAGGCAAACTTATATTCCATTCCTTGTGAGGCAAATAAAGTTATTTCAGCAGGAAGATTGTTAGAAGTATTTTTTTCTTCAAACATAGATAATGGAGCTAATTGTGAAAACCTTAAATTATTTTCTTTATAAGTATTATAAACACCTAAAGATATCTGTTTGCTATCATCACAGTTAGTAAAAACATTTTCTCCCTTATAACCCATAATAATGGCTGTGCCTGTATCTTGACACATAGGTAAAACGCCAGCAGAAGAAATATTTGCATTTTTAAGCATAGTTAGAGCAACAAAATGATCATTTTGTGAAGCATCTTTATCATCTAATATATCTTTGAGTTGTTTTAGATGAGACTTTCTTAATAAATGAGAAACATCCTTGAAGGCTCTTTGAGTTAGTAAAGTGAGTGCTTCGGGGTCAATTTTCAAAATTTCAACCCCATCCATTACAGATTTATTAACATAAGAATCAGAAATTTGAATATATTCAGTCTTATCTTCTGAAACTGGAAACATTGGTGAATAGTTAAATTCGCTCAAGAATTTCTCCTTAATTAAAAAGTTAGATTTATTTTTTATCTCTGAATTCGTCTAAAGATACTATTTGGCCTGACTTATTTTCTTCATTTAATCCAATACTGGAAATTTGTGATGATTGGATCTTTTCATTTTCAATATTTTTAGAAGTAAGTTTATAATTATTGTCAATTTTAAATTGAAGACCAAATCCCACTGATGGGTCAGTGAATGATGAAATAGACCTAAAAGGAATTAAAACGTTCTTTTTTTGCCCATTAAAAGATAATGTTACTTCAAAGTGCTCATCTGTTGTTCTTAAGTCCCAAAATTGATGCTGTATTATGATTTTAATTTCTGGGTTATCATTATTTTTCAGCTCGGGAGGAACTATTACATTAGGATCGTTTCCATTAAATGAAATAAAAAAATGACTATTTCCTTTAAGACCAGTTTCTGATGTTATTTTTAAAACTTTTTTAACAACGTTTTTTAAACTCTCTTCAACTAAGGAGTCATAATCAAAACCATCGTTTTCTAAACCACCATTATTGTTTTTATCCACTAATATTGATTCCCTTAAATTCTTTGGCAAAATTTTATTCTATATTTTTTAACATTATTTTTACAAGAAATAATTGGAAAAAGAAAATGGCGAGAAATAAATTCTCGCCATCTAAGTATTTCTGTTGCCAGGTAAACTTAACCCCGCCAATTTTAGCTATAAAATTGGACTAAGTTTCGGTTGCTTTGGCTGCTTACGCTGCTGCAGCTACCGGAGCATAGTTGTCGTTTGCAACTACTTAAGAAGCCCGATAACGGTGGTACAATACCGAGTGAAAATTTAATTTTTACTACACGCGTCGATCCTATTTCGCCCCCCTATTAATGGTGGAGGCGCCGGGTACCGCCCCCGGGTCCGCAAAGCTTATTCTAAAAAACGTTTATCACCATAGTCATATAATGACCTTTTTAGTATACATCATTTAATATTTTTATTAAAGAACACATAATGATAAGAATAGATTATTCTTTTCTATTGGAGTTTTTGATGAAGCAATATCTAGATTTATTAAATTATGTATTAAAAGAGGGTAACGTTAAAGAAGACAGAACTGGAACAGGAACACACTCAGTTTTCGGTTGGCAAATGAGATTTAATTTAAATGATGGATTACCTTTGTTAACTACAAAAAAACTTCACTTAAAATCAATTATTCATGAATTACTATGGTTTATAAAAGGGGATACAAATATATCTTATTTAAAAGAGAAGAACGTATCTATATGGGATGAATGGGCCGATGAGAATGGTGATTTGGGTCCAGTTTATGGAAAGCAATGGAGGAGTTGGGACACTCCTGATGGAAAAAAGATTGATCAATTAAACGACATTATTAAACAAATTAAAAACAATCCAAATTCACGAAGGTTAATCGTATCAGCTTGGAATCCATCTGATGTAGGCTCAATGGCTTTGCCGCCATGCCATTGTCTTTTTCAATTTTACGTTTCTGATAATAAGTTGTCATGTCAATTATATCAAAGAAGCGCAGATATTTTTTTAGGAGTCCCTTTTAACATTGCGTCTTATTCCATTTTAACGCACATGATTGCAAATGTAACGGGACTTTCAGTTGGAGATTTTGTCCATACCCTGGGTGATGCACATATTTATAAAAACCATTTTGATCAAGCAAAACTTCAGTTATCAAGGTCTGTGAAAAATTTGCCATATTTAAAATTTAACAAAAAATTTGAAAGTATTAATGATTTCAAGTACGAGGATTTTGAAATCTTAGATTACGATCCTCACCCAAATATTTCTGCGCCAGTGGCTGTTTAAAATGTTTAATAAGGATAACTTAAAATATCCAATGGAATGTGTTGTAGCCATGAACCAGGAAAGAGTCATAGGTGATGGGAATAAATTATTATGGCACTTGCCGGGTGATTTAAAAAGATTGAAATCTATGACTATGGGAGCACCATTAATCATGGGAAGAAAAACATTTAAATCTATTGGCAAGCCTTTACCAGGAAGGGCCAATATAGTATTAACTCGTTCCAAAACTAATGATTTCGATGGGGCTATAGTTGTTAATTCTTTTGATGAGGCCATAACAAAGGCAGGTGAATGGATCGATCAAAAAAAAAATAATTTAGAAGAAACAATACAACAGAAGATTTTTTTATTCGGAGGCGCAGAAATTTATAAGTTGGGTATAGATTTTTGTGATGTAATTCAAATGACTAAGGTTAAAATTAATATAATTGAAGGTACTAAATTTCTTAATCTTAATAAGAATGATTGGAAAAAAACTAAATTACAAGAATTTAAAAAAATTAATGATACTCCTGAATTTAGTTATTGGCATTATCAAAGAATTAAATAAAATAATTTAATTATTTCTATTTCAATTTTTTATTGTTTTAGCTTATTAGAAATAAGTCTGGCAATTTGTAAATATTTTTTAGAAATAAAATGATTAGGTTCTTGTAATACAATAGGCTTCCCCTCATCTGCACTTGATCTCAATAATATATCTAGAGGGATTTCACTTAAAAATGGAACTCCTAATTTTTTTGCCTCAGATTTGGCACCTCCATTTCCAAAAATTTTATGTTTAGTTTCACATTTTTCACAAAGGAAATAACTCATATTTTCAATGATACCTAAAATAGGGACACTAACTTTTTTAAACATGTTAAGTCCCTTTCTAGCATCAATTAATGATAAATCCTGGGGTGTTGAAATAATTATTGCTCCTGTAAGTTGTACTTTTTGAGATAAAGTTAAATGAACATCTCCCGTTCCTGGGGGCATATCGATGATTAGAATATCTAAATCTTGCCAATCAACATCTCTGAGAAGCTGTTCAATAGCACTCATTACCAGAGGGCCTCTCCATATTGTCGGTTTGTCTTCTGGAATTAGAAATCCGATAGACATTGCTTGCAAGCCAAAAGCGTTATGTGGAATAATTTTTTTTCCATTATTTTTAGGTTTAATATTAATTCCAGTTAACTTTGGTAGACTAGGGCCGTAAATATCTGCGTCTAAGATTCCAACTTTAAAATCTAATTTCATTAGAGATAATGCGAGGTTTATTGCAGTTGTAGATTTACCAACCCCACCTTTACCACTTGCAATTGCAATTATGTTAGTTGCTGGTGAAAGTGTGTAATTGTTTTTCAAATTTTTTTCTATTTTTTTGTTATGTGAAGTAATAACGATTGAAACTTTTTCAATTTGAGAAATTGTTAATAATTTTTCTTCTATAGTTTTTTTAATTGGGTCTGAAGACTCAAGCTCTTCTGATGATAATTCAAGCACAAAAGTTATTGAGTTATTTTTTAGCTCTAACCCACTTATCATTTTAGAATCAACAATATTATTTGATCTGCTTTTGAGCTTGATAGAACTTAAAATTTTTTTAATTTCTTCTAGTTTTTTATTAGTCATCAAGATTGCCTAGAAATTATTTTCAATAAAGGTTGAAATGTACCATTATAATACAAATATCTTAATAAATTAATTTTTATGAATTTTAATCAAAATAGACAAATCTCTGGAGTATCCTAAATGATTATTAATAAGATTAACGATAATGGCTCTGGCCCTTGGGGAAGTGGTGGTGGAAATAATCCCTGGGGAAAAAGACCTAATTCTAATGGTACTCCACCTGACGTAGATCAGATGCTAAAAGAAGGTAGAGAAAAATTTAAAAAAATGATGCCATCTGGTTTTGGGGGCGGCAAAGGTTTGGTTATACTCTTATTTATTCTTTTGGGATTATGGTTAATGACTGGTATCTACAGAGTTAACCCTCAAGAGCAAGGGGTTGTAATGAGATTTGGAGAGTGGGTTAGAACTACTCCTCCAGGGTTACATTACCATTTGCCAACACCTATAGAAAAGGTAATAACTCCAGATGTTACTCGAGATAATAGAATTGAAGTAGGGTATAGATCATTTGGAGCAGGTACATCTAATAGAAGAGACGTACCTGATGAATCAAAAATGATAACAGGTGACGAAAATAATATCGATATAGATTTTGTTGTTTTTTGGAAAATAGCAGATGCTGGTGCGTACTTATTTAATATCCAAGATCCTCCTGAAACAGTAAAGGTTGCTGCTCAATCAGTTATGAGAGATATAATTGGTCAGACAAAAATACAAACCGCATTAACTGGTGGAAGACAAGAAATTCAAATTAAAGCTAAAAACATGCTTCAAGAGCTTTTAAACGAATACCAAGCAGGTGTGGAAATTCGAAATGTTCAATTATTATCTGTTAACCCTCCTGCTGAAGTTATTGATGCTTTTAATGACGTCCAAAGGGCAAGACAAGATAGAGACACACTCATAAACGAAGCTGAGGCTTTTAGAAATGATATTGTTCCTAGGGCTAGGGGTGAGGCAGCTCAATTGATATCAGAAGCTGAAGCCTATGCAAGTGAAGTTGTGAATAGAGCAAAAGGTGACGCGGACAGATTTAATTCTATTTATAAGAGTTATAAACTTAATCCAGAAGTAACTGAATCAAGAATTTACTTAGAAACTATGGAGAAAGTATTTTCTAATGTTAAAAAAATTATAATGGATGGCTCAGCTAGTACTTCTGGCGTTGTTCCTTATCTGCCATTAGATCAATTAAAACAAAAAGGTAATTAAAATCATGTCTTCTTACAAAATTTTATCAGGTGTAAGTGTTCTTGTAGTGTTATTTGGTCTACTAAGTTCCTTTTTTATAGTTGATCAAACACAACAGGCTCTTGTCCTTCAATTTGGAGAACCTAAAAGGTTAGTTAATAAACCTGGTCTTAACTTTAAAATACCATTCATCCAAGAGGTTACTTTTTTTGAAAAAAGAGTTTTATCATTAGTTTCACAGGACTCTGAAGAAGTTATTTTAGCTGATCAAAAAAGACTAGAGGTAGATACTTATTCAAGATTTAAAATAATTGATCCATTATTATTTTTTCAAACTGTAAGAAATGAATTTGGCGCAAGGCAAAGACTTGACTCAATTATTGACTCTTCTGTTAGAAGAGTATTCGGTAGTTATGAACTTACTGCAATATTATCTGACGCTAGAACTGATATTGTTAAAGATATTGGAGAAGAAGTAAATTCTACAATAAAAAAATTAGGTATGGAAATCATTGATGTCAGGATTAGAAGAGCTGATTATCCGGAAGCTACTAGTCAGAATATATTCAATAGGATGAAAACAGAAAGACAGCAAGAAGCAAAAGAGTTTAGAGCTGAAGGAGCTGAAGAAGCTCAAAAAATCCGAGCTGATGCTGAAAAACAGAAAGTAGTGCTTGTTGCAGAAAGTAAAAGAAAAGCTGAAGCTTTGAGGGGTGATGGTGATGCAGAGGCTATCAAAATTTATTCTGATGCCTTTGGTCAAGATGAAAAGTTTTTTAAATTTTATCGTTCAATGCTTGCCTATGAAAATACATTTTCAGATGATGGAACAACAATGCTGTTAAGTCCTGATAGTGATTTTTTTAGTTTTTTTGGAAAGCAGGATGGTCGTTAATATTTAATTAATGAATATTTCTAATAAGCCATAAAAGCGCCTTTTTTTTTCTATACATTTAGTCAACTTAATTAACATTATGGTGAGTTCATGTCTCTTGTAAAACACGTAAGTCATGTTTGTATTCTTAATTTTATTTTAATTATTTTTTGTATGAACACTTCTTTTGCTAGAAGTGCTCCAGATAGTTTTGCTGACCTGGCAGAGAGATTAAGTCCTTCTGTGGTTAATATATCAACAACTACTATAATTGAAGATAAATCACGGCAAATGCCTTCATTCCCTCCTGGATCACCATTCGAAGATTTTTTTAAGCAATTCGATAATCCCGGTGGTAAAAAGAGAAAAGCACAATCATTAGGTTCAGGTTTTATAATTGATGAGACAGGATATATAATTACAAACAACCATGTGATTGATAATGCAGAAAAAATTATGGTTATTTTGTATGATGATACCTCTTTTGAAGCTAAGGTGGTCGGCAAAGACCCAAAGACTGACGTAGCTCTTTTAAAAATTGATCCAAAAAAAACTAAATTGACAGCTGTAAAGTTTGGGGACTCAAATGATCTTAGGGTCGGTGACTGGGTCATGGCTATAGGTAATCCATTCGGATTTGGAGGAACGGTTACTGCTGGTATTGTATCAGCTAGGGGAAGAAACTTATCAGGTTCTTATGATGATTATATTCAAACAGATGCATCTATTAACAGAGGAAATTCTGGAGGTCCATTGTTTGATATGAAAGGTAATGTTGTAGGTATCAATACAGCAATATTTTCTCAATCAGGAGGTTCCGTTGGAATTGGTTTTGCAGTTTCTTCTAATCTAGCAAAGCAAGTTACAGATCAGCTAAAGCAATATGGAAGGACTAAGAGAGGATGGCTTGGTGTTTTAATACAAGAAATATCTCAAGAAATAGCTGATAGTTTAGGCATGAAGTCCGCCAAAGGAGCCCTAGTATCATCTGCGACTGAGGGTGGTCCTGCGGAGAAGGCTGGTGTAAAGACTGGAGACGTTATTCTTAAATTTAATGATATAGAAATAGGAAGTATGAAGGAGCTTCCTAAGGTTGTGGCAGGTACTCCTGTTGGCAAATCTGTACCTTTAGTTATTCTAAGAAATGGTAAAGAAATAGTTCTTAATGTTACTTTAGGCGAATTAGAGCTGGCAGAAAAAGAAAACCTCATTGGCAAGTCTAATAGTTCAAGTGGTAAAACAAAAGAATATGATAAATTAGGTTTCATAGCAGAGGAATTAAATTCCAAAAACAAATCAAAGTTTAATTTAAAAAATATAGATAATGGAGTTGTAATTACCTCGGTAAAGGATGATAGTCCTGCCCAAACTGCTGGGCTTGTGCCTGGTATGGTTATTGTCAGAGTAGGGCAAGTGGAGGTTAATTCTTTAGATGTTATTGACCAATCTTTACAAAATGCAATTAAGCAAAAAAGGAAAGCCTTACTATTTTTAGTTAAGGTAGAGAATGGAACTAGGTTTGTCGCTATAGAATTAGATTAATTTTATATTTATGAAATAATTTCAGCGTCAGAATATCCTTGAGCGTATAATAGTCCTAGTAGATTAGTATGTTCAAAGTGCAAATCAGCAAGGTCTTTTAGAGCTCTTTTGCCATTAAAGGATACTCCCATTCCAGATTTGACAATCATATCAATGTCATTAGCTCCATCGCCTACACAAATTGTATCATTAGGGTTTAGGGTATAGTCACATAAATACTTGTTTAAATATTTTAGTTTTGCTTCCTTATCAAGAATTGGCTCGCTGACTTTACCATTAAGTATCATTTTACCCGTTTTATCAATAGAATATTGCAGATAATTAGCGTGGACAAAGTCAAAGCCTAGTTTGTCTTTTAAGTAATTCGTTAAAAAAGTAAACCCACCAGAAACCAACACTGTGATTGCACCATTATGCTTCATTGTTTTAATTAACTCACTAGCACCTTCATTAATCCTAACATTGGTTTTTAAATTATCTAAAATATCAAAAGGTGTTCCTTTAAGCATGGACACCCTTTCAAACAGGGCTTTTTTAAAATCTATTTTGCCTTCCATAGCATTTTTAGTTATTAGGACTATTTCTTTTTCTTTTCCAATTAATTTGGCAAGTTCATCTAGGCTTTCTTCTTTTATAATTGTGCTGTCCATATCGGCTAAAAGTAATTTTTTTCTTCTTATATTTTGGGAATCAATTAGATTGATATCTAATTTATGCTGTTTCTTTAGTTTATTTATTAATTTTGATAATTGGTCAGACAATTTATTTGGTGATATAAAGCATTCATATGCTTTATTTATACTTAATTCTTTGAAGTTAATATCAGCTTTACAAATTTTTTTTATTTCTTCAGAAATAAAACGTATTAAATTTGAATTAATTACACTATCAGAGGTATTTGATATTAATATAAAACTCATAAAATTTTAAATATATCAATGTTATGAACATGTCTAGTACCATAAATTTTGAAAAAATAGTTGATATATCTCTTGATAATTTTTGTTGGCAAAAGGATGCTATAATAATTGCAGGACCAACATGTGTTGGGAAATCAGCTATTGCAATTTCATTAGCAAAAAAAATTAATGGTGTAATTTTAAACGCGGACTCTGTTCAAGTATACAAAGATCTAAAAATATTATCTGCAAGGCCTTCTGAAGAGGAATTACAAGGCATACCACATTTTTTATACGGATATGTCGATGGATCCAATAATTACTCTGTTGCTGATTGGTTGCTCGATTTAAAAAAAACTTTAAAAAAAGTAAAATTATCTAAAAAAATCCCAATAATAGTTGGTGGATCTGGTTTGTATATTAATGCAGTTTTAAATGGTTTAAGTAAAATACCAGATATTTCAGAAGAAAATAAAAATCTTTCTTTGGCCACATTCAATGAAATTGGGTTAGAGAAATTTAAGCAATTAAATAGTCAAATAGATCCTGAATTTATAAAAATTAGTAATGATAAACAACGATTACTTCGTGCTTACAGTGTATTTCTTCAAACAAAAAAAAATATGACATTTTGGCATAAGCAACCTCGTGAAGGAAAATTAGAAAAAAATATAATCTCCATATTTATTAATTCTGAAAGAAGATTAATTTACAAAAATTGTGATTTTAGGTTTGATAAAATGCTTGAAAAAGGTGCTCTTGCAGAAGTTGAGAGCTTATGGGAAAGCAAAATTGATCGTTCTCTTCCCATTTCAAAATCTCTAGGAGTAAAATGGTTACTTCAATATTTAGATAAATCTATCTCTTACAAAGATGCGGTTAATTTAAGTAAAAGAGATACAAGACGGTTTGTTAAAAGACAATTTACGTGGTTTAATAATAATTTTATTCCAAATGTAATTATAAATATCTAATATTATTTCATAATAATATCTAAAATTATAATTTTATATTATAAAGTTGACTGTTTATTATAAAATTGTTAACTAAGCCTCTTAATTATTTTTTATGGAAATTTTCTAATGAGTAATGATGATCTTATAAATGGTGCTGAAGCTGTTATAAAAGCCTTGGTAGATAATGGTGTTGAAGTGATTTTTGGGTATCCAGGTGGAGCAGTTCTACCCTTATATGATGCAATTTTTCAACATAAATCTCTAAAACATATTTTAGTTAGGCATGAACAAGCTGCAGTTCATGCTGCTGAAGGCTATGCCAGGTCAACTGGAAAAGTTGGTTGTGTTTTGGTTACTTCTGGTCCTGGGGCTACCAATGCTATTACTGGTTTAACTGACGCATTAATGGACTCTATTCCTATAATTTGTTTAAGCGGACAGGTTCCAACACATTTAATAGGTACAGATGCCTTCCAAGAAGCTGATACTACTGGTATATCAAGGCCATGTACTAAACATAATTATTTAGTAAAAAATGCTGATCTTTTATGTAATATCATTCATGAAGCATTTGACATTGCTTCCAATGGAAGACCTGGACCAGTTCTTGTTGATCTTCCAAAGGATATACAATTGTCCAAGGTGAAATACACAAAAAAAATTAATAGAGTTAATCAAGCTAAGCCTAATTCACTATCGATTGACCCTGACGTAATAAATAGAGTAGCAAATTTACTAATTAATTCAAAAAAACCAATTATATATGGTGGTGGCGGATTAATAAACTCAGGTCCTGATGCGTCAGCCCTTTTGACAGAATTAGTTGATTTAATAGATGCTCCAGTTACTCTAACGTTAATGGGTTTAGGGGCAGTTCCTAATAAGCACAAAAACTTTTTAGGCATGCTAGGTATGCACGGAACATACGAAGCTAATTTGGCAATGCATCATTGTGACGTTATGATAAATATAGGTGCACGTTTTGATGATAGAGTAACTGGTAGATTAAACGCTTTTTCTCCAAATTCTAAGAAAATTCATATAGATATTGATAAATCATCCATAAACAAAGTTGTTTCTGTCGATTATGGAATTGTAGGTGATTGTTCAGAAGCTTTAAAATTGTTAAATAAAGAAATAAAAAAGCTCCATAATCAAAAAGAATTAGAATCTAAAAAGTCTTGGTGGTCACAAATTGAAGAATGGAGAAAAAGAGACTCATTAGGGTTTAAACAAACAGGTAGTATAATAAAACCACAACAAGCAATTAAGAGCTTGTATGAAAAAACACTTGAGTTTGATACTTTTATTACTACTGAAGTTGGTCAACATCAAATGTGGGCTGCGCAATATTTTGGTTTTTCTAAACCCAATCATTGGATGACCTCGGGTGGTTTAGGAACGATGGGTTATGGCTTGCCGTCATCTGTGGGTGTGCAAATTGCCCATCCAAAATCTTTGGTGATTGATATTTCTGGTGAAGCGTCTTTTTTAATGAATATGCAAGAGCTCTCTACAATTGTTCAGTACAAGTTACCTGTTAAAATTTTTATACTTAATAACCAGTGGATGGGTATGGTTAGACAGTGGCAAGAGCTAAATCATGGTTCAAGATATAGTGAAAGTTATACTGATTCTTTACCTGATTTTGTTTTGCTTGCGGAAAGTTTTGGAATAAAAGGTTTAAGGGTGGAAGAGTATAATAAACTAGAATCTACTATTGATGAGATGATCAGTCATCAAGGTCCAGTCATTGCTGATATTAGAGTGGCTAAAGAAGAAAATTGTTTTCCCATGATACCTTCTGGTGCTGCTCATAATGAAATGATTTTGGGGGTGGAAGATAAAAAAAGTGACACATCTGAAGCTGGATTGGCTCTTGTATAGGTAAAATAAATATGTCGGTATATCAAAAAAACGAAGTTAAAGAAGAAGAAACCATAAGAACATTATCTCTGATTGTAGATAATCAACCTGGGACATTGGCAAGAGTTATAGGTTTATTTTCTGGAAGAGGTTATAATATTGATTGCCTTAACGTAACAGAAATAGATAATCAAAGAAACCTGTCACGAATTTCTCTTGTTACCAGAGGAACTTCAATGACAATTGAACAAATTAAATCTCAATTATCTAGAATTGTTCCAGTAAGGATAGTTAGAGATTTAACATTGGAGGGTCCATTTATTAAAAGTGAGTTAGCGCTTGTTAAGTTAGTTGTAGAAGGCGCTAATAGGGTTGAGGCTCTAAGGATAGCTGAGACATTTAGAGCAAGAACATTAGATGTAACTTTATCAAGTTTTATTTTTGAATTGACTGGTAAGCCAAGCAAGATTGATGCATTTATTGAATTAATGCGATCACTTGGTGATACAGAAATTTCAAGAACTGGCGTGTCCGCCATTTCCAGAGGAAATAAAACAGAGACAAAATTACTAGATCAATTCAAAGTTAACTGATAATAAGTTTATATTTACAAATTTTTATTAATAGGAGTTTTTTTAATGCGAGTGTACTACGACAGAGATGCTGATATAAATTTAATCAAAAACAAAAAAGTTGTTATTGTAGGTTATGGAAGTCAAGGGCATGCGCATGCTGCAAATTTAAGAGATAGTGGAGTAAAAGAAGTTACTGTTGCCCTTAGATCAGATTCTACATCAGTTGACAAAGCAAAATCTGCTGGCTTTAAGGTAATGAGTGTTGCCGAAGCATCAAGTTGGGCTGATGTAATAATGATGTTAACGCCTGATGAACTACAGGGTGATATTTATAGGGATGAAATTAAAGAAAACATGAAATCAGGTGCTGCAATTGCTTTTGCTCATGGGTTAAATGTACATTTTAATTTGATAGAACCTAGAGATGATATTGATGTTTTTATGGTGGCTCCAAAAGGTCCTGGTCATACAGTTAGATCAGAGTATCAAAAAGGTGGAGGTGTTCCTTGTTTAATTGCTATTGATCAAGACGTCTCAGGTAATGCTCATGATATTGGTCTATCTTACGCTTGTGCCGTGGGAGGTGGTCGTTCTGGAATAATAGAAACAACTTTTAAAGAAGAGTGTGAAACTGATTTATTTGGTGAACAAACTGTATTATGTGGTGGTTTAGTAGAATTGATTAGAGCAGGATATGAGACGTTAACAGAAGCAGGATACGCACCCGAAATGGCTTACTTTGAATGCCTGCATGAGGTAAAATTAATTGTCGATTTAATCTATGAAGGTGGTATCGCTAATATGAACTACTCTATTAGTAATACAGCTGAATACGGAGAGTATGTCACAGGCCCAAGATTAATAAATTCTGAAACAAAAAAAGAGATGAAAAAAATTCTAGATGATATTCAATCAGGTAAATTTACTAGAGATTGGATGCTTGAAAACAAAGTTAACCAAACAAGTTTTAAGGCAACTAGAAGGAAAGCTGCAGATCATCCAATTGAAGAGGTTGGTAAACAACTAAGAGCAATGATGCCATGGATTACTGCAAATAGGCTTGTCGATAAGGATAAAAATTAATATTTATTAATTCAATTAATTGAGTTATTATCATTAATTAAAATATCATATTTCTTGTGGATATATTTTTAGAGAGTTTTGAGGGGTTTTGCTATGTTTGGATACATCAGGGGCTTGTTTTCAGCTGATCTTGCTATTGATTTAGGCACAGCAAACACCTTAGTATATGTCAAGGGTCAAGGCATACTTTTAAATGAACCATCAGTTGTTGCTATTACTGAGATAAGGGGTAAGTCACAAGTTTTGGCTGTAGGAGAAGAAGCTAAAACTATGTTAGGAAAAACCCCGGGCAACATTAGGGCTATAAGACCTATGGCTGACGGCGTAATAGCGGACTTTGATGTAGCAGAAGAAATGATAAAACATTTTATAAGAAAAGTTCACAAAAGATCTGCTTTAGTTAGCCCCCAAGTTGTAATATGTGTTCCTTCAGGAGCAACTGCCGTTGAAAGAAGGGCAATTCAAGAATCTGCTGAGGCAGCTGGGGCAAGAAGAGTTTATTTAATAGAAGAGCCTATGGCTGCTGCAATAGGAGCAAATTTACCAGTAACAGAAGCATCTGGTTCTATGGTTGTAGATATTGGTGGAGGAACAACTGAGGTAGCTATATTGTCCTTGGGTAACATTGTTTATGCTCGTTCAGTTAGAGTAGGTGGTGATAAATTTGATGAAGCAATTGTAGCGTTTATTAGACGTCACCATAATCTACTTATTGGAGAAATGACCGCAGAAAGAATTAAAAAAGGGATTGCTACTGCAAAAATACCTAAGGATGGTGTTGGAGCAAGCATTGAGGTTAGAGGAAGAGATTTAGTTAATGGCGTTCCAAAAGAGATTGAAATTAACCAAGCACAAATTTGTGAAGCATTAGCTGAACCTGTTGGTCAGATAATTGAAGCCACTAAAACAGCTTTAGAACAGACACCACCAGAGTTGGCTGCAGATATAGTTGAAAGAGGGATAGTATTAACAGGTGGTGGTGCTTTGTTGGGTGAATTGGATTCTACTATTAGGGAGGCCACAGGCTTGCCAGTTGTCATAGCAGAAGATCCATTGACTTGCGTTGTTATGGGTACAGGAAGATGCCTTGATGAAATGAATTCTCTTCGAAACGTATTAATTGGGGCTTAATGATAATTTAACTATTTTTTTTGAGTGATTTAAATTGGTTTCAGCTAAATCGTCAAATAAAAAGACGTATAAAGTTAATAGAAAGTCCAATTTTGTTTTAATATTATTGTGTTTATTCTTGGTATTTATTGGGAAACTTGATCTCATAGCTATTAGAAACATTCAAGCTTTTCTTTTTGACTTTTGGGCTCCAGTTACAAACGTGGTTAATAAACCCATGAGGGAAATCGCAGTAATTTTTGAAGATGTAAAATCAACTGGCTCCCTAAGAGAACAAAACTTAAAGTTAATTAATGAAAATAGAAGACTTAGAGCTCTTAATTCTAAAGCTAAAAACCAAGAAGAAGAATTATTAGAATTAAGAGAACTCCTTAACCTTTTACCTAAATTTAAAAATAAAATAGTAACTGGTAGAGTTGTTACGGCTCCAGGAGGAATTTTTGCTAATACCGTTTTAATAAATGCTGGTAAGGACTACGGTATTAAAATTGGCCATCCTGCTGTTTCGTCATTAGGTTTAATAGGTTATGTTGTTAATGTTGGTTTAAAAACTAGTAGGATACTTTTAACAATAGATATTAATTCTATGATACCTATATACTTGACTGAAAGTAATTGGCCAGCAGTTGCTAAGGGTAATAATGGTGAATTACTAGAAATTAAGTTTTTATCATCAGAAGCTTCTCCTATAGATGGTGAAACGGTAGAAACGTCTGGACATGGGGGAAGATTACCTCCAGGCATAAATGTTGGCAAAATTGTTAAAGGTTTATCTGGTGAATTTTATATAAAACCCTCAGTAAATTTTCAAAGAATGACATATTTGTCTATAATAACTAATGGTAAAAAATTATCAGATGATTACAAAAAATTTCAAGGTTTTGCCCCTTTGCAAAAACCCAAACCTAGATTGGTGTTTAAGGGATTGGACTCTAGTGGAACAAGACAAAAAGGGTTCGAAGATTGACAAATTATAATACCGTATTACAACTTTTATACAAGATTTCAATAAATTGTTTATTTTTCATATTTTTATTTTTTTTAATAAATTTTGAAAAATCCCTTGGTTACTTCTCTGTTTTTAATAGTGGAGCGCCAAGTCTTATTTCGATTGCAATCTACTTGTGCATTAGAAAATTAAATTTAAATCCATCTAATATTTTAATATTTTTTTTAGGTATATTAAACGATATTATTACCAGCGTTAACTTAGGAATATCGTCAATTTTTTTCTTGTTAATAAAATTACTAACAGAGAATTTATCAATATTTAGATTAAATGATAATAACCAACAAGCATGGTTGTCATTTACTATTGTCTTTAGCTTATCATTTTTTATAATTATTTTATTAAATATTGGAATTAATTTATCTTTTTTTGATATAAACCCACTGTTATTTCATATGGGAATTACATTAATATTTTTTCCAATAATAAATGCTGGATTCGATCTAATCTTTTTTATATCAAGATTAATAAAAACTGATTCATGAAGAATAAAAATACTATAAAATTAAATAAAACAATTTCTAGAAGATTCCTATTTCTATCCCTTTTAAAAGCCTCTGTTATAGGAACCATAAGTTGGCGCCTATTTGATTTACAATTAATCGAAAACCAAAAATATGAAAAATTATCTGATAATAACCAATTTGACTTCCATGCCATCACACCAGAAAGAGGAAAAATATTAGATAGGAAAATGAGACTAATAGCAGGTAATGAAGATGCGTTTCATCTTATCTTAAACTGGAATGAAGATTTAAATACAGATGATATTATTCACAAGATATCAAAGGTTATTAAATTAGAGCAAAACGATATTTCTAATTTTAAAAATAAAATGAATGTTATTGATACTTCTATTCCTCAAAAAATTGTAATAACAAAAAAACTTTCAAAAAAAGATTTGTCTAGGTTAGTTATTAGAAGTGTTGAATTTCCAGAAATTTCAATTTTTATGTCAAAGCGAAGAGTTTACCCTCAAGGAAACATGGTTGGACACATTACAGGTTATATTGGTGAAATTTCTAATAAGGATAATAATTATAGTCATATCAAAATATCAGGTATTAAGGTTGGCAAAAGAGGTTTAGAAAAATTTTTTGAAAATGAATTAACAGGAAAATATGGTAGAAAAAGAAATGAGGTTACCGCAAAAGGTTTTGTTATTGCATCTCATGTTTATGAAAAAACAAAACCTGGAAAAGACATTCAAATCTCTCTCGATATGGATTTACAAGCATTTGCAAGTAAAAGGCTGGAAAGGGGCAACTTTAAAATTCAGTATTTAAATACTTATAAAAATAATAGTAATTCTTTTTCTTATGATGGTAAAAAGTACCTTTACAAAGATAAAAATAATAAAATTGTTTTTCCTAATTCAGGTTCATTAATGGTTATGGACATTGTTAGTGGTGAAATACTCTGTAGTGTATCTTCCCCTGGTTTTGATCCTAATATATTTTCAAATGAACTACAGGCTGAAGAATGGAATATTTTAAAAAAAAATACGCGGTCTCCTTTTTTAAATAGAAGTATGTCTGGAGTTTATCCTCCAGGTTCGACAATAAAGATGGCTGTGGCTTTGGCTGCCCTAGAAAGTGGTTTAATAGATTTTAAAACTAAATTTTTTTGTTCTGGGTCAAGAAAACTTGGCAACAGGGAATTTCATTGCTGGGCAGACGATGGACATGGTCAACTTAACCTATTAGAAGCAATTGAACAATCCTGTGATGTATATTTTTATGAACTAGGCTTAAAGGTTGGTATTAACAAAATCTCACAAATGATGAAGAAACTTGGATTAGGTCAATATTATGACTTAGAAATAGATGATAAAGCAAAAGGTGTTGTGCCAAATAAAGAATGGAAATTTAAGCGAGATGGGTCAAGATGGTCTCTTGGTGAAACATTAAATGCTTCAATTGGGCAAGGTTATATTTTAACTACACCATTACAACTTGTAACAATGGCATCAAGGATAGCCAGTAATGGACTTAACATAACACCCACCTTTACAATAGGAAAAAATAAGAATGGGTTTGAAAGTCTTAACATAAACAAACAACATCTTGATTATATAAAAAAAGCAATGGAAAGAGTTGTGACAGGTAAAAAAGGTACAGCTAAAAACTACAAAATTGGATCTAAAAAGTTTGAAATGGCTGGTAAAACAGGAACCGTTCAGGTTGTAAGAATTTCAAAAGCAGAAAGAGAAGAGGGTGTTGTAAAAAATGAAGATAGGGAATGGAAAAAAAGAGATCATGCTCTATTTGTTGGTTATGCCCCTGCAAATAATCCTAAATATGCAATATCAGTAGTGGTAGAGCATGGAGGTAGCGGGTCATCAGTAGCTGCCCCAATAGCAAGAGATGTCTTTAAACATTTATTTGATATAAAGCAAACAGGTTAATGATGAACTACAAAAATGAATTTTCGTCTGAAAGTGTTTTATTTTCGTTTTTATTAAAATTTTTAAGGATTAATTGGTTAATTATTTTTTGTATATTAATTTTAGGATTCATTGGTGTTATTTCATTATATTCTGCAGCTGGAGGAAGTTGGGACCCATGGGCAAAAAATCATTTTATTAGATTAATTTTTGGCTGTATTTTGCTTTTTGGCATAGCCCTTACCCCGACCTACTTATTTAAGAAAATGAGTGTTCTAGCATTTTTTTTAGGTTTATTAACTTTAATTTGGGTAAAGTTTTTTGGGTCAGGTGATGTGCCTAGATGGATTACGGTCGGAGGTATCAATTTTCAGCCTTCAGAATTTATGAAGCTAGGATTAATATTGATTTTAGCAAGGTATTTTGAATATTTACCAACAATCCGCATTGGAAATCTCTTTCCATACATAATTCCTTTATTTCTAATATTAATACCAGGTTTTCTGGTTATTTCCCAACCAGATTTAGGTACTGGTTTAACGATAATTCTACTAGGTTTAGCAATATTATTTTTTGTTGGAATATCAATTAAATTTGTAATTATTTGCTCTGTTTTACTCGTCTCTTCGGTTCCAATTATTTGGCAACAATTATATGAGTACCAAAAAAATAGAATTTTAGTTTTTTTGAATCCTGAGATTGATAAATTAGGAAGTGGTTATCAAATCATACAGTCAAAAATTGCTATAGGATCAGGTGGTGTCTTTGGAAAAGGGTATTTGTTAGGTAGCCAAAGTAAACTTAATTATTTGCCAGAAAAACATACTGATTTCATTTTTACTCTGATTTCAGAGGAATTTGGCTTTTTAGGTTCAATGTCTATTGTTTTTATTTTCTGTTTATTAATTGGCGTAATTTTAAGAATCTCATATAAAACTTCATCTATTTTTTCTAAGATTGTAGCCTTTGGTGTTGCTTTTCTAATATTCCTATATTTAAGTTTAAATATTGGTATGGTTTGTGGTTTACTCCCAGTAGTAGGGGCACCTTTACCATTAATAAGTTATGGGGGTACTTCTTTATTAACTATTTTAATTGCTGCTGGATTAGTTTTAAGTATCAATATTCATGAAAAAAAATATAGTTAATCATTACGATTATTTTTGAAAGTCCATAAAATGTTTAGATTCTTTATTATTAAAAAGTGGTTATTATGGTCCTGGCTGGGTTCATTTGTGATTTTGTCATCATTATGGATTCAAGTAAAAATAGATGTAAAAATCAACGAATGGTTTGGTAAGTTTTATGATATGATTCAAAAGGCTTTAGCTAAACCTAATGCGATTACTATAAGTGAATATTGGGAAAGTTTATTCTCCTTTATTTCTCTTGCAGGTCTATATGTAGCTGTTTATGTAATTATTAGCTTTTTTACAGCTCATTACTTATTCAGATGGAGAACAGCGATGGTTGAATGGTATCATTCTGTTTATGATGACGCTCGTAAAATTGAAGGGGCAGCACAAAGGGTTCAAGAAGATACTATAAAATTTTCACGTATAATGGAATCTCTTGGCACTAGTTTTATCGAGTCTTTAATGGTGTTATTCCAATTTATTCCAATTTTGTTAGGGTTGTCTGTAGGTATTCCAATATATTTTTTTGGAGATTGGCAATATGGTTTAATCACAGGTGCTTTATTATGGACATTGGGAGGTACAGTTTTTTTAATTGGGCTTGGATGGTTGTTAAGATTAGTTGGTGTTGAGTATGATTTACAAAAGAAAGAGGCTGCTTACAGAAAACTTTTGGTTATAGCTGAAGATGATGGGACAATTCGCCCTAAGAAAATTGAAGAATTATTTGATGATGTTAGGTCTATACATTTTTTAAGTTATATTAGGTACTTATATTTTAATATTGGTCGTATGGCTTACCTGCAAGCCAATGTTCTCTCTGCCTATGTGTTTTTGGCTCCAGCTATAGTAGCTGGTGTTGTTACTCTAGGCGTTATGCAACAAATTATTAGGGCTTTTGGACGTGTTGAAGGCTCAATGCAATATTTATTAAAAGCTTGGCCAACAATTATAGAATTAGCTAGTGTATATAAACGTTTAAGAGAATTTGAAGCTAACATAAAAGTTGAAGATAAAGTTAAAACCTAATTTTAAAATTATGACTACAAATATTGAATTCTCTATTGGTATTTTAAGCTGGAAAGGATATGACAGCTTAACTAATTCTCTTATTTCATATCAGAAAAATGGACTTTCAAAGTTAACAAAAAATAAATTCATATGTCTTCCTGAATATAGTGAAGAAGGAATAAAAATAGCGAAAAAATTTGGCTACAAACCTATATTAATAGAAAATAATATTGGTATTCTTGATGGCTTTAAAAAATTAGCTGAGGCAATGCCTGAGGGACCACTCTTACTTTTAGAAAACGATTTGGAATTAGTAGAAACGTCTGAAATTGCATACAATCAATTAAAAAAATCTCTCGAATTTTTGAAAAAATATGACTTAATACAAATCCGATTAAGGAGCAAATCTAATCCTGGGGATCCATTTGTTGCTTTGAATAAGTATAAAAAATATTGGTCAGATAGTTATTCATCAAAATTTTTAAGACTGTTAAGACCTTTTAAAGCCAACAAGTTAATAGGTACAGCTGCATATATTTTAGATAATCCAGAAATACGACATCCAAAAAAAATTAAAAAACTAGAAGAAGGTTTCTTTTTGGTACAATCATCTGTAATGAATTGGGCTAATTTAGCAATTTTAGTAGACCGTAATAAATATCTTAAAATCATTATAGATAAGGCAGAGAGGACTAGTGTAAACAAAAAGATTAATGGTTTTAAGAATATAGAAATAGAGTTAAATAATTTATGGTGGAGAAAACAAAATTTCAAAATCTTAGTAACGCCAGGGTTATTTACCCACAAAAGATTATCCTTTAGAGGCTATTAATTTTTTTTTTCTTAATTTGTTGATCTGATGAGCTCTTCCTATAGATAATGTATTATCAGGAACTGTTTTATTAAATGTGCTTCCTGCTCCTAAAACTACATCATCACCTATTTCTATCGGTGCTATAATTGTAGAATTAGAGCCAATAAAACTATTATTTCCAATTATGGTTTTATTTTTATTTTTGCCATCATAATTACAGGTAATTGTGCCAGCACCTATATTTGTAGAAGACCCAATTTCGGTATCACCAATATAGGATAAATGATTAACTTTAACATTTTTAGATAACTTACTTTTTTTTATCTCAACAAAATTTCCAATTTTTGTGTTCTCACCAATTTCGGCCCCACCTCTTATTCTTGCAAAGGGCCCAACAATTGATCCTGTTTCAATTTTGCATTCTTCAAGATGTGAAAATGATTTTATCTCGACAGATTCTTCTATTTCAACTTTTTTCCCGAATACAACATTTGGGTGAATAGTTATATTTTTTCCTAATTTTGTGTCAAAATTTAAAAAAACTGTTTCTGGATCAATAAGCTTAACTCCATTTAACATAGCTTTATTTCTTAGTATATTTTGACCAATTTTTTCAGCGATGGATAAATCAACTTGGTTATTTATACCTAAAATTTCTTCTTCATTTATTTCTACAAATGAAATTTTATTTTTATTTTTATGTAAAATATTTACTAAATCCGTTAAGTAAAACTCCCCAGTAATCTTATTTTTTTTAATTTGTTCTAATTGAGGAATAATTGAACTGTGAAAGCACATTATTCCTCCATTACAAAATTCAGTTTCTATATTTTTTTCTATTGCGTCCTTATATTCAATTATTTGACTTGGTTGATTATCATTTGAAAATAGAATTTTCCCATAATGATTTTTTTCACCTTTCTTAAAACCTGTAATAACTAGTTTTGTATCATTATCAAAACTCTCTATTATTTTTTTTAAACTTTCTATTTTGATAAAAGGTGTGTCAGCAAAACAAATTAAAACTAAACCATCAAATTTTTTTAATGCAGTAGTTGCTATTTTAACAGCATCGCCTGTACCCAATGGTGTTTTTTGAATAATAGTCTCATGTTTTTTAGTGATTTCTTTGAAATCTTCATTGTTTTCTGGAATTACAATTATATTTTTTTTGATACCTGCTACTTTAGTCGACTCTATCACCCATTCAATCATAGGTTTGCCACAAATAGTATGTAGTGGCTTAGCAGTGCTGGAATGCATTCGGCTTCCTTTACCAGCACTTAATATTATTGAACAAATATCCATAAAAGTGTTATATCTCTTAAAATTAAAAATAAAAAGATCAAAATTATATTTTAACACGTGTTTCAATCTAGATTTAGGGTCATGATATGTGTGGTGTTGTAGCCGTTTTAGGTAAAGAAAATGCAAGCCAACTAGTTATAGAAGGTTTGAAAAAGCTTGAATATCGTGGATATGATTCTGCTGGGATAGCTTCTTCATTTGAGGGCTCTCTTCAGACAGTAAAATCTGAAGGTAAGCTTAATAAATTAATAGAAAAACTAGATAATGAAATAAGTAATAAACGCTATAAAGATACCTCAATTGCTTTAGGTCATACTAGATGGGCTACCCATGGGAATATAAGTATTGAAAATGCTCACCCATTAACAAGTGAAAATAAAGTAGCAGTTGTTCATAATGGTATTATTGAAAATTATCTAATTTTAAGAGAGCAACTTCTTGCAGAAGGCTATTCTTTTCAAAGTAAGACAGATACAGAAGTCCTTCCTCATTTATTTAGTAAATATTTAAAGCTAGGAAATAATTTACTAGAAGCTGGAAGGTTTGTTTTAAAAGAAATTAAAGGTGCATTTGCTTTTGTAGCTTTTAGCACTGATTTTCCAAATCAACTTTTTATATCAAGAAACTCTTCTCCTCTTGCTATTGGTATTGGAGAAGATGGTAATTTTGTTGGTTCTGATGCTCACTCAATTGATCATCTTTCTAAAAGAATAATTTATCTAGAAGATGGAGACCATGGAATAGTTGAAATCAACAAGATTCAAATTTTTGATAAAAATTTAGATAATGTTGAAAGAAAAATTGTAAATATCCAAGCAGATTTTGGATTGGTCACAAAAGGTGGTTACAGCCATTTTATGGAAAAAGAAATTTTTGAACAACCATCCGTCATTCCTCAAACGATTTCTAACTATTTAAAAGAGGACTCTAAAATAACAATTGATGTTGATAAATTAGGTTTTAAAGAGGCTGGGTCCTTAATTATATGTGCGGCTGGAACAAGTTATTACGCTGCAATGGTAGGTAAATACTGGATTGAACAACTGGCGGGTATACCTGTAATTATAGATTTGGCTTCAGAATATAGGTATAGAAATCCTTCTGTTTTGGGACAAAGTTCAATGCTTGTAATTTCTCAATCAGGAGAGAGTCTAGATACACTTATGGCTATGAGGCATGGTAAAAGTCTAGGATTAAGTACTAATGCGATTGTGAATGTAGAGGGTAGTACTATTGATAGAGAGGCTGATTATTCATTGTACACCCGAGTAGGGCCTGAGGTTGGGGTTGCGAGTACTAAGTCATTTACTTCACAATTAGGGGTCTTGTTTTTGTTAGCATTAGCCTTAGGAGAAAAATTTAATAAATTAAACCCAAATATAATTAAACAAAAAGCTCAATATTTAAATATGTTGCCTTCAGCTATTGCAAAAATGTTAGAAATAGAAGAAGAAATCAAATTAATTGCTCATAAAATTAAAAATGCAAAAAGTATAATATTTTTAGGTAGAGGATCCCTTTATCCCTTGGCATTAGAAGGAGCCTTAAAATTAAAAGAGATTAGCTATATTCACGCTGAAGGGTTCGCTGCAGGTGAAATGAAGCATGGACCTATTGCTCTTATAGAAGATAATATACCTGTAATAATGTTTATGGTTGCAGATGGAAATGAAGACAAATCAATTAGTAATTTACAAGAAGCATATTCCAGAGGTGCAAATACAATTCTAATTTCAGATAAAAACTGCATTGAAAAAGCAGAATTTGCTCATATTAAATTAGAAATACCGGAATTTGAATCTGAATTTAAATCACTATTATCTCCAATTTTAATGTCTATTCCAGCTCAATTATTAGCATATCATGTTGCTAAAGATAGAGGCACTGATGTTGATCAACCTAGGAATTTAGCAAAATCTGTTACTGTAGAATAAATTCAGAATAACCTATCCTGAATTAAATGTTTTTGTTAATATTTATCCATGAAAATTATTTATAAAATATTATTATTTTTAATTTTAACCATTGGTATAAATTTTTCTTCAAATGCTGAATGGAAATATATTGGCGTAAATACAACTGGCACTTCATTTTATGTTGATAATGAGAGTATAAAGCCCTTTAATGAATATTATATTATTAGACAATTGCAGAATAAAAGAAAACCAGATAAGTGGGGATCTTTATCAACAATTGTTAATAAGGAGTTGGATTGTACTAGAAATTTATTCAGAATTCGTTCCTTTGAATTTTATTTTGGGTCGATGGGAACTAATTTTGAAAAAAAAGTATCAGCTAATGACCAAGGCTGGAAAATTAATACAGACAAATCTATGAATAAGATGGTCTCTGACTTTGTATGTAAGAACCAGAATATAAAAAGTATAAAAAAATATAAGCTTCCTAACTGTAATAAAAATATTGCTCCAAGAAGTTGGAATAATTGTTTTGGTACATTTAAATCTCAAAATGGCGATGTATATGTTGGAGATTTTAAAAATGGCCAATATCATGGAAATGGTACATATACTTTTAGTCCAAATGGTAGTTTTTCTGGGCAGG
>Ga0213864_10000210_pt1 | contig 26121 bp, 24 predicted proteins | sample PICome_5_FD_160078 | JGI IMG/M metagenome (GOLD analysis project Ga0213864, IMG submission 160078) | Coastal seawater microbial communities near Pivers Island, North Carolina, United States - PICO247 | ecosystem: Environmental > Aquatic > Marine > Coastal | place: USA: North Carolina... | reverse complement strand
TATTGATCACAGCCAGGTCGCTTACCTTGAAGATATGATGTGGGAGCAAGGGTATTTGGATGCAAAACATATGGGGGGTGCTTTTCAGCTCTTGCGCTCCAATGACCTTATTTGGTCAAAAATACTGAATGAGTATTTAATGGGAAAACGCAGTGAAGTGATAGACTTGATCGCTTGGAATAATGACCCAACAAGAATGCCGTATCAGATGCATACGGAATATCTAGAGAAACTTTTTCTTAACAATGATTTTTCAGAGCATCGATATCAGGTACACGGTAAATATGTCTCAATAGGTGATATTCGGTGCCCCTTATTCGTCGTTGGAGCAGAAAAAGATCATATTGCTTCTTGGAAGTCTGTCTATAAAATAAAAAACCTGGCGCGCAGGGATGTTACTTTTTTATTAGCAAGTGGTGGGCATAATGCAGGTATTATCAGTGAGCCTGGCCATCAAAACCGGCATTACCGTATCTCATTAAAGAAAAAAGGAGATCGTTACATCCACCCGGATAAATGGTTTGATACAGTAGAAAAACAGGCAGGCTCATGGTGGCCAGAATGGGATGGTTGGTTAGCTGCTAGAGACACGGCCAAGCAGGTTTCGCCTCCAAAAATGGGCGAAAAGGAACTTGAGTTTCATAAAAGATTTTTAGATGCTCCAGGCCGATATGTTCAAGAATAACGGAAGTAAATTATTTTTCTATAAACACCTTCACAATGCTAGGACTGAGGTTTTTTTAAATGTTGAACCGGATTTTGGTTCTAGTTTCAATATTCGTAATAGGGAATGTGCAGATACATTCCTACGTTATTAATTTAACATAATATACATTATACGAAGTATTATATTGGGTAGTGTGAGGTAGCTTAAGGCGTACAGCGTGATCACCTAAATGTCTATGAAAAAATTTTCCGATCGTATAAAAAGGCTTTGGGTGAGTTTAAGCGGTCGATCTCTTGTTTTAGCCTAGTGTTGTCTTCGGCTCTAAAATCAATGGTCATTTTGAGGTAGTGATGCGCACGAATTTTACCGGCTGATACGAACTCATTTTCAGGTGTGACGAGTTCACCATCAATAAATCTAAATCCAATCATTGCCCAGATGAAATAAGTCGTTTTTAAGTAATCCAAGCAACTTAACAACGGCTACTGGTGGATTATTGGAGCGTTCTTACTTTTTAACGGTGTTTTGTTTAATTGATAAAAACAACCTCTTACATAAGAAAAAACTAATGAAAGTCCTTGGTATATCAATTGTTATCAATATACAATCCACGTTCACAACCATTTTTAAAAAAACAATATAGGCGGAAACCATATGGCAAGACGACAAGATTTATTAACCGTTGATGACGTTAACGGCGCATGGGCAATTATTCCTACCCCAGCAATTGACACAGCTGAAGATTGGAGAACTGAAGATTCTGTTGATTATGACGAAGTAGCAAGGGCTGTTGATGGTCTGATTGATTCTGGCGTTGATGCCATTATGAGCCAGGGCACTTTCGGTGAAGGCGCCACCCTCACTTGGGAAGAAAAAAAGAAAATGATGGAAGTGATGGTTGAAACAGCTGCTGGTCGCGTTCCAATTTTTGTAGGTGTAACAACGATGAATACACGCGAAACTATTCGTCAATTGAAACATGCTCGTGATATCGGCGCTGACGGGACTATGCTAGGCCTACCGATGTGGCAACAAATTGATGTACCTGCTGCCGTTCGTTTTTACCAGGATGTTGCTGAAGCTGTACCTGACATGGCTATTGCAATTTATGCCAACCCAGAAGCTTTTAAATTTGACTTCCCTGCTCCTTTTTGGGCTCAAGTTGCTGATATCCCACAAGTTATTACTTGTAAATACATTAATATCGGCCAATTACATTTGCATACGACAGTTTCTAGAAAACAAATCAGGTTTTTACCATTAGAAGTTGATCATGCTGATGCTGCAAAAATGGACCCTGAATTTCACACAGCTTTTTGGTCTCCTTTGGCCTGTACAGGCCCTGAATTAACTATTCATTGGCGTGACAGTGTTAAACATGCTGCTAAAACAGGCGATTGGAGCATTCCAGATGCTTTATACCCACAAATAGCACAAGCTTTAGGCTCACTTTTCCCACCAGGAGGCTTTGCAGAATTCTCTCGTTATAACATCCAACTAGAAAAAGCTCGTATTAATGCGGGTGGCTGGATGAAAGCCGGACCTTGCCGACCTCCTTATCTTTCTGCACCAGAAGCTTACCTTGAGGGTGCTGCCAAATCAGGTAGAGGCTGGGCTGAGTTAAATAAAAAGCTTATCGAAGGAACACTTTAAGTTAAATAATATCGTCATTAATGTCTAAAGCAGGTCAATTAATACTTTTCCTGCTTTGACATTGATGGCTGATTTCATCACATCATCTTTTTCACCCCAATTTCCTTGTGTAAGACGATGAATATATGGAGGTAATACAGCTGATAAGGCTTGTGTTGCCGTTCTGGGCACTGCGCCAGGCATATTAGCCACACAAAAGTGTGTGACCCCCTCCTCTACAAAAGTTGGTTCGTCATAAGTTGTTGGACGGGTTGTTTCGACACAACCACCCTGATCAACCGAAATATCAATAATCACAGACCCTCTCATCATTAACTTTATATGAGAACGGTTAATGAAATGAGGTGTTTTCTTTCCAGGGATCAATAAAGCACCAATTAGCAGATTTGTAGTACTTATTAATGATAAGCACTCTTCTTGATTGTTAATAATATTAATAGAAGAATCAATCTGGCTAAGAGAAGTAAGCGCCTGAAGTGATTTATCAAAAACATACACATTAGCACCTATTTTTCTGGCTAATAAAGCAGCTTGTTTGCCTGCAGAACCAGCACCTAATACCAATACTTGTCCTTTATCGACACTATTATCAGCTAAACCACCTAATAACAAACCACTGCCGCCTTGGTATTGATGCAATAATGTAGTACCAATCTGAATAGACAGTTTTCCTGCTATCTTGCTCATGGGTTTAAGAATAGGTAATTGATTGTTTTCTCTAACAGATTCAAAGCCAACAGCCGTTAAACCAATTGTTGATAATTTATCAGCAAGCTCTACATTGGCAGCAAGGTGTAGAAAACAAAAAATGATATGTTTAGATGTTAGGTAATTTAGATCCCCATCAATTGGTTCTTTCACCTTAACAATCAGTTCACACGCCTCATAAAGTGATTTAGCATCAGAACAAACAGTGACCCCAATTCGTCGATATTGCTCATCATCAAACCCGCTTAAACATCCTGCGCGTTTCTCAATAAATAAAGAATGACCTTTAACAATAAGTTCTAGACAAGCCTCGGGCGTGAGGGCGACACGGCCTTCAGCAGTCTTTATTTCTTTTGGAATACCAATATTCATACGCTTAACCCTTTACCTAATTAAGTCTTATCGCCATACTACATCGCTTTAAAGTTGAAATGAATCAACGATATTTTATTTCTATCTGAGTAGCCCTTTTTAGGTATAAAAACAGCCAACAATCAGTTAAACATAGGAGTCATTCATGAGCGACAACTCACACCATCGATTAATTATTTTAGGGTCTGGCCCTGCCGGTTATACAGCGGCTGTTTATGCTGCTAGAGCAAATCTAAAACCATTATTAATCACCGGTATTGAACAAGGCGGTCAGCTTATGACAACGACTGACGTTGATAATTGGCCAGGTGATGTGGAAGGCTTGCAAGGTCCTGCATTAATGGAAAGAATGAAGCTACATGCGGAACGGTTTGACACCCAGATCCAATTTGACCATATCCATACAACTGAACTTGAGAACCGTCCATTCAAACTGATTGGCGACGCGGGAACCTATACCTGCGATGCATTAATTATTGCGACGGGAGCATCCGCTAAATACTTGGGCTTGCCATCAGAAGAAGCGTTTAAAGGTAAAGGCGTCTCTGCTTGCGCTACTTGTGACGGCTTTTTCTATAAAAATCAGCGCGTTGCTGTTATTGGTGGTGGTAACACTGCGGTTGAAGAAGCACTCTATTTATCTAATATTGCCGAACATGTTACGGTTATCCATCGCCGTGATTCATTCCGTTCAGAAAAAATCTTATCGGACAAACTAATGAAAAAAGTGGCCGATGGCAACATTTCAGTTGAATGGTTTAATCAATTAGATGAAGTACTTGGCGACGATATGGGGGTTACTGGAATTCGTATCAAAAACACACAAGACAACACAACAAAAGAAATTGATCTTGAAGGTGTCTTTGTAGCCATCGGACATTCGCCTAATACTCAAATTTTTGATGGACAACTAGAAATGTCTCATGGTTATTTGCATACTGAACGTGGCAGCGCCGGTAATGCAACTCAAACTAGTATTGCGGGAGTTTTTGCCGCCGGAGATGTAGCTGATTCCATTTATAGACAAGCGATCACATCAGCAGGTTCAGGTTGTATGGCAGCACTCGACGCCGAACGTTTTCTCGATGCCTTAGAGGAAACTTAAAGGCATATAAAGCTTATGCTTCCTAGGTTAGATGAAAATAATGATGCCGAGCCCTTCCCTTCATTGGATACGGCGCTGGTTGAACCCAATGGTTTAATAGCGGCTGGTGGCACATTAAACCCAGAACGTTTAATAAACGCGTACCGCTGCGGCATCTTTCCTTGGTTTGAGGAAGGTCAGCCTATCCTTTGGTGGTCCCCAGATCCCAGGTTAATACTGAAACCTGATGAACTTCATGTTTCTCGTCGTTTAAAAAAACTGATTAACAAAAAAACTTATCACTGCACAATAGACACGGCGTTTAGCGATGTGATTTTGGCTTGTTCTGAAAAAAGACAAGGCCAAGATGGCACTTGGATCACCGAACCCATGATAAGAGCCTATGAAAACCTTTTTACGCTTGGATACGCGCATTCTGTAGAAGTCTGGTTAGAAGACAAACTTATCGGAGGTTTATATGGTGTTAGTATTGGGCAAGTTTTTTTTGGTGAATCGATGTTTAGCCGTCTAGATAATGCGTCTAAAGTGGGTTTTACATTCTTATGCAAACAATTAGTGACATGGGGATATCAATTAATTGATTGTCAGGTCCATACTGATCACCTGGCCAGTTTAGGCGCCCTATGCATATCGAGGGATGAATTTGCTGATCAACTCGACTTGCTTTGCTCGAAACAACCGTCATCTTCTGCTTGGTTATTTCAATGAGTCAAACTTTTCCAATAGGTCGACGGCTTGAACTTTATATCTCCTCGCCGCAACCATGTGATTACATTAAGGGAAATGAATCACAAAATATTTTTATTTCACCTGAGATTAAAATAACACCCGACATATACCAGTACCTACTGACTATCGGCTTTAGACGAAGCGGCTCACATGCGTACCGCCCACATTGTGCAACGTGTCGGTCCTGCATTTCATGTCGAATTGATGTTCGCGAATTTAAGCCGTCTAAAAGTCAACGGCGTGTTTTGGCAAAAAACAGTCCAATCACCTTTACCTCAGTTCCATCCAAGTTTATCGAGGAACACTACGATCTATACCTACGTTATCAAGCTTTCAAACACCCTAAAGGTTCAATGGGACGTTTTAGGAAATTAGAATATGAAGAATTTCTGTGTCAGTCCTTTGGTCATACTCTTATGTATGAAACCCGCTTAGATGGAAAATTGTTAGCGGTTTCTGTCACCGATGTTTTTTATGATGCGCTTTCGGCAGTGTATACATTTTTTGACCCAGACTATTCTGCAAGAAGTTTAGGCACACTGAGCATACTACAACAAATAAAAGCGACAAAAAACCGAGGTAAAAAGCACTTGTACCTTGGGTACTTTATACAAAATTCTGAGAAAATGGCCTACAAAAAAAAATTTATGCCGATTGAAATGCTTATTGAGGGAGAGTGGCGTCGTTATTTTAAGGGTGAAAAGCTGCCAGACCAAAGTGCTCCGTTAGATTCTCCAATAACTTTTTAAAAGCAAATAGCCTTTCATACGTATAAATAGTGTAAAATCGCGCCGCACAAGCTTGTTAATCAAGTGTTTCGATTATTATTTTAAAGGAAGTTATGGCAAAAGAAGATCAAATTGAAATGGAAGGCGTTGTTAAAGACACCCTGCCAAATACCATGTTTCGTGTTGAGTTAGAAAATGGTCACATTATCACAGCACATATTTCAGGAAAAATGCGCAAGCATTACATACGTATCTTGACTGGCGATCGCGTTAAAGTTGAGATGACTCCCTATGATTTAACTAAAGGTCGTATCACTTACCGAGTCAAATAAAACGTTTTTAACGTTGCTCTACCAGGTCTTTGTTAGCCGCTGTGATTGTAAAATTAATCTGGTCATTTTTAACATATACTTTCACCGAGCCACCGTTGATTAACTGGCCAAATAACAATTCATTGGCAAGTGGTTTTTTGATGTATTCCTGAACAGTCCGTTCCATGGGCCTCGCCCCCATTTTAGGGTCATAACCTTTTTTCGCTAACCAGCTACGTGCTTCTGGATCCAAGGTAAGCGAGACATTTTTATTGTGTAATTGAGATTCTAATTCAAAGATGAATTTATCCACGACATGAATAATGGTTGCTTCATCGAGTGATTTAAACTGCACTACTGCGTCTAACCGATTCCTAAATTCGGGAGAAAATGATTTCTCGATCACCTTCATACTATCTGACGAATGTTCTTGCTCTGTAAACCCAATGGAGGCACGGCTTGCTTCTTGAGCCCCTGCATTCGTGGTCATGACCAGCATGATGTTTCTAAAGTCTGCTTTTCTGCCGTTATTATCAGTTAAGGTGCCATGATCCATAATCTGCAACAACAAATTAAAGATATCAGGGTGTGCTTTTTCAATTTCATCCAATAATAATATGGCATAGGGGTGTTTGTTGACTTCTTCTGTCAGCAAGCCCCCTTGGTCATAACCTACATATCCTGGAGGGGAACCAATTAAACGTGAGACGGTGTGGCGTTCCATGTATTCTGACATATCAAAGCGAATTAAATCGACGCCCATAATTTTTGCCAGTTGGCTCGTCACCTCGGTTTTACCCACACCTGTAGGGCCTGCGAATAAAAATGAACCGATGGTTCGTTCTTCTTGACCTAACCCAGCACGGCTCAGAATAACGGCATCGGATAGCTTTTCTATGGCTTCGTCTTGGCCAAAAACAACCAGTTTTAAGTGACGTGCTAAATCTTTTAATTTGTCTTTATCTTGAGATGAGATGCTTTTTTCTGGAATACGTGCAATTTGGGCAATAACTTTTTCGATGTCACTTTTTAAAATAACCGGCTGGCGCTCTTCGGGTGGTAATAAACGTTGTTTTGCGCCTGCTTCGTCAATGACATCAATCGCCTTATCTGGCAAAAACCGGTCATTTAAATAACGATCGGCCAATTTAGCGGCTGTTTTGATGCTGTCTACACTGTATTCAACATTGTGATGCTCTTCGTATCGAGGTTTTAGGCCCTTGAGAATACGAATGGTATCTTCGACGGAAGGTTCATTGACATCAATTTTTTGGAATCGTCTGGCCAGTGCATGATCTTTTTCAAATATGCCTCTAAACTCTTTGAATGTTGTTGAACCTATACAGCGTAATTCACCTGATGCTAATGCCGGTTTGATCATATTCGATGCATCCATCACGCTGCCTGATGCCGACCCAGCGCCAATAATGGTGTGAATTTCATCAATGAAAAGAATGGTTTTTTCTTGAGCTTTAAGTTGGCTTACCAAACCTTTTAGCCTTTTTTCAAAGTCCCCTCGGTATTTAGTGCCCGCAACTAATGATCCCATGTCTAGTGAATAGATAGTGGTCCCTTCAAGAACCTCTGGAACATTACCCTCAACAATTCTTAAGGCTAAGCCTTCGGCAATTGCTGTTTTACCAACCCCGGCTTCGCCGACAAGTAAAGGGTTGTTTTTACGGCGACGGCATAGGGTTTGGATGGTGCGTTCTAACTCTTTATCTCGCCCAATCAATGGATCAATTTTGCCAAGTTTGGCCTGTTCGTTTAAGTTAACCGTGTATTTTGTTAGCGGATTGTTGGAGGTGTCTTCACTGTCAGCTGTAGGAATTTCTTCAAAATCAGTCAGATCATCATCTTCAATTCTAGCAATGCCGTGCGAGATAAAGTTAACAACGTCTAGTCTCGTCACGTTCTGACGATTCATTAAATAAACCGCTTGGGAATCTTGTTCACTAAAAATAGCCACCAAAACATTCGCCCCCGTGACTTCTTTTTTTCCTGAGGATTGCACGTGAAAAACGGCTCTTTGCAATACACGCTGAAAGCCAAGCGTCGGCTGAGTTTCTCGCTCAAGGTCTTCGGGAATAAGGGGTGTTGATTCTTCCAAATACGCTTCAAGATCAGCTTTCATCTTTTCAACATTGCCGCCCGCAGCCTGAAACACTTCACACGCTGATTTGTTGCTCATCATGGCAAGCAACAAGTGTTCTACCGTAATAAATTCATGCCGTTTTTCATGCGCTTTTTTGAACGCATCATTTAAAGATTCTTCCAATTCCTTGTTAAGCATTTTATTACTCCGCTTCTTCTAATGTACATTGCAAAGGATGTTGATTCTCCTGAGAATACGCTATAACTTGCTGAACTTTTGTTTCTGCTATGTCTTTAGTATAGATGCCACAGACACCGATGCCACTGGTATGCACATTCATGGTGATTCTAACGGCTTCGTCTTTATCTTTAAAGAAAATAGTCTGTAGTATCGAAACGACGAAATCCATTGGCGTAAAATCATCATTTAGCAAAAGCACTTTATACATGGGCGGCTTTTGCAATTTAGGTTTGGCATCTTGTACGGCCAGATTGCCATCATCATGCTCATCGTCAAAGGGTAAATCAGACATAATCAAACTTTTTTAAATTCAGGTTGATGTTATTTTGACAGAAAATAATCCATTGTGTTCTGAAATGACACTAATTATTTTATCGGAAAAGATAAGATCCAATAAGTGGTGCCATGAAGCCTGCTTTTCAAGCAAGGATTAAGGTTAAATTTTATGTTTACCCCGTTATTTTTGAAAGATACTGGGCTTCTATGTCTTCATCAAGATAAGCCATTCCCAGTTTTTTTAAATATTCGTAACGCTCTGCCTTTTTTAAATCAATATCGGGAATACCCATTTTGCATCGCTGATAAATCCGAGTGAGATAGACCATATAAGCCTCTCCTTCTTTTATCATTAACAGACTTGCGGCACCAACATCAGGACGGACCTTGGTCTTTAAGTTGTCGGGCAAATGAATGGAAATAATAAGCGGATTTTCTTCACCCTTAAAACGAATACAACGCCTTTGAACCGTTTGTTGAGCCCAAAAGTAAGCCAGTTCTTTACTTTGTGTTAAGAAAACAGGCTCTATTGATTCAGCGTATGGGTTTCCTATCGTTGTCATGGTATTTTTAGTCGATTCATTCATCGCTCGATCGCCGGATCGTATTAGCCCTTTTGAAAAAATAGCGTCAGCTAAGGCCGTTGAAGTCCCGTGATACCAAACCTGACTGGTCTTGAATCCTTCGTTTGTTAATAGGCGGTGCGCATCTTGATAATGTTCTGGAATGTTTGTCATCTTATTGGTTTAAGTTGTAATAAAAAAGCGACGATCAATAAAGAAAGTCGCTCTTTAATTGTTATTGTCAGTTAGTGCCCTAGCGATTAAACAGCCATAACCAGGGCTCGTCATTTATTGAATAACCCACCCCAAATTAAGAGAATTGGTTGGAGGTGTTTTTTGCTCCTCCTGCTTTGAGAGCATTTTCACCCGCAAAGTATTCTTTATGATCATCCCCCATATCTGACCCTGACATATTTTGATGTTTAACACAGGCAATACCTTGTCTAATTTCTTTACGTTGAACACCGGCCACATAACCTAACATGCCTTGATCGCCAAAATATTCCTTTGCTAGATTGTCTGTAGACAGGGCCGCTGTATGGTAGGTTGGAAGGGTAATTAAGTGATGAAAAACATTTGCTTCACGAGCAGCATCCGCTTGGAATGTACGAACTTTATCGTCAGCATCGGCAGCTAAAGCTGAATCATCATATTTGGCATTCATCAAGTCTTGTCGATCATAACCAGACACATCTTGACCTGCCTCAACCCAGCGATCGTAAGCTTGTTGACGAAAATTTAAGGTCCAGTTAAATGAAGGGCTGTTGTTATACACCAATTTAGCATCAGGAATTTCCTTACGCACTTCGTTCATCATCCCCGCAATGTCGGCAACATTGGGAGTAGCCGTTTCAATCCACAGTAGATCGGCACCTGCCTTAATGGCTTCAATACAATCAAAAACACAACGCTCTTCGCCCGTTCCTGGACGAAATTGATACAGTCCAGAAGGCAGACGTTTAGGGCGAACCAACTTACCATTGCGATTGAAACAAACATCTCCTTCGGCCATTTCAGAAACATCAATTTCTTCAACGTCCAAATAAGAATTATAAACATCGCCTTGATCACCGGGTTCTTTAACCACCGCTATTTCTTTAGTTAAACCAGCGCCTTCCGAATCGGTTCTTGCAACAATAAGGCCGTTGTCAATACCTAACTCTAAGAACGCATAGCGAAGTGCTCGTAATTTTGCATGAAAATCTGAATGAGGAACGGTCACTTTACCATCTTGGTGACCGCATTGTTTTTCATCGGCCACTTGATTTTCAATTTGCAGGCAGCAAGCTCCAGCTTCAATCATTTGTTTAGCCATTAAGTAAGTCGCCTCGGCATTGCCAAAACCAGCATCAATATCGGCAATGATAGGCACGACATGTGTTTGATGATGATCAATTTGATCTTGAATTTTCGCTGCTTCAACGGTGTCGCCCGCTTCACGAGCGGCATCTAAAGCACGGAATAACCCGCCCAGTTCACGTGCATCGGCTTGGCGCAGAAATGTGTACAGCTCCTCTACTAGGCTTGCTACGGCTGTTTTTTCATGCATGGATTGGTCAGGCAATGGGCCAAAATCAGATCGTAAAGCAGCCACCATCCAACCAGAAAGGTATAAATAACGTCGTTCTGTGCTGCCGCCAAAATGTTTTTTTATTGATATCATTTTTTGTTGGCCAATAAACCCGTGCCAACAGCCTAATGATTGTGTGTATTTTGTTTTATCGTTATCAAAAGCAGCCATATCTGCGTTCATAATGTCTGCCGTATATTGAGCAATATCCAGGCCTGTTTTAAATTTGTTTTGAGCGCGCATGCGTGCAACAGATTCTGCATCTATAGCGTCCCATGCTGAGCCTTTTGATTCAATCACAGCCGATGCTACATCGATATCATTTTGGTAAGATGACATGTGTCTCTCCTTTTCGTTGGTTAATTCAAAAAATTAATGAGGGTTATAAATAGTCGTAGGCAGGAACCGTAAGAAAATCAACCAGTTCTTTAGAGGTCGTAAAGCGATCCATGATGTTTGCGGCTTCATCAAATCGCCCTTTCTTAAAGCGTTCTTCGCCAACTTCAGTCTTGATTGTTTCCATTTCTTCAACCATGAGTTCACGAAACAGCTCAACAGTCACTTTTTTTCCATTGTTTAACTCTTTGCCATGATGAATCCATTGCCAAATGGAGGAGCGCGAAATTTCAGCTGTGGCAGCATCCTCCATCAGGCCATATATGGGCACGCACCCGTTTCCTTGGATCCATGCTTCAATGTATTGAACGGCAATACGTATGTTGGCACGCATTCCCTCTTCCGTTCGATCGCCTTCACATGCTTCTAATAGGTCGGCGGCTTTGATTTCAGCATCATCTGAACGAGAAATGTTGAGTTGGTTAGCCTTGCCTTCTTCAATGTACTGGCCAAAAACTTCCATCGCCGTGTCTGCAAGGCCTGGGTGGGCCACCCAAGTACCATCATGGCCATTGTTTGCTTCGAGTGCTTTATCACCAACAACTTTTTTGAGAACCGCCTTATTAGTTTCCGCATCTTTTGCAGGAATAAAGGCCGCCATGCCACCCATCGCTAATGCCCCACGCTTGTGGCAGGTTTTAATCAATAAGCGCGAATAAGCACTTAAAAAAGGCTTATCCATGGTGACAACCTGACGGTCTGGAAGCACACGATCAGGAAAACTTTTTAGCGTTTTAATGTAACTGAAAATATAATCCCAGCGTCCACAGTTAAGCGCAACAATGTGATCACGAAATTCATACAATATTTCGTCCATTTCAAACACCGCGGGCAACGTCTCAATGAGTACGGTGGCTTTGATGGTGCCTCGCTCAAGACCCATTAAGTCCTCTGCTTTATCCATCACATCTGCCCACCAACGTGCTTCTTTGTGCGATTGCAGTTTCGGTATATAAAAATAAGGCCCAGACCCTTTAGCCAAAAGCGCTTTGTAATTATGAAAAAAATAATAAGCGAAATCGATCAAACCGCCTGGAATTTCCTGATCATATAAACGAATGTGTTTTTCTGGCAGGTGTAAGCCACGCGCACGACATATCAATACAGCGGGATTTTTATTTAATTCATAATGCTTTCCTGTGACGGGGTCGTCTAATGTGATGCTACCGTTTACCGCATCACGCATGTTAATTTGGCCTTGAGCCACTTTTTCCCATGTTGGGGCTAATGAATCTTCAAAGTCTGCCATAAACACTTTTACATTGGCATTTAAGGCGTTAATAATCATTTTGCGATCAACAGGGCCGGTAATCTCGACACGCCTATCTTGAAGGTCTTTTGGAATACCTAGAATAGTCCAATCGCCCTCACGAATTTTTTTTGTTTCTGGCAAAAAGTCAGGTAATTTACCCGCATCAATTTCGGCTTGTTTTTCTTTTCGTGTCTCTAGCAAGGTTTTAACACGTGGAGCAAATTCTTCCGCCAATGTAGCAACAAAGTTATTTGCCTCAGCAGTAAAAATATGGGCGTACTCGGGCGTCATTTCATTAGTAAAGGTTAATTCTTTCATGTTTTAGGCTCCCTTAAGCTGGCTAATATTTTATTTGTGCATTGCATTATAAAAGGTTTTTACCCCCATACAATCCCAATAAAACTATTTCTATCATTAATAAAATTAATGATAGAATCTGCGAGATGGAAGAACAATTAATAAAATCTAATCGTCACAAGCAACTTCGGTCTTTTTGTATGGCCGCTAAAGTCGGCGGATTCTCTAAAGCGGCTGATTTATTGCAACTCAGCCAACCGTCTGTCTCATTACAAATTCAAAGTTTAGAAAAAGAATTAAAAGCAACACTTTTTATGAGAAACGGCCCGAAAATCACCTTGACTGACGCAGGCAAAAAACTGCTCGAGCTTGCAAAACCACTCGTTGAGCAGATGGATAGCCTACCAACAAGATTTACTGCTCTTCATCACCCAGAGGAAACCGTAGAAATAAATATCGCGGCGGGAGAAGCCAGTATTTTATATTTGCTACCAACGATCATCGAGAATTTCAAACAACGTTATCCAAATGTCCATATCCGTTTGCATAATGTGTCAGGAAAATCTGGGGTCGATGCCGTTCGCAACGAGACAGTTGATTTTGCAGTCGGCCCAATGCTTGAAGTGCCTGCTGACATCCTTTATAAACAAATGTACCGTTTTGTCCCTGTTCTTATTATGCCTTTTGGCCACCCTCTCTCTTCTGTTGAAGATATAAGTTTGGACGATATTGTGCATTACGAACTTATTCTTCCACCTAAACACTTGAATACTTGGCGGATAGTCGACGATGTTTTACAAAAGCATCACCTAAGCTATAAAACCTCGCTGGAAGCATGGAGCTGGGAAATAATAAAAAAATATGTTGAATTAGGATTAGGTATTTCCATCGTTACCAGTGTCTCTTTAACAGGAAATGAACAACTTATTGCAAAGCCCTTATCTAAATATTTTCCTGATTATTATTATGGGGTTACAATGAAAAGGAAAAGTAATTTATCACTTCCGGCCAAAAACTTTATTGAATTGATTGACCCCAGTTTTTTTCAGAGCGCATCACCCAGTTAAATTAAAGAGTCAGCATGTTATTACCCCAATAATGGGGTTTTATTTATTTGGGTGTAATGGCTAATTAACCTATAATAGCGCCCTTAAAAAATAAGTTCTCTATCGCATGATCTGGAAACCTAATGTCACCGTTGCTGCAATTATCGAGATAGACAGTAAGTTCTTAATGGTTGAAGAAAAATCAATCGCTGGCCCTGTTCTGAATCAACCAGCAGGACACCTTGAACCTAATGAGAGTATGCAACAGGCCGTCATAAGGGAAACACTGGAGGAAACAGGGCATTTGTTTACTCCCTCTTCTATTGTGGGCTCTTACCTGTGGCATAACCCGGACAATGAAACAACATATTTTCGAACAACCTACCAAGGGGAGGTCTGCCTCGAAAAGATCAATGATACCCTTGATGACGGCATTATTCAGGCCCTATGGATGAGTTTGGATGAGATTAAAAATAATCAACAACGCCTTAGAAGCCCTGTTATTTTGGAAAGTATCAATGATTATCTTAATGGCCAGACTTACCCGCTTAGCCTCATCAAGTCTTTGCTTAAATAAATAACTTAACCTGTTGTATTAAATGAAAAAAAATAATGTCATGATCGGTATGTCAGGTGGAGTGGACTCCTCTGTTGCAGCCTTACTTTTATTAGAAGAAGGTCATGATGTAACCGGTTTGTTCATGAAAAACTGGGACGAGGATGATGGCAGTGAATACTGTACTGCAAAAGAGGATTTAGACGATGCACAACAGGTTTGTGACAAACTCGGTATAACGTTAAAAACTGTTAATTTTGCTGCTGAATATTGGGACAATGTGTTTGAAGAATTTTTATCTGAATATGCTGCAGGGCGTACACCTAACCCGGATATTCTTTGTAATCGAGAAATCAAATTCAAAGCATTTTTAGATTACGCGACTGAACTGGGCGCCAATTACATTGCAACCGGGCACTACACGCGAATCACTCAAAAAAATAACCAATACCAATTACTCCGTGGACTCGATTCAAACAAAGACCAAAGCTATTTCCTTTATACGCTTGGGCAACATCAGCTGAGCCGATCCATGTTCCCTATTGGCAACATGGAAAAACCCACTGTCAGAGAACTTGCGAAAAAAGCAGGCTTTATTAATAGTCGGAAAAAAGACAGTACGGGTATTTGCTTTATTGGCGAGCGAAAATTTAAAGACTTTTTACAGCGTTATTTACCTGCTCAACCCGGTAAAATAAACACACCCGACGGCGAAACCATCGGTGAACACCAAGGCTTAATGTATTACACATTAGGTCAACGCCAAGGGCTGGGTATTGGTGGCATTAAAACCGCATCGGAAGCGCCTTGGTATGTCGTAAAAAAAGACCTCATCAATAACATCTTAGTTGTTGCTCAGGGGCATGATCACACTTTGATGCAAAGTAATCGTCTTGAGGCTTCGCAATTAAGTTGGGTTAACGGTTCACCTGTTTCATCCGATTTCCGTTGTACGGCCAAAACACGTTACCGCCAAAAAGACCAAGCTTGTAACGTTCAAATGAACAATGATGGCAGTTGCCGCGTTCAATTTGATCAGCAGCAGCGCGCTGTGACACCTGGCCAATCCGTTGTTTTTTATGATAACGACACCTGTCTTGGTGGCGGTATAATAGACGCCACTTCTTCTATAAACCGATAACTTACGATATTTTAAATGATGCTAGATAAATTAAACGCTCTCTCCCCAGTCGATGGTCGCTACGCCGGAAAAGTTGATGAACTTCGCCCTATTTTTTCAGAATTTGGCTTAATAAAAGCTCGAGTCACTGTCGAAGTACGGTGGTTACAAGCTTTATCAGAACATGATGAGATCGCTGAAGTAGCTACTTTCTCAGCGCAAACACATGAATTATTAGAGTCCATCGTTCGCGGTTTCTCTTTGCAAGATGCTCAACGAGTTAAAACGATTGAGCAAACCACCAACCACGATGTAAAAGCGGTTGAGTATTTTTTAAAAGAAAAAACAGCGGACAATGCGGAATTACTCGCTGTTAATGAGTTTATCCACTTTGCCTGTACATCAGAAGATATTAATAACCTCTCGTATGCCTTAATGCTCAAAGAAGGTCGAGATGACGTTATCGGTTCAGCCATAGCCAATGTGATTGACGACATTAAAGAAAAGGCCGTTGTTTATGCCTCAGTCCCGTTGCTCTCAAGGACACATGGCCAAACAGCCTCACCCAGTACCATGGGTAAAGAGTTTGCCAATGTTGTAGCTCGTCTAAATCGCCAGCTACTTCAACTGGAAGACATTGATATTTTGGGTAAAATTAATGGCGCAGTGGGTAACTACAATGCGCATTATTCTGCGTATCCCAATATCGACTGGCCTGCTTTTGCAGAGGAGTTTGTTGAATCATTAGGCTTAACGTTTAACCCTTACACCATTCAAATAGAGCCACATGATTATATTGCTGAGTATTTTCATGTGTTGGCAAGAATCAATACGATTTTAATCGACTTTGCACGCGATGTTTGGGGTTACATTTCTGTCGGCTATTTCAAACAAAAAACAGTGGCTGGTGAAGTAGGTTCTTCAACAATGCCCCATAAAGTTAACCCGATTGATTTTGAAAATGCAGAAGGTAACTTTGGTATTGCCAATGCGTTAATGAATCACTTTGCTGAAAAATTGCCTGTCTCAAGGTGGCAGCGCGACCTGACTGATTCAACTGTTTTGCGCAATTTAGGAACCTGTTTAGCGCATAGTTTAATTGGCTTTAAATCGCTTCAAAAAGGAATTTCTAAACTGGAAATTAACGACGATAAATTATTGGAAGACCTTAATACTAACTGGGAAGTGTTGGCAGAACCTATCCAAACTGTTATGCGACGTTATGGCATTGAAAAACCCTATGAAAAACTAAAAGAGCTCACTCGTGGCCAAGGCATCGATCAAGCCTCCATTAAGCTATTCATTGATTCGCTGGATATTCCCGATGAGGCAAAAAACTTATTGCTTAACATGTCACCAGCCAGTTACACCGGTTGTGCTGAATTTTTGGCTAAAGACATCATTAACCATGCATAAAACGTGAGGCGCATCAAAGTGTAGTCAAAATGAGTTGTTATAATTGACGATAACAAGGTTTTTTTAGAGCTCATTTCCCCTCTTATGGCTTGAAGCCTTGTTCGTAAAACCGAATCATCTGATTCGGTTTTTTTTATTAGGTTGCTATTCGTAACAAGCACTGGTTAACTATCCATATCTTTTTTAAAGAGGGTTTTTCAATGTCTATATTTCAGCTCGAACAGGCTGTTTTTAGAGAGACAAAAACGACGTTTGACTTAACATCTTTTGATGAAGATATAAAAGCGTTGACTTCTCTTATTAATCAGACTCAAAACGAAATATGTATTTTTAGTCATTTATTAAGTCCAATGATTTTTGATACAGAACCCGTTGTTTCTGCCTGTGAAAAATTTTGCCTAAAAAACTATCGCACTAAAATTAACGTACTGGTTGATGAAACACGCCCAATAACACGTATTTCTCATCGGTTATTAGGTTTATCACACCGTTTTTCTAGTAGTGTCTTTTTTAAAAAAACGGGTTCCGATCTCCCTCTACGAGAGGATGATTTCGTTTGCTTTGATAAAAGTGCCTATTTCCAATTACCCCATTATCAACATTATGCCGGTCGCTGTAATTTTTCTGATGCAGACCGCACAACCAAATTATTGGTTTTTTTTAAAGAAGCATGGGAACGGAGTGAACCAGATATTGAACTCCGCTCAATACCATTATGAACAAAAAATTAACGGTTATTTTATTGTTGTTGCTCTTTGCAGCGCCCGCTGTTGCGCAACTGATCTTTTATCCGTTAAAACATAAAATGCCAGCGGAGGTTATACCTGGCGTACAAGCTTTCTTGCAGCCTTCTGAAACAGTGGCTGCTGGTCATAATGAACTCATATTACGCCTTGAGTCGAAAAATATTGCTGAAATTAAACGGCTTATTGAAAAGCTGGATCAACCTGCTCATCGCCTCCTTATATTTGTTAATCATGACGGGCGATTCAATAGGCAAACAGAAGGATATAACGTGAATCAGCAAATACAACTTGGCGTTGGTGATAAGGCAAAGAATAACTATCAAGGCCAAGTTAATATCTACAGTAATAACCGTGTCAAACAAGGTAAAAACAATCAGTCCATACAAGTTTTAGAAGGACACTCGGCCTATCTTTCGATGGGTGTCAACGAGCCGGTCACTGATTTTCAAATTCAGCGTCACGGTGCGTATAGCCATATTTCAAGTTCTACACGCTATCGTGACGTTTCAAAAGGCTTCTATATCACTCCGCGTTTATCAAATGAGACCGTTATTTTAGAAATAGCGCCCCATTACGAAGAACCGTTCTATGAGGGTGTACCATCCGCTCGCTTTACACGGGCTTCAACAGTTATACGTGGGCGGTTAAATACCTGGATACTATTGGCTGGACTATCTGACGATACAACCCACTCAACACGTGAAGTTTTGGGGCGGACAATTCAAACCCGTCATAAAAAAAATACCATTTGGGTAAAAGTTGTGGACCTGGATGCAAAAACTCCTCCCTAAAATAATGATTTAGGAAGGGTAACGATCCATTTTTGCCCACCTGAAGCAGTCTTTTCAGATTTTAATTGACCCTTGTAAAGCGAAACTAATTCATTAACAACGGCAAGTCCAATGCCATGGCCTTTAACTGATTGATCGGCTCTGATCCCACGTCGCAATGCATTCTTAAGCTCATCATCAGGAATACCCGGACCATCATCTTCAATAATAATTTCAATGTCTTTTGAATTCGTATTATTCGAGCTATTAATGTCGATGCGAACTTCTGAATTTGCCCATTTAAATGCGTTATCCAGTAAATTACCAAACAACTCAAAAAGGTCCCCTTTTTCAGCTTTAAATCTCAAGCCCTGTTCAATATGACAGACAACGCGAAGTGCCTTTTCAGCATATACTTTTTCCAATGAATCGGTCACTTGTTGAACAATTGACTTAATATCTAAAGCTTTTGACAGTGTTTGAGAGCCCTTAGCCGCGGCTTTTTGTAATTGATAGTCTACTAATTGACCCATTATCAACGTTTGGCTTTCTATTGTTTTTTTATCGATATCGGTCAGGTTCTTTTGCTCATAAATGCCCGTTAATACAGATAAGGGTGTCTTTAAGCTATGCGCTAAGTCAGCAAGAGTATCTCTATATCGTCTTAGGTGTGAACGTTCATTATCAATCAGTCTATTCAATGTGTTTGCTATATCTTTCAACTCATCACTGTAATGGTTTTCAAGGGATTGTTTTTCTCCTTGATGGATTTTTTCCAAATCAGACACAATATTTTGTAGCGGTTGAAGACTAAATCTAATAATCCAAAATTGAAGCAGGATTAAAAAAACACCGATTCCACCCAACCATTGCCAAAGAACAGAGCGAAACCCTGCCACTTGATGAGCTACACCGAGGGTTGAATCAATGACGATAAATTCAAACGGTGTCGTTTGACCAAACACACTTTCTAGGGTTGCTTTATAATGCAAAGCAATACTTGCCACCCCATTTTTATCGGTCTTAGTGTACGTTTTTTGTCCAGGTTTAAGGTGTTGAGCCGGTTCAATCGTTTCTCCTGCTGAGGAAATACTGCGCCATACAGCTTGTGCATTATCATTAAAAATATACGCGTATAACCCAGAATCAATTTGTGCGAAACGAGGTTCAGAAAGATTCGACGGCATGACCAAGCGATTCTTCTGACTCACCTCTGCGACAGCAAGAATTGAATAAAGGTGTATCTGCAACCGATCATTTAAGGCACTTTGCGCACCCTGTTTATAGGCTGCATCTAACACGAAACCGGCAAGACCTAAAAAACAAAATAAAACGACACTCGCAGACAGGATAAGTCGAGATTGAATACTCCTGTTCATTACTTAATGGCTTATGAATGATCGAGGGGGATGGAAAAACGGTAGCCTCTGCCGCGCAAAGTTTCAATTGGCCTGTATCTGTCACCGGGGTCTAACTTTTTTCGTAACCGACCGACAAAAACTTCAATCACATTACTGTCTCGATCAAAATCCTGGTCATATAGATGTTCGGTAATTTCTGTTTTAGACATCACCTTGCCTGAATGTAACATCATGTATTCAAGCATTTTATATTCATAGGCGGTTAACTCGACAGCTTTATCCTCGACCATCACGCGTTGCGAATTTGTATCAAGCTGTATTGATCCGCATGTAAGAAGCGGTGTTGCTATGCCTGCTGAACGCCGGATGAGCGCATTGACTCTGGCCAATAATTCTTCGCTATGAAATGGTTTAGCCAAATAGTCATCAGCGCCCGCTTCAAGCCCTTCCACCTTCTCTTCCCAACGAGTTCGAGCGGTTAAAATCAAGACTGGAAAATTAATGCCCTTACTACGAAACTGTTTAATAACATCCAAACCGGATATATCGGGTAAACCTAAATCAATGATAGCAACGTCAATAGCATATTCAGCGCCATAATAAAGAGCATCTGCACCCGTATCAGTGGCATCAACAGCAAAACCTTTTTCGCTGAGCTTATCAACTAATTGCCTTTGTAATACTTCGTCGTCCTCAACAACAAGCACTCTCATAGTAGATTCCTTCGTATCGTAGCTTGCGCCGACTTATTCGGTTTGAATTTGAATTTTTTTTACGTGCCCTTGGCTCGTGAGCACTTTTATCTCATGAACTGCCTGACCATTAATTTGCCGTGTTTTAGCATCCAGTATTTTGCCTTTTTTCTCACCTTTAACCTTATTGATGGCTTGATCTAATGTCATGTTATCGGCTTGCGCTAAGATAATTGTTGTATCACACGCTAAAGCAGGGGTAGACAACATGATACTGCAAACAAAAGCCAGTAAAAGTAAGTTTATGGGGCGCATAATTTTTTAATTTTCATTAAGTAATAAGTAGTTTAAACAGCATGAATGAATCCTAACTGAACAATTGATACCTTTCTTACCTAGTGCCAAGAGACATTATATTGAGTTGATAATTTGGCAATAAGTTCGACCACAGCGCTTCCCATGCCTTTAGTTAGCCGCTCAATAAACGGTGGTTGAGAGGTAAAATCAACAATTTTCTCTTCCCCAATTTCGTTTTTAGCAACCGATTGCGTATTACCAATAGCATCGGTTAGTCCCAGTTGAATGCTTTTAGAGCCTGCCCAGACAAGGCCACTGAACACATCGGAATTATCAGTTAAACGATCACCACGCCCCGCTTTTACTGATTGTATAAACTCATGGTGGATATCATTTAACATTTTTTGAACATGAACCTTTTCGCTGGAGTTAACTTTAGAAAATGGATCCAAAAACCCTTTATGTTCTCCGGCAGTATATAAACGGCGCTCAATACCTAGCATTTTCATCGACTCGGTGAAACCAAAGCCATTCATAACAACACCAATTGAGCCCACAATACTGGATTGATTAACAAATATTTTGTCAGCGGCTGATGCAATATAATAGCAACCAGAGGCACATATATCTTCGACGACGGCATGAATAGGCATGTCAGGGTTGTTTTTCTTAATGTCTCGAATAGCTTCGTAAACATAGCTGGACTGTACTGGGCTCCCGCCTGGAGAATTAACACGGAGAATCACGCCTTTTGTATTAGGGTCTTTTACCGCACTGTTAAGGCTTTTTATAATACTCTCAGCATCTGCTTGACCACCAGAAACAATAACGCCTTTCACATCAACAACTGCCGTATGGGAGCCTCTTGAAATGGCTGTGCCATCTGATAAAGGGGACATGGTAAGGACACTGATAAAAACAATATACGCTAAAAATAGCAGCTTAAAAAATATGCTCCAACGCCTTGACCTGCGTTGCTCAACTACAGATGCAAGGGCTACCTTTTCTAGAACTGAACGTTCCCATTGTGGGTTATTTTCAATGTCTTTATCTTTGTTGAACATCATTATTACCTCGAAAAAATTTCACTTAAATTGTTTATACACGCTATAGGGGCATGTTGTTTCAGTAATTCGTATGAATGAGCGCCTGTTGTTACACCAATACTCGCGACGCCTGCATTTTTTGCCATAGCCAGATCTAACGTTGAATCGCCAATCATCAATACCTTATCTGGCTCGACGCCACTTTCTTGCATAATATCAAACAACATATGCGGACTGGGTTTAGATTGCATTTTTTCAGCGCACCTTAAATAGTCAAAAAATGACCTGATCCCTGTTCCATCTAGACTTCTATCTAAACCCATTTGGCCTTTACCGGTGGCAATCGCTAAGGTTTTATTCATACTTTTTAGCTCTTGTAAAACAGGCAAAGCATCACTAAATAAATCATCCTCAGATACGTCTTTCGTCATGTATTTCTGTCGGTATGCTTCGACCATCGCACTCTTTTGTTCTTCATTGATATCAGGAAAAAGTGCCCACATGGCTTGCGAAAGACTTAAGCCAATGACATCTTTGCATTGTTGCTTAGTCGGCAGTTCAAAATCCTGAAGTTGTGCCATCTGTTGAATACATTCAACAATCCAATCAATCGAGTCTACGAGCGTTCCATCCCAATCGAAAACAATCAATTCATAATTTTTAATCATAATTTCTTAATAAATAATTCTAGTTCAGTATCTAACGGTGCTTCAAAACTTACTGATTGACCTTTTAGAGGGTGATTAAACGTAAGTTTACTAGCATGTAAAAAAAGTCGCTTTAAACCCTTTTCACGGTATTGCTTATATTGCGAAGGAGTTGAATAACGTTCATCCCCCGCTATTGGGTGACCCAGATGTTTTGCGTGCACCCTTATTTGGTGTGTTCGACCTGTCTTCGGTGAAGCTGTGACTAAGGTAGCGTTTTTATATTGAGCCACATGTTCAAACAGTGTTTGTGACTTTTTACCCTCTGGATGAACACGAACACGGTGTTCCCCGGATTCTAGAGTGCGCTTTTCTAATGGCGCGTTTACCACAATAGACTGCTTATGAAGCACTCCACAGAGCAAAGCAGTATATATTTTCTCTACTTGCCTATTCCTTAGCAAAGTTTGAAGCCCATTGAGCATTTTTCTATTTTTTGCAATTAAAAGGCAGCCGGATGTTGCTTTATCTAAACGATGAACCAACTCAAGATAACGATCATTTGGCCTTAAAAATCTTAATCCTTCAATAACACCGTGGCTATTTGCTGTTCCACCATGAACAGCTACGCCAGAAGGTTTATTCAATACCAGTAAATCCTCATCTTCGAATAAAATTCGCTTATCAAGCGTATCGGTTAACCATTTTTTTGGGGAAGTTATGTTTTTATTACTGGTATTGATGGGCGGAATTCTGACTAGATCCCCCGACTTTAACCGATAAATATTTTTAGTTCGTCCTTTATTAATTCTTACTTCACCGCGCCGAATAATTTTATAGATATGGCTTTTAGGAACGCCTTTTAATTGCGTCAGCAAAAAATTATCTAAACGCTGACCTGCTGAGTTTTCACTGATCTCAACAAACCTTACTTTTTCAAAGGACTCAGTTTTCATAAGGTTTTAACTTTAGTGCTTATCTGATTGATGTTACTAATATAATTTGATATAGTCGAAAAAGTTTAATTTAACCTTAACAAGGTGATTAAACCAACGTGATCATAATAACGATTGTCTGCGACCAAAGCTATTCTATCGTTAAATCACACCCCCAAATGGGGAGAAGTTATGTTCAAGTAGATCACTCTACTTTACTCAGCTTTATAAAAGAACATGAATGGATCAGTTTTAAAACTGACATTCAAACGGGTTTTATTTGCTCAACCCATGATGAGCGATTTTGAATTGCCCAGCAAGAACAGAAATTTAATACGGACATAAAAAAGCCAAAAATAAAATAATTTAAGCAGAATGTCTGATCCTAGTGAGAAACCAACTATTTTTAACAACCAAAATTTATAGCTAAATAGTACATGAATCCATATTACCCTTCTCGCGACGCTATTATTTCTGTGTGCTTTATGGCATCAGGAACAGAAAACAATGAAAAGAATGTTAATCAACGCCACTCACGCCGAAGAGCTTCGAGTCGCACTTGTCGATGGGCAAAAACTTTATGACCTTGATATAGAGGTCCCTGCAAGAGAGCAGAAAAAATCAAATATTTATAAAGGGCTTATCACCCGTGTCGAACGCAGTTTGGAAGCAGTCTTCGTTGACTATGGTTCTGAACGTCATGGCTTCCTACCTTTTAAAGAAATCACCGGCCAAGCTATTGGTCTTGAAACACAAGACATTGATGACAAAAACCTTATAAAAGAAGGGTTGGAAATTGTCGTACAAGTTGAGAAAGAAGAGCGTGGTAATAAAGGTGCCGCGTTAACGACACAAATAAGCTTAGCGGGCAGTTATTTGGTGCTAATGCCTAATAACCCAGGCGCTGGCGGCATTTCTCGACGTATTGATGGTGATAACAGAGCCGCCCTGCGTGAAGCACTTGATCAACTGGTTGTGCCAGAAACCGTTGGTTTGATTGTTAGAACAGCCGGTGTCGGCAAATCGGTAGAAGAACTTCAATGGGATTTAAACTACCTGACTCACTTATGGGAGGCTATCAGCCGAGCTTCGGAAGACCGAAAGGCACCTTACCTGATTTTTCAAGAAAGTAACTTTGTTATCCGCTCAATTCGAGACTATTTACGCGCTGATATTGATGAAGTTCTTATAGACAGTCAGGGGTCATTTACGTTGGCACATGACTTTATGCAGCAAATCATGCCGCAATATTTATCACGTGTAAAATTATATGAAGATCAAGTCCCTTTGTTTACACGCTACCAAATTGAAAGCCAAATTGAAACGGCCTATGGCCGAGAAGTTCCGCTACCATCAGGAGGGTCAATTGTTATTGATCCAACTGAAGCATTAACATCTATTGATATCAACTCAGCGCGTGCAACAAAAGGTGCTGACTTTGAAACAACTGCTCTCAATATCAATTTGGAAGCAGCCGATGAAATAGCAAGACAACTTCGCATTCGTGATATGGGCGGTCTGTTTGTTATCGACTTTATTGATATGGGCCCAACCAAGAATCAACGAATGGTTGAAAACCGAATTAAAGAGGCAATGAAACACGATAGAGCTCGAATTCAGTTCAGTCGTATCTCCCGTTTCGGCTTACTGGAAATGTCTCGACAACGAATTCATTCTTCTTTAACTGAATCCAGTTTGCCTGTCTGCCCCCGCTGTCATGGCCAAGGCACCATACGAAGTGTTGAATCTCTCTCGCTATCCATTATTCGTATATTGGAAGAAGAAGCCATGAAAGAGCATACAGCGCGTGTTATTGTTCATTTGCCTATCGACTGTGCTACGTTTGTTCTTAATGAAAAGCGTTCTGAAATTGAACAAATTGAAGAAACTCACAAAGTTTCTTTAATTGTCGTTCCAGATAAACACCTTGAAACACCCCATTATGAAATTGAACGGATTCGGACAAAGGAAGTAAAGCAAGATCAAGCCGCTAGCCATGAGCGTGTAGAACAAGCAAACCCTCGAGAAACGCAACCGTACAAACGTGAACCCGTTGCTCAGCAAACAGCCGCCGTTAAAAACATCATGCCGGCAACTCAGCGACCCGCTGCCCCTTCAAACATTGCTGGTGACGGCTTTTTTAAACGTCTATTTAATAAGATCATTCAAAAGCCAGAGAGCAACAATCATCAAACAACCCCGGCTAACAATAATAGCCAACAACGTAGTAACCTAGCGCGGTCTACAAAGCCAAACGAAAACCGAAATAAAAACAGGAACAAAAGTCGGAGTAAAAACAGGACTTCAAAAGAGTCGAATAAACCGATTCAAAAAGTATCCCAAGCATCAAATACTAACGCCCATAAAGAAAAAGACAGTAAAAAGCCTACTCAATTAACGTCGGAAAATACGCCACAGGCGCCAAAACCTAGAAGACGCCGTAGGCCAAATAGGCGTACAAACAATAACGAAACTAATAAACTGATGGATTCTAAGCCAGTGGATTCTAAGCCAGTGGATTCTAAGC
>Ga0213864_10000209_pt1 | contig 26318 bp, 20 predicted proteins | sample PICome_5_FD_160078 | JGI IMG/M metagenome (GOLD analysis project Ga0213864, IMG submission 160078) | Coastal seawater microbial communities near Pivers Island, North Carolina, United States - PICO247 | ecosystem: Environmental > Aquatic > Marine > Coastal | place: USA: North Carolina... | reverse complement strand
TGTGCTATTGATGATTGGGGCCATGTTTGTGTTCACCCTGATGGATGCAGTGGCCAAGGTTTTGACGCAGGAGATTGGTGTCTGGCCCACACTGTGGATCCGATATTTGGGTCAGGCCGTTTTGGTGTTTCTGATCGTTTTGCCGCGCTTTCAGAAAATTGTGAAAACCTCTTTTCCGCGGCTGCAATTGGCGCGTTCGGTCTTTTTGATGTGCGCAACCATGTGTTTCTTTTGGGGCATTTCAAACATCGGCTTGGCTGAGGCGACCGCAATTATGGATATCAGCCCTGTGCTCATCACATTGGGCGCTGTTCTGTTTTTGGGGGAACGGATCGGTATTCGGCGGGTGATTGGGATCATCGGTGCATTGATTGGGGCGATGATTGTGATCCGCCCGGGCAGCGATGTATTTTCTGTTTATGCCTTATTCCCGCTAGGTGCTGCGATTTGTTTTTCTGGCTATAACATCATCACGCGGTTTGTGGGCGCGCGCGAAGACCCCTGGACATCCCTGTTTTATACGGCCCTTTTTGGGGCAATCTTGTTCAGCACGATTGTTCCATTTCATTGGCAACCGTTGAGCGTGTTCACGATCACTTTGATGGCGGTGCTAAGTGTCATGGCCACATTGGCGCAATGGTTACTGATCAAGGCCTTGTCGTTAGGCGAAGCCAGCCTTTTGGCACCCATCGGATATATCGCCCTGATTTTTGCAACACTTTGGGGATTTCTTTTATTTAATGATCTGCCTGACCAATGGACGGTTATTGGTGCCTTGGTGATCGTCGCATCGGGTATTTATGTTTGGTGGCGCGAACGCAAGGCGGGATAAAATAAGGTTCACACAGTGAACTCATGACTTGCTATTCCCAAATTTTGTTTTTCTTATGTGAAAAATTATAAAACAGGGACCCCGCATGAACCTCCTTTTCATCATGTATGATCAGCTGCGTTTTGATTACCTTAGTTGCGCAGGTCACCCAAAATTGCAGACCCCAAATTTCGATCGGGTCGCATCAATGGGTGTTCGATTTACAAATGCCTATGTGCAATCCCCCATCTGCGGGGCCAGCCGCATGTGTTTTTACACGGGCCGTTATACATCTAGCCACGGAGCGCAATGGAACAACTTCCCACTGCGGGTTGGCGAGCACACCTTGGGCGATCATCTGCGCAAACATGGGATGGATTGCTGGCTCATTGGTAAAACTCATATGAAGGCCGATGCCGAGGGGATGGAACGTTTGGGCCTAACACCTGATACGGTCATTGGCGCGCGTCAGGCTGAATGTGGGTTTGATGTTTGGATCCGCGATGACGGTTTGTGGGGACTGGGACCAGATGGGTTTTATGATGAAAAACGCTCCCCCTATAATGCCTATCTAAACAGCAAAGGGTATGAGGGTGTGAACCCTTGGGCCGATTTTGCAAATGCGGGTATTGAGAATGGCGAAAAAGCATCAGGTTGGATGTTTAAAAACGCCGATAAACCTGCAAACATCAAAAATGAGGATAGTGAAACGCCGTGGCTGACATCGCGCACGATTGATTTCATGAATGAGGCGAAAGGCCCGTGGTGCGCCCATGTCAGCTATATCAAACCGCATTGGCCCTATATTGTGTCTGCGCCTTATCACAACATGTTCACCCCCGCAGATGTGCCGCCCCCCTTGCGCCACGAGGTTGAATTGGATGATCCCCAACCCGTCTATGGGTCCTATCAAAAGAACAAGATCGCGCAGGCGTTTCAGCGCGACGATGTGCGTGACAAGGTGATCCCAGCCTACATGGGATTGATCAAACAATGTGACGATGAATTGGGCCGCATTTTAGATCATCTGGACGACACAGGTCAGATGGCCGATACAATGATTGTGCTGACTTCGGATCATGGAGATTATTTGGGTGATCATTGGCTGGGGGAAAAGGATTTGTTCCATGAACAATCCGTAAAGATTCCAATGATCATTTATGATCCGCGTGCTGCGGCAGACACGACGCGGGGCACAACATGTGATGCCCTGGTCGAAAGCATCGATTTGGCAGCAACCTTTGTTGAGGCTGCAGGCGGTGAAGTCCCCGATCACATTATCGAGGGGCGCTCTTTACTGCCATGGCTGCGCGGGGAAACACCAGAATGGCGTGATTTCGTGATCAGTGAATTTGACTATTCCCCAACGCCGCAGGCCGTGCGGTTGGATGTCGAACCACGTGATGCGCGCCTGTATATGATATTTGATGGCCGCTGGAAAATGATGCACGCAGAAGGTGGGTTCCGTCCCATACTGTTTGATTTGGAAAACGATCCTGAGGAATTCCATGATCTGGCCAAAACAGGTGCGCACCAGGATCAGATTGATCGCCTTTACGCGCTGTTGGCACAATGGGGGCGCAGGCCTGCACAACGCGTTACAAAATCAGAACAAGACATCAAAAACATGCGCGGCAAATCCCTGCGAAAAGGCATTTTGCCGTTCCTATATGATGGCAGCGAAGTCGATGAAGAATTGACCAAGCATTATTGCGGACCCGTTTCACAAAAGATTGCAGAAGACTGATGGCACACCCTGATCTATTGGCGCATCGTGCGCAGTTTGAAAAATCAATCACGCGTCTGGGTGACGGCATTTACACCGCGGTGGGTTATGCCGCGTCCAATGTGCATATGATCGAAGGTGACAGCAGCATCACAATCATCGACACCAGCGAAAGCACCAAGGCCGCCGAAAATATACTGGCCGAGTTCCAGAAGCTGTCGGACAAACCCATTGCGCGGATCATCTATACCCATTCGCATCGTGATCACATTTCTGGCGCATCTGTGTTTGCACAAGAGAGGGATATGCCCATTTTGGCCCATCACGGGTTTAAATCCGATCTTGTGGCTGTATCTGAAGAAGTTCCTGCACCCAACATGGCATTGGGACGCCGCACACAAGCGCAATTTGGCATTGGGCTGAGTGGAGAAGAGCGTGTCTCGCTTGGCTGTGGGCCGGGGGATCGCCCGATGCAGGGGTTGGGGGCCGGGTTCCTGCCGCCTACGAGCTTAATTGATGCGGATTGCGACATTGATCTGGATGGAGTTCAGGCACGCTTAATTTTTGCGCCCGGCGAAACGGCCGATCACATGATGGTCTGGTTGCCTGAACAGCAGATTTTGTTCCCGGGAGACAATTGGTATTATTCATTCCCCAACCTCTATGCCATTCGCGGCACGGCCTATCGTGATTTCATCGCTTGGGCGAATAGTTTGGACTTAATAGCGGGGCTCGGGGCAGAGGTCTTGGCGCCTGGACATACAAACCCCGTATTCGGCGCAGAGCAGGTGCAAGAGGTCGTGACATCAACACGCGACGCGATCATGCATGTGGTTTCGCATACGGCGGCAGGCATGAATGCAGGACAGTCGATGGATGACATCGCCGCCACGATTTCATTACCCGACCATCTGGTCAATAAACCGTGGTTGGGTGAATTTTACGGTAAATTATCATGGTCCGCCCGTGCCTATGCGGTTGGAACACTGGGGTGGTACGACGGCAATCCTACACATTTGGGAGGCTTGTCATCTCGGTCCCGCGCGGAAAAAATCGCAGCACTTGCTGGGGGAATTGAAGGTTTTTGGGATGTGTTAAAAAATGACGATGATCCCCAATGGAAATTAGAGGTCTGTGATCATTTGATTGCCCTTGATCAACCTGCCGAAGCGCAAAAAGTAGCATTGCTAACGACCCTTGCCGAAACCGAAATCAACGCCACAGCGCGCAATACGTATTTGTGGGAGGCAAAACAGCTTTTGTCACGCATATCTGAAGGATCAGAGACATGAAGTATGATGCGAAGATTGCTGATTTATTAGCGTTTTCCTTCACAATTGTGATCTTGATTTTTGCAGCCTCTGGTCCGTTGAATGAATTCGTACGTTGGTTCATCGAAGCCACCACGGCAGATTTCGAAAACCTCTCGCGTCGCGAACAACGCATATTGTTCAAAGAACATTGGCTGGGCGCGTTCCATCTCGCGTTTGAACGCAGCTTTTTATTGCCCACGGGTATTATTCTGGGCCTGCCGCTGATCTTATCCTTTGCGATTTCGTTCCTTAATGTACGGGCGGCCTCATGGCTGCGTTGGGTGGGGCTGGTCCTGACCATCGCCGTGTTTTCAGCGTGGATTGGAAAACTATTTGCCGTTGATGCAGGTGCGCTTCCATCAGCGGATTCGATTGATTTTTGGGTTTTCCCCTTGGCTGTGGCACTTACGCTTTACCTCACATGGAAACAATTTGGCAGTTTTATCATATTTTTCTGCCTCTTTTGGATTGTGTATTTCTTCGTGCGCGGATGGCTTCCTGAATGGACGGGAATTTTTGCCGGATCGGAAAGCACATTGGCCCAATCCATGCGGGCCATGGTGTTGAATTTCTGGGCCCAAACAGGGGGATTATTTGGACAACCGTTACAGGTGGTTTCAGGTAACGTCCTGATCTTTATCATTTTCGGCGCCGTTTTAATGGCCTCTGGCGCTGGCGATGTTTTGATGAAGATTGCGAACCTGTTAACAGGGCGCTTTACGGGTGGGGCGGCGCATGCGGCGGTGGCCTCATCCGCGCTGTTTGGAACCCTATCAGGTGCAGCCATTTCCAATGTTGTCTCAACAGGCGTCATGACCATTCCAGTGATTAAAAAATCTGGGTTTCGCCCCGCATTCGCGGCGGGGGTAGAGGCCGCCGCCTCAACAGGGGGCCAAATCATGCCACCTGTAATGGGGGTTGTGGCGTTTTTTGTCGCGGGACAAATCGGGTTGGAATATCGCTACATCGTTGTGGCGGCAATTATGCCTGCGATTTTCTACTATGTCGGAACATTCCTAACCGTCTATTTCGAAGCACGTCGTCAGGGCATTGGTCCCTTACCCAAAGAGGCCCGCGTGCCCCTGACGTCGATAGAAAAACGCCAATGTTTGGTGTTTATCATCCCGCTCGGAGTTCTAAGCTATTATCTCTTTGCGCAACCTTCTGTCCCCAAGGCGGGGTTTTACGGATTTCTGTCCGCCATCATCATGGCGTTAATCCTATTCCCGACCTACCGTTCACCCCGCCGCGTTTTTCAAAGCTTGGTTGGCGGCGGGCGTATGGCCGCATCCATCGTCGTCATCGTTGCGGCGATTGGGTTGATTGTAGGGCTGATCGAAATATCGGGCTTTTCTGGTCGTTTATCACTGTTGTTATCCCAACTTGCCAATGGTCCGTTGTTTGTGACGCTGCTTGTTGTGGCGCTTGGGTCGATTGTTTTGGGCATGGGGCTGCCCCCTGGGGCCACCTATTTCATCATCGTGATCGCGCTCAGCTCAGGGATCGACATGGTCGGCATCGCGCCGCTCTCGCTTCACTTGTTTGTGGTGTTCTTTGCGGTGATTTCGACCGTTACACCGCCTGTGGCATTGGCGGCATTTGCCGCAGCACCAATTGCAGGAGCAAACCCAATTGACACCGCATTTCAAGCCGCGCGCCTGTCCTTGGCGGGGTTCATAATTCCGTTTGTTTTCGTCTATCACCCCGCATTGCTGTACAAACTTCAAATTCTGTTTGAATGGTTTGGCGGCGAAACCGTGTCATCGCGTGCGATGATTGATATTGCCACTGTCGGATGGGGGGATTTCGTATGGATCACGCTGGCCCTTGGCACGGCGCTTTGGCTTCTTGCATCCGCAATCAGTGGTTATGAAAAACATCGCATTGGCGGGGTTGCGCGGATCCTGCGCGGAATTTTGGCTGTGCTTATGCTCTTGCCAAATATGACCATTGCCATCCTCGCATTTGGCGCGGGGGTGATGATGATCCTATGGCATCGTCGTCAGATTGATGACCCACACACAAAACATGAAATTGCATAACAGGGAGAAAATCATGCAAAAACTTGGACTGGCCCTTGCGGCAACACTGGCCCTTTCGGCACCTGCACAGGCCGAAACATTGAAAATGGCAACCATCGCACCCAGTTTGGGGGCGGCGATTTCCATGGCGACATTCGCAAACATCGTCACCAAAAATATCGAAGGGATCGAGATTGAGGTCGCAGCAGGGGGCGCTGCAACCCTGCACATGATGGAAGTGGGCCGTGGCAATTTGGACATGTCCATGACGTCACCCGTGGTTTACAACCTAATGTCGGGTGGCAAGGCGATGTATGCAAAACAGGCCGACGCCCCTGAATTGGCGAAAAACGTCAATTTGTTGATGTGGTATCCTTATGGTGCCTATCACTTTGCCGTGCGTGCAGATAGCGACATTCAAACATTGGATGATATCGAAGGCGCCTCTGTCTTCCTTGGGCCTCAAGGGGGCGGTGCATTCAACGCTGCCAAAGGTTGGGTCGCATCCACAACTGGATTGGTTGAAGGTGAAGATTATGAGGCGATCAAAGCAAACTGGCAAACAGGGTATCAAGCGTTCCTTGACGGGAAAATTGATGTCTATGTGAACGGCTGTTTGGATCCATGCGATCAATTCATTCAGTTCACCGAAACCGAAGAAGTGCGTTTCATCGCGCCCGAAGATCACACAGGCGAAGCGGTAGAGAAATTCCTTGGTAAATTCCGTTATTATGCCGAAGTTCCCGCAGGCGTTTATGAAGGTCAGAAAAATGATGGCCCTGTCATGAGCTTTGACACCGCCGTTGGGATCGCCGTGCGTGCGGATATGGATGAGGAGACCGTTTATAAGGTGACCAAAGCGTTTTGGGACAATATTGATCAGGTCACATCCGAAGCGCCATGGGCCAAGGCACTAAACCTTGAATTCGCGGCGTCAAAGCGTGGTTTGGCTGAACTGCACCCAGGTGCGGCGCGTTATTATCGCGAAGTTGGTGTTTTGAAATAATAATAAATGCGCTGCCGTGTCGGTGACGTGTCAGCGCACATCTAAAGGATTTTCAGGATGAGACTTGCATTAACTGGGGCGGCAACGGGCATCGGTGCAGACGTTGCACGCAAAGCGAAAGAGCAGGGGCATGAGGTGATTGCCTTTGACATCACCCAGCCGTCAGTTGCGGTTGATCAGTTTGTTCAAGTTGATTTGTCTGATCCTGCGGCCATTGCAGATGCCGTAAATGCGACGCAAGGAACATTTGATGCGCTGATCAATAACGCGGGCCTGCCACCCAGAGAGGGGTTGGGCCGCAAGGTTTTGGAAGTTAACTACCTTGGTCTGCGCTACATGACACAGGCCATGGCGCCCCGTTTAAACGCGGGCGGAGCCATTGTGCACACGGCCTCGCGTGCGGGGGCATTTTGGCGGGATAATGTGGCGCAGGTTAAGGCGCTGCGTGCCTGTTCATGGGGGGACATTGATGCATTTATCCAGTCGCATGATATTGATGACACACGCGCCTATAATCTGTCCAAAGAGGCTGTGATCGTTGAATCCATCGCCACGACAGAGGTGTTTTTGGCCCAAGGCATTCGTGTCAATTGCGTCAGCCCCGCCGCTGTTAGTACAGGTATTTTGGATGATTTCACTAAGGCCTTTGGCCCAAAGGTTGCCGAAAACATTGCCCGCGCGGGACGCGCGGGACTTCCATCGGAAATCGCCGATGTGATTTTGTTTCTCGCATCTTCGCAAAGTGCATGGATCAAGGGGCAGGACATCACGATTGATGGCGGGATGAGCGCCATGGGCATGACCGATATGATGGAACTAAAGGGATAATTCATCACAATGAAGCTGTTTTCAGACAAAAATCGCCCCGTACACATGGGGCAATATCCAACAGAACGGTTAAAACGCATCGACACCATTGATCTGAACACAGCCCCCGAAATGCAGTCATTGTCGTTTCGCAGGCCCGAGGCCCCCGAAAACATTGTAAACTCCATGGGCGAATATCAGGCCATGTTGGATGCCATTCGGGATGGCTTGATCAATAAAACCAAGGCGGAAATTCCAACCGATCCAACTGAACGGGCAAATCACATAAAGGGGTTTGGGTATTTTTCCGATGCGTCAATGATCGGGATCTGCCGCTTGGATGATCAGGCGATCCTAGCTGATCCAATCCAAAACCCCGATATTGAACGTTTGGCCCATGCCCTGCGCACGCGGCAAACGAAAACACTGGCGTCGGGTATTGATGTTATAATGGCGGACCTAAAGGAATCGATGGAGGCACCGCCCACAACGATTGACGGGCACACACATGCCATTGTGTTTTTATACGAAAACCCCCGCGACCTAATGCCGAATGAAGTTGGGTGTGATTGGCTTGAGGATGCGCATGCACACCGCGCCTGTTTGCGGGCAAATGAAACCGCTGCGGTCATCGCCAATTACATTCGCCTGCTTGGCTATGATGCTAAATCCCATTCTGGGGCGGCCAGTGATGTGGATTTGAACAAACTTGCACTGGCCTCTGGTCTGGTTTGGGCGGATCAGGGTGAGTTAATTGCGCCCTATATCGGAAAGAACTTTGGATTAGGGGTGATTACAACCACGCTTGATCTGGCAACAGATCGCCCTTTGGCGCCGCGCGCAGAGCAACCCTGGTTCAAAACCCAAGGTCCTGGATGGTGGTTGGGCAAAGGGTTTTCCAAAAATGCGTTTAATCGTGATCCGTTTTCCAAGCGTAAATTCGTCGATGGGCCGCATCCCTTTGAAAACCTGAAGCGTGTCGAAACACCCACAACATATATTGATGAGGCGCGTGTGGCCCGTGTTCCAAAACGCACGGATATGTTCGCGCGTGCCCAGTTTGGGGACATGGGCAAAAACCTGCAAGAGGGGGCCAAGGGTGGCTATTACGCGCGCAAGGCCGCGCCATCCTGTGCGCAACGGCGTGCATTGGGCGCCTTTGTCCTGTTGCAGGATGGAGAGGCAAATGAACACGGCGCGCGCCCCGATGATTTGGCGCAGAATGCGGCTAACATTAAGGCGGCCAGTTATTTTTTGGGCGTGGATGCCGTTGGGCTGTCGCGCTGTCCCGATTGGGCGTGGTACAGTCATGATTCAACGGGTGCTATTTTGGATCCCCCACACAATAACGCGGTGTCGATGATCATCGATCAGGGTTACGAAACGATGGAGGGCGCTTCGGGTGATGATTGGATTTCTGTCGCCCAATCTATGCGTGCCTATTTGCGCTTTTCCCTATTGGGGGGCGTGATTGCCCAACAAATCCGCAACCTGGGGTATAAGGCGAAATCCCACACAGTATTGGATGGTGAGGTGTTGCAGCCCCCCTTACTTCTGCTGTCAGGGTTGGGTGAGGTCAGCCGCATTGGCGAAGTTATTTTAAACCCCTACCTTGGCCCGCGCCTGAAATCCGGTGTTGTAACAACGGATATGCCGTTTGAACATGACAAACCGATTGATTTTGGTCTGCAAAATTTTTGCGAAAACTGCAATAAATGTGCCCGTGAATGCCCGTCGGGCGCGATTACTGCGGGCCCCAAGTTGATGTTCAATGGCTATGAGATTTGGAAATCAGATAGCCAAAAATGCGCCAGTTACCGCATTTCGACCGAAGGCGGAGCCATGTGCGGGCGCTGTATGAAAACTTGTCCTTGGAACCTAGAAGGCCTGTTTGCCGAGGCACCGTTTCGATGGGCGGCCAGCAATCTTCCAATGCTTGCCAAACCTTTGGCGAAATTGGACGATATGGTTGGAAATGGTGAATTAAACCCCATCAAAAAATGGTGGTGGGACATCGAACTTTACGAAGACGGTGGATATAAACCTGCGCGAAAACCCGTGAATGCACGTGGTTTGCAAAAGTGTCTTGATCTAAAATATGAAGATCAAACAATGGCCGTTTATCCCGCAAATCTTGCGCCCCATCCCTATCCCTATCCGTTCCACATGGATCGCGAAGCCGGGATAGAGGCCTATCAGGCCATGATCACGGCAGAGGAATACAAACTTAAACTTGAGCGTGGTGAAACTGAACATCTGCATGTCTATTCCAGCGATGGGGATGCGCCCGTTGTGCGTGTTCAGGTCAGCAAGGTCGAAAAAATGACCCCAGATGTCACAAAATACGAATTCCAAACGCTGGATAGATCACCATTGCCAGAATGGAGCGCAGGGGCGCATTTGGATATTGTCGTGGCCCCTGAATTTTTGCGTCAATATTCCATGTCGGGTGACCCAGCCGATCGCAGCAAATATCAAATCGGTGTTCTGCGCGAAGATCAGGGGCGCGGTGGATCAAAAATGATGCATCGTATTTTTGTCGAAGGACGCAAAGTCTTCATTTCAAAACCCATCAATCATTTTGATCTGGTTGAGGATGCGACCAAAACTTTCCTGATGGGTGGGGGGATTGGCATTACGCCGATGATCGCCTTTGCACATCGCTTGCACGCTTTAGGGCGTTATTTTGAAATGCATTATTCGGCCAGTCGGAAAGAGGGGGCAGGGTATTTAAATGACCTGGCCACTGTTCCGTGGGCCGATAAGGTGCGGTATCATTTTAGTGATCAGGGCACGCGCGCGGATTTGGCCAATATCCTGTCGGGTTATCAAAAAGGTTGGCATGTCTATACCTGCGGCCCTGAACGTTACATGAATAGCGTCATTGCCGCAGCGGACGCGGGCGGTTTTCCGGATGAGGCTCGGCACCTTGAATATTTCTCGGTTCCTGAAAAGCCTGATTATGTGAACCACGATTTCAAAATCAGGCTTGCAAAATCTGGGCGCGAATTTGACGTTCCAGCGGACAAAAGTGCGGCGGATGTTTTGATTGATGAAGGCTATAACATAGACCTGAAATGTTCCGATGGCATTTGCGGCGTGTGTAAATGCGGGGTGGTGTCAGGGAAAATTGAACATCGGGATTTCGTATTGTCGAAAAAACAACGCGAAACCCAAGTGATCCTATGCCAAAGTCGTGCTGCGGAAAAAGATGGCGTGATCGAAATCGACCTTTAATCAGGCGCTGGAATACTGCCTTCTGTTAGCTTGGTTGAGATGTCACCCGCCGATGCCTTTAACCGATCCAACAGGCCAGAGCGAATGACGGTATCCGCGCTTAGATGCTCTTCCAGCCACAAAAGGCTGAGTGATCCATAAATTCCTACCCGCGTGATGATTGGAACCGCGATTGCGCCAATGGGAGGTGTTTCATCGAATGGGGGTTCCCAATACAGCTCTTCACGAATGCCATATCCCCGTTTTCGTGTGATTTCCAATTCTGCATTCAAACGGCCAGAATTATACCAACTGATGTCCTCTTTCCGCGCACGGTTCAGAAATGCCTTTATATGTTTTTCGCGCATCTCGTCCGACATATGGGCCAAAATGACGCGCCCATGGGCGGATTGGAAAAGCGACGGTTGTAACCCCAACCCTGTACGACCAGGCGCCATGGGACCGCGCAAACGCGTGCTTTCGATGATTTCAAACTGACCAAACCCGCGAATAGCGCAAAGATCAGAGGGCAGCGAGTAGGGGTTTTGGCGCAGATCCAGCAGAATGGGCACGGCTATTTCAGCCATAGGGTGTGCGCGCGCCTCTGCCCCCAGAATGTCGCCCAATGAATGGGACAGCTCATATCGTTTTTCAACGATCAACTGACGTACCCAGCCCCGGTCAATCATTGTCCCCAAAATGCGCAATAGACCTGCGTTATCCAAACCCGTTTTTCGCCGCAGTTCGGTTAGGGAACACGACCCAGATTGAGACAAGACCTCAATCACCAAAAGCGCACGATCAACGGCGCGGATGCGTTTGATGCTCATGCTGACACCTTAGTTCACTGTGTGAACACACTAAATGCGTAAATGAGGCTGGAGTAAATGCTACAATCTAAATACACTCATGAAAAAGGTAGGAGAGGTCATGGAATACACGTTTTTGGACGACATTGAACGCATGCATACCGTTGCGTTTTATCAAAGCTATTTCTACGGCACGGGTGAAAAATCAGAATTGATTAATCATCTAGAACGCTATCCAATGCACATCGAATGGTTATTTCATGAGGTTATGTTTTTCATGAAAAACGATGGCGTTACCGCGCGCTATGGTAGCAAAAATGCCTCGTTGATTGACATTCGAGATGATCAAATCTTTCAATATTTCATGACAGGAACGGATGAGACCAATACATATTACGATGCACCCAGTTTAGCCAATTACCCAGAACGTGTCATTGACATTGCCGAATTCATGTCGATGCACCCTTTGATTATTGAAGTGATTGTTTCGCACAAATTGGCAGGATCAAATATCCAATTGGCATGATTTTGGTCGTCTACTTGTGCAGTATTCCAGAAAATGGTTCACTGCGCCCAAGTTTACAGGGGAAAAACAACCATGCGTTTAACGATACGCGCACTATTAAGCACAATTGGACTTTTAATCATGACAGCCGCGAACGCAGAATTACAAATCGAAACAATCACCACAGGATCAGGTCAAGCTGCCGAAGCAGGCAATAGGGTATTTGTTCACTATACTGGCAAGTTAGAAGACGGCAGTGTCTTTGACAGCTCGGTCACACGCGGTCAGCCGTTTTCGTTCACATTAGGCGCAGGCGAAGTCATCCGTGGTTGGGAACAGGGTATTTTGGGTATGAAAGTCGGAGAAAAGCGTGTTCTGACGATCCCACCTGAATTGGGATATGGTGCCGCAGGTGCAGGTGGCGTGATACCATCGAATGCAACCTTGACGTTTGAAGTCGAACTTTTGGACACAATGATCCCACCGCAATTGGGCCAAGCAACACCACAAGAATTGTTGGATGCCAAAAAGATTGGAACGATCATCGTTGATATTCGCCGCCCTGAAGAATGGGTTGAAACGGGTGTTATTGAGGGAGCGGAGCTGATTACAGCCTTTACCGCGGATGGGGGACTACATCCAGAATTCCAACCTAAATTCTTTGCGCTCGTTCAGGATCCATCAACGCCGATCATGCTGTATTGCCGTACAGGTAATCGTACAGGAATGTTGGGTGATGCCTTGTTGAACCAAGTAGGTCTAACAAATATCAGCCACCTGACAGACGGAATTGTTGGATGGTCTGCTGGTGGCTTTGTGACGCAAACTTACACCGAATAACATGTTGTAATATATGCGTAATCCCACATAATCCATGGGGCTTCGCTGATTTAATTCATTTGGGGCGCATTTTTTAACATCTTTAGCTAAACTATAGAAAAGGATGCGAAAAAGCGATTCGGACGGTGTTGTCTGCGAAATACCGTTATGCTGAGTAGAATGAAGGATGGTTGATGGATAATATCGCCGAATTTGAACGCCGAATAATTTTGGCGTTGAATAAAATCGAACGACACATGACATCTGACGCATCCTTGTCATCAGGGGTTGGTCAATCCGAAGAGATGGCGTTGTTAACTAAGAGAAATTCAGAGCTGCTAAGCGAAATAACTCGTTTGCAGAACGAATTAAACCTTCTGAAGGCCGAACGCGAAGACGAAAAGGCAGACTTGCAAGCACTGCACGAAGAATTAGAAGCAGCACTGACCGCTGCCAAAGCCGAGGAGGGTGCCTGATGCCAGAGGTTACGATTGAAATTGGTGGTCGCCAGTTTGAAGTGGCCTGTCAGGATGGCGAGGAACACTATCTACGCTCTGCTGAGAAACTTTTAGATGCAGAAGCATCAGTTCTTCTGGAACAGATTGGTCGAATGCCCGAACCCCGAATGCTGCTGATGTCTGCGCTGATGTTGGCCGATAAAACAACCGCTTTGCAGGAGAGACTTACCGATGCAGAGAAGCTTTTGGCAAAAACGCGTGTTGAGTTAGAGCAATTGAAAAATGCACCCGCGCACGAAGCCAAAACGATTGAGGTGCCAATTATTCCACCTCAGATCGGCGATAGCCTGGCCGATATCGCAACACGCGCCGAAAGGTTGGCACAAAGATTAGAAGAAACGTAGTAAAACGTGCCACTGCTGCAAGAGTTTCAAACAGAATGGCTTTCTGTCGTGCATCGGTCTTGCGTGAAAAATGAACAAGAAGAGCGTTTTTGTGCTTGTTAGTCACCTTCCTAACTTACTTACACCCAAAGTTAACGATCATCTTCCACCTTTCTTCGATCTAACCGATCAGAATTTCGATTTATGGATTGATGCGCGTTACGTGGAAAGCGTTGTTTATCTGATCTGAGAACAGGATACGTTCATCGGTCTTATCTTTCTCACAGCCCCGTATGATAACGATATACACGTTGGATACCTGTTGGGTGAAATGGTATGGGGTAAAGGGTACGCTAGTAAGCTTTTGTCGGGTTTGGTGTCACATATCCCTAAAAAGAATGGATATCGCATTATGGGAGGGATTTTGAACGACAACCCCGCATCCACGCATTTATTACGAAAAATAGGATTTCAATCAATCTTGGAACTTAGCGATGCGGAAAAAGAAATATTTGGTATCACGCTCAATTAAACAGGCCCCGTTGAGGGGCCAATTTACGGTAGTTTAATGAGCTGGATCAACCGTTTGCTTCACGGATTTTATCCGCGGCTTCTTTGTCAAATCCGACGCCGTTGTCTGCAAACAATGTGTCCAATTCACCTGAAAGTGTCATCTCGGTGATAATGTCACAACCACCCACGAATTCACCCTTAACATATAGCTGTGGGATTGTTGGCCAATCAGAATAATCTTTGATCCCTTGACGGATGTTTTCATCGGCCAGAACATTAATGTCAGTGTATTCAACACCCATATAGTTCAGAACACCTGCCACGCGGCTTGAAAAACCACATTGCGGCATTTCCTTAGTGCCTTTCATGTAAAGCACAACGTCGTTGGCTTTAAGTGTCTCGTCGATTTGCATTTTTGCATCGCTCATAACTGTAATCCTTTGATGTGCTATTCTGGAACTTTGGTCGTTAGAGCCAGCGCGTGAAGCTCGCCATGTGAACCGTCCATCTTTCCTTTAAGTGCAGCATAGACCGCACGTTGTTGCTGAACGCGATTCTTGCCGCGGAAACTTTCGTCGATCACTTCTGCAGCGTAATGATTTCCATCACCTGCCAAATCCGTGATCGTGACTTGTGCATCCGGAAAAGTTTCGCGAATCAACGCCTCAATCTCATGTGCCTGCATTGCCATAGTTAAACTCCTTTGAGTTTATTTATGTATCTATTGCCTCATTCAACAAGAGGAAAAATAGTATTTTCTAACATTCCAATGATACTAACGTATTTCTTAGGCGAAAGCCTCGGCAAAGCTATTACGATAGATTGCACTCAATTCAGCCAGCTCGGCCACTGAACCGCCAATTTTTACTGATTTGCCGCCGAAACGTCCCACCGACTGAATGATAAGTCCGGCTTGTGTTGCGGCTGCCATCAAAGCTTCGGCCTGATCAAAGTTACATGCAATCAAATAGCGTGCCTGATCTTCTCCAAACAATGTGGCGGTATCCTCTGCATCAAGGGTGATACCCACGTCTGACGCTTCTGCCATTTCAAACGCAGCAAGCGCCAATCCACCATCGCCCAAATCACTGCAGGCGCGGATCATATCACGATTGGCCAGGATAAACTCGCCATGCGCAGCTTCGGCGTCCAAATCAACATTTGGCGCATCACCGTCTTCACGGTTGAATACCTCTGTCAATAAGGCTGATTGCCCAAGGTGACCTGTGGTTTCTCCTAGAACAAGCGCCACGTGGCCATCACGAGCACGATCCAAGAACGGCTCTTCGCCCGCTGCAATCAAACCCACCGCACCGATTGTTGGGGTTGGCAAAATCGCATTACCATCTGTTTCGTTATACAGGCTAACGTTGCCTGAAACGATCGGCATGTTTAGGGCAGCGACAGCCGAACCGATCCCTTTGATTGCGCCAACGAATTGGCCCATGATTTCAGGTTTCTCGGGATTGCCGAAATTCAAATTGTCTGTGCTGGCTAAAGGACGCGCGCCGACGGAAATCAGATTACGATACGCCTCTGCAACTGCTTGGCGACCACCCATTTCGGGGTTAGCACGGACATACCGAGGGGTTACATCTGATGTGAACGCCAGCTTTTTATCAGTGCCATGCACACGGATCACACCAGCGCCAAACCCAGGGCGTTCCATCGTATCGGCCATAACTTGGCTGTCATATTGTTCGTATACCCATTGTTTTGAAGAATAGTTCACTGAACTGATCAGTGCCCGTAGCGCATCAATTGGGTCGATTTCTGGTACGTCATCCATTTCAGCGGCGGCAGGAGTTTCAAACCATGGGCGGTCATATTCTGGCGCATTTCCTGACAGCGCGCGCAGTGGCAAATCTGCCTTACATTCTCCATTTAACATGATGAGGAAGCGGTCCTCAGGAATGGTTTCGCCCACGATTGCAAAATCCAAATCCCATTTGTCGAACACTGCTTTTGCCTCGGTCTCTTTTTCAGGGCGTAGGACCATCAACATACGTTCCTGAGATTCTGACAACATCATTTCATAGGCGGTCATATTGGGTTCACGAGTTGGAACCTTTTCCAAATCCAGACGAATACCCAATTCCCCCTTGTCGCCCATTTCCACTGCCGAACATGTCAGACCCGCGGCACCCATGTCCTGAATGGAAATAACTGCCCCTGTTTGCATTAATTCAAGGCAGGCTTCCATCAGTCGTTTTTCTGTGAACGGATCACCAACCTGTACAGTGGGCCGTTTTTCTTCGATTAATTCATCGAATTCAGCGCTGGCCATTGTCGCACCACCAACACCGTCACGGCCTGTTTTTGCACCCAAGTACACTACAGGCATTCCAACGCCAGAGGCCGCAGAATAAAAGATTTTGTCTGTGTCCACCAAACCTGCGGCAAAAGCGTTCACCAAACAATTTCCATTATAAGCGGGATGAAAACGAACTTCACCACCAACGGTTGGAACACCAAAACAGTTTCCGTAACCGCCAACACCTTCGACAACACCATGCACCAATTGACGAGTTTTGGGGTGTGATTTTTCACCGAAAGACAAGGCGTTCATCGCGGCAATTGGGCGTGCGCCCATTGTGAATACATCACGTAAAATGCCACCTACACCTGTTGCAGCACCTTGATAGGGTTCGATGTAGGAAGGGTGGTTGTGGCTCTCCATTTTAAAAACGACGGCCTGTCCATCACCAATGTCAACAATACCTGCATTTTCGCCAGGTCCACATATTACCTGTGGGCCATTAGTTGGAAGGGTGCGCAACCATTTTTTTGAAGATTTATAGGAACAATGTTCGTTCCACATTGCCGAGAAAATCCCAAGTTCGGTGAATGTTGGTTCACGCCCAATGATGTCTAAGATCAGTTGATATTCGTCAGGTTTCAAACCATGTGCGTCAATAAGCTCGGGTGTGATGTTTGGTTCGTTCATATTGGCCCCTAAATGTACTGCGCATCCTTTAGGGCATCAGAGGAAAAAGGGCAATATTCAGGCAGATTTCATTTGGGCAAAAAAAAAGCCGAGCAAGCTCGGCCTTAGTCCAACAGGGAGGTATGAAAGCTCAAATGCGCTTCCATGCTTTCGATGTATTCTTTGTGCCTTCATCTATCAATAGAAAGAATGCCGCTCATGCGACATACCCGCTATGCAGTAAATGCATAGCTTTCATCTATTGGGACAATTCGCCATTACGAAGGGCACGACGGTAATCTATTATTTCGTCTTGCACAAAGTCGCGGAAGGCTTCGACACGCTTTGAATGGCGTAACTCTTCTGGATAGGCCAGATAGACAGGAACCTCTACGGACTCCAGTTCATCTAAAACCCTCACTACGCCATCGAAATCCAATGTAATGTAGTCGGGCAAAATGCCGATACCCAAATCATGAATAACCGCTTGCAGGACGCCAAAGTAGTTGTTCACGGTCAACATGGATGGTAAATCATATGTCATCAAATGCTGGGTCAAGGCCAAACCTGCACTTACCTGCGCCGATCTGGGATGTTGACAAATTAAGCGATGGTTTACCATGTCATCGATCTTTTCGGGAATACCATGCGTCGCGATATAGCTTGGGGAGGCATAAAGACGCATCTTCACGCTCATCAATCGTTTTCTGATCAAATCCGCTTGGGATGGCTCTTTCATTCGGATGGCAACATCCGCTTCTCGCATTGGCAAATCCAAAACGCGCTCTTCTAGCATCAAGTCGATTTTCAGTTCTGGGTATTTTTCATACAGCTTTGGTAGGCGCGGTGCCAGCCATAGGGATCCAAATCCAGTTGAGGTTGTCACGCGTAGTTCGCCAAATACCTCTTCTTCGCTATCCTTAATCCGTGCTTCTGCCGCCTCTAGACGTTTAACCATCGATTGCGTGGCATCAAACAACAACTCACCCTGTTCTGTCAGGATCAGGCCACGCGCATGTCGATGAAATAAATTTGTGTTCAACGATTCTTCTAATGCGCGCACTTGGCGAGACACAGCCGATTGAGATAATCGCAAAGTATCTCCGGCGTGCGTCAGGCTTCCTGCGTCAGCCACAGCATGAAATATGCGCAGTTTATCCCAATCCATCCCAATTGCTCCATTTTTTTCTTGATGACATGATTCTGTTCATGGTCATATCAAAGTACTAACATGACGCGGCGTCCAAAATAAATCTATAGCTTGGTCAGAAATACTGACCTATAATTTGGGCAACCGTATGGGAGGTCAGTTGATGAGCACGTCTAAGATTTCGCTTAATGATAAATACGACATTGAAAAACATCAGGTGTTGTTAAATGGTACTCAGGCCTTGGTACGCCTCATGATCGCGCAGAAGGAACGCGATCGACAAGCAGGATTGAATACAGCAGGCTATGTGACGGGATATCGTGGTTCACCACTGGGTGCAGTCGATTTTCAAATGAAACGTGCGGGTAATGTGCTGTCTGAAAATGACATTACCTTCCAAGAGGGGCTGAACGAGGATTTGGCTGCAACGGCCCTTTGGGGTTCGCAACAGGCTGAGTTGCGGGGCGAGGGGCGTTTTGACGGTGTCTTTGGTCTCTGGTACGGCAAAGGACCCGGTGTGGATCGATCCGGCGATGTGATGCGTCATGCAAATATGGCGGGTTCATCCAAAAATGGTGGTGTAATCATGGCCATGGGGGATGATCATACCGGAGAAAGTTCAACGGTTTTGCACCAATCTGATTGGGCGATGGTGGATGCATCCATGCCTGTTATATCCCCCGCAGGCGTGCAAGAAATTTTGGATTATGGGCATTATTGCTATGCTTTGTCTCGCTTTGCAGGTGTTTGGGTTGGTCTAAAAACGATGAAAGACACGATCGAGGTGACATCCGTCGTCGATGGCAACCCAAATCGTGTGCAGTTCAAAAATCCAGACATCGATTTGCCTGAAGGAGGTTTAAACATTCGTTTGGTCGATATGCCTGTGGATCAAGAAGCACGGCTGCTACGCCATAAAATCAGTGCGGCCGAGGCCTTTGCCCGCGAAAATCGGATTGATCAACGGGGTCTCGGCCAAGAGGGTGCTAAAATCGGGATTGTTGCTGCAGGGAAAAACTGGTTGGACCTACAACATGCCATGTCTGTTCTTGGAGTTGATCAAGATGAGGCTGTGCGATTGGGTATCACAACTTACAAGGTTGTCCAAACTTGGCCGTTAGACAAAACCAGCCTGCGGGAATGGGCCGAGGGGTTAGATTTAGTTATTGTGGTAGAAGAAAAACGCAAATTAATCGAACCACAGATCAAGGATGCTGTGTTCCATTATGCCAATCATTGCCGCGTTTACGGAGGCGAAAAGGGTGATCATAGAACCCTATTATTCCCCTCAGAAGGTGCATTGGACCCAATTGATATTGCACAATTACTGGGACAGATTTTTGTCGAAGAGGGGTGCAGTGGACAAAAAATCACCGATGGACTGGCGCAAATCGCAAGTGCAAAACACGCCGATAATGCTAGTGATATTGCCGCTCGCTTACCCTATTTCTGCGCAGGCTGTCCGCATAATTCATCGACTAAGGTTCCAGAAGGGTCACGTGCCTATGCAGGGATTGGGTGTCATTATATGGCGCAATGGATGGAACGTGATACACTCGGGTACACGCATATGGGTGCTGAAGGGGCCAATTGGATTGGAGAGTCTCTGTTTTCGAAACGAGACCATGTTTTCCAAAATATTGGGGATGGAACGTATAACCATTCTGGCATTCAGGCGATCCGCGCAGCTGTAAGTGCGGGCACGAATATCACCTATAAAATTCTCTATAACGATGCAGTTGCCATGACAGGGGGACAGGGCAATGACGGGGGACTGGACGCCCCACGTATTGCGCGCGAACTTCAGGCGATGGGTGTCAAAAAGCTAGTCGTTGTGTATGACGATAAAGAAGATTTAGATCTTACCGCTTTCCCAGTTGATATTGAAAAACATGAACGTGCAAACTTGATGAATGTGCAAAAAGAATTGCGTGATATCAAAGGTGTAAGTGCGATTGTGTATGTACAAACCTGTGCTGCGGAAAAACGCCGCCGCCGCAAGCGCGGGCTATTTCCCGACCCAGATAAACGTATTTTCATCAACACAGATGTTTGCGAGGGTTGCGGCGATTGTGGTGTGCAGTCAAATTGTGTTGCGATCACGCCTGTTGAAACCGAATTGGGACGCAAACGCGCGATTGATCAATCTGCCTGTAATAAGGATTTCAGCTGTATTAATGGTTTTTGTCCGTCTTTTGTGACACTGCCCGGCGCAACACCAAAAAAGAAAGCGCGCAAAACGTTTGAATTGCCTGATTTACCTGACCCCATCTTGCCCACAATTCCCGCAGGTGAAACTTTTAACATCATCGCAACTGGTGTTGGCGGAACGGGTGTTGTCACAATTGGTGCATTGCTGGCCCAAGCGGCCCAAATTGATGGCAGGGGCGCTGGCATGATGGAAATGGCGGGCCTTGCGCAAAAAGGCGGTGCAGTGCACGTACATTGTCGTATTGCCAATACGCCCGAAGATATATCGGCCATTCGGGTCGCAACAGGGGAATGTGACACACTGATTGGTGGTGATTTGGTGGTAAGTTCAGGCGCAAAAACGATCGGTTTAACATCCACAGGTCGCACTGGTGCGGTTGTGAATGATCATGAAACCGTCACTGGCGATTTTACCCGCGATACGGAATTCAAAATCCCCAACGATCACCTGCGCCTAACGCTTGAGGCGCGGATCAAAGATAAACTTGTACTGATAGATACAACAAAACTTTCTGCAGATCTGTTGGGTGATTCCATTTATTCCAACATGATTGTGTTTGGGGCCGCGTGGCAGATGGGCTTTATTCCCCTTAGCCACAAGGCTCTATACGAGTCTATTGCCTTAAACGGCGCAAAAGTTGAAATGAACCAACGCGCGTTTGAGATTGGGCGTTGGGCGGCGGCATACCCCCAAAACGCACAAAAAATGATAGCAGCCGAAGTGGTGTCATTAACTGAAAAAAGCGCTGACAAAATCGCTTATCGCGTTGATCATTTGAGCGCATATCAGGGCAAACGTTTGGCCAAACGGTATCAAAAATTCTTAGATAAGTTTGACAATGCACGCCTCCGCGATGCGGTTGCATTGGGGTATCACAAATTACTGAGCTATAAGGACGAATATGAGGTCGCGCGCCTGCATTTGACGACATTAAAAAAGGCCAAGGAACAGTTTGACAATGTAGAAATGGTGCGATTCCATTTAGCCCCGGCAATCTTGAGTGGAACGGATTTGAATGGCCACCCGAAAAAACGCGTATTTGGTCCGTGGATGTTGCGTGCATTCGCTCTTTTATCCCGATTGAAAGTGTTGCGTGGTACGCCGTTTGACCCATTTGGCTATACCGCAGAGCGCCGAATGGAGCGCGGATTGATCAAGCAATATGAAAATGATTTCAGAACGTTATCATCTTTGATGAATGTCGAGAATTTGGATTTAATCGTTGAACTTGCCCTCCTTCCTTTGTCTATTCGCGGATTTGGACCTGTAAAGCGGGCGAACGAGGAAAAGGCCTCTAAGCGACGAACGGAAATCCTAGAGGCGTTGAAGCATACCAAATCCCCAATGCAGCATGCTGCTGAGTAGGTAAGTTCCGCTGGAAAGTCAAAATAGGGTTCGTTATATGGTGGCAAGATAACTGAGCACACTGTCATGCCGAGCCAAAGACAAATAGCACGTGATATAAGCTACGCCTATTCTGCACAAACACGCGGTGGGCGTACCCTGATCAAGTTGATGGAAAACGCATCGGGACGGGTGAGTCTAATCAAACGTGCGTGTGGTTATGAAGACGAAGTCGCAAACGGCGGCGATTTCTGGCAAGTTATGGTTCAGCGCTATGGTCTGAATTTGGATATCGTTAGCGGTAGTTTGGACAATATCCCATGCGACAAACCGTTGATTATGATTGCCAATCATCCTTACGGAATTTTGGATGGTTTGATGATGGGGTATATTCTGACACACACGCGTGGTGATTTTCGTATTTTGGCACATAAAGTATTCCGCAGGGCCGAAGATTTGAACCGCGTGATCCTGCCAATTTCGTTTGATGAAACAAAAGAGGCGGTCAAACTAAATCTAGAAACACGCAAAGTGGCGTTGGATTATCTGAACAAGGGCGGTGCAATCGGTATTTTTCCCGGTGGTACAGTGTCAACTGCGGCGAAACCATTTGCGCATCCGATGGATCCCGCCTGGCGCTCCTTTACTGCACGTTTGATTGCGAAATCGGGGGCGACGGTCGTCCCATTGTTCTTTGATGGTGCGAATTCCAGCCTATTTCAGTATGCAAGCCGATTGCATTACACCTTGCGTATGGGATTGTTGATAAAGGAATTTCGTGCACGTGTTGACACGCGCGTGCGGGTGGTTATCGGTGAACCGATAGATCCAAGCGAAATGAAGGCGCGTGAAAAAGATGCGCGTGCGCTTATGGATTATTTGAGACAATCCACTTATAAGCTATCGCCAACACCATTGAAGTCATTGGATTATGGCTTTGAATTTGAAGAAAAACATAAACCTTAGAAAGTAGTGCCACATGGCCGTTGGTATTTTTGATAGTGGTCTGGGCGGTTTGACCGTGCATAATGCTGTATCTGCCCGTTTACCCGATGTTTCCTTGGTGTATTACGGTGACAGCGCACATGCGCCTTACGGCGTTCGCGATGCAGATGATGTATACAATCTCACCACCCGTGCTGTTGAGCGATTATGGGAAGAGGGTTGTGATCTCGTGATTTTAGCCTGTAATACCGCATCTGCCGCTGCATTGCGTCGAATGCAAGAAAACTGGATACCCACAGATAAACGTGTACTGGGCGTTTTCGTTCCACTGATCGAGGCCCTAACCGAACGACAATGGGGTGATAATTCGCCCCCACGACAGGTTGGTGTTCAAAACGTGGCTCTATTCGCCACGCCTGCAACTGTGGCCAGCCGTGCATTTCAACGGGAATTGGCGTTTCGTGCCATCGGTGTGGATGTCGAAGCACAGGCCTGCGGCGGTGTTGTCGATGCTATCGAGGACGGTGATTTCATTTTGGCCGAGGCCATGGTGCGGTCGCATGTCGATGCATTGAAACGGAAAATGCCTAAACCAGAGGCTGCGATTTTGGGCTGCACTCATTACCCTTTAATGGCAAAAACCTTTGCCGATGCCCTTGGCGAAAATGTCAAAGTGTACTCTCAGGCTAACATTGTTGCAGAAAGTTTGGCAGATTATTTGGAACGGCATCCAAAAATGGTTGGTGCGGGCCAAGAAAGTAAGTATTTGACGACAGGTGATCCGCGAACCGTTTCGTCGCGGGCCACACAGTTTTTGAAGCGCGAGATCAAATTTATCTCGGTGTAAATCTCAGGGAGAAAACACATGAGAAAGCAAATTGCGATACTTGGTGCATCTGGGTACACGGGCGCTGAGCTTGTTCGATTGGTGCATGCCCACCCAAACATGGAAATCGCAGCGCTGGCAGCGGACCGTAAGGCTGGACAACCAGTGGCGTCTGTATTTCCGCATTTAGGGCATCTTGATTTGCCTGATTTGGTCAAGATTGAACGTATTGATTATTCCAACATTGATCTGGTGTTCTGCGGATTGCCCCATGGGGTCGCACATGATTTTGTGCGCAGGGTTCCAGATCATGTGAAAATTGTGGATCTATCCCCTGATTTTCGCCTTGAAAACGGCGATGCCTATAAAAAATGGTACGGCGAGCAGCATAAGGCGCTTGATCTGCAGCAATCAGCGGTCCTTGGCTTGCCAGAAGTCTATCGCGAAGAGATCAAATCTGCACGGATCGCCGCAAACACTGGGTGTTTCGTGGCCACATCATTATTGCCGCTAATTCCCGTTCTAAAGGGCGGCGTGATCGACAGTGACCCTATTATTATCGATGCGAAATCCGGCGTATCTGGGGCAGGTCGTGGATTGAACGAACCCATGCTTTATTCTGAAGCGAACGAAGGTTTCAAAGCCTATGGTGTTGCGCACCACCGTCATATGGGCGAATTGGATCAAGAGCTGACAAAGGCCGCAGGCCATGATGTTTGTGCTACATTTACACCGCATTTGGTGCCCATGACGCGGGGCATGCAGGCGACTATTTATGTAAGAGGCGACCCAGATGCCGTGCGGGCACATCTGACATCATACTATGCCAACGAACCCTTTGTGCATGTTTTATCCGAAGGAGAAGTCCCGCAAACACAACATGTTAAGGGGTCAAATATTTGCCGTATAGCTGTGTTCAAAGATCGGCAGGTAGGACGTGTGATTATTCTGTCCGTCCTTGATAACCTGATGAAGGGCGCGTCGGGACAAGCGCTTCAAAATGCTAACATCATGCTTGACTTGCCGGAAACCGCAGGTTTGGGCATGGTTCCAATGTTCCCATGAGGTTGACATGAGATCACTGAAAAAAACACGACGCATTCAAATTATCGTTCTTGCCTTTGTCTCATTGTCTATCGCAACGGGTTTAATCGGTTATGCCATGCGCGATGGAATCAACTTCTTTCGCTCACCTTCTCAGGTTATTGCGGAACCACCTAGCCCAAGCGAAGTATTTCGCATCGGTGGCCTTGTCGCCGAAGGCACCATTGTACGTGGTCAGAGCGAAGAAGTGCAGTTTTCTGTAACCGATGGTGGTGCAACAATCCCTGTCATATTTAAAGGCATTCTTCCTGATCTGTTTGAGGAAAATCAGGGTATGGTCGGCACAGGTAACTATGTGAATGGCGTCTTCCAGGCGACGGAAATTTTAGCAAAACACGATGAAACTTATATGCCAAAAGAGGTGATCGACGCGCTGAAAGAACAAGGCACATACGTCGATCCAGACAGCTAATTCACACTGTGCGTTGCGCTGAAGCAGATGGATAAAAAGGGCGGAAATTATCGTGAAAACCCTTCGCACAAACGCACTAGAAACCATCTGTGCAATCCCAGAAGAGCCGCGGCGGCAGAGTGGCGAACACGAAAATAAGGTTGCGACAAAAATCACCGCATTTAAAGATGGAAAGCAGGATCATAGCACCCTATAGTTCGCTGTATGATTACTGAGTTTGGACACTTTGCACTTATTCTTTCGTTTATGGTGGCGCTGCTTCAATCAAGCCTGCCACTGCTTGGCGCTTCCTTTAACCGGCATGGGCTTATGGCATTAGCCATGCCCGCAGCGACAGCGCAATTTTTGCTAGTACTCGCCGCCTTTGGGGCATTAACGCATGCCTTTGTAACATCAGATTTTTCGGTGCAACTGGTTGTGCTGAATTCGCATTCGCTGAAGCCCATGATTTATAAAATCAGTGGTGTTTGGGGCAACCACGAAGGTTCATTGCTGCTTTGGATCCTTATCCTTGCGCTTTTTGGGGCCTGTGCAGCATGGTTTGGTCAGAACCTGACGCCCACATTCCGCGCCCGTGTGATTGCAGTACAGGGTATGATAGGCGCGTCATTTTTAGCGTTTTGTATCTTTACTTCGAATCCCTTTCTTCGCGTGGCGCCCGCGCCGTTGGACGGTCAAGATTTGAACCCCTTGTTGCAGGATCCGGGTCTAGCATTCCATCCACCGTTTTTGTATTTGGGATATGTTGGCCTTTCCATGGCATTTTCCTTTGCCGTTGCCGCCCTGATCGAAGGACGTGTTGATGCAGCTTGGGGGCGTTGGGTGCGTCCATGGACATTGGCCGCGTGGGTGTTTCTTACCATTGGGATCGCATTGGGAAGTTGGTGGGCGTATTACGAATTGGGCTGGGGTGGCTTTTGGTTCTGGGACCCAGTGGAAAACGCGTCTTTCATGCCATGGCTGTTTGCGGCAGCACTTTTGCATTCGGCTATTGTCGTGGAAAAACGCGAAA
>Ga0213864_10000207_pt1 | contig 26430 bp, 21 predicted proteins | sample PICome_5_FD_160078 | JGI IMG/M metagenome (GOLD analysis project Ga0213864, IMG submission 160078) | Coastal seawater microbial communities near Pivers Island, North Carolina, United States - PICO247 | ecosystem: Environmental > Aquatic > Marine > Coastal | place: USA: North Carolina... | reverse complement strand
TCACAGTGTCTGCGAATTTGATTGAAATAAGGCTTTACTTTAGTATTATAATGAGCAGCCTTTTTCTCTAATGATAAATTATTCGCCAATTTTCGTTCCTCAATCATGGCAATTGTCAATTGACTGATTTGATTGATATGAGAAGAAATCACCTTAATTAATTCCAGTTGTTCCTTTGCCATAGATTTATAATCGTCTGAGAAAATCTCCTTCAAGTTTTTTGTATTTTCGAGCAAGGTGTTTTGATACAAAATGGCGATTGGAATGATATGATTTTTTGCGATATCACCCAATACTCGACCTTCAATTTGCAGACGTTTGATAAAATCTGTCATGTACACTTCGTAGCGAGCGTTCAATTCAACAGCATTGAATACATTCATTTCTTCGAACAACTCAATCACCGATTTTGACTTCAACACCTCCAAGGCATCATTGGTTGACACATTATGACTTAAACCACGTTTTTTAGCTTCTTTAATCCAAGAATCAGAATAGCCATCCCCTTCAAATCTAATCTTTTTAGATTCTTTAATGTATTCTCGCAATACATTAAAAATAGCTTCATCCTTCTTTAGGTTTTTATCCTTGACCAGTTTATCAACCTCAATTTTAAATTCCTTTAATTGTTTTGCGACGATTGTATTTAAAACAGTCATTGGCACTGCGCAATTTGCCGATGAACCTACTGCCCTAAATTCAAATTTGTTTCCAGTAAAAGCAAATGGTGATGTACGATTCCGATCAGTATTATCTAAAAGAATTTCCGGAATTTTACCAATAATATTTAATTTCAAATCGGTCTTTTCCTCTGGGGATAATTTTCACTTAGTTACATTTTCAAGCTCTTCCAGCACTTCAGACAATTGTTTTCCTATGAATACGGATATAATTGGTGGCGGGGCTTCATTAGCTCCGAGTCTATGGTCGTTCCCAACCGTTGCTACGGATGCTCTGAGCAACTCTTCATAATCTTTAACAGCTTTAATCGTATTAATGAAGAAGGTTAAAAACTGTAAGTTCTTCATTGGAGTTTTACCTGGTGATAATAAGTTGGTTCCACTCTCATTCATGAGAGACCAATTATTATGTTTCCCAGAACCGTTTACACCGTTAAATGGTTTTTCATGGAATAATACTTTAAAATGGTGTTTTTTCGCCACCTTATCCATCACATCCATTAGCAAGGAGTTGTGATCTACAGCTAAATTTGCTTCCTCAAAAATTGGGGCTACTTCAAATTGATTTGGAGCTACTTCATTATGACGTGTCTTTAGAGGAATACCTAATAACAAACATTCCTGCTCAAGGTCGCGCATGAATTTCATGGAACGTCTTGGAATACTTCCGAAATAATGGTCTTCTAACTGTTGTCCTTTTGCAGATGATTTCCCTAATAAGGTACGCCCCGTTAAAACCAAATCTGGTCTTGAGTTAAATAGGGCTTCATCTATCAGGAAATATTCTTGTTCCCATCCTAAAGTTGCATTTACTTTATTCGCATTCTTATCAAAATATTTACAAACTTCCGTCGCATGATAATCAACAGCCTGCAAAGCGCGAAGCAAAGGAGTTTTATTATCTAGAGCCTCACCGGTGTAAGAAACAAATATCGTTGGTATACATAAAGTAGTTTCATAAACGAAAGCCGGAGACGTTGGATCCCAAGCTGTATATCCACGTGCTTCGAATGTATTTCGAATTCCGCCGCTAGGAAAACTAGAGGCATCAGGTTCTTGCTGCACCAATTGTTTTCCATCAAACTTCTCTAATGCCAAGCCGCCATTAATCGATTCGAAAAAAGCATCATGTTTTTCAGCAGTTGCCCCTGTTAAAGGCTGAAACCAATGCGTGTAATGTGTAGCACCTTTAGACATGGCCCAATCTTTCATACTTACGGCCACCTGATCAGCAATTTTCCGATCGATGCGCGTCCCTTTCTCAATAGCATCCATTACACTATTGTATGCAGTTTCTGTCAAATACTGCTGCATAGCAAACTTGTTGAAAACATTTTTTCCAAATAATAATGATCTTTTTTCAACATCAGTAATTTCAACTTTTTCCCTGTTGAAAACTTGTTGCAAAGCATTGAACCGAACTATTGACATAAAAACAGAATTCTTAAATAATATTACATTTTTTACAAATATACCCTTAAAAAATTAGGGATAAAATTATTCTTAATAACTTTTGAGAATTAGACCCCCTATTTTTTTGATATGTAATTTAAATAAATGATTTTTGCTCCGTTAAATTTAATTTTTACAATTATGAGTAAGTCTAAGTTAGAATACATTTGGTTAGATGGTTACTTCCCAACGCAAAATATGAGAAGTAAAACTAAAATTGAAGAGGATTTTAGTGGTAAGTTAGAGGATTGTCCAATTTGGTCTTTTGATGGTTCATCGACCAAGCAAGCCGAAGGTGGGTCTTCAGATTGTTTATTAAAGCCTGTGGCGATTTTCCCAGATCCAGCTAGAAAAGATGGATATTTAGTAATGACAGAAGTATTAAATGCTGATGGAACTCCGCACCCAACGAATGCGAGAGCGAAAATTGATGATGATGATAATGATTTCTGGTTCGGTTTTGAGCAGGAGTACTTTATTATGGATACGGCAACTGAGTTACCTTTAGGTTTCCCTGTTGGTGGTTTCCCTGGTCCTCAAGGATTATATTACTGTTCGGTAGGAGGTAGAAATACTCATGGTAGAGAATTAGTAGAACAACATGCAGATTTATGTATTGCTGCAGGAATCAACTTTGAAGGGATTAACCAAGAGGTTGCTTGTGGTCAGTGGGAATTCCAAATCTTTGCAAAAGGAGCAAAAGCTGCAGGTGATCAGGTTTGGGTTGCACGTTATATGTTAGATAGATTGACAGAAGATTATGGTTACTTTATTGAGTATCATCCAAAGCCAATTAAAGGAGATTGGAATGGTTCCGGTATGCATGCTAACTTCTCTAACTCATTATTAAGAACATGTGGTTCTAAAGAGATTTACGAAAAAGTATGTGAGGCATTCAGACCTGTAACGAAAGAGCATATCGAGGTATACGGTGAGTTTAACGATCAGCGTTTAACTGGTTTGCATGAAACAGCGTCAATTAAAGACTTTAGCTACGGTGTATCTGATAGAGGTGCTTCTATTCGTATCCCTATCATTACAGTAGAAAAAGGATGGAAAGGTTGGTTAGAAGACAGAAGACCTGCTTCTAATGCTGATCCATACAAAGTAGCTGGAAGAATTGTTGAAACAGTAAAAAGTGCTGATGTTTAAAAATAGATTTTAGAATTATTTCTAGTGCAAAAAAACTCCGGAACAACTTTCCGGAGTTTTTTTATGTTTCTTACTTTTCTAATTCTTCTTAGGCGGAAATTTAGAAACAATTTCCTTCACAAAAAGATTGATTCGTTTTTCTTTTTTCTCACGATTTTGAATTCGCAGCGCTCCTGAGCCTACTCCTTGCCATATCAATTCCTTTTTCTGCTTGTCGATGAAATCAATGAACAAAGTACCTTCTGTAAACTGAGAAACATTCACTTGATTCATTCCTCCACCCATCATCCATGGGTTCCAACCCCAGCCCCAGCCCCAGCCAAGTCCTAAATTGCTTTGATTGACATCAACACGTTCTCTAGACTTTGCAAAAATGCTTACTAAGAAGTCTGGGTTATCGGATTTGGTAAAACCTTGAGCTTTTAATTCACGCTCAATAGCTCTTAGTATTCGTTTCTTATCCAAGTCGGAGATATCTGCCTTATCGATTCCTGTTTTGAAAAAGGCAAATGTTTTATACTTGCCAAACGCTACACCAGAATCATAATCTGTAGTCACTTTGATACTACTACACGAAGAGAGCACCAATACCAATCCAATAATCGCATACTTCATTACCTTCATAATTTCTTAGTTTTAATCTGTTAATAATTGTTCATCAACAAAATTTGGAACGGTCACCTTGAGGTTTTTATTTTCTTTCATAGCTCTTGTAATCGTAAAAATTGCCTCTTTATTTCGAGCCCAATTTCTTCGAGCAATTCCGTTGTTCACATCCCAGAATAACATTGATTTTAAGCGCTTTGACGCTGCTTTAGAACCATCAAGAAGCATGCCAAATCCACCGTTAATCACCTCTCCCCAACCAACACCTCCGCCGTTGTGAATAGATACCCAGGTTGCCCCTCTAAAACTATCTCCAATCACGTTATGAATGGCCATATCTGCCGTAAATCGAGAGCCATCATAAATATTTGAGGTTTCCCGATACGGTGAATCGGTTCCTGATACATCATGATGATCCCTACCCAAAACCACAGGTCCAATCTCACCTTTTTTTATGGCTTTATTGAAGGCCTTTGCAATTTCTATTCGGCCTATGGCATCAGCATACAGAATTCTTGCCTGTGAACCCACCACCAACTTATTCTTTTGTGCTTCTTTAATCCATTTGATATTATCAGCCATTTGCTGGGTAATTTCATCAGGAGCATTGGTCATCAATTTTTCCAATACATCACAAGCGATTTCATCAGTCTTTTGCAAGTCCTCGGGCTTACCAGAGGCACATACCCAACGGAATGGACCAAAACCATAATCGAAACACATCGGTCCCATAATATCTTGCACATAACTTGGGTATTTAAAATCGATTCCGTTCGATGCAAAAATATCGGCACCTGCTCTTCCCGATTCCAGTAAGAATGCATTTCCGTAATCGAAGAAATAGGTTCCTTTAGCCGTATGTTTATTGACCGCAGTAGCATGCCTTCGAAGACTCTCTTGTACTTTTTCTTTAAATAATTCGGGTTGCTCAGCCATCATCGAATTGGATTCTTCAAAACTTAATCCGACCGGATAATATCCACCAGCCCATGGATTGTGTAATGAAGTCTGATCCGAACCTAATTCAATTTGAATATTTTCTTCATCAAACCTTTCCCAGACATCAACGATATTTCCTTGGTAGGCAATAGACACCACCTCTTGATTATTTTTCGCCTTATTCACCCGTTTACACAATTCATTGAGATCAGAAATCACCTCATCAACCCATCCTTGTGAATGACGGGTGTATACCGCCTTTTCATTTACTTCTGCACAAACTGTTATACATCCTGCAATAGTTCCTGCTTTTGGCTGCGCTCCACTCATTCCACCCAAACCTGCAGTCACAAACAATCTTCCTGACGGACTTTTTCCAATTTTTCGAAAACCGTTTAACACGGTAATCGTCGTCCCATGAACAATTCCCTGCGGTCCAATGTACATGTAACTTCCAGCTGTCATTTGGCCATATTGCGTAACACCCAACGCATTGAATTTTTCCCAATCATCGGGTTTCGAATAATTCGGAATCATCATTCCGTTGGTTACCACAACTCGCGGAGCATTTTTATTTGAAGGAAATAAACCTAACGGATGACCAGAGTACATTACTAAAGTTTGCTTATCGGTCATTTCGGATAAATACTGCATCGTTAATAGATACTGCGCCCAATTTTGGAATACTGCTCCGTTACCACCATAAGTAATCAATTCATGTGGGTGTTGAGCAACCTTCGGATCCAAATTATTTTGAATCATCAGCATAATGGATTTCGCCTGCTCTGATTTCCCCGGGTAATCTTCAATTTTTCTAGCAAACATCTCATAATCCGGCCTGAATCGATACATATAAATTCGACCATACGATTCTAATTCACGCTTGAATTCTGGTAACAATTCAGCATGATGTATTGGATCAAAATATCGAAGCGCGTTCTGTAGTGCCAATCGTTTTTCATCATTTGTCAAAATCTCTTTACGCTTTGGTGCATGATTAACTGAAAAATCATATTCCTTTCTTTGTGGAAGTTGGTCTGGAATCCCTTGTATAATGAGTTCTTGGAAAGTCATTGGATGATTACTTATTCTGAGTCTATAAAGGTAATTAAATTTCCAGTTATCAAATTTTTGTGACTTCAAAAAAATCGAGTTTTTTTTGAAAATTCCGTAAATTGCGAGTCAAAAAAGAGACTTTTTTTACGAATGGAACAAATTGCACCTTACAAACCAAAATACAAAGTTAGAATTGTTACGGCGGCATCTTTATTCGATGGTCATGATGCGGCCATTAATATTATGCGTAGAATTATTCAATCTACAGGAGTTGAAGTGATCCATTTAGGTCATGACCGAAGTGTGGAAGAAGTAGTGAATTGTGCAATTCAGGAAGATGCAAATGCAATAGCGATGACTTCCTATCAGGGAGGACACAATGAGTACTTCAAATACATGTGCGATTTGTTGCAGGAAAAAGGGGCAAGCCATATCAAAATTTTTGGTGGTGGTGGTGGAGTAATCCTTCCGGAGGAAATCAAAGAATTGATGGATTACGGAATTACCCGCATCTATTCTCCAGATGATGGTCGTGAAATGGGATTGCAGGGAATGATCAATGATTTGGTAGAAAAATCTGATTTTGCAGTTGGTGATCAATTAAATGGAGAGGTAAATCAACTATCAAAAAAAGAAATACGAAGCATTGCTAGAGTAATTTCATCCGCAGAAAACTTCCCAGAAGTTGCGAGAGAAACCATGGAGATTATCCACAATAAAAACAAAGATGCTAAGACACCTGTTTTGGGAATTACTGGAACAGGAGGAGCAGGAAAATCGAGTTTGGTAGATGAATTAGTCCGTCGATTTTTAATCGATTTTCCAGAAAAAACAATCGGTCTGATTTCTGTTGATCCATCAAAACGTAAAACAGGAGGGGCTTTATTAGGAGATCGGATTCGTATGAATGCGATTAACAATCCTCGCGTGTACATGCGTTCATTGGCTACAAGACAATCTAATTTAGCATTGTCAAAATATGTGAATGAAGCTGTTGAAGTTTTAAAGGCTGCTGAATTTGATTTAATCATTTTAGAGACATCAGGTATTGGTCAGTCAGACACAGAAATTATCGAACATTCAGACACTTCCTTGTATGTAATGACTCCTGAATTTGGAGCCGCAACGCAATTGGAGAAAATTGATATGCTGGATTTTGCAGATTTGGTTGCTATTAACAAGTTTGATAAACGCGGAGCCCTAGACGCATTGCGCGATGTAAAAAAGCAATACATGCGAAACAACAATCTGTGGGATGTTCCTATGGATAAAATGCCTGTATTCGGCACGATTGCTTCTCAGTTTAACGACCCAGGGATGAACTCGCTCTATAAGGCCGTAATGGACAAGCTGGTTGAGAAAACCGCCGCAGATTTAACATCGACATTTGAAATTACGAAAGAAATGTCTGAGAAAATCTATGTGATTCCACCAGCGCGAGTTCGGTACTTATCAGAAATTGCAGAAAATAATAGAGCCTACGACAAAAAGGCCAATGAACAGGTTATTGTTGCTCAAAAGTTATATGGAATTTATAAAACCATCGAATCGGTTTGCGGAAAAGCATTAGGGCTTTCCAAATACGGATTAGATCAGGAAGAACTGAATAGCCTCCAGACCGAAGCGAATACAGATTTCTTACGCTTATTACTTGGTGAATTTGATCGAGTTAAAATGAATTTGAATCCATACAATTGGGAAATCATTGTCAACTGGCAAGAGAAAGTTCAGAAATATAAGGACCCGATGTATTCATTTAAGGTTCGAGATAAAGACATTCAGATTGAAACGCATACCAAATCCTTATCACATTTAGATATTCCAAAAATCGCTTTACCTAAATATGAGGCATGGGGTGATTTATTGAAATGGAATTTACAAGAAAATGTTCCGGGTGAGTTTCCATTCACCTCTGGATTATATCCGTTTAAACGAACTGGTGAAGACCCAACCCGAATGTTCGCAGGTGAAGGCGGACCAGAAAGAACGAATAGACGTTTTCATTATGTGAGTTTAGGAATGCCTGCCAAACGATTATCGACAGCATTTGATAGTGTGACGTTATACGGAAATGACCCAGGTCATCGTCCGGATATTTACGGAAAAATTGGTAATGCCGGAGTTTCCATTTGCTGTTTAGATGATGCTAAAAAATTATACTCCGGATTTGATTTAAGCCATCCGATGACTTCAGTTTCAATGACGATAAACGGTCCGGCTCCCATGTTATTAGGATTCTTCATGAATGCGGCTATCGATCAGAATTGTGAAAAGTATATTAAGGAGCATAAACTTGAAGCAAAGGTGGAAGCCAAGTTAAAAGAATTGTACGACGATAAAGGAATTAAAAGACCAAAATATCAGGGAGACTTACCAGAAGGTAATAACGGATTAGGTCTAATGCTCCTCGGAGTAACTGGAGATCAGATTTTACCGCAAGATGTTTATAATACCATAAAAGCAGAAACCTTAGCACAAGTTCGAGGCACCGTTCAGGCCGATATTTTAAAAGAAGATCAAGCGCAAAATACGTGTATTTTTTCAACAGAATTCGCGCTGCGATTAATGGGAGATGTACAGGAGTATTTTATTGATCATCAGGTGCGAAATTTCTATTCAGTTTCTATCTCTGGATATCATATTGCTGAAGCCGGTGCGAATCCAATCACACAATTGGCATTAACCCTAGCCAATGGATTCACTTATGTGGAGTACTATTTATCTAGAGGAATGGATATTAATAAGTTCGGACCGAATTTATCATTTTTCTTCTCTAATGGAATTGATCCAGAATATGCTGTGATTGGTCGGGTTGCCAGAAAGATTTGGGCAAAGGCTTTGAAATATAAATATGGAGCCAATCCTAGAGCTCAAATGCTGAAATATCATATCCAGACTTCTGGTAGATCATTACACGCTCAGGAGATTGACTTTAACGATATTCGAACAACATTACAGGCTTTATATGCCATTTACGATAACTGTAATTCATTGCACACGAATGCCTATGACGAGGCAATTACAACACCAACGGAAGAATCAGTAAGACGAGCTATGGCGATTCAGTTGATCATCAATAAAGAATTGGGATTAGCTAAGAATGAAAATCCGATTCAGGGTTCATTTATTATTGAAGAATTAACAGACTTAGTAGAAGAAGCTGTATTGCAAGAGTTCGACAGAATTACAGAACGAGGTGGCGTTTTAGGAGCGATGGAGACCATGTATCAACGTTCTAAAATTCAGGAGGAAAGCTTGTATTACGAAACTTTAAAACACACTGGAGAATTTCCAATTATTGGGGTGAATACCTTCTTAAGTTCGAAAGGATCTCCAACAATTCTTCCTGCGGAAGTCATTCGAGCGACTGAGGAAGAAAAACAATATCAGATTCAGACGAAAGAAAACTTAAATGCATCGAGAGCAAAAGAAACGAAAGAGCAATTGAGTGCGTTACAAGAAGCTGCTATTCAGAATGAAAATATCTTCGAAAAACTGATGGAAGCCACGAAGGTTTGTTCATTAGGACAAATTACTTCCTCCCTATTTGAAGTTGGTGGGCAGTACAGAAGAAATATGTAAATCGAAATTACCTATACATAAAAAAGCCAGACTGAAAAGCCTGGCTTTTTATCAACCAAAACATTAAAATATATTAAATTACTCCGCTGCCCCTGGTGAATTCATACCAAAACGAAGCAAACTAATACCCATTGCTAAAAGCCATACCACTTTTACGTGGAAAATTGGCTTGTAAATTTCAAAGTTGTCTGGAATAGACAGAATAATTCCCATAGCTACGAATCCTAAAATAGCTGTAAACCATCCTAACCATTTTGCTACTAGATTCCATTTAATGAATCCATATCCTAACAAAACAAAACCAACCCCCGAGAAAATTCTACCGAATCGCAAAAAACATGTTGCATATTGATTGGTAGCTAATATATCTTTCATAAATATTTCAAGTTCTATTGGATTCATTCCTATAGTTTTACCAACTCCCCATGCACCAAAATTGTAATAAAATGCATTGGCAATTGCTATAGCGAATGTGCCAACGACAACCATTCCAATACCTGGTAAGGTAACTACTCTATATGGTCTTCCTGTCATCAATGTAACTAGAGAGAACATTGAAATTCCCATAGCAACCCATCCAAAAATGTGTATTCTATACATCCAGATCCAATACCAAACCCCTTTTCCTATTTCTTTAAAGTCATCGGCAACGATATATTCACCGATGTGATGCGAAGACAATACCAAGCCACCCCACAATAAAATTGCAGCTAAAATAAAGGCCCAGCCTGTGAAATTTGTTTCGAATCCTTTTGTAACTTTACTCATATTCATTTGAAATTTAAAATTTTGTAATATTAAAATTATTCCTTCAACTGGTTGGTAACTTTTGTTACACTTCTTGAGTAGGGGTAATTGTAACTTGCTGTGATTTTAGATTTTACTTAAATTTTATTCCATTGAAAAGAAGATCGTTTGTTAAAAATTCGGTACTAGGTTCCTTCGCCGCTTTGCTTGGAACGGAAATCGTATACGGAGCTAAGATGCTTGAAGGATATACCCCTATAGCACTTCAAGACCCAGATCCTTTTGAGCTTTTTAAGAAGCATAAAGATATGCTTGTATTAAATGACAAGCCATGGAATATCGAATCTAAGGCACATTTATTGGATGATAAAATCACTCCGAACTCAGCAATGTTCATCAGAAATAATGGAAGAATACCAGAAAATATTGATGCTTCTAATTGGGTGCTTACGATTGATGGGGAATCTGTAAAGCAGCCAAAATCGTACTCTTTAAGAGACTTAAAGACCAAATTCAAGCAACACACCTACCAATTAACTTTGGAGTGTGGCGGAAATGGTAGAAGCGAGTATGACCCACCTGCAAAAGGAAATCAATGGTCTGTTGGCGCTGTGCACTGTGCCTCTTGGACAGGCGTACGATTAAAAGATATTTTGGATGATGTTGGTATGAAAGACGATGCGGTATACATTGCCTATCATTCTGCAGATACTCATCTAAGCGGTGACCCGAGTAAAGAACCGATTTCGAGAGGATGCCCAGTGAGTAAAGCTATGGAAGCAGAAACCTTACTTGCTTTTCAAATGAATGGGAAAGACATCCCGTTAGCGCATGGATATCCATTACGATTGGTAGCCGGTGGATGGCCAGCCTCTGTATCTGGAAAGTGGGTGAATAGAATTAGTGTTCGTGATATTGTTCACGATGGACCAAAAATGACAGGAACAGCGTATAGAGTTCCCTGCAAATCCGTAGCACCCGGAGAAAAAGTGAAAGATGAAGATATGTGTATCATTGAATCGATGCCTGTTAAATCATTAATTACCTATCCAAAAACCGGCGCTATGATCAAAAAAGACAAAACATTATCGATAAGAGGACACGCTTGGGCAGGAGATTTTGAGGTTTCCAAAATGGAATATTCAATTGATTTTGGTGCGACCTGGGAAACGTGTGCACTCGACAAACCGGCTAATCGTCTGGCTTGGCAACATTTTTCTGCGGATATTAAATTCCCAAAGACCGGGTACTATGAGGTATGGGCAAGAGCAACTGATAGTAATGGAGTATCACAACCAATGGTAGTACCAGGCTGGAATCCGAAAGGATATTTAAACAATGCATGTCACCGAATTGCTGTAAAAGTTTCGTAATGCATGATTGAGGATAAAGATTTTCAAGAAAGAATAAAAAAGGCCGAACGCACGGCTTACAGAGCTGCTTTTGTAACTGCTATAGCTTCTGTTCTTTTATTGATTACTATTTATTATCCGAGCTTCTCCTTTGGAGCATCGAATACCGAAGTCCTTGCTGAAGTTGAAGCTGATGAAGATCGTATTGAAAATGGAATTCATGTTCGTACCGGATTGAAAGAGGCAGCTGGTTTAATGACCGTAGTTAACAATTGTACGAATTGTCACTCTTCAAAACTGGTAATTCAGAATCGAATGACAGAAGAGCGATGGAATGAAACAATCAAATGGATGCAGAAAAAGCAAGGCCTCTGGGAATTAGGTGATGATCAAAAAATCATTGTGGATTATTTGGTAAAAAATTACCCTCCTCAGAAGAAAGGAAGACGATTGGCATTAACCGATATTGAATGGTATGAATTGGAGGATTAGCATATTGATTCTATATTTTTCTGCACTATCGTGTCAAAAAGAGACAGGATTGTCATTAGCATCACACGAAGGATATCTGATATCTGCGACAGAAGTAATGTCTGTTCGCAAGAAGGAAAACTTCAAGTTTTTAGATTTCAGAAAAGAAGTCAACTATCAGAAAGAACATATTTCAGGAGCCATTCAGATCTGGAGAAAAGATATTGAAAATCCGAATTTTGAATATGGAGGTATGATGCCGTCCAAAGAACAGGTAGAAAACTTGTTTAGTAATCTTGGAATAGCAACTACTGATTACATCATCATTTATGATGACAATGGATTGTGTGAAGCGGCTCGATTATGGTGGATTTTACAGAATTATGATTTTAATAAGGTAAAATTACTTCAAGGTGGGCTTCCCGACTGGAAATCAGCAGGCGGAAAAGTAGATACTGTCACTCCAAGTTATCCAAAATCAGAATTTACATTGACCAATCAACCTTCTATGAAATATTTCGCTTCCAAAAAAGAGGTAAAAAACGCTATTAAAAACCAAGTGACCATAATTGATACTAGAAGTACAGATGAATTTATGGGTATTTACCACAAAAAAGGAGCTGCAAAACCGGGAAGAATATCAAATAGTTTACACATTGACTGGGCAGCAGCCATCAATTACCATGGTGACAAATCACTAAAATCAATAGTAGAATTAGAAAAAACATATAACAACCGAATTACAACTAAGTCAGATCCAATAATTTTGTATTGTCATAGTGGTGTGAGATCTGCACACACAACTTTTGTACTTACGCAACTATTGGGTTATGAAAATGTGAAAAATTATGATGGCTCTTGGACCGAATGGAGTCATTTTGATGAATTACCAATAGAAAATGAAAGTTTAACTTTTAACTAGATTAAAAATGAATACATATTTAGATGCCTTCGCAAATGCTTTTATGGGTACATTAGACTGGACGTGGAAATCTATACTATTTGAAGTTCCATGGTATACCAATTACTTTTGGGGACTAATTGCGATTTCCCTATTTGTTTGGGGTTTAGAAATTGCATTCCCATGGAGAAAAAATCAATCGATCTTTCGAAAAGATTTTTGGTTAGATGCGTTCTACATGTTCTTTAACTTTTTCGCATTCTCAATTGTAATTAGCGGAGTTTACGAAATGTTAGGAATACTTTTTGGAGAGTTTAATATAACGGCAAAAAGTTTAGCGCTGATCAACATGTCTAACTGGCCAGCTTGGGCTCAGTTGTTGGTCTTTTTCGTTATTTTAGATTTCGTACAATGGTTTACCCACGTTTTATTACACCGTTATGAATTCTTATGGCAATTCCATAAAGTTCACCATAGTGTGAAAGAAATGGGATTTGCAGCGCATTTACGGTACCACTGGATGGAGAATGTACTGTACAAGCCATTAAAGACTTTTGGAGTGATGATTATTGGTGGCTTCGAACCAGAGCAAGCCTATATTGTACATTTCATTACCATTGCGATAGGTCACTTAAATCACGCCAATGTGAAGATTAGCTGGGGTGTATTTAAATACATCTTCAATAATCCGGTCATGCACTTGTATCACCATGCCTACAACTTACCAGAAGGTCGGTACGGAATGAACTACGGAATTAGTTTAAGTTTATGGGATTACATCTTTAAAACTGATTACGTACCTGAAGATAGTGGTACTATTGAAATAGGATTTAAAGGAGACGACAAATTCCCGCAAGATTTTGTTGGTCAGAACCTCTTCGGGTTCGTTAAGAAATCAAAATAAATACTGAAGTTATACATCCATACAAAATCACGCTAATCTTATAGTTCGGTTAGCGTGATTTTTTTATGCTTTCTATTTTTTTTCATTCCAAATGCATCTTTTTTGTAACTTTTTAGTCTACTAGGTGAATCATAAATTAAAAAGTCATGAAAAATTATACATCAGATTGTACCTGCACCTGTGTTGAGTGTGGTCATGGAAATTGCACCAATTGCAGTTGTGACAACTGTACTTGCCAAAATTGTAATTGTTAACCATGACCACGCAAGAACTCTGGAACTTATACTCAGATGATCTTAAAAGATTTATCATCAGCAAGGTAAAAAATGAATCCGTTGCTGGTGATATTTTGCAGGATTCATTCCTAAAAGTTCATCTGAAATTACATTCATTACGAGATTTTTCAAAAGCGAAGTCTTGGTTATTCAGCGTGACTCGAAATGCCATTATGGATTATTTCAAAGCCCATAAAATTGAGTCCAACGAACTCATAGAATTGAGCGACAACTCCTTTGAAAAAAATGAGCATACCGAACAGGATTGTCTCATCGGAATTTTACAAACATTACCCGAAAAGTATAGAAAACCAATATTTCTTTCTGATATCAAAGGAATCAAACAGACGGAGGTGGCAAAACAACTCAAGTTGCCTTTACCTACTGTCAAATCACAAATTCAACGTGGACGAAAACTAATTGCTCAAGGATTTATGGATTGCTGCGGATATGTAATGAATGACCAGGGTGTTCTTGTTGGTGAAATTCAAGACAAAGAAGATTGCAAAATCTGCAGTTAGTTTTTAACTCCAGGTTGTTTTAATTTCCATCCTGTTTTGGCTTTTTCGGCAGCAACAATCGCCTTTACATCGGCCAATAATTTTTTGGCGTCATAAACAATTCCATCTTTGATGGTGTACTTTACTCCACCCGCTCGAACAACTTCATTGTCCTTTGTAAGTCGAACTGCACCGGTACCATAAAGCACTTTTAAATTCTTTAACGGATTCTCTTCAACAATAACGAAATCGGCTAATTTTCCAATTTGTATGGATCCGATTTTATCGTCCCATCCTAATGCTTCCGCACCATTCAACGTTGCGGAACGAATTACTTCTAACGGATGAAATCCTGATTCACGTAACAATTCCAATTCACGTATGTACGCAAATCCATATAACTGATAAATAAATCCAGAATCTGATCCGGTAGTTACCCTACCTCCTCGGTTTTTATATTCATTGACAAAGGTCATCCATAATTGATAATTACGCTTCCAGGCCACTTCTTGTTCTGTACCCCAATCGTGCCAATACGAACCATGAGATATTTTACTTGGTTCGTAAAATTTCCATAATGAAGGAAGTGTATAATCCTCGTGCCATTCGGCTCTTCGAGCTCTTTGTAAGTCTCTACTGGCTTCGTAAATATTGAATGTCGGATCTAAGGTGAAATCTAAATCCAATAGCTCATTCATCACTTTATTCCAATGCTCTGAATACGGTTTTGCCGCTTGCTCCCACAATTTACCAGCCTCTTCAAAACGATGCTGTTCATTCTGATAATTATAATCCAACGGATAATTCTGAACAGTTCTATCGTCAAAAAGTGCTTCTGGTAAACCATACCAATGCTCCATGGTAGTTAATCCTGCTCTCGCCGAATGCAAAACGTTCCAGCGAGCCACACTAATTTGAGCGTGATGACAAGCCGAACCCAGTCCTAGTTTTTTATTTTCCTGCAATGCGGCGGCCATAATTTCTGGTTCTGCACCGAAAAATTTGATTCCGTCTGCTCCATTTTTCGCATTGGCCTGAACCCATTTACGGGCATCCTCGGGAGTTGAAATCGGACTATCATTTAATGGGTTAAAATCCTTTGTGGTTTGCCCGAAACCTGTATATGCAAAAATGCGTGGCGCTACGATCGAGTTCTTCGCACTTTTACGTTTCAAATCGAGTGTCCAATCGATACTTCGACCACTCGGTTCTCTTATCGTAGTGATTCCATGAGCCATCCAAAGTTTGAATACATAATCCCAATCTGCACCTTGAGCCACTCCTCCAATATGCCCATGCATATCAATAAATCCTGGCAACAAGTACATTCCATTTGCATCCAATTCTTTCCCCCTTTTTTTTAGTTTAGGTCTGCTCTTCGGATTGATTTCGACTCCGGGATAACCTACTACTTTAATTTGAGTGATTTTATTTCCTTCAACTACAATATCCACCGGACCCCTTGGCGGCGAACCATCACCATTGATTAACGTGACTCCTCGAATGATTAATTGATTGTAAGGCCCATCTCCTTTATGCCCCTTTTGAGCCATTGTTATGGTAGATACAATGAATAGTGCTGCAATTATGAAATTTTTCATACCGTTTGGTTTAGTTTCTCGGAACTGAAATTCGGTTTCCGAAGAATAATGCATTTAAAAATAATTTATTTGTTCCGTACCAGGCTCCTCTGAAATTTGGATTATCGGCAAACAATACGGTTCTACCTCTTCCTATCGGACTCACCAATAGTGATGCTGATGGTTTTAAGAATACTTCTAAGTTTTGAGTAGAAATGAAACCGTCAATATGTGGATCTTTGGTATACTTGGCAACCGTTGCATAGGGATTGGAACTTGGCGCTAAAAACACAGTATTGTTCTTATACACTGGGATATTCGACTGTCTATAACCGAATCCTAACGGATGCGTAAGATCCAAATTCACCTCAAAAATAGCTCCTCCTAATCGTTCTCTTCCGATATGCTCAGAAGCCTCAACATACGGAAGACGCTTTGTTTTTGCTCCCTTCTTTTTTGGCCTCTGAGTTAGTTTTTCCTTAACAATTTTATTTCGAATCGCCCATTGAGAGGCCCTTCCCATCGTGATTAAGGTATTTCCTTGTGATACCCAATCTTTAATTGTTAGTTTTTGAACAGAATCAATCTGACTGTAACTTCCAGAAACCATGACAAGCGTATTGTATTTGTCTAATGAGGCATTTCGGAATCGATTCATTTGAATCTTTGTAATGGGTAAATGAACTCGATTGTCTAATAAATGCCAAACCTCACCTGCTTCATATGACGAAACCCCGTCTCCAATTAGCATGGCAATTTTAGGATCTTGTATTTTTCTAAAGTTGTTACTTCCTAAATCAATTCCCTTCAAACTAAATCCAGTAGCTGTGGAATACATTGGAACTTCAAATTTCTTCTGAACTTCGGATACGATTTCAAATACGGTATCCGCATTTATAGATTGCTTACTCACAGGTATCATAACAGTTCCATAGTTAAAATTCTTAGAGCCTGAATTCGTTTGTGCCGAAAATGGCTTAAAAGCCACCGAAGCCTTAATTCCTTTCTTTTGAAGATGTGCCAAAGCGGCCGGAGCATTGTAATCATCCCAATCCAAAAGGTAAGCATACGATGTTTTTGTAGCTAAATTAGGATTTAACATCCCATCCGTAGTGGTTATTTGATTCCTTAAACGAACAGACTTCAATCCCTTTGCCTGCATATTGTAGAAATTAGAAACACTCCATGCAGATGCATCATAAAATACACTGTCTCTGTATTTGCTGTAGGTTTCGAACATCGTTTGAACCATTCGATGTTGTGGTTGTTTTAACGGAACCACAAACTTGGACCCCTTTTGATATACTTTGATTTTATGTTTTAATAAAAACTCGACAAATGCTTTATTTCGATTTCTGTCATAAGCATCTCCGAATTCGTAAGCTGCAAATCCTGATTTTGCTTTTTGAGTTACTGCTGATTTGAAAAAATCTTGTTGATATTTTCGAAGTGTGGCTTTATTCTCTACTGCCGCCTTTATGGTAGCAATACTGGATTTATATTGATTTCTGATGGTAAAAGGAAATGTAATTTGTCCATAATCCGTATCCTGAACATGACCTCTTGAGCTCGCCTGCTCAAATAATAACGCTAACGCACCTTGTAAATCTGGATAAGAAGATCCATACCCCGGATAAGTGCCATCAAAGGATTCTTTCGTGTAATATAATGATCCAATATCGTCTAATGCATTGGCATAATAGGTGGCGAACAAATCATTCAAATCCTCATAATTTTCTTTTGGCATAATCGGATCTGCCGATCCGATTGGCTTCATCGGTTCGAAGAAATAATGACTGTTGGTTCCCATTTCATGGAAGTCGGTTACCACATTCGGATACCATTGATGATACCAAGCCAATTTTCCTTGGCTCTCAGGGTTCACCGCTAACAGCCAGTCACGATTTAAATCGAACCAGTAGTGATTTGTTCTGCCCCGAGGCCACATTTCGTTGTGCTCTGCATCAATATTATCGGATACCAATTGTTTGGCTTTATACTGATTTGCCCATTGTGTATGGCGATCTCTTCCATCAGGATTGATAGTTGGATCAATAAAAACCACAGCATTATAAAGGTAATTGGTTACCTCCGGACTATTTGAAGCCACTAAAGTGTAAGCGATAAGCAAAGCCGCTTCCGAACTCGAAGGTTCATTTCCATGCACATTATATCCCAATTGAACGAACACAGGAAGCTCATCATAATTTGTCGGATTCAAATTTGGATTTACAAATTGTAAGTGCTTTTCCTTTATCGATTTGAGGTTTTTCAAATTCTCGGGAGTGGAAACGCGAAGCATTACCAATTTGCGTCTTTCATGGGTATATCCATAAATTTCAATTTCAGCACGATCAGATAATTCGGCAAGTGTATATAAATACGAAACTATTAAATCATGACGCGTATGTTGTTCACCAATGCCATACCCAAGGAATTCTTGTGGGGATGGAATTTTGGAATTGAATGGTTTTTTATCTCCAAAAAAATAGTCCTGTGCACAAACAGTGAAAGAACTAATCCATAAAATAGTAATTAAAAGTTTAGTAACTCGATTCATAAATTAACAATTAGAGCTTCTAAAATACGATTTAAAAATCACAACCCTAAACTGTAAAAAACAAAAAAGACTGTCTTTCGACAGCCTTTAATAATAATCGCATGTAAGTTTATCATTCTGCAATTAATTCTTTTTTATCAATAGCTGCTGGAATGATTACAGTTACATATTTATGGCTATTGAAGAATTTTTTACCAGATGCCAAAGTAATTGTTGCTACCGTCGATCCGTCAGAATTTTGATCTACCGCCGTCACTATTACTTTCGCTCCCTGAATGTTATTAAAGTTTACAATTCCACCTTTCTTAATCACAAAATTAGATTTTGGGAATTTAATGTATTTATAGTTGTTGCTTTCAACGGAAGCAATGGTAAATGTGTCACCAACATTTACTTCTTGACCCTTAGCAGTAAATGATAATAATCCTGCTGCAAAAATGAATAAAAGAATTTTTTTCATGGTTGAAAATTTTGTAGTTCCCCACAAAGATAAATGTTAAAAATTTATTTGATTGTTAAAATAATGGATTTTAATAATAGATATCAAAATTTTTTCAACATAAAATTAGCATATCAGTAATTTTTAAAAAAGTTAAACTTGGTCTAAAATCTAGAATTTCGAATTTATAAATAACATATAATGCTTATTTTTAGTGTTTGATGAATTTTAACACCAACTCATGAAATTTGCAATCCGACTATTTTTATTTTCCCTACTTTTTTTAGCATGTAAAACAGAACAAAAAGAAAAGGTAGAAGACACATTCGTTAAAGACAACTACACCAAAATTGAGGTTGATATTCCAATGAGAGATGGAGTAAAACTACACACTACCATTTACGCTCCAAAAGACAAGAGTACAACATACCCAATTCTTATGCAACGAACTCCTTACAGCTCCAGACCTTATGGAGAAGGAGAAATGAGAACAAGAATTGGCCCGAATGAACACCTCATGCGCGATAAATATATTATTGTTTACCAAGATGTTCGTGGCCGCTGGATGAGTGAAGGGGTTTATGACAACATGAGAGCCTACATTCCGAACAAAAAAGATGCAACACAAACAGACGAACCATCTGATACCTATGATACCATTGAATGGCTAATCAATAATGTCGAAAACAATAATGGTAAAGTTGGAACCTGGGGGATTTCTTATCCCGGGCATTATGCCACAACATCTACCATTGATGCACATCCTGCTTTGAAAGCGGCTTCACCACAAGCTTGTATTGGGGATTTCTTTTTTGATGATTTCCATCACAATGGCGCCTTTCTGTTGAGCTACTTCAGAGCAATTTCCTTATTTGGAACCTACAAGGACACGCCAAGAGATACCGCTTGGTATTCTTTTCCAAAAATGGGTACCCAAGATCAGTATCAATTCTTCTTGGACAAAGGACCATTGTCAAATTTGAATAGCTATTTTCAGTATGATAAATTGGATGTAGCTTCTTCAGAAAAGAAGAATCAGATTGATGATTTTTTCTGGAAAGAAATTGTTGAACATCCTAATTATGATTCGGTTTGGCAAAGCAAAGGAATCATTCAACACTTAGATAAAGTTCCTTCTTCTGTTGCAACCATGGTTGTTGGTGGATGGTTCGATGCTGAAGATTTATATGGACCATTAGAAACCTACAGAGCCATCGAAAAGCACGGAAAAGACAATTACAACACTTTAGTTTTTGGGCCATGGGATCACGGAAGATGGGCAAGAACAATGGTGAAAAACTATGTTGGAAATTACTATTTCGGAGATTCTATTTCTTTAAACTATCAGAAGGAAATTGAAAGTAAATTTTTCAATCATTTCTTGAAAGGTCCTGGTGATGGTAAAACAGGTTTACCAGAAGCCTATGTATTTGATTCAGGTAAAAAAGAATGGAGTTCTTATGATTCCTGGCCGCCTGCAAATGTTTCGAAAGAGAACTACTATCTATCGGTTAATCAGGAATTAACAACTTCTAGAAAAGGCAACAAAGGCATCAGATTTGTGAGTGATGTAAAACGACCTGTACCCTATTCCGAAGATATCAAAACGGTATTCACACCTCGTAAATACATGACAGACGATCAGCGTTTTGCCGCAAGAAGACCCGATGTTTTAGTATTTGAAACGGATATACTAACGGAAGACATCACGCTAGCCGGGGATATTATGGCCAAATTAAAAGTGGCTACAACAGGAACTGCTGCAGACTGGATTGTAAAAGTGGTTGATGTTCACCCTTCGGATGTTAAAGAAGACAACAAGCAATTACAAGACCATCTTAAAATGAGTAATTATCACTTAATGGTTCGAAGCGAAGTGATGCGCGGAAGATTTAGAGAAAGTTTTGAATTCCCTAAACCCTTTACCCCAAATAAAAAAACGGATGTAAACATTAAATTACAAGATGTTTATCACACATTTAAGAAGGGTCATAAGTTGCAAATTCAAGTTCAAAGCACCTGGTTCCCATTAATCGATTTGAATCCGCAGACCTATGTAGACAATATTTACAAAGCCAAGGAAAGCGATTTTAAAACGCAGACACACACCGTATTTACTGATTCAAATATTGAATTCACTGTATTAAAATAATCACATGAAAAAATTAATTATCCCAGTTTTATTTGCGCTTTGTTTCCAATTGAAAGCGCAAGAAGCCAAACCTGTTTTTAAGGATGGTGAAGCACAGATTGTGGAAGCGTTTAACGATGCTTCCAAATGGATTCGCCATGACTTATGGGTAGAAACAACGTTTGATTCGGATGGTGACGGTCGATTAGACCGTGTTCATGTGGATGTTACCAGACCTCCCCAAACCGAAAACGGATTGAAACTACCGGTTGTGTATGAAACTAGTCCGTACTATGCTGGAGTTGCGGGGGATGCCCCAGGCTTATTCTGGAATGTAAAACACGAATTGGGCGAAAAACCAAAACCTAGAACTCATGTGGAGGTAAACCGCAGAGGAAAAAGACCGATCATATCAAATTCTCAGATTCGACAATGGGTACCTAGAGGCTATATTGTGGTACATTCATCTTCTCCTGGTACAGGTCTTTCTGATGGTGCCCCAACGGTAGGTGGCGATAACGAATCGCTAGCTCCTAAAGCTGTCATTGATTGGTTAAATGGACGCGCGAAAGGATATTCATCCAGAGAAGGAAATGAAGAAGTAAAAGCCTATTGGACTACAGGAAAAGTAGGTATGACAGGCACTTCATATAATGGAACACTACCTTTAGCAGCAGCTACCACTGGAGTGAAAGGACTGGAAGCCATCATTCCTGTTGCTCCCAATACTTCATACTATCACTATTATCGATCAAACGGTTTAGTTCGCTCTCCTGGCGGATATTTGGGCGAGGATATTGATGTATTGTACGATTTCATCCATAGTGGTAAAGAAGCAAATCGCGCTCGAAACAATACCGTTGTTCGCGATACGGAAATGGCAAATGGAATGGACCGTATTACAGGTGATTATAATGATTTCTGGGCAGGAAGAGACTATCTGAATGAAATGAAACATATGAAGGCAGCTTTACTCATGTCTCATGGATTTAATGACTGGAATGTGATGCCTGAGCACAGCTATCGAATTTATAAAAAAGCCTCAGAAATGGGACTGCCAACGCAAATCTATTACCATCAAAATGGACATGGAGGTCCACCACCAATGCGAATGATGAATCGGTGGTTTACAAGGTATTTATTCGGAATTCAAAATGAGGTAGAAAATGATCCAAAAGCATGGATTGTTCGCGAAAACGACGAACGTAGCAAACCTACTTCGTATGCGAACTATCCAAATCCAGCAGCTAAAAATGTACAATTACATCTAATTGCAGGGGCACCTGCGGCTGGAACATTAACGATTCGTAGCAACAATTCGAAGGGCACTGAAACCTTAGTTGATAATTATTCGTTTTCGGCTGAAGCTTTAGCAAAAGCAGATTACACAAATCACAGACTAATATATGTCTCGCCAATATTGAAAGAGGACTTACATATTTCTGGTACACCTAGTATTACGGTTAAAGCGGCAAGTTCAAAACCAGCTGTAAATGTATCAGTGTATTTAGTATCACTGCCGTGGAATGAAGGCAGGCGGGTAAAAATAACCGATAACATCATTACCAGAGGATGGGCAGATTTACAAAATCACAAATCCATCCGAAAAGGAAAACCATTAAAACCTGGAAAATTTTATGAAATGACTTTTGATTTTCAGCCAGATGATCAAATCATCAAAAAAGGTCAGCAAATCGGATTGATGATTTTTTCGAGTGACAGCAACTACACATTATTGCCAAAACCAGGAACCGAACTTACTGTAGATTTAGGAGGAACCACCCTAACTATCCCTGTAGTTGGGGGTCTTGAGAAATTTAAAAAGGCTACGGAATAATAGTGATACTTTGAAAGTACTTTTAACTCTTTCATGCATTTTTTTAATGAATTTTGATTCCTATAATCAGAACATAAAAAAACATTTATGGAAAGATCGAGTGCTAATCATTGAGAGCGAAAATGCCCGGAATGCGTTGTATCAGCAGCAAATTGAAGCGTTAAAAAATGATGCTAAAGGACTAAAAGAACGGAAATTGGTAATTTACTCGTATTTCAATGACGGCTATACAAGAGGATTTTCGAACGCAATTAATCGCTACGAGACAAGAAAGAAACAGATAGCCAAAACTGATTTTTCCATTACCCTAATTGGTTTGGATGGCGGTAAAAAACTTCGGCAAAACAGTATTCTAGCAAAAGAAAAGTTATTCGCCATTATTGATGGAATGCCAATGCGAAGGCTAGAATTAAAGAAGAATGAAGACAAATGAAAGAAACTAACCTAGATATTTTAATTATTGGTGCCGGCCTTTCAGGAATCGGAGCTGCTTGCCATTTGGAGCGAAAAAATCCGGATAAGAATTATCAAATTTTAGAAGCAAGATCCGAAATAGGCGGTACTTGGAGTTTATTCAAATACCCTGGCATTCGATCCGATTCAGATATGTACACTTTTGGTTATTCATTCAAAACCTGGGATAATCCGAAATCCTTTGCCGACGCTCCAAGTATTTTGAAATACCTTAAAGAGGCAGTTTCTGAATATAAAATCAAGGATAAAATCACCTACAACACAAAAGTAATTAGCGCCAATTTCGATACCAATTCTTCGCGATGGACGGTTATTGCTCAGCAAGGGGATCAGGAATTGATATATAATTGTCAATTTTTGTTTTTCTGTACTGGATATTACAGTTATGAGGCGGGGTATATGCCCGATTTTCCAGGAGCACAAGACTTCAAAGGAACGATAATTCATCCACAGCACTGGCCAGAAAATTTAGAGTATACAGGCAAAAAAGTGGCGGTAATTGGTAGTGGAGCTACAGCAGTTACTATCGTACCAAAAATGGCTGAAAAGACAGAAGAGATTACCATGATTCAACGCTCCCCAACCTATGTGGGTGCCTTTCCGAATAAGGATACAATTGCGCTTTTTTTGAAAAAGATTTTCTCAAAAAAGGTTGCTCATATATTGATTCGTTTCAAGAATATTCTCATTCAAATTATTTTCTTTTCGCTCTGCAAAGCCTTCCCAAATTTGATGAAAAGTCTATTGATTAAAGGTGCTCAAAAAGAATTGGGAGATTTTCCTGCAAAACCTCATTTCGAACCAAATTACAAACCTTGGGACCAGCGGTTTTGTGTAGCTCCGGACGGAGATTTGTTCTCAGTGCTGAGAGAAGGAAAAGCAAATATTATTACAGACCATATCGAAACCTTCAATGAAACGGGACTCGCATTAACATCTGGTAAGCAATTGGATGTTGATATTATCATATCTGCTACCGGATTGAAATTGCTCGCCTTTGGGGGTGCAAAAGTATCTGTAGATTCTGTACCATTTGATTTAGCGCAAAGCATCACTTATCGCGGATTGATGCTAAGTGATTTACCAAATAGTATCTTTTTTGCCGGGTACACGAATGCTTCCTGGACCTTAAAGAGTGATTTAACCAGTGAATACGCATCGCGTTTATTGAAATATTTAGACCGAAATCAGTTGAAATCATTTGTTCCCATTGTAAACAATACTGCCATAACAAGAATTTCATTGTTAAACCTCAACTCAGGATACATACATAGGTCTGAACACGAATTTCCAAAACAGGGTAGCAAGGTACCATGGAAATTGTATCAAAACTGGTTCTTGGATTATTATACCCTTCGAATCAAATCCGTAAAAGATCATAATCTTAAATTTTCATAAAACGCAAAGGAGATGTTCGGGAAGAAATTTGAAAATGAAGATTATTACATTAATGAAGACGGATACCGCGTTTTTACTAAAAAGTATCATTTGAAACGTGGTTATTGCTGTAAAAGTGGATGCAAACATTGTCCTTACGGTTACGATAAGAAAACTGACACATTTCGATAGTCATTAAAAATATTCATAAAACTTATTGATTTTTAGAGTGTTAAGTCATTTAAAAACAGTATATTTATGTATATATCTCGAAAAGATGTCTCGGTTACAACAATTACAAAGCTATAAAAGGCACTTAGAAGATAGATATTTTAAACTTTTAGAGATGTCGAGTGACTATCGCTTTATAGACGAATCGGTAAGCGATTTAGCAGCTTTCAAGGCGATGAAATTGAGAGAAAAATTAAATCAAGTTAGGTTTCTAGATCGAGAATTAACCGTTTAATTTTAATTTATACCTTAAAATATCAATCATTCCAAGTGAATAACCCTCCAAACTATAATTCAATTTAATTATAGTTTCCCGTTACACCCAATTCAAATTATAAATAGCTTGCCATTTGCTTTTGTAACTCTCTCGCCTTGGATCCTGCTATTTCTGCAAAATCTTCACCTTGTGAGGCATAAATGATTCCTCTGGAAGAATTGATTAACATTCCGATATTATCTGCCATTCCATATTTACAAACAGCCTCTAGACTTCCGCCCTGAGCACCTACACCAGGAATTAATAGAAACGAATTCGGAATGATCTTTCGAATATCTGCCAGAAACTCTGCCTTTGTAGCACCAACGACATACATCAAGTTTTCAGAATTCTCCCAGTTTTTAGAAGTTGAAATGACTTTTTTGTAGAGCTCTTCATTACTTACCACCTGAGTTTGAAAATCAAATGCTCCTTGGTTCGAAGTAAGCGCCAACAGAATGGTATGTTTGTCTGTAAACGCTAAAAATGGCTCTACAGAATCTTTGCCCATATATGGAGCGACAGTAATGGAATCAAAATTCAAATTTTCTAAAAACGCCTTTGCATACATTGTTGATGTATTTCCGATATCACCTCGCTTGGCATCTGCAATCGTGAACATCTCTGGGTAGTTCGCATTTAAATACTGAATTGTTCGCTCTAAAGATTTCCATCCCTCTAAACCATAGGCCTCATAAAAAGCAGTGTTTGGTTTATAAGCCACACAATATTCATGAGTCGCATCAATAATGGCTTTATTGAATTCAAAGATTGGGTCATCTAGATGTAATAAATGCTTTGGTATTTTATTCAGATCTACGTCCAAACCAACGCACAAAAAAGATTTCTTTTTACGAATTTGATTAACTAGCTCCTGAGTAGTCATTTAAATTTATTAAAGTAGCACAAAAGTACTACTTTTGATTAG
>Ga0213864_10000206_pt1 | contig 26478 bp, 44 predicted proteins | sample PICome_5_FD_160078 | JGI IMG/M metagenome (GOLD analysis project Ga0213864, IMG submission 160078) | Coastal seawater microbial communities near Pivers Island, North Carolina, United States - PICO247 | ecosystem: Environmental > Aquatic > Marine > Coastal | place: USA: North Carolina... | reverse complement strand
AGCTCGAGGTGTGCACGGTGACACAGGTGCACAAGGCGACACAGGTGCACAAGGTGCTGCAGGAACCAACGGAACAAATGGAACTAACGGCTCAGACGGAGCTCAAGGCTTCCAAGGTGACACAGGTGCACAAGGACCCGAAGGACCGTCAGACATTACGCAAGATACCGCACCGGCACTGGGTGGAGATCTAGATGTTGCGGGATACGACATAGTATCAAGCGGTAACGGAGACATTACGGTTAATCCAGGAGGAACGGGTAAAATTATCTTAAAGGCAGATGATGTCGTGATGGAAGGATCAGGTACAACGACTGTACCTGAAATCAGACTAACTGAATTTACTGCACTTGGAACAGATTACGTAGGCTTTAAGCCACCATTGAGTGTTACTACTAGTACTATATGGGCATTGCCTGACGGAGATGGTACAAACGGTCAAGCTCTAGGAACAAATGGATCTGGTACGTTAGATTGGTATACCTTTATAAGTCCAAATAACCCAACTACAGCTGGAACTTTAACTATAAACAACAATGGACCACTAGCTGCACAGCTTAGAATTGGAGACGCAGATTCTAGTAACTATGTTTTCATTAAGTCGCCTTCTACTTTATCGGCCAATTATACTTTAACATTACCTTCAGATGATGGTACTTCAGGTCAAGTCTTAAGTACAGATGGTTCAGGTGGATTATCTTGGGCAGATGCAGATTCAGGCCCTCAAGGTGCACAAGGTTTCCAAGGTGACACTGGTGCACAAGGTGCTGCAGGAACCAACGGGACTAACGGGTCAGACGGAGCACAAGGTTTCCAAGGTGCTACGGGTGCACAAGGCGACACTGGTGCACAAGGTGCTGCAGGAACCAACGGGACTAACGGGTCAGACGGAGCACAAGGTTTCCAAGGTGACACAGGTGCACAAGGTGCTGCAGGAACCAATGGAACAAATGGTGCTCAAGGTGCTCAAGGTGCTGACGGCGCCCTATCTCTAACAGGTTCAACAGCAAACGGAATTATTACATATGACGGTACCGGCAATAACGCTACTGTTGAATCTAAAATAATTTTTACTCCTTCAACACTACAAATAAATGCTACTAATACTGATGGCGCATATATAAAAATATATGGCGGACTTTATACTAGTGTCGCGCCTTATATAACACCAGATGGATTATGGAATACATTAAAGTTCGGTTCAACAACTTCAGGTAAAACATTTGATTTCCAAAATAATAAAATTGCGTTTGATAGCGATTCAACAAATACTTATATTCAAGCAAACACAAGTACTCCTGAAGATCTTGAAATCCATGCAGATGAGGATATCCTATTGATGGCCGATGGTCAAGTAGGTATTAAGAACTCTACTCCAACATATGACCTTGATGTTACTGGTAATGTAGGTCTAAGTGGTTATATCTTTAATTCACCTAATGCAAGTGGTAACGTAACGGGTCTGTTGTTAGATGCTACGTCTTCTACTTGGACAACTGCTAATACACATAAGGCTGTAAGAACTCTAAGAGCTGCTACCGCTACTACACAAACGTACGGTAGAGTTTACCATATCAATAGCTCTGGTACGTGGGCAGTAACAAACGCTACAGCTGAGGGATCCTCATCTGGATTGCTAGGTATTTCCTTCAAAGGCGTCAGTTCAAATTACGTAATGCTAGAAGGTCTAATTACAATTCTAGCTACAGATATATCCGGTACATATAAAGACGGTGCTCCTCTATACTTAGACGCATCTAACAACGGTCAAATGACGTTGACAGCGCCAACATCTAGCGGTAATATAGTTAGAATCGTAGGTTATACAGTAGATACAATTACGGTAGGCAGATCTACGGGTTACATCGTATACTTCTGTCCAACTGCAGACTGGATCGAAATCTAATCATAGTTCTCTTATTGTTGATGTTAAATCGTAAGCTACATATAAATGAAGAGATGATTCTATTGGATGACGGCACGCAAGTCATGAACCGATGGGAAGATGATCTGATGCGCCGAAAGGCCGAATGGGTTTCTTATAACCAGGGTGATGTGCTGGAACTAGGCTTCGGCATGGGTATATCAGCTGACTACATTCAATCATGCAACGTTAAGTCTCACACTATATGTGAGATTCACCCTCAAGTTATTTCTAACTTAAACATATGGACTAATGATAAAGATAATGTCAATGTTTTAGAGGGAGATTGGTACGATAACATCGATCAGATGACTAAGTATGACGGCATTCTATTTGATACTCACTTAGATGGTCACTATGCTTTCTTTTTTGAAAAGCTAATCGATATGGTTTGCAAGCCCGGTGCACATGTCACCTGGTGGAACAATGCTCCTAAGGCTGACGTTTCTAGAGGCAGACCTTTAACTACCGTGTTTGAGATAGTAGACGTTAATCCTACCGACGACGCATACTTCAACCATAAAAAATATTACTTTCCTAAGTACACACACTCATGAGTTTTACTAAGAAGAATGGAGTTGCAGAATCGTTAATTACAAAGTTTTCGGGCTTTCCTAAAAGAGATATGCTTAAGATTAAGGGTAGACGTAGAAAGGGCATATCTGAAACCTTTGATACTGGAGATTTCTCTGGAGTTTCTAATACATCTCAAACTTTACCTAGTGGTTGGACAGTAGGTACAGATAGTACTGTAGTTTATGGTCGACCTGGAGTTTTTTCACAAACGATTAATGTTGCTGCTTCTAACTCAACGACAGTTGGTTCTTCTGGCTGGAAATTCGATTATAATGCTACCGGATCTGGAGGAACCGGACCCAATGGAGGATTAGCAGGTGGAGTTAATGCTACTGCAGGTACGCAAAGTAGTACTACAAGATATATTTATTATGAAGCATCTGGAAACGGAGCGGGCAGAGGTTATAGCTCTAGTGGACAAGGTCATAGCTTTATTTCTCCAGAGTTAAACTTTTCTAAAGCTTTCGACGACAGTACATTAGAAGTTCAATTTTGGTTTCACAGCTATACGAGCGGTACTAACTCAACTTGGAACGCACATGAGTTTGCAGTTGCAGCAACAACTTCAGCAACTGACGCTAGCTCTATATCAGAAGTAGTTAGTGGTAGTGGTTTAACAGGTTTAGGTACCTCAGGTGGAGGCCTAGACATAGATTATTGGACAAATAGCACTGGATCTACAACTTCTAAATCTAAAAGAATTCAAGGAGGTCAACACCAGTCTTCTAATAGTGAAGCTTATAGATTTGCAAGAGTACCTCTTAATGCTTTAGCAGGTCAATCATCTGTATATCTTCACTTCGTAATGCTTAACGTAAAGTACTTTAGAGCTGACTTTGCAATAGGTGGTATAAAAATAATAGGAAACGTATAATGGATTGTCCAGGATGCACACAACCAATGGCTTCAGGTATATCTAAGTGTAGAACTACATCTTACGATATTGTCGACGCTAGCGATAACTTATTGATGGCTTGGAAATCTCATGATTTACCATCAGATGATGAAGAAATAGGTAGTACTGTCAATTGTTATTATTGCACGGCGTGTAATATAGTTGAACATCTATCATCTAATTAAACTCGTTAAATTTGGTGAGCTTCGCTTAATTCGTAGCCAGATTTAACCGGAGGGGGCGTAAGCCCCCTCTTTTTTTGAAACATTGTTAACAATCTATGTAAAATATCTAAATAGATTATCATGAAGAAAGAGATTCAACTCACTTCTCACTTGGATGACGAAGGTCATCTCGCAAGTCCTACTTTGCCAAAGGGCGTTAAGAACTACCTCATCGACATTGACGGTACTATTACTGACGATGTACCGAATGAAGAGCCTGATCGTATGGCTCAAGTTATTCCTTATGAAGGAGCTGTAGAAACACTTAATCGCTGGAACGATGAAGGTCACGTTATTACATTCTTCACCTCTAGAACCGAGGACCATAGAGAAGTAACCGAAACTTGGCTCAATAAATGGGGCTTTAAGTATAGCGGTCTATTGATGGGTAAGCCACGCGGTGGTAACTATCACTGGATCGACAATCACATTGTCAAGGGAACAAGATACTCTGGAGTTTGGGCCGATTTGGTCAAAGAAGAAAGAGTAATAGAAGTCTTTCCCGGTCAAGCGTGATATATAGTTCATGGGAATTCTTAAGTATATAGACTTCTTAAATGAGGACACTAGCAAAGAGCTCGGAAGAGTTCTCTGTGCGGTTTCTTCTGGTCAAAATGACCACGTGTACATTACTAAGCCAGAATATACAGTGTCTAAGTATATGCCCTTGTTCACAAAGGGTGATGAATCTAGGCCTTTTGATATGCCTGTCATTAATTACTGTAATATTCATGCTAATCGTTTGGTAAAGGCCGGTCAACCAGAAGACTCAATCTATAATACTTATGAAGCTAAAATGGATGTGGCTAGCAAATCAGATTGGCACAATAAACATACTGATTGTGAATTTGTGCCTAAGACTGCCACCTCTGTAGAAGAAGCTAAGAACCTTAAGTTTCCTATTATCGCTAAACCAGACAATAGGTACTCTGGCTTAGGTATAGTAAAGTTCGACACGGTTGAAGACTTTGAAAAGGCAGATCACTCTAAGTTTTCTACGTATTCAGAAAAAATCGATATTGATTCAGAACATCGTATCTTTTTATGGAGGGGCGAGCCTATGATGTGGGTACACCGAGATCCAGCTGATAAAGATACGGTTAATATGACCAAAGACGCTCAAGATAAACTTAGGTTTAACTATGCGATGATTAAGCAAGATCCACCTAAAGAGTGGATGGATGTGTGCGATTACTTTACAAATAAACACAAGAACCTGGACATTTATACCGTAGACTTTATGGTTGATAAAGACGGTAAACCGTGGGTGGTTGAAATGTCTTCTGAAGCTGGACCTATTTTCGGGGTTATGGGACAGTATTATAAGAAAGTCTATGAAGACTATTATGGGAAAAGCTTATCTAAAGGAGCAAGCTCAATAATAGATGAATATATAGAAAAGGACAAAAAGACCACTATAAAATCAAATCCAAAGAGATTTAGTATCAAAGAAAGTTATGGGACAGCCTAATATGAAATGCATGAGTGTGGTGATTTGGGTGCACCACATGCAAATCGACGAGCTATTCGACTTCTTAAATGGAAGAATCGATAAAGCTCCTCCATACTGGTACTCACAGGAAGAAGTACCATATTCAGTAACAGGTGGCTACATTCAAGTCACACTTCCTTATAACTCGTATTCCGATCTTCGTTCAGCTAGAGGCTGGGATGAAAGTCCAGGTTGGAATAAAAACCAATAATTTATGGAACAACCAAAAGCTAAATTCTTTCTAAACTATAAGGGAAGGAAAATCAGATCAAACACATTCTTAGGACTTTTCTGGCAATACATGTTCGGATAAGGTTCTATGAATATTAACCAGATCAGCACTGCTGGTCACAAAATCAATTTACCATGAAGAAGGTAATTTTAACTTTCGTTTTTGCAGCAGGCGCGCTGCTCTCAACTAACGCGCAAGTCAACACAACTGGAGATTGGTACGTAGGTACTGGGGACATCTCTGACGTTGCGTGGACACAATGGAGTATTACTCCAACTGTAGGCTACGCTTTCACTGATGATATCATGGCTGGATTCTCTCTAAACCAGGGAACCACAACTGATAGCACTGGTGCAACTGTGGCTGGTGACTTGAACCTAGATGTTCACGGTCGTTATTTCTTCGGCGATTTCTTCGGATACGTCGGAACCCAAAATCTAACCACTGATTTTGGTCTTAACCTCGGTGTCGGCCGAATGTTTACCTTCCATAACGGAGGTATGTACGTCGACCCTCGTGTTACTTACAATACTAACGACGGAACAACCAACCTTCGCGTTGGTCTGGGCCTAAAGTTCTAAACAAAATAGAACAATCTCGTATAAGGGGTGTCAGAGAGTCTGGCACCCTTTTTTATGTACTAAATTTTAAGTTATGTACACAGCAGACGAGCTAAAGCAGATGGTCTTTATCGACATCGAGACCACTACTCAAACCAAGACTCTTCAGGAGTTGATAGACAAGAACCCTAACTTAGAGGAATACTGGAACCTAAAGGCCATGCAGTATCGTGAAACCAAGCCAGAAGAGTTGGCTGAGTTTTCAGATCCTCATGACATGTGGCCTCGAATGGCTGGCCTGTGGCCTGAATGGGGCAAGATAGTATGCATCTCGATAGGTCAGATCAAGTTCGACGATTATGGCATGCCTGAAAGGTTCTCTTCTACATCTTACTATGGTGACGATGAGAAGGATCTACTGCTTCAGTTCACAGATATCGCAGGTAAGATTATGTCTAAGTATCCTAAGATGCAGTGGGTCGGTCACAACATCAAGGGTTTCGATATGCCTTACATCGTCAAGCGGTGTCTCGTTAACGGCGTCTCGGTGCCCAAAGACTTTCATTTTCAAAAGCGTAAGCCCTGGGAAAACTGCTTGTTGGATACCATGGATATCTGGAAGTTCGGTGGCTACAACACGGCCAAACTCGGCTTGATCGCTGAGTTGCTGGGAATCCCAAGCCCTAAGGATGCTATGAGTGGGCCTGAGGTCAACGAGTACTACTGGGCTGGAAAGCTAGAAGAAATTAAGACATACTGCGAGAAGGACGTTAAGGCCACGGCTGAGATTATGCTCAAGATTAGTGGTATGCCGTTGTTGAACGAAGCTCCCTTTTAATGAACAAACCTAGTTACGTAGACTTCGACGAAAAGAAGTACAAGTGGGATCCAAACGTCGACTATAGGAAGAATCCTCACCTTTATCGAATTGGTCGTGGGCAACAAGGTGTTTTGATCTGTCAACCATATAAAGATGAAATATGCCAATATTGGGAATTCAAGAATCCTGATATTGCCGAACGTTCAGCTCAGCGAATCTATGAGATGTTCATGAACTATCTAGAAGATGGTGATTTTGTGGGCGCTGATATGGCCAAGAAGTATTTACATATGGGCTTTACTCGCTCTCGTCGCTATGCTAATCACGGCAGCGGTAGAAAGTGGCAAAAGCAAGGTGATGATTGGTCTATCTTGCCTCAAGAATCTGATTGGGCCACAAATGAAAAAGCCATTAGCGCAAACATCTTCAAAGATTATTGGAAGATGGCTCGAGAAAACGAAAGGTATCTTGAAATGAAGACTATTCATAGAGAGACCTATGAGCGTTTTAACAAATTTTAACATTTTAGATTTTCAAGTTTAAGTAGTTTGTGGTATATTTACTATGTAACAGTTAAGCAATGAAAGACCACAGTGATAAGATTATCAACCGAGCGATCATGATAGTGAATGTTCTCCTGGCAGTAATGGTTAGTTTGACCATTTATGATGCAGTAACCAATAAGCCTGAGGAGGTTCCCATCATCTTCCGTAGTGACTGCGATACGATTACTACTGAATACTTCACGAACGTCTCAGATCTTCTCTATGTGTTTGACAACGATAAATACGAAATTTACAAGAAATGAAAAAAGTAATATTTGACCTCGACGGTACTCTGGCTCTCATCGATGCCAGGCGGAAAGTTTCGACCAAGCCTGACGGCAAGATTGATTGGGATATTTTCTTTGATCCGAAGAATATCGATCTCGATATGCCTAATGAAGCAGTTATTCAAATGGCCAAGACTTTGAAGGACGCTGGCAACATGATCGTGATTCTTAGCGGTCGGAGCAAAGCAACCAAAGATGCTACTAAGGCATGGCTCAATAGGTTCGGAGTTCCCTTCGACGTGCTGAAGATGAGGCCCACCAGCAGGGACTTTATGTTCATGCCTGACGACCAACTTAAGAAGCAGTGGTTGGATCAACTCTTCACTGACAAGTCTGATATCTTGTGCGTCTTTGACGATAGGCAAAAGGTAGTTGACATGTGGAGGGCCAATGGACTTACATGTATGCAAGTTGCTCCTGGAAATTTCTAAAACTAAATAATATGACAGATTTTGATATCGAAGTCACAGGTTGTGACAACGTGTACTGGGCCAGTACGGACGAGTACACTATCGAAGTAAACGGCAATGAACACACCATTCGTTATGCCGAAGATAGCAACGGTGGAGAAATGCTTTATAAGCATGAGAATGGGTGGATGAGTATTTACGACGCAGCTGAAGATTCAAAAGAAGTTGCAGCTATCGTTGAAGCGTGGGAAGATGGAGAACTCGATCTTTACTGCGGATAATGACAAATATGGGGTAAAAGGTGTCACAATGGCACCTTTTATCTAATGGCACAATCTTTTCTATATAGTAACCGTTCAGCAATGGTGCTGGCACAAATCAAAACAAATTAATTATGTTCTACACAAACACACTTAATTCACTGTTCGACGACTTCTTCACTGTACCAACTCGTCAGAGCTCGTCGACTCGTTACAATGACGGCGTGGTACAAATCGCTCTGCCTGGCTTCAGCAAGGAAGATATCAACATCCAAGTTGAAGGGCGTAATCTAATTATCTCAGCTGATATTCCTACGAACGAGGAAACCAGCTTCCGTCACTCTTTCGTCAAGACATATGCGCTTGGCAACAACGTCGACGCTGATGTGATCGACGCTAAGATGGAGAACGGTGTACTGACGCTCGACATGTCGTGCGCAGTCAAGACAAAACAAATCCTTATTGGCTAATCTAAATTATCATGAGTAAAATTATTGGAATCGACCTCGGCACAACCAACTCTTGTGTCGCAGTCATGGAAGGCAGCGAGCCTGTCGTAATCACAAACTCCGAAGGCAAGCGCACTACTCCGTCTGTCGTTGGATTCATCAAAGATGGCGAACGCAAGATCGGTGATCCGGCCAAGCGTCAAGCTGTCACTAACCCGACCAACACGGTCTCTTCGATCAAGCGTTTCATGGGTATGTCTCATGCTGAGTCTAAGGACGAAGCTAAGCGTATGTCTTACAAGGTCAAGAAGAGCGGTAGCAACGTCAGCGTCGATATCGATGGCAAGTCATACAGTCCACAGGAGATCAGCGCGATGGTCTTGCAGAAGATGAAGCAGACTGCTGAGGATTATCTTGGCACCACAGTCGACGCAGCAGTTATTACTGTACCTGCATACTTCAACGATGCACAGCGTCAAGCAACTAAGGAGGCCGGCCAGATTGCTGGTCTCGAGGTCAAGCGTATCATCAACGAGCCAACTGCAGCGGCTTTGGCATATGGTCTTGACAAGAAGACCACTGATCAGAAGATTATCGTCTTCGACCTTGGTGGTGGTACTCACGACGTAAGTGTTCTCGAACTCGGCGACGGTGTCTTCGAAGTCTTGTCCACGGACGGTGACACTCATCTTGGAGGTGACGACTTCGACCAAGCTATCGTCGACTGGCTTGTCCAAGAGTTCAAGGACGAGAACGGAGGCTTGGACTTGACTCAAGACCCCATGGCTTTACAACGTTTGCGTGAGGCAGCTGAGAAGGCCAAGATCGAGTTGTCTAGCACCTCATCCACTGAGATTAACTTGCCATATATTATGCCAGTCGATGGTATTCCTAAGCACCTTGTTCGTAACATGAGTCGAGCTAAGTTCGACCAGATCACGACTGACTTGGTTAAGCGAAGCATCGATCCGTGTAAGAGCGCGCTTAAGGCAGCAGGTCTCAAGGTTGGTGATATCGACGAAGTTATCCTCGTTGGTGGATCAACTCGAATCCCTGCAGTTCAAGATGCAGTGCAGAAGTTCTTCAAGAAGGAGCCTTCTAAAGGTGTAAACCCTGATGAGGTCGTTGCACTCGGTGCAGCTATCCAAGGTGGAGTCTTGACAGGCGACGTGACTGACGTACTCTTGCTTGACGTGACACCGCTGTCGCTTGGTATCGAAACGATGGGTGGAGTCTTCACCAAGTTGATCGACGCTAATACGACCATTCCTACTAAGAAGAGCGAGACGTTCTCTACCGCAGCTGACAACCAGCCGAGCGTTGAGATCCATGTCCTTCAAGGTGAGCGTGCGATGGCTAACGACAACCGAACGATTGGTCGATTCCACCTCGATGGCATTCCGCCTGCTCGCCGCGGTGTACCACAGATTGAGGTCACATTCGACATCGATGCAAATGGTATCATCAACGTAAGTGCTAAGGACAAGGCTACTAATAAGGAGCAGAGCGTCCGTATCGAGGCATCGAGCGGCCTGAGCGAACAAGACATCGAGCGCATGAAGCAAGAGGCAGAAGCTAACGCTGAAGCTGACAAGAATGCGAAAGCTAAGGTCGATGCACTCAACAAAGCTGACAGTCTCATCTTCAGTACTGAAGGTCAGATCAAGGAGCTTGATGACAAGCTAACTGAGGACCAGAAAGGAGAGTTGCAAACTGCACTCAACGAGCTGAAGGATGCTCACAAAGCCGAAGACGTTGAGCTGTGTGAAGAGAAGAGCGAGAACCTAACTCAGGTTTGGAGCGCTATCTCACAAGCAATGTATGCTCAAACGCAGCAGACTGAAGATGGTGAAGAGACCATCGACGCTGAAGTAGTCGAAGACTAATGGAAGCTATCGCCGCAATCAATAAGCTTGGCTATCTTGGAAAAGATGGCCAGCTTATGTGGCACTGCAAAGATGACCTTAAGTGGTTCAAGCAAGTAACTATGGGTAAGAAGTGCCTCGTGGGTCGAAAGACTTACGAGGCCTTACCTAACTTGCCAGGTCGAGAACTCATTGTTGTCGGCACTGGGCACAATACGTTAGAAGAGGCATTGGCTTTAAAACCAGATATCGTGATTGGAGGTGGTCAAATCTATAGAGCTACCATTGATATGATAGATAAATTATACCTCTCTATTATTGATGACGATCAAGTAGGCGATGTAAAGATGTGCAGTATACCATTGACGGTTAAGTTAAATGTTAAAAGATTTAAAAAAGATCGATAAGATTTTTTTGTTAATCCAGATTTTGGTATATTAGGAACGTAATCAAAAACAAAGAGATATGGACATGGATGATTTCGAATTTGAAAGCTTTATGGATGGCAGTAACTCTGACTTCGAACGCAAGGTTGAAGCCTTTCGAGAGGAGATGATTAACAAGGCTATCGAAAGCAACTACGATGTGATTGCCAATAAAGGCATCAGTGATTGGCATATTCGTCAGATGGACGATATTGAGCAAGCTGACCTTAAGATGACTCTTGAGAAGATGATTGCTTATTACGAAGAACTCGAGATGTACGAGCGATGCGCTTTGCTAGTCAAGCATCTTCACAACGTGATGGAGCATATTCACGAAGTGCACGAGTGATATATAGAATGGAACATGCTGTGGGTGCTATCTAGCCCACTTAAAGCCCCCGTCTAAAGGGACTCGAAAGAGTCCCTTTTTTCTTGATATATAGTTAAAATCATAACGCTGTTACGTGAAGTATTTAAAACTATACGAGCAATTTTCAACAAACGAAGTTAAGGCAATAAACGAAGCGGCTGATCCAGTTGGCACACAAGAAAAGGTTAGAAAGTTCTTGGAAAAAGAAGGCTATGAAGTTAGTGGATCTGGTGCATCTTTATCAGTAGAGCTTCCTAACCAAACTAAAGTGATTCCACCTGATATGCAAAAGGCAATCAATAAGGTTAAGAAGATCGCAAAGAATGGGGATATGATGGCTGTTAAGACAAACGTTGGCTACTACATGGGTAATGGCGTTAAGTTTATCTTTTCAGTTTATTCAGCTAATATAAGAAAGGCATATCACGTTGCTGCTGCAGCTGATGTCGAATCTATCTTAGCAAACGGATTAGAGCCTAGAAATGCAGCTGCTCACTCAGATCAATTCGGTTCTTCAGCTGGAGATGCAGACACTCAACAGACTTACAAAGCAGCATTCGTTGTCGGTTCTAAACGAGGTGTTAAGATGGTTCAAGACTTATTTGCTATAAAGGACCCAGTCGTACTTGAGATCGATCCTAAAGGTTTAAATTTCTTTGAGGATCCTCTAATGAGACCCGAAGCAAAATCAGCAGTAACTTACGAAACAATTCCAGCAGATAGAATTAAGAGAGCTTAATGAAGTACATCAAGTTATACGAAGAGTTTGTCCTACAAGAATTAGAGGATGAGTACAACATCGAGTTGGATCTATATGACAACGGCGATTACATGACTCTAAGTAAGCTTGTTGTATCACCTGATGATAGGAAAGGTGGCGTTGGTACAGAGGTGATGAATAAGATTTGTCAATATGCTGATGAAATTGGCCGTGATATTTATTTAACACCCGATACTTCATATGGCGGTACTTCTAAATCTAGACTTGAACAATTCTATAAGCGATTTGATTTTAAGAAAAAGCCAAGGTCAGATTATAAGAATCGCGAAACGATGGTTAGATATAACGAGGAGATTGATAGAGTAGACTTAAAGGACGAGGATGAAAGACTAATTAACATTCGTCATTTTCATGGATCTGTCCAAGATTTAGATGATTGGTTGCGTGATAAAATTGGAGAAACAAATCCGTATAAAGACACTATAATGGTAAATGGACCGCATAAAGGTCAAAAAGACAAATCATTACCGTATCAAGACTTTCAAAATGGAGAGTCTGATCTAATACGAAACCGATATGCAAGATAAACTACTTAAAGACGTACTAACACAACTAACTAGAATTGCAGACGCTCTTGAAAAGAAGAATCGTTTAGAAGAAAAAAGAAGCAAGACTCAAGATAAACTTGATAAGCTAGATGAAAAACTAAAGAAAGGGCAGATTGCTAAAGTAGTGTCAGCCAATAGAGTTAAATCCATCAAGCCAAATCTAGATCAATGAGTCATTACGATACGTTAGGAGTAGATAAGACCGCAACACAAGATCAAATTAAGAAGGCTTATCGTAAGCTTAGTATGAAGCATCACCCTGATAAAAATGGAGGCGATGATACTAAGTTTAAAGAAATTAATGAGGCTTATGAAACCCTAAGCGATGCCAATAAAAGAAAGGCGTACGACATGGGAGGTAGTAATCCATTTGGTAGTGCAGGTCAACAGTACGGACATAATCCGTTTCAAGGATTTGATAATATGTCAGATATGTTCAATAACATATTTGGAGGAGGATTTGGTCGTCAACAAACTAAAGGACCTGATTATAGAGTCGAAATGCATATCTCATTTGAAGAGGCATTTAAGGGCACAAGCAAATCTGTTAATATAAACGGAGAAACAGTTCGTATAGATTTAAAACCTGGAACTAGAAATGGTCAAAAGTTTAGGGTTCAGGGTAAAGGTGCTCCACATCAATTTAACTCTAATTTACCTAAAGGAGACCTTATCATCAGTGTCCATGTTATACAAGATGGTCGATTTATTTTACAAGGTGATGATTTATGGATTGACTTATATATGCCATGGTGGGATTTGGCATTAGGTAAAACAGTTTTAGTTGATTCTATGGATGGTCCAATTTCTGTTAAGGTTCCGGCTGGAAGTTCTTCAGATAAGACCCTTAGAGTAAAAGGCAAAGGTTTTCCGATATATAATTCAACGCGTCGCGGTTCTTTGATGTGTAAGTTGAGAGCAACATTTCCTGAAATCAACGACCAACAAAGACAGCTACTTGAAAAAATCAGAGACCTAAATGGGATACGATGACATATTCAATGACGAAGGCATAAACTCTCTCAGCTTTGAGATGAGTAAGCTAATGAACGAAGATTATTTTTATAATATCGTTTATGAAGCTGTTATGAGCCATCCGTCATATGTTATTGTAGCCAATGGTAACGAAGAAAGAAAATTGAATGTCATAGGCAATATGATTACTTTTTTTGAGGAGAAGGAAGATTATGAAAAATGTTACGATCTACTCCAGATCAAAAAGGAGATACAAAGCAGATGTTAAGAGTAAACGTTACTAAGAAGGGAGGGATAGAAAAAGCTTTGAAGCAATACAAGTCTAAGACTATTAAGACTAGACAAATGAGGGCTTTGCGAGACTTAGAACAATATGAGAAGCCTTCTGCCAAGAGACGCAGAAAGAATAAAAAGGCCAAGTACGTTCAGCAAAAGTTCGGTGATATCATCAAAGATTAATCACATAATACCTGATTACAGGTTAAGTCTTACTACTTAAATATTATAATCTTTTTACAGGCTTAGTGGCCGCCAAAATGTGTTATGTAAAATATATACTATATGGCGGGACAATCAGTTCCTTTTAAAAACACTAGGTAGAAAATGAGCGATTTATCAAACAGCACGGATCGAGACAGCTTGATGAGATCTTCGTATTATCAAATCACGAGGAACTTTACAAAGACTGTTAATCGATTCATTGTGTTTAAGGATGATGATAGATTAATCGAAATACCTCACGGTATTGGTCAGCGTTCTAAATTTATCGACTTGATGGTCAAGTATTTCGAGGCCTTAGAGGAGTATGAAAAGTGCGATAAATTGATGAAGCTTAAAGAACTCGTCATTATGGCGGGGGATTAAAAAATACTAAACTAAATGGCAGGAGCCTCTAATAACAAATCGACTAGCGCAACTTCAATTAAAAATCAACTAAAGCAAGTTCAGCTAAGACAATCACAAAGAAAATACGTAGATACAATATTAAATAATGACATAACATTTTGCTACGGACCAGCAGGAACATCTAAGACATTTACGGCATGCTATGCTGCTCTTAGTTTGTTAGGCGAAAGAGAAATCAAAAGAATTATACTTTGCAAGCCTATTCAAGAAGCTGGTGAAAAGTTAGGTCACTTGCCAGGAAACATAGAAGAAAAAACAGACCCTTACGTAAAATCATATAAGTCCAATATTGAAAAGATCGTTGGCGTTGAGAAGGCTAAGTCACTCTTTGAAAAGAACATTATCAAGTTTGAGCCTCTTGCATATATGAGAGGTGATACGTTCGACGATGCGTTGATGATACTTGATGAAGCACAGAACGCAACGTTCAAGCAACTTATGCTATTCGTAACTAGAATGGGTCAAAGCTCAAAGGTTGTAGTCACCGGAGATGTAAGTCAACATGACATTGCATTATCTCAAGTTAGCTTACCTGACTTTATAGAATTAGTCAAAGGAGTTAAAGGTGTTGGCGAACATATCTTTACTAACTCAGATATCGTAAGAGCCAAGATACTACAAGACATTGTAGCACGATATGACACATGGAAAGCACAGAATCAAAAGAAATAATTGTAAGAAAGGCCACTTGGGAAGACCACGATAATATAGCTCCTATTCTTGCCAACGCATTTGAAGTTAAGGCTGGATCAACGCGTAGATGGTGGAACATCATATCAGATAGTTCTGCCTTTCCCTATGTTGTTGAAGTAGATGGCATTGTTGCAGGTACAGCAACCCTCTATATCTTAGAAAAGCTTATTCATTCAGGTGGTAAAGTTGGTATAGTAGAAGATGTTGCGGTTTCTGAATATGCAAGAGGTTTAGGATTAGGCAAATTACTGATAGACACTTTGGTCGAACAAGCCGAAAAGCAAAATTGTTATAAGGTGATTTTATCTTGTGCGGAGCATAATGTTGCCTTTTATGAAAAATGTGATTTTCGTAGACACGAAGTCACGATGAGAAAGGACATAAGCAATAAGTAAACTTTTAGCTAATCTATCGTATAAGCTAAAAGATTTATATGAAACACATCCTCTTAAAGTCTAGCTACAATAACGACCATATGATGGTTGAAATTGGCTTAGATGAAGCTGGTCGAGGTGCACTAGCAGGACCAGTAACGGTTGCCGCATGTATTATGCCATTTGGTTTTCAGCATGAACTTATCAAAGATTCTAAGCTTCTTAACGAAGCTGAGCGCGCAGCTGCGCTGAAGCTTGTTAAAGATAATGCTATTGCATACTCTATTCAACACGTAGATGTTGAATTTATCGAAGAGCAGAATATATTGAAAGCTACACTTGAAGGTATGCGTCGCTGCTTAGAAGAGGTTGAAAAGACCAATAAGTTTGACTTTATCTTGGTTGATGGTGATAGATTCCATGGCTACAGTGGAGTTCCGTTTGAAACTGTAGTTGGTGGCGATAACAAGTATATCTCTATTGCAGCTGCTTCTATTTTAGCTAAGACTTCAAGAGATGAGTTGATGAAGACCCTAAATGAAGAACATCCTGTTTATGGATGGGGATCTAACAAAGGATATGGTTCAGCTCAACATCGAAACGCAATCACTGAGCATGGCCCAACAGATCACCATCGTCACTCGTTTATTTCTCACATGTTAACTAAGACTGAAAGTCTATTCTAATGTACTTGTTTTACGCATTCGCCCTCTTCTTTTTGGGTCAAGCTTTGATCTGGATCCAAACTAACGGTCAGTTTATTTGGCCTTGGTTTAAGAAGAACCCTCTCATTCTATCAATCTGTGGAGGTACTATTATTAGCTATCTTTTTATCAAAGCTACTGCATATGCAGTTGAACATTTCGACGGTCTTCTTTGGCCTGGTCGATTTATAGGCTTCGCAAGCGGCATGCTTGTTTTTGCAGGTTTTACGTGGTACTTTATGGGTGAAACAATTACACCTAAGACAGCTATATCCCTTGTGCTGGCCACAATCTTGATCTGCATTCAACTTTTTTGGAAATAATTGTTAAAATATTTTTTTGTTTAAGAATTATCTCGTATATTTACATGTAACACTTATCACATGAAAGACATTTTAAACCCCATTGTCCTCTTTTTCGCAGCTGCATTCGTAGCAGTAATTTTGGCTGTAATTCTTGCTTGGCCAACGCAACTCTTGTGGAACGGATGTTTGGTTCCAGCTATTGACGGAATCAATGAGATTACACTTCTTCAAGCTTTAGGACTCAACTTCCTTTTCTCGATCTTGTTTAAGGACTCTAATACTTCAAAGAAGAATGACTAAGCAGATCGTTTACGTAGACATGGATGGAGTGCTCGTTGATTTGGGCTCAGCCATCGAGGAACTCGACCCTCAAGTTCGAGCGGCCTACGGAGATAATGTAGATGAAGTGCCTCACCTCTTCTCAGATCCTAAGCCGATTGATGGAGCTATCGAAGCATTCAAGAAGTTGAGTAAAGTATATGACGTTTACATCTTGTCAACTGCACCTTGGGGAAACACAAGTGCATGGGGAGACAAGAAGAATTGGGTTGAAAAGCACATTGGTAAAGCAGCTTACAAACGACTTATCCTCTCTCACAACAAAAACCTATGTGTAGGCGACTATCTCATCGATGATCGTCGAGCCAATGGAGCTGGCAAATTCACTGGCGAATTGATTCAGTTCGGAACCAAAAAGTTTGAGAATTGGGACAAGGTGCTGGAATACCTTAACGTTCAATAATGGAAGACTTTCTCTACGAGTTTGCTCAGGTTCGCAAGGTTATCAAATCATGTACTACCAATAAGCAAATGGAGAACGCATCGATTTGGGCTAAAGATTGGAGCAAAAGAATGGCGGGACTTTATCCTGATATGATTACAAGCTGGGAAGATTTGTATCAACAAGTTATTTCAGAATGAGAGAGTTTACATGGTGGCGTAGGTTCCACAAGGCTAACTATCGTTTGCCTAAACAATATCTTTACAAGGGGGCTTCCGAGCTTCTGCAACGCATCGAGTTCGGCGAGTTTGAATACTGTCACTTGGCTATGGAAGAAAAGCTAGAGGACAAGATATATGCTCGTAAGATCGAAGAGTTTAAAGCTGGTAAGCCATGGCTCAACGATGATAACATGGAGGATCAGATCAGAGATATACGCAAGCAACATAATAAGCGTAAGACTTTGATTATGAAGAATCATATGGAGAAGGAGAATAAGATTCTAATCGAGCTCCGTAACCTTCTTGCGGCTGAGTTCAACCTCCATAAGGATCAAGTTCAAGATATTATGGAAGAGTTTGATGGTACCACGCGCGAGCTCTACTACAAGGTGAAGTGGACGGCCGAAGGTAAAGAGTATTCACAGGAGCAGGTTGATAAGCAACAACGCCTAATTAACGAGCAGCCTCGTCACGTTCTCAAGCCTAAGGAAAGAAAGTATGCTGATCTGTGGATGGAAGTTGTCAAAGAGTTTGACCTCTACGAGAGATTAAACTGGAATATTTGAAACCTTTCCAGAGACTAAGGTATAAATCTAAAATCTAAAGAAGATGAATCTAGTTGATGCACTCCGCCAAGGCGACATGAAGACTGAGAATGGTATGACTACCAACTCAACATCTCTCAACGCATGTGTTGATCTGTTCTACACGATCGGCGCAGCTCGTCGTATGGACGAAGAAAAGCTGAATCAACTTTTCTTGGCTGCGTTCCTTGAGAACTCAGACTTGGCCATGAAGATTCTATTCTGGGCAAGAGACGTTAGAGGGGGAGCTGGAGAGCGTAGAGCTTTTAGAACCATCATCAAAGATGTGGCTAAGGGTTCTCCTAAGGCACTGGTCCACAACCTTAAGCATGTGCCTGAGTTCGGTCGATGGGACGATCTCCTTGAGATGATCGATACTCCGCTTGAGCGCGAGGCTTTGGTCTTGATCGCCGACGCATTGACTGCTAAGAATCAGCTGTGTGCAAAGTGGATGCCACGCAAAGGCTACAACGCGGCTAAAGTCCGAGATTTCATGGGCCTAACTCATAAAGAGTATCGCAAGATGTTGGTCAACGCTACGAACGTAGTTGAGACTAAAATGTGCTCTAAGCTTTGGGACGACATCGAGTTCTCTAAGGTTCCTTCTTTGGCTATGTCTCGCTACGAAAATGCGTTCTATAGAAATAGCTACGAGGCTTACGGTAAGTTTAAGCGTGACTTGGCTAATGGCGATACTAAGGTCAATGCAGGCGCATTGTATCCTTATGACATCATCAAGGGCATTGGACGTTCAGCCAGTGAGTTTGAAGATACCGTCGCTCAAGCCCAATGGGATTCTCTTGAGAACTATATGGAAGGATCTGACAAGAAGATCTTGCCTGTAGTAGATACCTCTGGTTCAATGAGTACTCAAGTCTCAGGCTCCACAACTGCGATGGACGTAGCTGTCTCTCTAGGCATGTATATCTCTGAGCGTAACGAAGGCATATTTAAAGATGCGTTTATCACGTTCTCGCAGCACCCTGAATTGCAGTATATTCCTAACGGCACCATCTCTGAGAAGGTTCGATCACTGAAGTCTGCTGAATGGGGCATGAACACCAATCTTCAAGCCACGTTTGAGTTGATTCTTGAAACTGCTAAGAACAATAATATCTCAGCCGATGAAATGCCCGATACTTTGCTTATCCTTAGCGATATGCAGTTCGATCGGTGCACTAGCGACCGTAGAAATGGTTCAAGCTGGAACCCCACCGCTTTCGAGATGATCGAGCTTATGTACGCTCAAGCAGACTACAAAATGCCTAATATTGTATTCTGGAACTTGAACGCTAAGAGTGGCGTTCCTGTTTCCTTCGACCAAAACGGTACTGCACTCATTAGCGGCTTCAGCCCTTCCATCATGAAGAGCGTGATTGGCGCAGAAGAGTTCAACCCTGAAAATATTATGCTTGAAACAATTTCAAGCGATCGATATACTATAATTGAATCTTAAGGTTTCTTTCAGCAACACATATTTCAGCTATAACACAGAAACCTGTTATTTAAGGATCGTTTCAGCAATATTAAGAAACTTCAATTACTATTCGCGATCCTGCTATATTTAAGAACCAGCGTAAGCTGGTTCTTTTTTTGATATATAAATCGTGGACAAGATAACATGGTGCAATAGAGAATGGTTGACTAGAGAGTCATGGGGTAGAATTCATCATGATAAAGCATATTGTTGGTACGATCCTAATTGTGTAAGCGTCGATAATAAAGGTTACTTACACTTAACCACTGATCTAAGCCCTACTGAAATTGAACACCACAGCGGACAAATCTTTAAGCCTAATTTAGGTACTGGTTTGATAAGTAGTGTGGAGCACTTTAGCTATGGTCGCTTCGAAATAGAAGCCATGCTGCCAAGAGGTAAAAACAAATGGCCAGCATTTTGGTTATGGGGATCAGAGACTTGGCCACCTGAAATCGATATCTTAGAAGGATATACAGATAATCGCCAAGGTTACCTAAAGTTTAATCGCTTCAATCCTATGGGATTTTGGAATCTACAAACCAACTTATGGACACATAGTGTCGACGGCAAGAACCACAACCTTAAGGCTAAGACTCATTTCTTCGGTTTTAAGAATCCAACTCGTCACTTTCTAAAGTACTCGTTGCTTTGGTTGCCTGATAAGATTCGCATATCATATAACGACTATCTCGTTAGAGAGATTACAGATAAGGATACGTTGGCCTACTTCAACGATCAGAAGATGAGAGTAGTCATCAACAATCACTTTCAGAAAGATGACGATAAGGATGTTTACAGCGACTTTGTAATAAAAGAGTTCAGATATATACCACATGAAGTATATTAAAGATTTATCGTTGTTTGAAGGAGGAGATCCTGAAAAGAAGTCCAATTTTAGACAAAAAATGAGAGATTTAGAATCTAAGGCATCTGATTTAGTAGCTAAAAAAAGTGAATTAGCTCAAAAATTAAGGGACGAAGAAGACAATCTTAAAGCTGAAGTTATTACTTTAGAAATTCAAAAAGCTGAACTACAAAAACAGTTAAGTAAAGTAGATTTAAAGATAACTGCTAAAAAACTAGCAATAGAAGACAAAAAGTAATACAATGAAATACATTAAGCGTATAGATGAAATTAGAGGCTACGACGCCTGGAAGACTCAAAGCCCATACGATGGTGATCCAGATTGCGAAACATCAGGAGAACTAGATGCTGATATCACGTTTAACGTTGATAAGCGAGCTGATGATAACGCTATCGACGGTTCACAGTTCAAGTCTTTTTGCAAAGACGTCGATCAGTTTTTAAACAAGTACTTTAAGAAGTACGGATTGCGATTTAACGTTGTTTCTCCTCTTGATACAAAAGATGAATCATATCAAGATTGGAAAGAGAACGAAGACGGTTCTTATTCTATAGGCATGATGGCTTGGAAGATTACAGGGGACTGGACAGATACGGGTTCAGGTGAAGATAATCAGGCTGTTATAAATGACTTATTTCCAGGAATTAGAGACCTGCAAGCTGTAGCTAAGAGATACAAGTGGGTTGATCAGAATAAGATTTGGATAGAAGATATAGACAGTGATATCGACAATCCATGCGGTGACGACTATTAAAAACAATATAGAATTATGGCAAAATTATTTGTAATACAAGACAGGTACAATGAAGAGGTTACAGCTTGGCATGTCTTTTCTAATGCAGCGAAAGCTCAGAAGAAATTTGATGAATTAGATGATGTGCGTGAAGAAGATTGGCAGCTAAAGCTAAAAGAAGTTAGTGGCTCAAACTGTGGGTTTTTAATCGGCTTTGATGACGATATGGGTGAAGTGTTTGCAGAGCCAGTTAAAGATGTTTCGAATTATGAGCTAGGTTCTCAGTACGGAAACACTACTGCATATCTTATTGGACCCAAATCAAAGGAAGGTAAACTTGAAGTAACTTCTTATGGTGATTTAGATGTAAGCGGAAACTTACAACAGTTAGCATACTGGGAAATGTCAGAGCTTGAAGAAAGTTACAAAGATGATGCTCTTAAGCATGTAAAGTTATTTGAAGATTTTATGAAAAGCCTTAAGAAGTAATTTTAACACTTTTTAACAAATATTTTAAGCCCAGACTTTCAAGTTTGGGCTTTTTTTCGTATATTAGCTATGTAACGTTAATCAAGAGAACATGACAAACAAACTCAACGCCCTTCGCTGTGTAGAAGTTACCAGCCAAACTCAAGCTAACAATGGTACGATCTGTTACTATGACCCAATCGCCAAGTGTGACTATTTGTCTTATATCTCTGGCTATATTCGTCGTAGTTATAAGACTAAGTCTTGGAGAGGCGACCGTACTATTGAGACCATTTATCAATTGAATCCTCAAAAGAAGGTTAAACAAATTTCTAGCTACAGTGGAAATGAATTTACTGTCACTAAGCGTGTTAGAATCTATGATGCTGAAGAACGAATGGATCTTCTTGCTCGTGCCGTGGTTAACTACCGTGAAACCGTGAAATCTTACAATCAATAATCAAAATGGAAAACGCATCAAATACCACCAAGAAAATGATTCTTGCTTGGCCGATGGAGCTCAAGCTTCAAACGCTTAGAGAGCTTAATGAAGCTGGAGACATCAGCATGTTGATGGCTATCACTAACGTCTTGCTCGAAGCTCCTCTCAGTGAGGGCGGAGTTTCTTCAGATGTCATTCAAGAAATCATAGGCTAATGAGGTCGTATTTGACTGATAGAAATCTTTGGTTGATCAGAGGTCTGCCTGGCAGTGGTAAAAGCACCGTTGCTAGATGGATTGCAGAAGGTCATAATAATGGCTATCATTTTGAGACCGATGAATATTTCAGAACCGAAGGTAGAACTCGTGAGTATAAATTCGACCCTTCTAAATTGAAAGAGGCACACGAATGGTGCCAAAATCAAGTTGAAGAGGAGATGAAATATCATGGAGATTCTTTTAGAGTTTGCATTACTGTCTCTAATACTTTTACTCAAGAGTGGGAAATGGAAGCTTACTATAAGTTGGCTAAAAAGTATGATTATAATGTGATTAGTCTTATTGTTGAGAATCGTCATGAAGGAGAGAATAAACATGGCGTTTCTACTGAGACAATTGATCGCATGCGTGATCGTTTCGAAACTAAATTGTAAACTAAAGTATAAACAATAATGGAGTTCATTTCAAGTATACCTACATTTATTCCAATCTTTCTTCTTATTGGGCTTGGATTTTGCGTCTTCTATGATAAATTAGTTGATTCTTTGCCAGAGATTGAAGAAAATAGATTTAGCTGGGGAGAACGCTTTACGGTTATGGTTTTGTGGCCGTTTGCCGTTATCGTTTTTTTGTATCACTTCTTTGCAGCGTTTTTTTCGGATGATGAATAAAGTTAATTACGGATATTGTTGTATCAACTTGTCTCTTAAGGACAAAAAGATTACTACTAATCGTAGTATGATTAAGCGCACGTTTCAGGACAAAGGTATTAAATATGCCTCTGAGCTTGCGCTACAAAACGTTCGTGATCTGGTAGAGATTGTTAAGTGGAACGAAAAGAATGGTATCAAGCTATACCGTATGTCATCTGATATGTTCCCTTGGATGAGCGAATATGAATTGTCTGATCTGCCCGATTACGACAAGATTTGCAATATCTTAAAGGGGCTCGGCACTTTGGCTGAATCCTATGGTCAGCGATTGACCTTCCACCCTGGACCATTCGACGTTCTTGCTTCTCCTAATCAAAACGTAGTTGAGAAGACAATCAGGGACCTTAACAAGCATGGTGAAATTATGGATCTCATCGGTCTGCCACGTACACACTATGCAGCTATCAATGTTCACGTTAATACAACTAATGGAGGCAAGGAAGCTTGCTTGGATCGCTTTATAGCTGCATTCGATAGGCTTGACGATTCAGCTAAGACTCGCCTCGTTGTAGAGAACGATGACAAAGGTGCACAGTACGCAGTCGAGGATTTGTATCGTCTCTATCTCGAGCGAGGTATCCCAACTACGTTCGACTATCACCACCATTGGTGCCATCCTGGCAAGTTGTCTCAGGAAGAAGCTATTAATATGGCTGCGATGACATGGCCAGAAGGAGTTCGTCAGCTATGTCACTTTTCTAGTGCTAAGTCTATTTATGAAGACGAGTCTGTTATGGACCGCGCACATGCCGATTACATTTATGAGTACATCGATCCATATGGCCTTAATCTCGACGTCGAGTTGGAAGCCAAAGCAAAAGACCTAGCAGTACTTAAATATGTGAAACAATTAGAAACCCTTAAAGTATAACCACTAAATTAGAAAATTATGAGCAAGCTAATTAACGCACTTAAGCTAAGATACGAGGCCCAGAAGATGGAAGCCATTGCAACCCTAGAAGTATACCTTAAGAATCCAGTAGGTATCGGAGAACATCCGCAAATCATTGAAGAGATGGACAAACTAGTTCATACCATTGCAGACGTAGACGGGTGTTTAGATGCTCTTAACTCTGTATTTGTCGTAGAAGACGGCATTGAGGAGCAACTTAACGGCTAATTTACTATACATTTAGAATGTTAATTGGGCCTAGGGGGATCATATCGATCCCCCTTTTTATGTGATATATAGTTTATGAGATACGTAAGTAATTTTAGTAACTTCTTAAACGAGGGTCGTGCGCGCTATGATTCGCTAACTCGATCTATTGTTAAAGAGGCTATTAAGCAATGGGTAAGGGATTGGAAGAAGGGTAAATCATTCTCTACTTACGAGACCTATATCAACAATAGTGATCTAATATTTGATTGCACATGCACTCTTTACTTTGATAAGCACCCAACTTACGGTAAAGTAGATGGCCTTTTTCAATCGTTTGATACGACAGGTGCAGATAGCAATGACCTTGATGACGACGGCGACGATCAAGATCCATACATTATCATAGAGGTAGGGGTTCTTGCTGAAGAATTACCAGGACTTTGGTCAGCTATATACATGTATTTGTCGGATATCGTTAGACACGAGATAGAGCATATCACACAAGGCGGAGAAGGTATTGGTAACTATAAGCCAGGAAAACCAAACGATCATGAAGCTGATATGGCTATGAGAGCAATGATAAAACAAGGTTTGGTTCCTGAATATTATTACTTATTGTTACCTAAAGAGGTAGATGCTAATATTCAAGGACTTAGGTATCAAGCTAAGAAAGAAAGGATACCGATGATCGACGCAGTTGATCGATACTTAGATACTCAAACGTATTTAACCTCTAAGACTAGAGAAGAGGTGATGTCGGTTTGGCGAAAAAGAGCCAAAGAAATTGGAGGTATTCCAAAGTTTTGATATATACTAGATGAAATATATTAGATCCATAAACGAAAAGAAGCCTAAAGGTGCTCCAAAGTGGCATGACGCTGATTGGCCAGATGCTGAGGGCAGGTTTAAGGATTTAAATCCAGAAGACTTAGCTGCCTGGTTAATTAAAACCAGAAAGGGAGATATGTCCGCTATTAGTGGTTCATTAACTCAACAGATTGTTTTTAATAGAAAAAAGGATCCAGAGCATGCTGAAAAGATGGAGAAGACTCGTAAGGAAGTTTACAAGCAAATGGATCGCGAAGACTTATTAGACAAAATGGATGAATCTTTATTCGTTGCTGAAGGATTGATTAGCGAGGCTGAAGAAACATATAACGACTACCCTGCGGCAGCCAAGAAGAATGCTCAAATGGCGATTGACTGGAAAGAAAAGTACGGCAGAGAAGAGGTTGACGCCGGTACACCAGTTGGTTGGGCAAGAGCTCATCAATTGGCCAAAGGTGAAAAGATATCTGCTGATACGATCAGCAGGATGGCTTCGTTTAACAGACACAGAAAAAACTCAAAGATTGCGACTGAGTATAAAGATACGCCATGGAAAGATAGAGGCTACGTAGCTTGGTTAATATGGGGAGGAGATGAAGGTGTTGATTGGGCAATGAAAAAATCAAAAGAACTAGATAAAATGGAAGAATCAAAATACTTTAAGCCTGCTAAGTCATACAACGACTTTGTAAATGAAGATATGGATATCAACGATCCTATTCTTATTGCTTTAAGAGCTAGAAAACATCAGCTTGCTCGTCAAGAGCAGACTGCTCCTACAATAAGCGATGCTCAGGCTAGGAAGCTAACGGCTAAACTAAATAAAATTAATGTTGAATTGTCTAATCTATATTCAAATAGAAATAGGCTATTAAGCAACATGGAACAAGAAGCTGAGGTTGAAGGAGGTCCAATAGCTGATCAGTACGGTAAGGATCTAGATAAACTAGATAGAAAGATTGAAAAACTAATCACATCTAGAAAGCAAATCGAGGTCCAATTGGCTCAGTGAAAATTGCTAAAATCTAAGCAGATATATATAAAAACATAAAATTTTAACAAATGCGTAAAAAGATAATGTCATTCGAAGAGTTTTCTACCAAGGGAACTGGTCCGAAGCTAAGAGAAGAGGAGTTAGAGGACGAAGTAGTAGACCAAGAAGAGGAGCAAGAGGAAGAAGGTACAGAAGACGAAACTGAAACTGAAGAGGCACCGGCTGAGGAGCCTGAGGTTGAAGAAGAGCCAGCTGAGGAGGAGCCCGTTGAGGAACCTGAAGTTGAAGAAGAGCCAACTGAAGAGGAGCCAGTCGAGGAGCCTGAGGTTGAAGAAGAGCCAGCTGAGGAGGAGCCAGTCGAGGAGCCTGAGGTTGAAGAAGAGCCAACTGAAGAGGAGCCAGTCGAGGAGCCTGAGGTTGAAGAAGAGCCAGTCGAGGAGCCCACTGAAGAGGAAGAAGACGACGATGAGGATGATGACGGTGATGAC
>Ga0213864_10000204_pt1 | contig 26526 bp, 23 predicted proteins | sample PICome_5_FD_160078 | JGI IMG/M metagenome (GOLD analysis project Ga0213864, IMG submission 160078) | Coastal seawater microbial communities near Pivers Island, North Carolina, United States - PICO247 | ecosystem: Environmental > Aquatic > Marine > Coastal | place: USA: North Carolina... | reverse complement strand
CATCGGTGGCGGCCTAGGGTTGGCGGCGGCGATCAATCGCTCTTGGCTGGATCAACTGCTTAGCCGCGGTGTCGATGTGCTTATGGCGATCCCAAGCTTGATCTTTGCGCTGGTTTTGCTGTCCATCTTTGGATCGTCTGCAATCAACCTAATCCTCATCATCGCTATTTTGGACTCGACCCGCGTGTTTCGGTTAACACGCTCGGTCGCGGTGAATGTCGTTGTCATGGATTATGTCGAAGCGGCCCGCCTGCGTGGTGAAGGTCTAGGTTGGATCATGCGGCGTGAAATTTTGCCCAATATCCTGCCTCCATTGGTTGCTGAATTCGGGCTGCGTTTCTGTTTTGTGTTCCTGACCATTGCGGCTCTGTCCTTCCTTGGCGTAGGGATCCAACCGCCAACCGCAGACTGGGGTTCAATGGTGCGCGAAAATGCGTCCCTGATCCAATTTGCGCAATATGACCTAAAGGCGGGTTTGACGCCGCTGTTGCCAGCATCAGCCATCGCGTTGCTTACAGTTGCTGTGAACTTTGTTGTGGACTGGTTCCTGCACCACACCAGCGGTATCAAGGATTAATGGGATGAGCAAAAACGATATCTTACTCGACATTAAGAACCTCAAGATTGAAGGGTTCTCTGATGAAAAATGGCATCCCATTGTTAAAGGCGTGGACCTGACCCTACGCCGCGGTCAGATCATGGGTCTGATTGGTGAATCAGGTGCGGGGAAATCAACACTTGGCCTCGCGGCGATGGGGTACACCCAACCAGGTTGCCGGATCATAGGTGGTGAAATTACGTTTGACGGTGTCGACCTTGCAAAACTGAGTGAAGGGAAAAAGCGGGAATATTGGGGCAATCGCATCACATATGTCGCCCAGTCCGCGGCCGCCTCATTTAACCCTGCGCATCGTCTGATTGATCAGACAACAGCATCTACAATCCGCTTTGGCATTAAACCTGAATCTGAGGCAAAAGCGGATGCTATCACACTATATGACGCGCTGAACCTGCCAAACCCCAGTATGATTGGGAACAGGTACCCGCATCAGGTGTCTGGCGGTCAGTTGCAGCGCGTCATGACCGCAATGGCCATGTCACCGCGTCCCGACCTAATCGTCTTTGATGAACCAACGACTGCGTTGGACGTCACTACACAGGTAGAAGTGCTGACCGCTATGCGGAAGGTTGTGGAAGAGTTCAACACAGCAGCAATCTACATTACACACGATTTGGCCGTTGTCGCACAGATGGCAGATTTCATCAAAGTGCTGCGCCACGGCAATGAGGTAGAAGAGGCCACAACACGCGACATGCTAAGCGCCCCCAAAGAGGATTACACCAAATCCTTGTGGTCCGTTCGGACGCTAGAAAAAGACCCAAGTAAGGAACAAGCCCCGATCCTTGAAATTAAAAACATCGATGCAGCCTATAGCAAGGTAAAAGTCCTGAATAATGTGAACATCTCGGTGCCGCGTGGTTCAACGGTTGCGGTTGTGGGTGAATCAGGGTCAGGAAAATCTACAACTGCGCGGGTCATTACAGGTTTGTTGCCGCCGATGACAGGTTCGATCGAGTTTGACGGGTCGACATTGCCAAATAAGCTAGAGGATCGCACAAAAGAGCAAAAGCGCCGTATCCAAATGATTTATCAGATGGCTGATACGGCAATGAACCCGCGCCAAACTGTACGTGAAATCATCGGTCGCCCGCTGGAATTCTACTTAGGTCTGTCAGGGGCAGCGCGTGAAAAGCGCGTGGTAGAATTGCTGAAAATGATCGAATTGGACGAAAGCTTTATTGATCGTTTGCCTAGCGAACTTTCAGGTGGTCAAAAACAACGGATCTGTATTGCGCGCGCCCTGGCGGCCGAGCCAGATTTCATCATTTGTGATGAGGTCACATCAGCCCTAGACCAAATTGTGCAAGAGGGTATTTTGAAACTTTTGATGCGGCTGCAGAAGGAGTTGAACCTAACCTATCTTTTCATCACGCATGATATTTCAACGGTAAAAGCAATTTCAGATCAGGTGGTTGTGATGAACCTGGGCCAAGTGGTTGAGCAAGGGAAAAAAGGCGATGTCTTCACTCCACCACATCCAGAATATACAGAACTGTTGCTTTCTTCTGTTCCTGAAATGGACCCAGATTGGCTGACAAATGTGAACAAGGCACGACAGGCAAGCTAGCCAGTCATTGGTGCTTCACACTGATTCTTAAGCACTTAAAGCTCACCTTTTAAGGGTGGACCGTCGTGGTTCTGAGCACTTGTGTTGGAATTTGTCCAAAATTACTATCAGTTATCTGAATTAATGTAATTAAAAAATGTAGATTCACTCTTGATAACACGGCGCGTCCATCGTAGAAACCGCGTCACACTGGGATGTAGCCAAGTGGTAAGGCAACTGTTTTTGGTACAGTGTACCGTAGGTTCGAATCCTACCATCCCAGCCATTATCTAAAGATAACCCATATCAACTTAGCGGAGTAACTTCGATTACTTCAAGTCGCTGGATATGTGGCTTACGCGTCCTTAAGTCATCGACCAGAAAACCTAAATTCGCTTGACCATTCAGATGACTTGAAAACAATCATTACTTTATGCCCTTTTATTGTAGTTGAGCAAGGTAACGGCATAAAACAACTTTGATATAGCTTTGTGTAATCGGAACTAGAAGATTGGATAACGAAGCTCTGGCAACACTAGATGCCAGAGCGGATAATACTTAAATACCTGCGTCAATAATCGCCTGGGCCAATACGGGGACAGTTGCACTGTTTAGGCCCGCAATATTCATACGACTATCGCCAACCATATAAACAGCATGATCTGCGCGAAGTTTTTCAACATGCCCTGCCGACGCTCCAAGGCGTGAGAACATGCCACGGTGCTCTGCTAGGAACCCAAATCGATCAGATCCCGACAATCTCTGAAGTTCTGAAGCAAGTTGCTTGCGCAAATCCAACATACCCAAACGCACTTCTTCCAATTCCGCGGCCCAATCTGAACGCAAGGCCGGATCGCTCAGGACCATTGTCACCAAGCGCGCGCCATGATCGGGTGGGAATGAAAAGTTTTGACGGTTTAAAAACGCCAATGTGCTTTGGTTCAATCCTTTGGCTTTTGCATCTTGGGAGACAACCATCAACAGGCCTGTACGTTCGCGGTAAATCCCAAAGTTTTTTGAACAACTTGCTGCGATAACTGTTTCAGGTACAGAGGATGCAATCAAACGTGTCCCTGCAGCGTCCTCTTGCAATCCGTCACCAAACCCTTGATAGGCGATATCAATCATTGGGGTTGCACCTGTTTTGTTCAAGAAATCAACTACTTCTTGCCATTGCGACATGTTCAGATTTGCGCCCGTTGGATTGTGACAACACCCATGTAACAAAATAACGTCACCTGAACGCGCATTTGCCAAATCTTCCATCATGCCTGCAAAATCGACGCCCCGTGTTTCGCTATCAAAATAGCGGTATGGCACAATGGGCAGATCCAGATATTTCAAAATTGATAGGTGATTTGGCCATGTGGGATCAGATACAAAAATACGAACATCTGGATTTGCCATTTTCAACAATTCAAAGGCCTGCCGTACTGCACCTGTGCCCCCTGGTGTCGCCGCGGCGGCGACATTTTCACGCGCAACGCTCTCTGATAAAACCAAATCAACCATGACATCTGAAAATAGTGGATCCCCAACCAACCCAACATAGGATTTCGTTGTTTCGCGTTCCCACAATTGCTGCTCGGCCGTCTTCACGGCACGCATCACTGGCGTTAATCCTTCGGCATTTTTGTAAACGCCAACACCCAGATCGATTTTGCTCTCTCTTGGGTCTTCTTTATACTTTTGCATCAAAGCAAGGATTTTATCAGCAGGTTGCTCTTTCAGGGCTTGAAACATTTACGCATCTCCAGTTGCGACTGGTACGGTTGGGAACATACCCCACTCTGACCAGCTTCCATCATAAAGTGAATGATCTGTTTTTCCGATCCGCTCTAGCCCCAAACTTAGGACTGCTGCGGTCACACCCGATCCACAGGTTGTGATTGCGGGTTTGTTGAAATCAACACCAGCGGCTTCGAAAATCTGGCGAATTTCTACCGGATTTTTCATTGTTTGATCTGCGTTCAACAGGTCTTTGAAACACACGTTTTTTGATCCTGGAATATGACCCGGGCGCAATCCAGCACGTGGTTCGGGCTCTTCTCCACGGAAACGGCCTGGCGAACGCGCGTCAATAATTTCATGATCCCCAAGTTTTGAGGCCGCAGAAACCTGTGTCACGTCTTTCACCATGTGATTTTGGCGCCGCACGGTCATGTGACGATCCCGAATTACTGGCGGTAAATCTTCGATAGGGCGCCCCTCTGCATGCCATTTTGGCAAACCACCATCAAGCACCGCGATGTTATTTTGCCCCATCAGTTTAAAGAGCCACCAAACACGGGCTGCTGAAAATAACCCCATGCCATCATAGACGACAACCTGATGTCCATCGCCTACGCCCATGGCGCGCATACGTGACATGAATTTTTCAACTGGCGGCACCATGTGAGGCAAGTCAGATCCATGATCCGCTACATCATCAATATCAAAAAAGCGCGCGTTGGGGATGTGTGCGGCATTATATTCTGCACGTGGATCACGGCCCATTTGCGGCAAATAATAGGACCCATCCAAAATCCGCAAATCGGGATCCTTCAGATGTGCATGAAGCCATTCTGTCGAAACAAGTGTTTTTGGGTCGTCTTGCATGTTTAGCCCCCTATTTCCATATGGGTGCCTACATCCCAAGAACCTGTTAAGCAAGTGGGGCGAACCACGTTCCGCCTCATTTTAGCCTCATTTTGGCTGGTTTATACCATTTTTGAGCTTACAAAGCCTACGATCGCCAATAATACACTCCGACCAACGCCACCGCGGGCCACTACCAAGCAGAGCACCAATGTCCATACCCACCGACATCACCTGCCATTCTGGCATATTGAAGACACAAAGTATCCTCAAGATTGGTCGCCAAGACCACCGCTCAAAATCCCAATGATTAAATTTATGACTGTCCCTAAGAACGGGGCATCGATTAAGGTCAACGATATTGCCACGAACGGCCCCTGATACCGGATTAAGAATTAGTTCTTCCATGACACCCGCAAGTTGGTTGCAAGGCGTCATGAGTACAAGTAGGAAGGAGCACGCGTTAGGGGAAAGACCGCGTGGTTTTACTTATCCATTTTTCAACAAACGCTGTTTCTGCACGTTCCAGTCACGCTTTGCACTGTCGGCACGTTTGTCATGGTTTTTCTTACCCTTGGCGATGCCGATCTTGAGCTTAACGTAACCCTTATCGTTGAAATACATCACCAGCGGCACAATTGTCATCCCCTTGCGTTGGGTTTCAGACCACAGATTGGCAAGCTCGCGTTTATTAACCATCAACTTGCGACGGCGGCGTTCCTCGTGGCCCCATGTTTTAGCTTGCTCATAGGGTGCGATGTAGGAATTGACGAGCCATAGTTCGCCATTTTCTACTTCGGCATAGCTTTCTGCTATGTTTGAAGAGCCTTTTCGCAGGGATTTAACCTCGGATCCCATCAAAATGATGCCGCATTCCAAATCACTTTCAATCGCGTAATCAAACCGTGCGCGACGATTTTCTGCAATGACTTTGTAATTCGTATTTGTCTTTTGCTTTGCCATGTTGGATTGGATGTATAGGCCCTAGTTCACCAAGTCTAGAGGCGACAAACAATCTTCCACAGTGCAGTGCATTATTCCACTGGACAGTTTCAAAAACACACGTAAAATTTGATCAAATGCAGTAGAGGAGCATTTGACCCATGCGTGACGATAATTTTACCAAGGAAAACAATGCCAAACACATGTGGCATCCCATGGGGCATCCTGCCGACTCCCTAGCAAATCCACCTAAAGTGATCGTGAGTGCTCAGAACAGTTCAATCACCGATATTGATGGACACACCGTGGTCGATGCCGTGGGTGGTTTATGGTGTGTGAACCTTGGTTATTCCAATAATGCCGTCAAAGAAGCGATTTCCAAGCAGCTTTACGACCTACCTTATTATTCGGCATTCTCGGGCACATCAAACCCACCTGCGATCGAGGCATCCTATCTGGTGCGCGAAATGTTTGAAGCCGACGGTATGGCACGGGTGTTTTTCACCTCTGGCGGTTCAGACTCTGTGGAAACATGTCTGCGTCTGGCACGGCAATATCACCGTCTACGCGGAGAACCGACACGTACAAAATTTATCTCTTTGAAAAAGGGGTATCATGGTACGCATTTTGGCGGGGCCTCAGTCAATGGAAACAACCGTTTCCGCATCAATTACGAACCCTTGATGCCCGGATGCTTCCACCTGCCAAGCCCCTATACCTATCGCAATCCCTTCAATGAAACTGATCCTTCAACGCTAGCCCAAAATATCGCGAACGCGTTTGAGGACGAAATTGCATTCCAAGGGGCCAATACAATCGCCGCATTTATTATGGAACCGATCCAAGGTGCAGGTGGGGTTATCGTACCTGACCCCAGCTTTATGGGGCTGATGCGAGATATTTGTGATCGTCACGGCATTCTTATGATCTCGGACGAGGTGATCACAGGATTTGGTCGCACAGGCGACTGGTCAGGTGCACGTCATTGGGGTGTGAAACCTGATATGATGTCAATGGCCAAGGGCATCACTTCTGGCTACTATCCTGTTGGTGCAGCGCTAATGTCGGATAAAGTCGCCGAGGTTTTTGAAAATGACGCCAGTGGGGATGGCGGCATTTTCCACGGCTACACCTATTCCGCGCATCCAGTTGGGGCGGCCGCGGTTGTGGCATGCCTGTACGAAACGCAGCGGTTGGATACAAAAACCAATGCAGCGGCCCGGGGAGATCAGTTGTATCAAGGCCTGCTAAAATTGGCCGAGAAACATGACATCATTGGCGATGTGCGGGGCGGACATGGATTGATGAACGGTCTGGAGCTGGTATCAGATCGTTCCACAAAAACACCCATCGATATGGCGACCCTGAAACATATCCAGCAAAGCGTGTACGAAGCAGGCGCAATGGTTCGCCCTGGTTACCCCAATATTCTGATGTCACCCCCTCTGACCATTACGGAGGATGAAGTGAACCAAATTCTTAGGGCTCTAGACGAAGGTTTCAGCGCAATTTAGGACTGGAACTCACTATTTTTCTTTGGAAACACTTTTGGGCTTTTATTTATTCCATTTTTTGAATATATAAATTGGGCAACGACTCGATTTAGGATTCAAACCATGCACATTACTCAAATTTCACAGGATTTTTCTGTCTCTTCTCAGATCACAGCAGCAGATGTGACCGAGATTGCCAAAGCGGGTTTTAAATCGATTATTTGCAACCGACCGGATTTCGAAGAGCCCACACAGCCTGTGTTCAATGATATTGCTAACGCTGCGCATGATGCGGGGTTGAAAACAGCGCATATCCCCATCACTGCAATGCCAATGCCCGCACAAATTAAGGAAATGGCCAACGCAATGTCCGAATTGCCGACGCCCATTTTTGCCTATTGTCGCAGTGGAAATCGCTCATCAATCCTGTTTCACGCCGCAAACGGCTAACACATTGGAATAACACGATGAAGACGCCATCACCTAAGTATGGCCGGATCAAGCAATATGTTCCAATGCTTGAATGGGCCTCTGTCTATAATTCGAACACATTCACATCAGATGCGGTTGCTGCGATTATCGTAACAATCATGCTGATCCCACAATCGCTGGCTTATGCATTGCTGGCAGGTCTTCCTGCCGAAATGGGCCTATATGCGTCCATCTTACCTTTGGTGGCATATGCGATTTTTGGTACATCGCGGGCCTTGGCGGTTGGACCCGTTGCAGTTGTGTCACTAATGACGGCGGCTGCGATTGGGAACCTTGGACTTACATCACCCACAGATATTGCATTGGCCGCGGTTACACTGGCCTTTATTTCGGGGGTTATCCTGATTGCAATGGGTATTCTGCGACTGGGATTTCTGGCGAATTTTTTATCCCACCCTGTAATCGCAGGGTTCATCACAGCTTCTGGACTCTTAATCGCCACCAGTCAGCTAAAACATATTTTGGGTGTTAATGCACATGGGCACACCTTGGTTGAATTAATTTTTTCATTGGTCGACCACCGTGACATGATCAACCCTGTAACCTTGGGATTAGGGGCTAGCACCTTGGTCTTTCTTTTCTGGGTAAGAAAAGGATTAAAACCAACGCTGTTGAATATGGGACTTGCCCCACGCACTGCAGATATTTTGGCCAAGGCTGGTCCAGTTGGGGCCGTTTTTGTGACGACATTTATCACCTTTCTGTTCGATCTTTCGTCACATGGGGTCAAAATTGTTGGATTAGTTCCAATGGGTCTACCACCACTTACAATACCCAGTTTTTCACCAACGCTCTGGGGTCAGCTGTTCATGTCTGGTGTATTGATTTCTGTGATTGGATTTGTTGAGTCTGTTTCGGTCGCATCGACCCTTGCCGCGAAAAAACGCCAACGCATTGTGCCCGATCAGGAATTGATCGGTTTGGGGGCGTCAAACATCGCATCGGCCGTCTCTGGCGGATACCCTGTGACCGGTGGCTTCGCACGCTCTGTTGTTAATTTTGATGCAGGCGCAGAAACGCCTGCTGCTGGTGCCTTTACCGCAATTGGTATTGGATTGGCCGCCCTGCTGTTAACACCTCTTTTATTCTTTTTACCCAAAGCAACATTGGCCGCGACAATCATCGTTGCCGTATTATCCTTGGTCGATTTTTCGGTTTTGAAAAATGCATGGTCCTATTCAAGGGTGGATTTCGCCGCCGTTTTTGCCACCATCGTCCTAACCTTGGGTTTCGGCGTCGAAGCAGGCGTATCCGCAGGCGTATTACTCTCAATCGGGCTGTTCCTCTACAAAACGTCAAAACCGCACGTGGCAGAGGTTGGGCTGGTTGCAGGCACTGAACACTTTCGCAACATCAACCGTCATCAGGTTGAAACCTATCCCAACTTAGTCACCCTGCGCGTGGACGAAAGCCTATATTTCGCAAATGCTGCGTTTTTACAGGATATGGTGTATGACCGTATCGCTTGCGATCAACCCATTCGGCATGTTGTGCTTATGTGCTCTGCGGTGAATGAAATCGATATGTCGGCGCTTGAAAGCCTTGAGGCGATCAACCACCGTCTAAAGGATCTGGGCATCAAATTACACTTATCTGAGGTAAAAGGTCCCGTAATGGATCGCCTGAAATGCAGTCATTTTCTGACTAATCTGACAGGTCGGGTATTTTTATCGCAATATGAGGCGTTTCACGCCCTGAAGCCTCAGAAAATTTAGTCAATTAATTTATAAGTGCCGTGATCAATACCATGGATAGACCAATCCCCGATCTCAGCACGCACCAAACGTAGCGTTGGAAATCCAATCGCAGCCGTCATTCGGCGCACCTGACGATTACGTCCTTCGGTAATCGTCAGGGAAATCCACGTATCTGGAACTGATTTTCGATAGCGCACGGGCGGATCGCGATCCCACAAATCGGGTGGTGCGATCAATTCAACTTTGGCGGGCAGGCTTTTTCCATCCTTTAGCGTGATACCGTTCCGTAGCGGATCAAGATCATGATCACTCGGCGCACCCTCAACCTGCGCCCAATAGGTTTTGGGTGTATTGTGCTTGGGATTTGAAAGCCGCGCCTGCAAACGCCCATTGTCGGTGAGGATTAGCAACCCTTCACTATCGCGGTCCAGTCGGCCAGCAGGATAGACCTTGGGAATATCGATAAAATCGGATAGCGTCTGACGCTTGGCTGCATCCACGCTGTTGTCCGTGAACTGCGACAAAACATTGAAGGGTTTGTTGAACAATAGGATCATACGATAAACCCGTCTGCGGGCTTTACGCCCCCACATATTATGCCTCTCCAATTGGTGATGTCGGGTGTGCGGTATTTCTGCGCAGCGGGGTGATTTGCGTCCAGAACACCCAAACCAATCAAAATATGAGCAATCGCGCATTCCGCCGCGCGCGTCGTGCCATCCGCAATTTTTAGTGCCACGCCCATCTTGCGCTCTGGGATGATGGCAACGAACACGGCATCCGCCCCCGTTTTAATTGCGACACGGCCATCCATCGCCCGCATCAATTCTGTACAGGCCCGCCCTTTGCCCGCAACCAATTCGGGATAGACACACATCGCCTGCACCAGTTCTGATGCCGCATTAGAAGCCACATCATTGCGATCTTCGGCGGACGCAAACCACCCCATCGCGCGCGCCAATCCATGTACCGTTGTCGCGAAATTTGGTGCCGAACACCCGTCAATACCATAGCCCAGCGTATCCTGCCCCGTTGTGTCTTCAAACGCCGTTAGGCAGGCTTTTTGAACAACATGTTCAGGTTCGTGATAGTCTGCACCACCCCCCAGATGTTTGTTAAGCGTCAAAAATCCTGCATGTTTACCAGAACAATTGTTATGCCATTGGCACGGTGTTATATCCTGCGCACGCAAAATTGCACGTTCTTCTGCATCGCGTGGCATTTGCGGCCCGCAACGTAAATCATGATCCCCAAGCCCCAGATCGCCCAGCCACGCCTGCACACGGTGCGTATGGATTGTCGCCCCATTATGCGATGCACATGCCAAGGCTAACTGATCCTGCCGCAATCCAAACGCCTCCGCCGCACCAGAGGTGATCAGAGGCAATGCTTGGATCATCTTGCAAGAAGAACGTGGCAAGATCACAGCATCTGGATCGCCCCAGGCGTGCACAATATCGCCACCTGCATCACATATGACGGCATGACCCAAATGCATATTTTCTAATACAGGTCCGCGCCACGCTTCACACATAGGATGGGGTATACGCATCACGTTTCTCCGTCTTTACTGGCAATTTTACGCCAAAAGGACTTCCATAAAAGTCAAAACTCGCGTTAAGTTGCCATCGTCGAGTTTAAGGTGTCTTTCGCATTATTTCATGCATGTTAAGGCGTCAAATAAGAAAACACAGCAGGCCCACTACGGGCGGAAGGAAAAAAATGAAAGCAAAATTAATCCTTAGCCTCGTTTTACCAATATCATTGATGTTTGGCGCACCCGTCAGCGCGCAGGGAACTAGCACTGCAAAGGTTGATGAAAGTGTAGATTGGGATGTATTTTCCGAAACAAACCCAAAGCAATGCTGGGCCGTTTCGATCCCAAAGGAAACGGTCAACACCCGTAACGGTCGCGTCGTTGCCGTGCGCCGTGGCGATATCGCGCTAATGGTTGTTTATGATCCAAACGCCAAAGTGAATGGCCAGATTGTGTTTACAGGAGGCTACCCCTTTGCCCCTGATTCAACTGTGGACATGACAATTGATGGTAACAAATTTGCCCTCTACACCAAAGATGAATGGGCTTGGGCGAACCAAGGCGAAGACGCCAAAATCATCGCCGCCATGAAAAAGGGGGCAAAGGCAAAGCTGACCGCTCGTTCATCCCGAGGGACGCGGACGGAAGACACCTTTTCCCTACTTGGGTTCACCGCTGCAGTTGAGGATGCCGATAAGCGTTGTAAATAACGCGCGAACTAATCTTTTTGCTAATTCTGGGCGAATCCTGTATGGGTTCACTTCTTTGATGAACAGGTATATTATGACTGTGTCCACGCCGATCACGCAGGACGTTTTGACGATCCCACGAAAATTGCCCGATGGTCCAATGAATTTGGTGGGACTGACCCGCGCCCAGATGCGCGATGTTTTGATCGAATGTGGGACACCAGAAAAACAGGCTAAAATGCGTGTTGGACAAATTTGGCAATGGATTTATGAAAAGGGCGTTCGTGATTTCGCCGTGATGAGCAATCTTGCGAAAACCTATCGCGCCGAATTGGCTGAACACTTTGTGATCGAGGTGCCAGAAGTTGTTTCAAAACAAGTCTCGCTGGACGGCACGCGCAAATACCTTATGCGGATCGCAGGCGGGCATGAGGTTGAAACTGTTTATATCCCAGAAGAGGATCGCGGCACATTATGTATCAGTTCGCAGGTAGGCTGCACTTTGACTTGCTCCTTCTGTCATACGGGCACCCAGAAATTGGTGCGCAATCTGACAACTGCGGAAATCGTCGGTCAGGTGTTGGTTGCACGCGATGATTTGGGCGAATGGCCCGAACAAGGTGCGCCTAAAAACGAAACACGCCTGTTGTCAAATATCGTTCTAATGGGGATGGGTGAACCGCTTTATAACTTTGACAATGTGCGGGATGCGATGAAAATAGCAATGGACCCCGAGGGGATTTCTCTGTCCCGCCGCCGCATCACACTGTCCACATCTGGCGTCGTTCCTGAAATTGCGAAAACAGCGCAGGAAATCGGGTGCCAACTTGCCATTTCCTTTCATGCGACCACGGACGAGGTGCGCGATAAACTCGTCCCCATCAACAAAAAGTGGAACATTGCGGAATTGTTGGATGCGCTGCGCACCTACCCAAAGGTTTCAAATTCTGAACGAATTACGTTTGAATATGTGATGCTGAAGGACGTGAATGATACGGACGCGGATGCACGTCGCTTAGTCAAACTCATCAAGGGGATTCCTGCCAAGATCAACTTGATCCCGTTCAACGAATGGCCAGGCTCACCTTATGAACGTTCTGACTGGTCTCGGATCGAAGCTTTCGCCGATATTATTTACAAAGCGGGCTACGCAAGCCCCATTCGCACACCACGTGGCGAAGACATCATGGCCGCCTGTGGTCAGCTAAAATCTGCAACCGAACGTGCGCGAAAATCTAGAAAAGCAATCGAGGCCGAAGCAGGCCTCTAACGCTGCAAGATGGTGGGCAGAGTTACATGCCATTGTACGAGCATCGTACCGCCAATTCTCAAAAGCACCGACACGATACCGACGTTATACCGACGTGAAACAGACGCCATTTTTTAAGGTTCTAATGGCACCCGTTCGCCCCGATCCAGCGCAAAAACTTTTGCACCCTCAATCACGATCGGGGTCAATTCCCGCCCATAGGCCGCGCCCCCATCAATGTTCACGCGATTGCCATAATGAGTGATATTCATCACGGACGTATGACCATGCACAATCAAATATTCGTGGTCATTTTTATAGTCATGAAATTCTTGTCTGATCCATAACATATCTGTCTCCGTTTGCTCAGATAACGGAATTTCGGGCCGAATGCCCGCATGCACAAACAAGGTGCCACCGACCAGATAATGGGTCTTCAAACCCTGTAAAAACGCAATATGCGCGGCAGGCACGCACTCTACGGCTTGGGCATGGATCTGATACGTTCGTGAGACACCCCGTTCAATTTCAATATCATAGGATTCGAGTGTGGCGATCCCACCAATGCGATCATTGAACCAATCCATCCCCAACAGCAAATGTGGATCATGCTGCGGCGGCGATTGCATGAACAACTCGAACATGCGATCATGATTGCCCTTTAGTGTGACCCAGTTTTTACCTGCAGTTTGACCATCGATAATTCTCTGAATGACACTTTGGCTTTGCGCGCCACGGTCCACATAATCCCCAACAAAAACAATCGTCGCATCCGCTCCACCGTCATTGAGAATACGTTCTAACGCTTCATCCAATTTATCTAGATGCCCGTGAATATCACCGATTGCATAAATTGGGGTCATGTCACACTCCAACAAAAAAGCCGTCCCAACAAGGACGGCCATATTTTCTCATATTTACAATGCTTTACCCAAGCCGACGCTTGCGCGCCGCCAAGAGTTTTAGGCGAAGCGCGTTCAGGTGGATAAATCCTGCCGCATCCTTTTGATCATAGGCCCCTGCATCCTCTTCAAAGGTCACATGCGCCTCGGAGTATAAGCTATAATCTGACCAACGGCCAATTGTGCGCACTGATCCTTTGTACAGTTTCAAACGCACAGTGCCTGTCACTTGTTCTTGTGACTTGTCAATCAATGCCTGCAACATTTCACGCTCTGGCGAATACCAAAAGCCATTGTAGATCAGTTCCGCATATTTTGGCATCAATTCATCTTTTAGATGCGCGGCTCCGCGATCCAAAGTGATCTGTTCGATGCCACGATGTGCTTCCAACAGGATGGTGCCACCCGGTGTTTCGTAGATGCCGCGCGACTTCATCCCAACGAAACGGCCCTCAACCAAATCCAAACGACCAATCCCATGCTTGCCGCCGTATTCGTTCAGTTTTGTTAGGATAGTGGCGGGCGACATCTCTTTACCGTTGATCGCGACGGCATCGCCTGCCTTGAATGTTACTTCAATCACTTCGGCTGTGTCTGGCGCATCCTCAGGATGTATCGTGCGCTGGTAAACGTAATCCGGCGCTTCAACAGCTGGGTCTTCCAGCACCTTACCCTCTGACGAGGTATGCAACAGGTTCGCATCGACGCTAAAAGGCGCTTCGCCGCGTTTGTCCTTGGCAATCGGAATTTGATGTTCCTCGGCGAAACCAATCAACTTCGTGCGGCTAGACAAATTCCATTCACGCCAGGGCGCAATCACCTTTATATCTGGGTTCAGCGCATAGGCTGCTAATTCAAAACGCACTTGATCATTGCCCTTGCCTGTCGCGCCGTGGGCTACGGCATCCGCACCCGTTTCTGCTGCGATTTCTACCAAACGTTTAGAAATCAATGGCCGCGCGATCGAGGTGCCAAGAAGATACAAGCCCTCATATAAGGCATTTGCACGAAACATCGGGAACACAAAGTCACGCACAAATTCTTCGCGTACATCTTCGATGTAAATATTTTCTGGCTTGATCCCGAGCAATTCTGCCTTTTGGCGCGCGGGTTCCAGCTCTTCTCCCTGACCCAAATCGGCGGTAAAGGTCACGACTTCACATCCATATTCAGTTTGAAGCCATTTCAGGATGATAGATGTATCAAGGCCGCCAGAATAGGCCAATACTACTTTCTTAGGCGCGGACATTCAGATTCCCCTTTTTCAATTGGCAAGGGCACTAACGGTTTTTCAATCTGGGGGCAAGTCATAGGACCCAAAATCAAAGCGAAATCGCAATGATGCTTCCAAAGTATGCCAAAGTATATCCTTGCATGGATCGCAGGCCTGCGCCAAAGCTATGTTCATGACGAATTTTCAAGATATGGCCAAAGCAGCCGAGGCAGAAATGCGGGGAGTTTTCCCCGAAACGCCGCTGCAAAAAAATGAACACCTCTCAGCGATGTATGACGCCGAAATATGGCTGAAGCGTGAGGATCTAAGCCCTGTACGATCTTACAAACTGCGTGGGGCTTTCAACGCAATGCGCAAGGTTGCGGGCAAAACGCATTTTGTCTGCGCCAGCGCAGGAAACCATGCGCAGGGCGTGGCATATATGTGCCGGCATATGAAAGTGCAGGGTACAATTTTTATGCCTGTCACCACCCCACAGCAAAAGATTCAAAAAACCAAGATGTTTGGTGGGAGCAATATTGAGGTCCGTTTGGTTGGTGATTATTTCGATGATTGTTTGCGCGCGGCCCAATCCCATTGTGCCGAAGCTGGTGCACATTTTCTGTCCCCGTTTGACGATGATGATGTGATTGAGGGACAGGCGTCAGTTGCCGTTGAAATCGAACGACAGCTGGGCGGCATTCCTGACCACATCGTACTGCCAGTTGGTGGGGGCGGATTGTCGTCCGGCGTGATCAGTTATTTTGAAACACGCTGTCAATTCAGCCTGGTTGAACCCCTTGGCGGGGCCTGTCTGTGGTCGGCCTTAATCGCAGGAAAACCTGTAAATTTGGAAACTGTTGATACATTTGCCGATGGTGCCGCAGTTGGACGGATTGGCGAAAAGACATTTGAACGGCTAAAAGGTGTTGGATTGGCCAATGTGCTACGCATCCCTGAGGACCGTCTGTGCCTGACCATGTTGGACATGCTAAATGTTGAAGGTGTAGTTTTGGAACCTGCGGGCGCATTGGCGATGGATGCGCTAAAGGACATGGGACAGGCCATTCGTGGGCGCAAGGTTGTGTGCATCTCATCCGGTGGAAATTTTGATTTTGAACGCCTTCCAGAAGTAAAAGAACGAGCGCAGCGTTTTGGCGGTATCAAAAAGTATTTGATCCTGCGTATGCCACAACGTCCCGGTGCACTGCGCGAATTCCTGAGCCATTTGGGGCCAGAGGATGACATTAGTCGGTTTGAGTACCTTAAAAAATCCGCGAGAAATTTCGGATCAATCCTGATCGGTATAGAAACTAAAACACCTGAACAATTTGATGACTTTTTCAAACGTTTGGACGCCGCAGGATTTACATATACTGATATCACCAATGATGATCTGCTGTCGCAATTTGTGATTTAACATGAAGCTTTCCGGAAAAATCGCGGTGGTAACTGGAGGTGCACAAGGCATCGGGCGCGCGATCGCTGCGGCATTGATTGCAGAACATGCTGACGTTGCGATTTTGGATCTGGATCCAGATGCGGTTTCCAAAACAGCACACGATCTTGGGGCATATGGCGCTGTATGCGACGTAACACAACCCAGCGCAATCCAAGAGGTAATCAAAGATATCACGCACGATCTTGGGAACATCGATATTTGGGTTTCAAATGCAGGCGTCATTTCAGCCGATCCAGATCACGTTGCATCCGCATCTGATCAAATTTGGCAATTAGCTTGGGATATCCATGTCATGGCCCATGTTTGGGCGGTACGCGCGTTGTTACCGGACATGATTGCACGCGGTTCTGGTTATTTTGTAAACACAGCCTCTGCAGCCGGCCTATTGTCGCAAATCGGCGACGCCCCCTATTCCGCGACCAAAGCGGCCGCGATCAGTTTCGCGCAATCACTGGCCATTTCGCACGGGGATGACGGCATTCGATCATCCGTTATCTGTCCGCAATATGTTGCATCATCTATGTTGGGATACGATGCAAACGATATAATCCCAGACCACCCTGGCCTTTTGACAACCACGGATGTAGCACGCGCTGTGATTGACGGGATGAAAGAGCAACAGTTCCTAATTTTGCCTCATCCTATTGTAGCCGAATATGCAAAACTACGCGCAGGTAATCCCGAAAAGTGGATCAAAGGCATGCAAAAATTGCGGCGGCGAATTCTATCACAAACTGAGGGGATTGACCCAAAAACTATGCATCTTCTGATTTAAACCACCAGTCGTTCTGTGAATTAGTTTATGAAAACCTTGCGCTTGAAAGCTGCTCTAAACGCATCTTCATTAGCCTAGACACATATCAGAACTTAACTTTATCCCACTGAGATGTCTCAATCATTATGGTCGAACACTTTGGGACGGGCACAGATTAAAGATCGAAAAACGCCCTGATATAGTCACAATCTGCTGAATTCGTCATCACCTCAAGAGCCAACGGAACGGAAAGGATATGATCACTGTGATCTTTTTCTAGTGGATCACATAGGCGATAGCATGGACGCGCAACATAGATCGTACAAATCTTTTCCGCCCACAAATCATATTCGGGCATAAAAACAAAACGCTTGTACGCACCCAATCGACGTGGCGCGCTGATAATCCAACCTGTTTCTTCGATCACCTCTCGATGCAACGCGGGAACGGGATGCTCTCCTGCATCCACACCACCCCCAGGTAATTGGAATTCACGCTCTTCACCATGCTGATAGGTAAGTATAATTCCCTCCCCAATGGGCAATATGACATAGGCACCGGGTCTACGGGTATATGTTATGCCCCGTTTGGGGGGTGTTCCGTATCGTTTTAACATGACTCACTTCTTGGACCGCCTCTTGCTACCCCTATATAGACGCGGTATGCCACTGAAAAGCCGCGAGAGGATCCGCACATGACATTGATTGATAAAATTGCATGGGATGACACCGTTTTGCCATTTCAATTGGATCGCGCGGACGTTCGCGGGCGCATTGCACGTTTGGATGGCGTTCTAAGTGGTGTATTGAAACAGCACGACTACCCACCTGCAGTCGAAGAATTGGTCGCAGAAATGGCGCTGCTTACAGCTTTGATTGGCCAGAGCATCAAATTGCGTTGGAAACTATCGTTACAGATCCAGTCACGTGGCGCTGTTCGCATGATCGCAACAGATTACTATGGCCCCGAGAACGAGGGCGAACCTGCCCGTATTCGCGCTTATGCCTCATTTGATCGGGATCGCGTCACCGACGGCGCGGGCTTTGATCAACTGGACGAAGGATATTTCGCGGTTTTAATTGACCAAGGCCAGGACATGCGCCCCTACCAAGGCATCACACCTATTGCAGGTGGTTCCCTAACAGCCTGTGCGGAGGCCTACTTCGCACAATCTGAACAGCTTCCAACTCGGTTTGAGCTGAGTTTTGGAAAATCTAGTGAGCCAGGAGTCGAAGAGCATTGGCGCGGCGGTGGCGTGATGTTGCAACATATGCCCAAAGCCAGCCCATCTGTCAGCGGTGAAGGTGGAAGCGGTGACGTCGGATTGCTCGCCGCCGAAGATTTGGTGCAGGGCGACGATGAAGAAAACTGGAACCGTGTGAACATCCTCTTGTCATCCGTCGAGGAGATGGAATTGATCGGGCCAAGCGTTCCGCCAACAGAACTATTGGTACGTCTCTTCCACGAAGAACAACCGCGCGTTTACGACGCGCAGTCGGTCCGATTTGGATGTACCTGTTCTGAGGATCGTGTGCGTCAGTCCTTATCAATTTATTCAGCAAAGGACATCGAGAAAATGACAAATGATGACGGGCGCGTCACCGCAGATTGTCAGTTCTGCGGGACGCATTATGATTTGGATCCTTTGTCGGTTGGATTTGAGGCTGCGAAAAATGATGGCGATCCAGCATAACGCGCTTGATCGGGTTACATCCGTTTTGGCGTCTGATCATCAGGCGTCTTCAGATTTTGACTTAAATCCCGACATCATCTTGCCTCCAGGTCGTGTTCTGCGCGACGCGGGCGTGTTAATGTTGATTGAAGAGACAGCACAAGGCGCGTTTGTTTACCTGACAAAACGCGCACGCCATTTGAAACATCACCCAGGACAAATCGCCTTTCCTGGCGGGAAAACAGATCCCGAAGATGCCAACCAAATCGATACGGCACTGCGCGAAGCAGGCGAAGAGATTGGTTTACCACGCAGGCATGTCAAGGTTTTGGGACAACTCGCGTGTCACGAAACGGTCACGGGGTTTCAAGTAAAACCAGTGGTCGGTTTGTTAACGCACCCGTTTGATCCAATTCTTGAACCTACCGAGGTGGACGAGTTATTTCGCGTACCATTGCACTATGTTTTGAACCTCCAAAACTTTAGCGTCGAAGAACGCATTTGGAATGGTGTGACACGAAAATATTATGCGGTGCCCTTCGGCCCGTATTATATATGGGGGGCGACGGCGCGCATGTTGTTTGGGTTGGCGCAAAAGGTGTCGTCTTGAGAATTGACAGTGTTTGGATCAAAACCGCAGCGACACAGACAGTTTTTTCAGCACTTGAAAACGCAGGGAATGAGGCGTTTTTTGTGGGTGGTTGCGTTCGTAACGCATTAATGGGGTTTGACGTGGATGATTTGGACATCGCCACAAACGCCCTACCACAAGACATTATCACATCCTGTGAAAACCGCGGTTTAAAATGCATTCCAACAGGCATCGATCACGGAACTATCACCGTGATTTCTGATGGTATCCCGCATGAAATAACGACCTATCGACGCGATGTGCAGGGTGATGGCCGTCACGCCATTGTGGAATTTTCGACACTGATACAAGAGGACGCCGCGAGGCGTGATTTCACAATCAACGCCCTATACGCGGACCGTCATGGTAAAGTTTATGATCCGCTCGGCTCAGGTAAAGACGATCTGGCACATCAGCGGGTCAGATTCATCGGCAGCGCAGACGAACGCATACGCGAGGATTACTTACGCATCCTACGATTTTTTAGATTTTCCGCAATCTACGCAAATCAGGATCATGGATTTGATCCAGAAACGCTTTCAACGATTGCCGAACATTTGGACGGTTTAGAACGCCTATCGAAAGAGCGGATCGGAGCCGAGATGCGCAAATTATTATCCGCGGCCAATCCAGCGCCCTCCATCGCAGCAATGCGTTCATCAGGGGCATTACTGCGTATTTTAGAGGGTGCCGATGAAAGTATGCTAGCCCTTTTGGTGTATCTAGAATCCCAATGCGATGCGCACCTAAATTGGCTACGACGGTTGGCAATTTTAAGGAGCACAGATGCACAAGATAGCTTGCGTCTGAGCAATGATGAAACTCAAAAACTGATCATCATGCGTAATGCAATTGGCAATATGAAACCACCCCATGTATTGGGGTATCACTATGGCGCATCCGTTGCGCAGGATATTTTGCTGCTGCGTTGGGCGAGTTTTGAGCAAATGCCCAATGACACAGATTGGCATGCGGCCGCGGCAGGTGCGGAGCAAGTTTTCCCGATCAAGGCCCATGATTTGATGCCCCAATTTTCTGGGCCTGAGTTGGGTCAAAAGCTGCGCGCACTAGAAACTCTATGGATTGATAGCAAATTCAGCCTGACGAAAGAGGCCTTGCTCGATGGGATTTGATAGCATTATAACCCTGTGCATCCTTTCGTTCACCGCAGCTTTCACGCCTGGCCCCAACAACGCGCTGGTCGCAGCCTCGGGCGCAAACTTTGGTTTTCTGCGCACAATTCCCCACGTTTTGGGCATTTCGCTCGGCTTTCCAGTAATGATTTTCATTGTTGGCCTGTTTCTTGGAGAGCTTTTTCAATCCTCACTTCTGCTGCGCGAATTATTACGGTGGATTGGCGTCAGCCTTTTAGTCTATGTGGCTTATAAAATTGCCATCGCTGGGGGACTCGGGTCATCCTCGGAGGCAAGCCGTCCGTTTCGTTTTCACGAAGCTGCTCTGTTTCAGTGGGTTAATCCAAAGGGCTGGTCGATGGCAATAGCGATCACATCGCAATTCGCAACGCCCAATGCACCCATGCAAACCGCCGCGATCATCGCAGCAGTTTTTATGTTTTTCGGTCTAACGTCTGCGTCAACTTGGGCGGTGTTGGGCGTGTCACTTCAACGTTTCTTGGAAACCAAAGAGCGCCTAAAATGGTTCAACCGCGTGATGGCAATGTTGATCGCAGGCTGTGTCGTCTTTCTGTTTCTTGATTGATACTATCGAATACCGTGCCTTTACTTATTCAGTGTCCCTGTGATCTGATCGGCAGTGTTTGATTCCCGAGGTTTCCATGTTTCGCTTTTTTGAAAATTTGGTTGATCCCTATTCTCCGTATGAAGATGAAATGGACCCACCTTCGGGATTTACGCAGTATTTAGTGTATCACACGAAACCATTTCGCAAACTGTTTTTGATCACGGGCATAGCCACAATCTTGGCCGCGGTGTTTGAAATTTTCCTTCTGGCAGCTATTGGGTGGGTTGTGGACCTGATGGCTGCACAAACGCCTGCCACCTTGTGGGAAAACTATACGTGGCACTTCATCGGCCTTTTGGCCTTTGTTCTTGTTTTGAAACCAACGCTTTACTTGCTTGATTTCATGCTAATCAGCAATACGCTTATCCCCAATGTGGCGACGCTGTTCCGCTGGCGCGGCCATAAACATGTTATGCGTCAATCCATCGGATGGTTTGAAGCTGATTTTGCAGGCCGCGTTGCAAATCGGGTGATGCAAACACCTAGATCCGCAGGTGAGGTGGTATTTCATGTGTTTGATGCATTGGCCTACGCACTGGCCTATGTCGTGGGTGCACTGTTTTTGTTAATGAATGCAAATACACTTTTGCTGTTTCCACTGCTGATTTGGGTCATCGCTTATGTCTTTTTGTTACGCTATGTCGTCCGCCGCGTTGAGCCTGCGTCGAAAGACTCTTCCAACGCGCGCTCTGAATTAAACGGACGTGTTGTGGATGCCTATACCAACATCCATTCCGTTAAGATGTTCGCGCATACACAGTCAGAATTAGCCTATGTCAAAGAAGCGATTGAAGATACTCGAAAAACAGTATTCCGCGAAATGCGTATCTATACTCGCATGGATTTCATCCTAAGCATCATGAACGCGATGCTGATTGCAGGAACTGTTGGCACAGCATTGTACCTATGGACCTATGACCAAGTCTCCAGTGGTGAGGTAGCAGCAGCGTCTGCATTGGTCATTCGATTCAATGGGATGTCGGGTTGGATAATGTGGGCATTCACTACGTTTTTCCGTGAACTTGGCGTGGTAGGTGAGGGTCTTGAAACACTTGCTGCACCCGTAAAGTTATTGGATGCGCCGAATGCCAAACCGTTGCAAATCACAAATGCAACGGTTGAATTCAATAATGTGACGCATCATTATGGGCGCGAAACGGGCGGGTTAGATAACTTAACGTTACACGTTGAAGCCGGTCAAAAAGTTGGTTTGGTTGGGCGCTCAGGGGCAGGTAAATCCACGTTATTCAAACTACTATTACGGTTTTACGATGCTGAGTCTGGTCAAATTTTGATTGATGGTCAGAATATTTCACAAGTCACCCAAGACAGCCTGCGCCACGAAATCGGAATGGTCCAACAGGAAAGCAGCTTGTTGCATCGTTCCATTCGTGAAAACATCCTTTATGGACGCGAAGGGGCAAATAACACTGACATGATTGCCGCTGCAAAACAGGCAGAAGCACATGACTTTATTCAAACGCTCCAGGATCAATCGGGAAATATAGGCTATGAGTCAACGGTTGGCGAACGGGGCGTAAAATTATCAGGTGGTCAACGCCAACGCATCGCCCTAGCCCGCGTGATTCTGAAGGACGGGCCTATCTTGTTGTTGGACGAAGCGACCAGCGCATTGGATAGCGAGGTCGAAGCAACTATTTTGGACACACTCTATCAATTGATGGAGGGGAAAACAGTTATCGCTATTGCCCACCGCCTATCCACAATTGCACAAATGGATCGAATCGTTGTTATGGATGAAGGCCGCATTATCGAAGATGGTACGCATGACACGCTTTTGCAAAAAGGCGACCTATATGCTCAACTATGGGCACGCCAATCTGGTGGCTTTTTGAATGCGGATGGTGATGTTTAGACGGCTTGCAAATTTAATTGATTACACGGAACGCGCCGATGGTCCGCCGCCAACAAAGCTCTGGCCCTTCATGGCATGGTGCACCAAAGGAACGTGGCCCGTTATCTTATTGGCAGCACTTGCCTCGGGCATTGCAGGTTTCTTTGAAATGGCCTCTAGCATCGTTTTAGGCTGGGTTGTTGATGCCGCAACTGACAGCACTGGATCGGGGTTTTTCATTGAAAACCTACCCCTCCTGCTTGGCGGCATCCTGTTTTTTATGATCGCGCGCCCTGTTTCATTTGGGATCAGTTCGCTTACCCAAACCTATATCCTGCAGCCCAACATGTTGAACCTGATCATGTTGCGCATTCACAGATGGACAATGGGGCAATCAGTTGAATTTTTTGAAAACGATTTTGCCGGCCGCATCGCACAAAAGGAAATGCAAACAGCGACCAGTGCCACAAATGTGGTGATCGAATTTGTTCACACAGTTGTTTTTTCGATTGCATCAGTTCTGGGGGCAATGGTCATTGTCGCAGGGCTTGACCTCTTGCTGAGCCTCTTTGTTTTCGCTTGGTTGGTAGCCTACATCTATTTCATAAAAACCTTTATGCCAAAGATGCGAAAACGATCGGCAGCACATGCAGACGCGCGCGCAGTTGTTGTGGGGCAGGTCGTGGATGTAGTGACAAACGTAAAAACCGTAAAACTATTTGCCAATATCCGCCATGAGGATAACGCCATTCTAGGCGCGATGAAGGGGTATTTTGAACGCTCGCTTGATCGGGCAGAGGTGATGGTTCTGTTTCGCTTCCTACTTTTGGTTTTGGCCGGCATTATGCCGATTGTTCTGATAGGATACAGTGTTGTTCAATGGTCAAACGGTCTGGCAACTGTCGGTCAGATTGCCGCCGCAGGTGCGGTTGGCTTGCGACTTGCCCAGATGACGGGTTGGGTCAGCTTTACCCTTATGAATATTTACGGCAGCATCGGTGAAGTTGAGGACGGTGTGCGCACCCTTAGCAAACACTGGAGTCTGAACGATGACCCAAATGCGTGTGTGTTAGATCCAAACCCAACGACAATCACATTCGACAACGTCAGTTTTCGGTATGGACAGGAAAAAGGCGGTATCGAAAACATCAATTTATCCGTGACTACAGGCCAAAAAATTGGAATCGTTGGGGCATCAGGTGCTGGGAAATCAACCTTAGTCAACTTGGTTTTGCGCCTTTATGATGTTGAAAACGGTGAGATCAAAATCGCGGATCGAGATATCTCCAAAGTGACCCAAGACAGCCTACGTGCAAGTATTGGCATGGTAACACAGGAAACGGCTATGTTTAACCGATCCGCCATGGACAACATTCGATACGGACGCCCCGAGGCAAGTGATGCAGAAGTGATCGAGGCTGCAAAACGCGCCGAGGCACATGATTTCATTGTCGATCTCGTCGACGGCAAAGATAGACAAGGATATGAGGCGCATTTAGGCGAGCGTGGTGTTAAATTGTCCGGCGGTCAACGCCAGCGTATCGCGCTCGCACGCGCGATATTAAAGGACGCTCCGATCCTTGTGTTGGACGAAGCAACAAGTGCACTCGACAGTGAAGTCGAAGCATCGATTCAAACATCCCTTTATGAATTCATGCAGGGAAAAACCGTTCTTGCCATCGCGCACAGATTATCAACATTATCCGAAATGGATCGCATCATCGTGATGGAAAATGGCCGCATTGTTGAAGATGGAACGCATACCATCCTATTGGCGCACAATGGATTGTACGCGCGGTATTGGAATCGGCAATCTGGCGGTTTTATCGGTGCACAGGATGCGGCAGAATAACTATTCCAATCAACGCTGTTTCAGATTATTTCCTGCGCTATGGCCGAATTCACAATCAAACGATTAGGGCATCAAGGGGACGGGATTGCCGAGGGCCCCGTCTATGTGCCTCTGACCTTGCCTGCCGAAGTTGTAACGGGGACGCTGGATCAGCAAATCTTGCGGGATGTTCGGATCATCACTCCCTCATCGGATCGCGTGCGCGCAGCATGTCGTCATTATAAATCCTGCGGTGGGTGCAGCCTGATGCATGCAAGCGATCAATTTGTCGCTGAGTGGAAGGTTGATGTCGTCAGAGCCGCACTGGCTGCACATGGGTTAGAAACGGAATTACACCCTTGTCTCACGTCCCCAGCAAAGTCACGCCGCCGCGCAACGTTTTCAGTACGTCGTACGAAAAAAGGCGCCTCAGTAGGATTTCATGCACGTGGTTCTGAAGTCATCATCGAAAATCCAGACTGTAAATTGCTTGATCCCAAATTAATCGCCGCACGCGAAATGGTCGCACAATTGGCAACAATTGGTGGATCACGTAAAGGCGAAATTTCAGTCAATGTAACACTATGCGCCAATGGATTGGATGTAGCCGCAACAGGCGGGAAAGAACTAGATGATCACTTGCGCATGGATTTAACGAAGGCTTGCGAAAAACTGCGCCTTGCGCGTTTGTCATGGAATAGCGAAGTCATTGCGATACGATTGCCACCTAGTCAAGAGTTTGATCGCATCATTGTGGATCCACCTTCTGGAAGTTTTCTGCAGGCAACCAAACAGGGCGAAAGCGATTTGATCGCCGAAGTGCGCAACATAGTCAGCAACCAAAATCGGATCATTGATCTGTTTGCTGGATGTGGCACTTTCACCCTTCCCTTAGCGCGTAATGCAGAAGTACATGCAGTTGAAGGCGAAGCTGATATGCTGCGCGCGCTGGACAAAGCATGGCGCCATGCAACAGGACTAAAACGTGTCACCACCGAAACACGTGATTTATTCCGCCGTCCATTGCAACCAGATGAATTGCGGAAATTTGACTGCGCAATCATTGATCCGCCCCGTGCAGGGGCAGAAGCGCAAATTGACGAACTCTCCGCATCCGATATCAATCTAATCGCCTATGTTTCGTGCAATCCAACAACCTTTGCACGTGACGCTGCGCATTTGCTTTCACGAGGTTTCGAATTAAAATTCGTACAAACCGTCGATCAATTTAGATGGTCAACACATATAGAGTTGGTTGCAAAGTTTGCACGATACTAACCCTTTGGATGTATGGCAGCGTACAGAGTTTTATGTTATCTAAACTGCAGAGCAGTAAGAGGCAAAAATGGCCCGGATCCTTGGAATTTTGGCACTGATCCTCGTGATCAGCGGCACAACAGCGTTGGCAAAAACAATCCCCAAGTATGACGGGGAGCCCGTGACTGCAATTGTGGTGCATAAAGAGGCACGCAAAATGTTTCTGATGCATAATGACACTGTTTTGCGCTCCTATAATATCGGGTTAGGCTTTGCCCCTGATGGTCACAAAAAGATTGAGGGGGACGGTAAAACACCTGAAGGCCGCTATGTGATCGACCGAA
>Ga0213864_10000203_pt1 | contig 26552 bp, 16 predicted proteins | sample PICome_5_FD_160078 | JGI IMG/M metagenome (GOLD analysis project Ga0213864, IMG submission 160078) | Coastal seawater microbial communities near Pivers Island, North Carolina, United States - PICO247 | ecosystem: Environmental > Aquatic > Marine > Coastal | place: USA: North Carolina... | reverse complement strand
GGTGTGGTGCGAACAGTTGTAGCAATGATACTGTAAAGTGTCCCAATACATGTTACCTCTCTTCTTGGTATCATCTGTATGGGAATCACCACAATAAGGACACGCCAGGGTTATACGCCCTGGCATGTCTTTAAGTAGTTGCTTGTTAGGAGTAGTGTGGTGTTCTACACAAACTTGTTTTAGTGCGACTTTAATTCTACTCTTAAGCTCCTCAGTTAACTGTATGTTAGAGGTTGAGGTCATTCAAGAAAGAGTCTAAATCATCGTCCGTGTTTGCCGGAGCTGCTGCTTCAGTAGCTGCTTTCGCTGGCGCGGCTGCAACTACAGGCTCTTTAGCTGGCGTTGGCTCTGCTTTTGGAGCTGCTTTAGTAGCTGGTGTTGCAGTTACTTCAGCGATAGAGTCACCTGGATTTAGATACATTCTTAGAACGTTATTTACGAATGCTCTTGTGTCTTCGTCCCATGGCTTATAGTCATAAGTCGCAAGAGAAGGAGCAGTTTCTAATTCTGTCTTGATAGCGGTCATAGTCTCTTGAGATCTTTCCGCTGGAGCGTCTCCCATTACAATCGCAGATTTGTTAGCAGAGAACTTAGACTTATCGTAGTTGTTGTACTCACCTTGTCTTGTGATAACCAATTCAAAGTTCTTACCTTCGAAAAGGTCGAATACTTGTGTTGGCTCACCGAAATCAGGCTTCAACTCTGAATCGATTTTCTCTTTGATCTTGTAACCAAACTTGAATACTTTGTAAGTGCCTTCAAGATCTGGATTCTGTGGATCTTTAATAATCTTAATTAGGGAATAATACTGTTGGCGTCTCTTTAGCTTCTCAGAAGACTTTCTGTCTACTGCTGAATCTGACTTTCTCAATTTCCAGAATACATCTGCAATTGGACAGTGCTCGCCAATAGTTTGTGGAGAGTCCACTAGTTTTCCATCTCCATTAGAGTTAGTTAACCAGTGTACGTACTTTTGAATCAGAGATTTTCTTGGATTCTCTGGGTTAGGTACAAATCTAATTAGGGCTTTGTACGTGCCGTCTTTGCCGTCATCGGCAGTTGGTTTGTAGACTTCGTTTACCGTTGTCTTTTCTGGCTGATGCGTTTCTACGTCTTCTACGCCAAGATTAAAAATGTCAAATGAATCACTCATAATACTTAAAATTGTTTAAAATGTTAATTACCTGAAATTACTTTAATGTTCTTTCAATACCTTATAGTTGTACAATAATCAATAGTTTCAATCTAGTGTCAAATAAGCTGGATTATATCCTTGTCTTCTGTCCTGGGGTAATTCCTTCCAGGTCCCGTCCTCTTGCTTAATCAGCCCTGATTTGTGTAGCAACTCCTCACGTTCTTGCGAAGTGATTGCGTTGGCTTCCACCATTTGTTTGAGGATCTCATTGAGACGGAAGTAGTCCGCTGTTATCAACATGTCAATTGTACTTTTGTTTATTATACATATTATATATCTGAATTTAGATTTGTTTCTTCATAATATGTTAATAACTTTTTTGCAAAAAAATGCAAAATAATTGCAAAAAAAGTTTCACATGTCAGATATTTTTATTATATTAGTACTGTAATTAAACAAAGGAATATATGGAAAATATCAAATATCTAAGTTCAAGGAACAAAGACCTCCTTTTGATGGGGGCTAAGCAAACTGGAAGCTTTCTAGAGGGTTATTATTACATCGAAGAGAGTTTATACATCAATGAGTCAGACGAGCTCTACGCGTTCTGTGAGTACATTGAGAACGAGATTGGTGGAGCAGGTCCAATCAACATCGATATGCTTTGGTTAGGCTTTAAATATCCTGAGTCTGACTACTTTGCCAAAGAGACTGCAAAAATCAAAGAGGATATGGAAAGAATTAATTCATACTGTTAATATGGAAGATAATTGCATAATATGTAATGGAGAAATCTTAGACGAGTGGGGACACAATCCTGCTCCCGTCAAAGAAGAGGGTAGATGTTGTGATACTTGTAACTTCACTGTCGTCATCCCTGAAAGAATTAAACTTACACTCAATAACTAAAATAGGAGGTGCCCTATGTCATGGGACCACAGACCTTGGGAAACACAATCCCGCCAACGAGACGAAATGGAATGGGAAAGACGTGAATGGAAGCGTCGTGAGCTCGAAGAGGAGCTTAGAAAAGAAGATCAAAAAGAGGCTTTAAGAAAAAAGTTGAGAAAAAGTTGAACTGATTTGAAACCTTTTCTGGGAAGTCGCATATAAGTTATGTATTTAACCTCAAGGGAAGAGTAGTGCTGGTGTTGGCTTGTAGGCAGAGACTAGACTGAAGGCAGAGATTTGGTTAGTCTGGCAAATTTTCCCCAAGTTGCTGAAGCAAATAATGATTAAGGAACCAGGCATCGACAAGGTCATCAAAAGGCTTCGGAACTTTTTTCACCTCTCCAATTTCTTTCTGACAGTAAGCAAATAACGGCGAGCTAGCTAACTCATCACTCTCACATACATTATCTAAAAAGGAATGCCAAAGAGCTAACTTATTCATATTCCCTTTACCAGCATGTTTCTTAATTGTAGTAGGTGCAACGGTCAGTAGATTTTTGACGTCGAGCTGAGCAATCATTTGCTCTTTTAGAATAGCAGCACCTGCAGCCATGTCAATCATATTATTAGTTCCCATTTTAGAACCGTATGATGTACCCTCGAATGCAATATGATAATCTTGTTTGGTCTGTGTGATATTGACAATCAGATTAATGATGTCATCAGCAGTCTTAATGTATCTCTTGATTTTTGCGAACTCGTTCTTAGAGTAGTCACCGACAACTAGTTTCCAATCAGGTTGGTGGACTAGGGTTACGTCTTCAAATGTACCTATTTCTTCTTGTCGCTTTTGTTCAGCTTTTGTACCTGAACCAGCTTTAATATAGGAGATAAAGTGATACCTATTTGTGTCAGACGACCAGATACAGATACCAGGGGAATTAAGCGAGAAGTCAACAGTAACTAAATTCAAATTAGAATCTTTTACCAAACGCAGCACCTAGAGCGGCACCAACTAGTCTGGAGGTTAATAGATCGTAGAATATACCTTTCTGAATACCTAGTACTTTAGCAATCATCTTACCAACAGATTTTCCTAACGCGAAACCAGTTAAACCACCGATGATTGAACCTAGTAGACCTTCATTTAGAATATCTTCTTCTAGTCTGTCTAAATCAAATTCACCAGTCTTTTCATTGTGATATTGTCTTACAAACTCTTCTAGAGCTTGGTCAACTTTTTCCTCTAATTCAGGAGTCCACTCTGACTGTAATCCCTCTTGTAAGAGTTGCATATCAGTCTCTGTGATTTGTTGTTCAACTAAGTAATCATTAAATGTTTTCATAATGTATATATCTTTTAATCTATCTCTAAATCCAGGCTCATTTTATTGTAAAAGAAATTACACTCAAATGTAGAGAAGTCTGCTACATTCTCAGCCATGTTTAGATTTAACTCGTTAATAGAGTTTAGAATTATTTTTTCAAATTTCATGAAAGCCACAGATGCACCTTCCGCGTCTAAGATTCTTAGTGTGAACGGTTCGATATATGGCTGTTCAGTACTTCTAGCATAATAGTACAGTAGAGTGTCCATCATAATCCAGTAGTTAATAAAACCATCTAGTAATTGAAATGTGACTGTAAACTCTCTAGCAATTGTGTTTTGAATTGGCACTGCACCTCTGTGGTATCTTGTTGTTCCATCGTTATCCGCTTGAGTAACCGGGTCAAACGTAATACCAGGAATGTTAACACCCTGAATAGAGTAGTTGACAAAATCCACTGGCTCTGCTAACAGACCACCAGGTACTCTGTTCAAATACTTCTTATATTTCTCAGCTACTTCAGTTGGAATAAAGCCTCTAGGAAATCTAAAATCGAATGAGTTATTTCTGCTATTTAATATCATTATCCAAGAGTAAATTTACCTTTAGTAACCATCGACTCATCAGCACCGTTATCTAAACTAATATAGAAATCACGGTTTTGCATACCTCTGATAGTGTTTGCATTCTGTTCGTTAATCTTAAATAAGACCTCACCTTTACCCATATCAATATCCTTGTTATAGACGTGGTTGAACTTCAATTTTGTTTTACCATCATTAAAGGTTAGAATAACTAACTCAGAGTTTTCAAAGTTTACTAATTCGAAATCATCACCTCTTTTCTTAGCAACTACAAATTTAATATAAGTAGCAAAGGGAGGTATTGTAATCGATAGGTCTCCCTCGTTAACAAACTCAGATGTTTCTAACTCTTCAACGTCAGCATACATACCAGCGCCTGCGCCACTGCCTGAGCTCAATCCAGTTAAATCTACTCTAGTGCTTGAAGCAATAACATTATGTCTTTCAATGAATGTCGGTACGTATTTAACAGATCTAGGCAGGTTATCAGTGATAAACCCTGAAATTGTTTTATTTGAAGTCAGACTAGGTAGTACGTTATAGACTTCAGTTAATATATTTGGATTATCAATCTTTAATGAAGATAACTTCTTACCATATTTTGCTGGGTGGTTTACAGTTAACGCTGCTTTCTTTACAATCTGAGTATTATCTGTTTGATTGTAAATTCTCATCGTTACGTCGATCGAAAAGTTGACAGCAACATTAGCGTTTGAAATTACAGGTCTAAAGACGATAGGTGTGCTAAAGTCTTCATACTGTGTAAAAGTCGTATCGGAAGTCTTAATAAAAGAAGTACCCACTTGCTCGAACACCTCAATCTCATAAATAACAACAATATCATCTGAGCTAGTTTGAATTCTATTCAGTAAATTACTCTCAAACCCAGAGATTGAATTATCCTTCTCACCGTAGATTTTAAAGTAATCTCCGTCATCAGCGTCTTCAACCGCTACTGTAAAATCAGCGTACTCATCTTCTCTAGATACTGTAAATACATTCTCTTCTCCTGTATAAACGTAGTCGAAACCATTAACAGTCTCTAATTTATCTAGTAGCTTAAAGGCTATACCGTAGTTAGAGAATTCATTTATATCACTTGAGCCTACTGTACCATCACCGTAGAATCTATCTAAGAACTCTTGGTTCTGTCCGATTAACGATGGGATTTTAATATTAATATACTTAGACCACAGAGTCTCACCTAAAATAAATGGTTTAGGGTTTGAGAACTCATAGTTACTTTGATTTAAGTAGACTAACTGAGTTAAGAAGTTTTTGACTCTAGTATTTCTTTCAGTAGTTACCTCGAATAGAAAGCCCTCGTAACCCCTTGCTGCAAAACTAAATCCAGATCTTAAGTGTAGTCTAACAGTATCATACTGTATATAGTTGATATTTGCAGTTGCTTCAGTCTGGTAGTTCAATAGGTCGTTCTCTTTTGAGCCAGTCCAATCTATTGATCTGTTAATAAAGTTATGCATCTCGTAGTCGCCAGTCGAGTCGTAACCTAGTAAAGCATATTTAGTTTTATCATCACCAGGTACATTAACTGCATGGTATCTACCAATAGTTTGGTTAATATCATTACCGGTTGCTTCGTCTGGAGAAGCAAATAGAGGGTTAGCTCTAGTATCAACGATCGCTTTACCACCTATTAACCCAGGATAAGAATATTCTACTGTGCCATTTTGAGTTGGTGTATATTCAGCGATATTAGTCACTGGAGAGAAAGAGTAAATACCTAACGCACCGCTAATCGCAAAATCAGCTGGATTAGTTAAAGCACTTAAGTCAAACTTATATGTCTTACCATTTTGCAGTAGTAAAGTTCTAGCTGCAAAGTTTTCAACAGCCAGATAACCAGATACTTCTGTTACATCAAAGTTCACCACAGCAGAACCCAACTCGTTAATCAAGTGTCTGGTTCCAAATGGATTACCCTGCTCCACGTCCAAGAACATAACCTCGCTACCGTTATCGTCTACTTCAATACGATATGGTTCCGGGTTACCCTGATCGTGGTAGATAAACTCAAGTAAGATGTCTTGGTCTATCTTAAAATATCTAGATGACTGCGCCATGTTTTAAAATTGTAAAAATTTAGGTGACCAGTAAAGTCCCACGCCTATTGAAGGCCCGGTGCTAATCACCTGATCGTTATTTAAGTTAACACCATATCCAACACCAAAGCCGATTAACCATCTTGATTTCTTCTCGTCTCTTCTGTTCAATCTAGTATTGACTAAATTAATATTTTCAATATCTTTAATCACTAAACCAGGATATGATGTAGATAGTTTTAGTCTATCTGCTCCATCCTCACCCGCTTCAATCGCAGCCATTAGGCTTAGTGTTTGTTTTAATTCAAATTCACTTTGTAAAACTTTAAATTGTCCAAAGTCATATTTTATCGTCGAGAACCCAGATAAAATTCTTGAGTTACCATTACCAAAATCTTTCTCTGAGCTGAAAGTAATTTTAGTTGTAGTAGTATCAATCGTCTCTGTAGTTGTCGTTACGTCCAGGCTATCTTTAATCTCTAACTCTGCAGAAATCAGTGAGTTAACCTCTTTCAAATCCTTATTTAACGCAAGTGCCTTCTGGTACTTCTTTGTTAAATCCTTCTGACTCTCTTGTAGCTTTGATAGATCAAATTCATAAGATCTAATCTCAGCTAACTGATCGCCGTTATCGTTTCTTAAGATAGTAACTGAGTCTTGTGCTGCCTTAAAGTTATTTAAGTTTCTATCAGCATCCTCTTGTGCAAATTTCACATCTTGTTTTAGATTTGAAATCTGGTTACATTGCCTAAAGAACAATAATACGACAAGAGCTCCAGCGATAAATGTCACTAGAGTCCTGTTTGAGAGTATGTTTTTTATTTTATCCTTCATATTTTATTAACCTATATTACAGCTCGTGCCATTGGCCTGGATACTCGAACCTGGAGGGTTTATATGATTGATTCCAGAATTACTACATGGCCATGTTTCCGTCGCGTCGTTACAGTAATTATTCAGTTCTGTAAAGAATGGGAGCTCCGGAGCTCCCGCACTCACGTCTAAAGAACACTCTGTCCTAGGACCGGTCGGGTAACCGCCTCCAATTGGAGATGACAGGTTAGCTCGTACGCTACCATTAGTACCATCTAAGTTGTAGTATACAAGATTTGCGGCTATATTGCTGTTCGGGTTATCATAAGTATAATTTGTTCCGTTCGTCACAGTAGAACAATCAGTTCCTCCATAATGTGGTGCGCTGTCGTTGGCCACGCGATTAGCCCACTGGAAGCCAGGCTCATTTGAGCTAACAACCTTAAACCAAACACCAGGCGATCCCGCATAGTCATCATCGGCGACAATAGCATTTGATATTACACTCCAATTATTTGCACTACTCGAGGTATATGTAGCTGCTTTATTATTTCCAACTAACTGACAAGTTCCATATTGATCGGTTGTACCGTTAATGTAGTACACTGTATAAGACGTTAGCGTAGCAGAACCTTCTAGTGTTAATGTTCCTGATACATCTGAGTTGCCCATTGTAACTGATACAGTAATAGGTACTCTATTTTCACCGCTATTGTTAGTAGTATCATCACCAAGAGAAGATACACCTAACGTGGTGCTATACCCAGTCATATCCTGTGCCGTTAACAAGTATGCTGCATCATTACCTCCAACCCACACTGTTGCTTCAGCCTGATTACCTGGAGCAGCAGATGCTGAAATCTGTGTAGTCTCAGTAGTAGAATGTTGAGTCGCATACGCTTTACCGTTAACAATTTGCTCTGTAATATTCCAAGTAGCCGTGTATTCACATGTGTCTGTAGCAGTAACAGATCCTCCTGCACTGTTAGTGATTAACCAACCCAGAGTGCCGTTTGAATACCAACCCGCTGGTGTTGTGAATTCTGATAGATCTGAATCTGACCAGAAAACTGAGTTTCCATTTAATGTCTGATCGCCACTCCATAACGTGTATTGTGTGCTACTGTCACACGCGGCCATGACATCTCCAGCATCAAACGTTAGTGTATGTGAGTATGATGGTGCGCCGGTCGTAGTTGACGTCGTACTTGTTGTAGACGTTGTACTTGTTGTTGTCGTACTAGTCGTCGTCGTACTTGTCGTTGTATCTACCCATGTTTCACCAAACGCGTCTACTTCTACATCATCCGCTGGTGTAAAAGATACTGAGTTACCACTTTCTGTACCTACTTCGTTTACGCTTAAGTCTCCGGCCGGGTCAATTGAGATAGAGTAGTTAGCAGTACCCTGTCCACATGGAGCCATACAGAATGACGTCCAAGTAGTTTGAACACCATCAAATACACCACCTTCAAAAACATTCGTGTCTGTATTATATCTAACTAGACCAGCTTCTGGCTGTTGGCCAGCAGCATCAACTCCCCCTACAACGGGTACTTTAAAAGTAGAAGTCGGTGCGATTGTAAATTTATCAAAGCTAGCTTTGAACTCAACTGTTGGTCCTGTACCAATGTCAAATGATTTACCAAACTCATATCTAACTGAATTATCAGCACTTATATCAGTCGACTGCATATCGATTGAAACATCGTTGCCTAATAGATCGGTACCATGCCAAAATCTGACATACTCATCTGAGTCGTAGCCGGCAGTACCCTGTGCGTTTTTACCTATAGTTATAGTGGCTCTAATGTCAGTTTGTCCATTAGCACCTGTATTTTCATTGAATGATTGATCGCCTAACCAAACATGTGGATGTATATCATCCGTTAATAATTTTGGTTTTAATATAGAATAAGTTCCAGCTGAGTCTGGATTAACTGTGATAACTTCCCAACGTGAGGTAGTTGCTCCAGTTTCACCCTTTTCACCCAGGTCACCTTTTTGGCCTTTAGCACCTACATTACCCTTGGAACCTTGTATACCCTGGTTACCTTTCTGACCAGTAGGACCACCTCCGTTCGCAACAATCTGGTCGAAGTTATAGTTTATCTTCTCAAACTTAATAGCGTCCGAATCACTAGGGTGTAGTATTTCTTGTATATTAATGGCCATCTTCTTATGATGTTATTTTTATCATAGGTCTTATTCTATAAGAGTAACCTAATCTTTTATTATATATCAATCTAAAATTAAGGGGCTTTTGTTCATGCGCCTTAAAAGTAAAGTTCTGATCTTGTGTATACCCACCATCGTCTAATGCGTCAATAGTAGCAACACTTTCTAATGCTGAACTCTCGCCTTTAGTTCTTCTTGTAAACAGCTTAATTTGATTTAAGCTAAACAGGTTAACTAAGTTCTCTTCAATATAAAGTTGAGCGTCATCTAATAGAGTAGTCTTGTCTTCTGCAGAGTCTGCTACAGCAACATATTGTTGAATTGCATTAAACACACCATCTGTCGATAGTTGTGTGTTGATTTTTTTAGTAATGTAAAAATCAATAACTATTCTGTCATCTCCTTCAAATATAACTAAATCATTCTCAGAGTTATCATCTATTAGTATTTGATCTTGTTCTTCTTCAGATTCAACCACTTGTTGAGTAAACTCTAATAGAGTATAACTATCTTTAACCTTCATTATAGTAGACGCAAGATAAGACCTTTCTTCCTTGGTCTCAAATGTACCAGGCACCTGTTCGATACCCCCGCCAGATAAAGATCTCGTGTAGTAGTTTTTATCCCAAGAAGACTTAAATACATGTACGTCTTTCTTGTCGATAGCAACCTCACCGATTAGTGGGTACAGTGGTAATTTATCTGTAGATGTAGATAGTTTAGTTACAGAGGCTGCGTTAAACTCATTCACTTTTCTGTAGAAGTGGTTTCTAATATAACCCCATGCCGAATCATGAGTTCCGCCATCGTAAATAAAGCCTAAGTTGAATGCAACTCCACATCTATTATACCTCTTATAGTAATCTTTAGCTAGGTTAATCTCATCAATATCAGTTAGCGAGTGTTTGTACATTTGTTCTTCTAACAATATCTCTGTTGTGTCGACTGTACTCTGTAAAGTATTTGTCTTCATGTGTGAGTAAATATCTGTAAAAGTTACAACAGGTCTAGTATCTACCGTGTAGTTTCCATTTTGTCTGATTAAGAACGGATAGTATGTAAATCCATCATCTAGGTTATAGCCAATGTTACCAGTAAACAGTTTAAACGACTCAGGCTTATCAGTATCTGGAATAGTTACAACATAGGACTCTTTAATAACCTCGGTACCGTCTTCCATTGTAACCACAAACTTGTTATCAGATAGAGCACCGTTGTTTTCTACTGTTGTAAACTTAACATTGCTAGGATTTCTTAATAACATCTCACTAACATCTTTCGCAGCTAAAGCATCTAGTATAGACTTATACGCATTGATACCACCTCTTTCGTAAGTGTATTCTGCTTGGCTTTGTAAATATACTGGAATGTTCTGTAAATCAACAGGGTTATCGTTTATATCTGTTGGTGGCTCAGATAGAACTAGAGTATCTTGACCGTCTAGTCTAGCTATCTTTAATTTTAAAATCAGCTCACCAAATGGGGTTAACATTTTAACCAAAATATTGCCAAAAGCAGAGTCTTCATCCTTATTGATTTGCTCTAAGAACTGAGGTAAAGATCCGTCAGCGTGTTCGTAACCCTTGATAACTAAATAGTCATCAGCACTACTGTTAGTCAAGTTAGCATTATATAAATCTAAGGCTCCATCTACTTTAATATCTGAGTAATCGAATGTTAAATCCTCTTGCTTCCATACCAGAGAATGGTTTAACTCATATAAAAGTTTTCTGTTTACAGTGCCATCTGCCCATAAATCATCTAAAGATAGTGTAATTAAGAAGACTACAAATTTGAATTTTTTATTTTGTATTATCTCATATTCAATACCATTAGACTCTTGTGCAACTTTCACATTAAGTAGAGTACTAAACTTGTAACCGTTAAACTCAGCTGATTTAATGAAATCTACTGGGTTATCAGCACTAAATTCTTTTCTATTTTTAAAAGTAAACTTTAAGCCTTTAAATATAGTGTTAGCAAAACCAGTATTGTTTCCACCATCTACTTTAGTATATTTCTTTTGTCTATTTGTTTTAACAAAAGTCTTATAGTTATTATCACCCTTTATTTCAAAGCCTTCAGTTACAAAGAATCTATCAAAATAATCATAGTTTGTATCTTTAAATAAAGATGGTGTAATTTCAAAACCATCCATAAAGTTAATATAACTAAATGAATCATTTAATCTATAAACTGGATTATTATCACTTCCCACGTTCTGCTTGAAATAAGCAGGTAGGTTATTAATATAGAACCATTCGTGAGTCATCCCTAATCTATTTCTACCATTAGCAGTAAGATCTGGCGCAAAGTTAGATCTACCAAAAGCCTCATTTACATTTAGATAATAAGGTTGTTCTCTAACAGTTAAACTGTCTTTCAACACCCACTTATTAATCGAAGGCACTACTCTAGATCTAATAGCATATTCTTTTAGATAGTTCTCTTGTAGTCTATCAAACTCACTAGTAATTTGATTTTCATCAAACTCATCAGATTGTTCCTCTAATAAAATATCATTTAACCCGCTAAAGTAAGAAACAGGGTCAATCGTATACTCAGTGTTATCTTTATCTCCGAATGGGTATATGTCGTTTGAGTCATCTAGCTCAGGCTCGTATGCTATATTAGCAGGAGTTTCGTAGACTAACTCTTTTAGATTAGAGTTTGCAGTGTCATAAAAGTCAAAGTTCATATCGTGAATATCGAACGCTGAGAATAAACCTAACTTAACTAGGTTATCCGCGTAAGTTTTTACTTCACCTGACTCAATTGTGTTTGTTTTCTCTAGAATAACTTTTTTATACTGTAGAGGCAGTCTTTCAATATCGTCAACAATATCAATAACCTTGTTGTAGACGCCTCTTGCTTTTGTATTAATAGAATCGTTAATATTAATATCAGCAACAGAGTCTAAAGTAACTAGGACTGATTTACCCTGTTGGTTACCACCACTAAAATAGTAAATACTACTATTGTTAATTGTATTACCAGAGTTAGAGTTAATATCTAGTCTTAGTTCGTTGTTTATATCTAGATTGTTATCATCTACACTAATCCACTGATTTGCATTATTGTTAGGAACTGCAACACCAGCAGAAAGTAATCTATATCCTTGTACATCTGTTTTAATATAGAAGTGGTCTGCTCCGTCATAAGATAGCGCAGTAAATCCATTGTCTACCGAGTTAATAGACTTTACAATAGCGCTAGTAATCTGTGGGATTGTACCATGGTTAGAGAAGTTCACACCACCAAATCCACCTGCTGGTAGATCTTCTAGTGCAAAGAATGTATTATTATCAATGTCATAAGGCACCTGTAACTCTTCAACTCTTACAATAGAACTTGTAACAGCACTTACAGGTACAAAATCTGGTTGTAGCGGTTTTAAAGATGCTCTCTTCTCAGCAAGTATAATAGATCTATCGGACTCGACTTCAACCTCTAGGTTTTCATTTAACTCAGGATATAGGGGTTGGCCAAATCCATTTGAAGCTCCAATCTTATCTTTAATGTAGTTAGCAACTCCTTGTATGCCATTTTGTGTAACGTATATTGGACCAAACTCTAACAGGTTGCCGTCTGCTGGGTTAACTATAGTAAAGTTCCAACCCTCTTGCCCTACTTGTTGCTGTGGAACTAGTCTTGTAAACTTAATTCTATATGTTTGTTCCTTAGAAGGGAAGATTGCAAATCCGTCATTTACCGCTGGAGTATCAATCACAGTTACTTTCACAAAGTCACTACCCGCATCATCATTAACTTTTATATCTACTGAATTACCAGTTTCAGCTAGTCTTATCTCTGACGCAATAGAATTATTTGAATCTTCTACATTAACCTCTAAATCATCGACGTTGTATAAGACTTTAGGAGATATTCTGTAAAATTTATCTGATGTCGCCGCGTAGCCTAATATAGGACTCTCCGAGATAAGTTTATATGGCGGGATAGCAGAGCTAGACTCAGAGTTAATATAAGAGTTTAAAGTTTTAAACTTTAGTCTGCCGCCTGCTGCTGATTCAAGTGTACCATAACCCGAATCAATATCATTTACATATAGTCCAAAATATCTATTAATAGAATAGTCAGAAGCTGAATCATCATCAAACAAGAACTCTAGGTTAATTAGATTAGCACATGCTAATTTATTTCTTTCAAAACCTGAAGTTATTAATTCGTTAGCTGAAATTAAAGTGCTATCCTGTCTAATTAAATCATTGTCTAAATATTCACCTTTACTAGAGAATCCACCCTTGTCTAAATCTATTCCATTGAATGAAGATCTTTGAGTCTTATCAAAGTTCATAGTGATAGGCGTCTTCGGGAAAGACTCGGACTGTATATGGTTTCTAAGATATGTACCTAGAGCAGATTTTCTACTTAAATCATAGGTTTTAATAATCTCAGAATTCTTTAACACCTCTTTAATATTATCTAGGTTAGATCTAGTATCAAAATCTAAAGTACCTACTGGATCTTTAACTCTAAAGATAACAAACTTACTAGGTATATTTTTGTCTAACCAAATAGGTGCTAACATTCTAAAATCCTCGTTGTATATTTTAGAATAGTTATAGACTGTACCGTAGTGGTAATCTTCTTCTATTTGATTTTCAAAAGTCTCTTGTACCGCAAAATTAGAGTATGACTCTTTCGCTTGGTATATTAAATCAGATGGAGTCTTTGTATTCTTAAAGAATTTATGCAAGTCATAAGACCATTGACCTTCTTTGTTGATAGGCCATTTTTTATACTCTACTGAAGCAAGTTCTTTACTCGCCTCGATTGCTTCTAGATACATTTCACCAGCACTGTTAACAACAAGCTTAGCGTTTGTTGATAGTTTAGGATTGGTTCTTAATAGAGGCTTTGACACATCATCTAACTCATAGTTCTTCTCTAAATCAAAGTTAGGTATTGAAGTGTTAATAATTTCAGCATCATCTACTGTTGCCAGTGTAAAACTACTAAAAGAGCCGGTGTCCATTATACATGCTGCGCAATCAGCATATCCATATCTGATCGTGGCATTAGAAGTAAGTCCTAGATCTACTGCGTTAATTTGTACAGGTCTAATTGCACCTGTCGCAGAGTATTGGTCTAGGCTATTTAAAATATCTTGAGCGTCATCAATATTAACGGCTAAAACTTTATGCTGCAGAGTTACACACTCTAACATGGACTGGCCGCCTAGAGTAGCACCAACACCAATCTCTTCTACTAGCTGTTCAATATATGAAGATGCATTAATCTCATCTTTATGTAAACCATCAACTACATATAGATTCCAGTAAGGACTACCATCCTCAAATCTAGCTACACATGATAAGAAAGCATAGAATACATTTTCACGGGATGTAGCAACTCCGTCGACTGATGTACAAGCGTTATTCTCTAAACCTTGACAGTATATAGAGTTTGCAGCAGGTCTTCCAGCGCCAGCAGGATATAATGAACATTCCGCTAAAACTGTGCTGTTGTCTCCACCGTTCCTCAAAACAAAACCAGAACTATCTGTGCCTTTCCAAGTGAAATTACCAGAGTAGCCGCTTGAGTTATAGTTTTCCCAAATCGCAAACTTTCTTTGGGCAGGTAAACTATAAGTACTACCGTTTAATGTAGAGCTTAAGAATACTGTGTTGTCCCATGTTAAGTCATAGTCCACCGCATCTGCACCCTCTTGTGATGTAAATATCACTAGGTTATTCTGTAACAAATACTGTAGCTTGTCTTCTTCGGATAATTGACTAATGTTATCTAATATATTACCTCTAAAATAGAGTTTAGTAAAAATTAAATCAGAACTATTAGCTAAACAGATATTATCTATGCTGTCTCTATCTACGTTATTATAGTATACACCAACATTGTATGTCTGATAATTTATTTCAACTGGACATGAGTTCGAACTGTTTGTGTTAGTACCAGCGATCCAACTACCTTGTTGAAACTCATAATACTCACCGTCCGCACTAGATGTAGTATCATTGTAGTAACCCGATGGTACTGTAAACTCACTAGGAGCTGTGTTACTAAGGTATATGTTTGCTACGACTATATCATTAAATAGTTGACCGCCAGCCGTAACGACATCTGCCAGTGTTGCATTTTGACTTATATTCTGATAAACTTCTTGATAGCTGTACTCTGCGCTGCCCTGACATAAATCAATAACATCCTCGTCGTAGCTTACAATAATAGGCCAAGCATTTCCTAAAGAAACTTGACACTCAACGATACTCACAATCCTACCATCGCTGTCTATTTCAATTGCTCTTGAAACTGTAGGGTTAGAAGGTTGCACCACCGCAACCCATCTAGTAGCTTGGTTTGTACTGGCTAACGGAGTGTTAAAGTCTGTATCTTGGTAAATTATATCACCTACCTCTAGCTGATCTACGCTTTGAGCTTGCGCAGTATCTAAATATTTTGGTTGGTCTTTTGTAGCAGCACATGCGTCATTGGAGTTAGCTTGAAACTGAGATGCATTAACTAACACAGCGCTCGACGCTGTCACGTTGATTGTCATCGTAAACGGTGTAAGAGCACTCTCGTTCTTTGAATCCGTAACTTGTAGTTGGAACGTAACTGTTCCAGCAGCTCCATTCGCGTTATAGTTCCAAGTCACCTCATTTGATTGAGGGTTAACAAGGGTTAACTCGCCCTCTGCTGGAGCCTGTAATATAGAAAAGGTTAATGGATCTCCGTCTAGATCTGATGCTGTAATAGTTTGACTCAATTGAGTATATTGTGCCATCGTGTCCGAGCCAGAAGTAACCGTAAATTCTGGTCGCTCATTACCAGGTGACAACATAACTATTTGGACCGTACCAATACTACCAGCATCGGATAGACCATTACCGTCTTGATCTGTTGCTTTAAAGTAAAACGTCTCTGTAAGAGTAGGGTCTCCAAATTGTCTAACACTTGATGCATCAGGTGTATAAATCCAAGACTCACCGGATGCCAAACTTACTTGCCCATATTGTAAAATAGTATTATTTAATTGTGCTAGCGTTTTAGTCGTTTGATTATCATTATCCCACCATTCAAACGTCGTGCTGCCGCCGCCAACTCCGTCGTCCGTTGCAGCTCTACTGAAATATTTTAATATACCTGTACTATCGTTTACAAAAGGTGTAATAATAGCGTCTGTTGCGTCAGGTGCCTGGTTAGCAGGTTCCTGTATAGTAACTTCAATCTCACCTGTTACTGTATTACCAGCAGCGTCTTCTACTTGATAGTCCCACACCACCGTACCAGTCCAACTCGTACTGGAAATAAGTAGAGTAGGCGCACCGCCTTGATTAATTAATTCATACGGAGGGTTTGCTACTTGTGTTAACTGTGTCCCTGATGCAGCGTTATCATAGATCTCGATGTTACCTGGAATCTCAATAATCTGAATCTTTAAATCATCGTTCGCGAAAGAAGACTCAGCATCTTGTACCGAGCTGCCTCCTACGTTAGTCCAACCAGACGCATTAGAAAAATCAAGAGTAAACTGTGCAGTTCCACCTACTGTGGTATATTGAACTATTTTACTAAAGTCCGGAGCGGTAGGCACCGCGTCGCCTGCCGCCTGGTTGATAGTAATGTCAGGATCTGTTTTTACGCCATTTACTCCAGGGTGTTCTAACTCAATAGTAGCATCCCTTGGAGTGACTGTAGTGTTTTCCAATATAGAAAACTCAATAGTACCACCCTGTGTTGTAGTTGATAGAGAGGTTACAGTTATCCAGTTAGGTAAGCCAACAATATCACCTTGGGTAAAGTTAGTACTATTATTAGTTATTGTAAAAGACCTCGTTAAAGTAGTGGCCGCCGAAGACGTATTAAAAGTTGAACTGTCGTTCCATTCAATAGCCGGGGCTTCAGTCGTAGTCGACGTTGTCGTTGTACTTGTTGTAGTTGTTGTAGTCGTGGCATTACTCTGGTCTATTATAGAAGAAACATCCGCGGATGTTATCTGCACTACTGTGTTGGGTGTGCCTTGCACTTGGCACAAATAGAAACCATCCTGAACTGGTGTTGTAGAAGGATTGCCTAAGTTACTACCATCCTCATAAAAAACAGCATCACCCACCTGTAGGGCCGTGCCCGATTGCTGCGCGTTATCATATACTACGTTTTGTGTGCTAGAACCATTATCTTGTCCTGCGCCCCATGCACTAAAGTAAGTTGTTGCCGAAAATTGTAATACTACGTATGCCATTAACTTTAATTCTATTTAGAGAATTTCTTCTCTAGTATATATCCTCCGTTTAAAGGCGGACATATTACTGGATCTCTCTAGGTATAGGTCTGAGTAGTCGCGCAGCTTTAATAGAATTTAAGTTCTTTCCTTTAGGACTGTACTTGGCAAATACCTCTAAGTCAAACGAGAATTGTTCACCATACTTGTCAAAAATATCTAAACCAATTTTCTTTGTATAGGTTAGGTTATTAAATGCGAGTCTAGCTAAACCACCGATTCTACCTGTATCGGTGTCCTCGTTATTACCAAAGTAATCAGTCATTCTGTACTGGAACACAATATCTACTGAGACTGCGTTAGACTCATTATCTTTTTTAGCTTTAATTTCTTTTGCTGATCTCTTCGTTTCACCGCTCACTTTTAAAGTATCTACACTCACAGGTGACATAAATAAGAAAGCACCACATGATTGTCCACCTAGCAAGTATTGGTCGCTAGAGTCAAACGACATTTTTAAAGGTCTTATGATGTTATTGTTTGCCGCTGCTAACGTAGCGTCGTACAGGCCTGTACCACTATGATATGCCATCTGTTGTTTTGAACTCACCTCGTTCGTACTTAAATCATAACCAAAGATACTTAGTAGTTGAGTACCTGTACCCTGTGTTGCAGATTTAGGCATTGAGAAAATCATAGACTTCTTAACAGTCTCTAGATCAAAATTTTGAGCATTTTGTGCATCGTCCCATAAGTTAGCTAATAGAGGATGATCTTTATGTAAGAATAAACCGTTATTATAGTTAGTTAAACCAACTTGTGATGTAGAAGTAACTTTAATTAAGTCATTACTCCAATCAATGTTATTAGCAATACTTGTAAAACTACCATCCCAGATAAAGTTAGCACTCGTGTAAGTATCATTATTTGGGTTAGGCCAAGGATCTGTGCCTGTGCCTGCAAAGCTTAAAGCATATTCATAATCTTCAATTGTAGCATCAGTATTACTAACTAACGTGTTTAATGGTGACGTTAAGTAGTGTGGGTTCTGATTAGCTATGTCCATATATCTGCTGTAGATAAACTGACCCCTTCTTTGAGCAGACTGATATGGAGCCTGATGTGTTTCAGCATATTCTCCAGCGCCAGCTCCTGAGCCAACTGTTACGTTCTGATATTGAACAGGTACTAGATCGTAGTTACCCTCTTCTTGATAGTAGTTATCTCTATTAACTTTAACATCAATACCCGTACCACCTTGGTCGTTATTACCAACACCGAAGTTATTGTCATACGGATCGCCAGCTGTATTACCGAAAGATCTGTAAACAGGTTTAGTTCTATCACCAATTAGTCTAGATACTAACTCTAATTTAGTAGCTTTACTATTTTCTAACTGTAACTTAAATGTTTTAGTTACAATATGTCCTTTTCTAACCGTTAGATCTGCAACTTCGTCTACATAGTAACCAGCAAATAACTGAGTTGTAGTGTCTTTAGCAATGTTAGTTACTGAACCGTCTTCTGCGACAATCTTAACAACCAATTCACCAACCTCTGCTTCAACGTCAGATTTAAGACCTGCGATCTGAGCTTCTAACTCCGCTATCTTGTCATAGACTGAAATTGGTTTTTGTTCCGGAGATAAGAATCCAGATGCTATATTAGTTGCAACGTGTGCATAGTAGTTTTCATTAGCAGTAAACGCATCACTAACGTGAGTGAATACTCCCTGTGCAGTTAACTCCTCTGTAATTTGAACTTTAGCAAGTTCAGCAGTGTTAACCTCGACTACTGCAGCAACATCCGTTGTATCAATTTCTTCTTCTGGGAAAGATACTTGAACTGGCTCTGACCAATCAGATAACATTGGATTAGCAGGGAAACCAGCCTCAGAGACAGACTTAATTCTAATCTCTACTAATTCACCTTGGTTAATCGCAATATCTAACTGGTTAAAGTTAATCTCTTGACCATCCTCGATCTTAGTATCTTGCCATGTAAATTTATCAGCAATATTGCCGTTATTGTCAATTGACTTAGCTCTTTCTCTAACTTTAGTCTTAACTTCATTCCAGTTTGAGAATACTGCTGCTTTCTCTCTATCTTCCTCTGTGAATTTAAGCTGTGCAACTTCAGCAGCTTTGCCAGAAGTCGACAAGTATCTATATTGTACAATAAACTGTACGACATTCTGATCTAGAGTATCTGCAACTTGTTTAGGTGCAGGTACCGACCAGAAACCTCTAATTCTGTATTTAGGTGTAATCTTAGCAGCGTTTGATGATGCTGATAAAGATTGAATTTGTGTTACAATCGAGTTGTATAATTTAGCCTCAGAAGTTCTCTCTTCAATTAATGAGTTTAATTCAGATTTATCTTTATCTTTCTGTACCTGAGACTCATACTTTTTAGTTGCTATTTCAGATCTCTTCTTAGTAATAGTATCATCTAACTTCTTAACAGCCTCTTCAACAGTGGCTTTATCAGCAGATAATTTCTTAATTTTATCAGCAGCGTCATTCTCAGTTAAATGTTTGTTAATCTGAACTACTTTAAAATTATCAGCTACTAGAGTTGGAGCATTAGGAGTTACACCTACCGTCGCCGGAGGAATATTATCTTCTTTAATAGACGTAATAAGTCTACCAAAGTCAGCCACATTCTCTTTGTAATAATCAGCTAATAAAATAATTGAACCATCTTCTTGTATCACCTCTAGGTCGTTTGAGTAGAAGCCAACACCAGGTGACCAGCTTTCAGCTAATATCTTAGATTCAGGATCTACTGCTTTTACAAACATTAAGATTCTCTCATCAAATCCAATAGGTACTTCAATCGATAAATTATTGTCTTCTACCTTGTAGATAGACAGAGTACCTGCACCGATCTTGATGGCCTCATAGCCCTCTACTAATTCTAATTCAACCTGACGCGTCGAAGCATCTAGCTTACTAATCTTATATCTTGTGTTTTTAGAACCACCAGTGACCATCAGTTGGTCTCCTACGCGGAGTAATTCAGTATCATCTAGATCTTTATCGTTATCCGAGTAAGTTAAACTGTCTAGAGTATAAAGTTTGATAGCTTGTTTTGTAGTTACTCCCTCTTCTACAACTTCTCTCTGAGAGTTAGAAATTGAAAGAACATCAAATCTACCAGTAAACTGTGTAGTTCTATAAGGCATATCTCTTAACTCTTCGTCAAGCGTATATGCAATATTGTTGTTGACAATATCTCTAATCGCAGTTAGATAATCAATGTTATCCTGATTTCTGTAGTTCTCATTAAAGAAGTCTACAGCAACTTGATTAGTACCGTCAAATAAAATTCTTTTTATTAAGACTCTTTCTGTGTCGTTTGGAATCTGACCACTTACATCGATCGATGTAGTTAACATTGGGTTTAAGAAATCCTCTGCAAAATAATTAGGTTTAGAAGCAAAAGCCGTTGGTCTTGCTAAAGTAGTAATATCATTTGCAGGAGTCTTTAACGAAGTAGTGACAATATTCTGAAAAGTACCATCTGCTAGTTTTACTCTAGTAGTACCTTTACTTAAACCAGCAAGAGCTTTTAGATTATTATCTAATCTCTCTAGCTCTTTCTTCATATAACCAAACCCTGGTATAGATACTATTTTAGTACCCTCGTCAGTTAGTATCTCTAACGGGATGTCCTTAGCATTTGTAGTTACTGCTTCATTAATACGCTCGAAAGTCTTTAGAGAATTAGTATTAATCTCTAGCAGCTTCTTCAAAGAATTGGATATAGAGTTGTTAGTGTTCATATTATCTTAAAATATCTACTTCAAATACAAAGTTCACCGGATCTGTGCAGACCAGCTCAATGTATGGTTTATTCGTTAATAGTTGTGATGGGTCAATATCTGCGATATTTTGCCAGCCACCTGATTTGTTTGTCCAAACTTTAATGTTGTTACCATCTACATCGATTGTATCAAAAGCAATTCTGAAAGATTGTCCTAACGTCCAGCCAGTTACTGAGTCATCAACATATATATTTAGGCTGCCATTTAGTGGATCGGTACTCAATTTATTCTTTAAGCTTAATCTGTTGCTGTAAGAATTTAATTTAGTCCAAACACCATTGATATTAGAGTTTGAATTATCAAACAGGTTAGTACCTCCTAGTACGCTACCACTTACTACACCAGATGCAATATCCCATTGGAATACATCGTTTACCACATAGCCCTCAACAGAGTTATTAACCTTAATTTTACCAGCAATTGATTTATCAACATTAGTACCTTTACCTGCAAAGATTACATCTGTATTATACTGTAATTCTACTGGAATTGTACCATCAATTAGCTGATTAATTTTTGTATGTGCATTATTAATTAAGCTTAATAGTGCATTTGAATCTTGTAACTGTAGAGACGATGCTGTAAAGTCATCTTCTAACTCTTGAATTCTAGCTTCTAGTGCAGCAGCTTTCGCCGTGCCTAAAATAATATTCTCTAACGAGTCTAATCTCTCTACAATTTTATTATATCTATTATTAGCTTGTAATAACAGCTCGGTTGCATTCTCTAACGCAGTAGTGGTGTCCATGAATAAGTCCATTGAGAAAGTAGTAAAGTCATTTACACTTGTCTCAACACCTACGTTATCTAATGAAGAGTTAAATTTAAGATTTAACTTTAATGAGAACGCATTACCATTTAAGCCAGTAACTTCATTTGGCTTAAATTTAATTTGTTCGTGGATTTTAGATCCAGGCCCATAAGAATCTGTAATATCATCTAGGATTAAGATACCATATAGGTTTGTTGATCTATTCGCAGGAATAGAAGAACTATATAAATCGTAATAAACTAAAACGGCATTAAATCTGAACTGTTGTCCAGTCTTTGCATAATCCAGTAGTGATTGAACATCTGGATTATTTTGAATTGGCTCGTAAGAAGCCGTGTCCCAGTCAATTTGAACTGAGTTTGTAGCATTAGTTGCAATATCATAATAAGCCGCAGTGTTAGCTGTTGAACCAGCATCTACTACAGGCAATAGGTTGATATTAGGGTCAGGGTGTGTTTGTCCCTCTCTACCCTCAACGTTTACATTGTTTGCATCTAAATAAAGTTTAGTTGCAGAGGTATTATACTCTGTTGGTTTAAACAACACCAGAGGCGTATAACCTACCGATGTCGGCACGTTAATATAAACCTCATGGTAAGTATTGCCTTGATATGCTACGTCGTTCTCAGCGTCAATACTACCTAAGTACTTAACTACTCTATCGTAGTTCGAGCCACCTAAGATTGCGTTATCGTTCTCAGCGTAAGCTCCTGTAGAAGACTCATTAGAGTCAGTCGGTCTAAAATCAATTGCACCTAGAGCTGATAACCACTTAAAGAAAATCTTCTCAGCGTCAGATGCCAAGATGATTGGGTCATAGTCATCGTCCTTTAGAAGTAGCTCTTCTAAATTCAATGCATAATTTTGGAATGTTTGTGCGAAATCCACATTCGGCATATTGGCGTTATATGCTGCACCAGATTGCTCTTTCAATTTCAGCTCAAAGTCGATAGTATTAGAGTTGTTAACAGAGTCTGTGAAATCAGGTAAGTCTAGTAAAGCGAATTTACTAAACTCAAAATTGATGTCAGCGCTGTTAAATGCTCTAGTAATATCTCTCGCTGCTGAAGCGAAAGCATACATCGTGCCGCCCTGCGGTTGTGGTATTCTTACTAATGGAGTTGCCATCTACAGTTTTCGGTTTAATTTAATTATTATGATATTGTAGTAGCGTAAGAGCTAATTACATACCATACGTTTTCAAAACATCTTAATGTTACAGTTGAGTTGTTGCCATCTAAAGAGATAGAAGTAGCACCTAAACTAACTACACCAGATGCAGTTACAGTAGCAGCGCCTCCACTCTTATTGATTAACGTAACTTCTTGCCCATCTGCTCCAGCTGGAATGTCATAGTTGCCATTCATAAAGTAAGTGCTCTTATCGATAGTCGTTGGAGCAGCTACTGGTGCACTTGCAGAACCACCTACACCTGATTTAACAATTGAACCACCAAAGCTCGCAGATGAAGAGAATGTAGCTGCAGTGCCAATTAATGCACCGGCAGTACTTACTCTAAATAATGTAGAACCATTTACTACATTAAGTTCTTGAGTCGTAGCGTTTGTTAAGCCAGATAGGACTGCAGTTGTTGGGTCTAATAGACCTGTAACTGTAGCTAGTTCGTCGTTCAGAAGTTCGAAGTTACTGTTGATAACTGGTCTTGAAGATGAAACCGAGTCTGTACCTAAAATTTCAGTAATGTTTGCCATTTTTCGTTTATTTTACTTTTAACATGTTGCGTTGTACAACGTTCTTATTTCCATACGTGTCTTCCGCTTCCAGTTGTATCGAGTAATCACCCGGCTCCTGGAAAATGTACGTAAGCCACATATTATTATAGTATATATCATTCACATTTGGGTTACTTATATTAGTAATCGTCCATTTTGGGTTTCTTGCACCCGGGAACTTAGAAATGTCGGTTGATATAGTGACATGGGTAGATCTTTCAACTTCTGCCCAATTTTTAAATACTTTTAAATTATCCCATGTTGGGTTATATGCTACTGAATTTACTGGACCACTCACCGATGAGCTTGCGCTACCTTGGATAATTACATTTTCAAAATCATAAGTCTTAGAGTACTCTTGTCCAGTACACAGTATGAAATGAAATTGGTCTAAGTTGTCAATATCATTATCACTGTCCATATCCTTAAAAACAGCGTTATAGTTAAATTTAGCAACAATAGGATTTGTGCTAGCCTCTAGTTCGTCGGCGATATTCTGCCAAGCAGTAACATCATTAGAACCAGATGGTGTAGTCGATGTAATCGTATGACTACCTGTTATTAACTCATTGGACACAGGGTCTCTATGTGTTATCACTAAAGTGTCGCCCTGTTGAATCCAATCTATTTTAAAAGATGCAGTTAAATCTGGTCCCACTCTCATGTTGTTCCACCAGTTATGTACTGTATCTTTCCATCTAAATGAACATTCATCCCACTGGAATGGACCAGTAGTTTCCGAGTAACCTGTATCTGAGTAGATGTCAATATATCTTCTTACTGTTGAGAATCTTACACCCTGATCTGTAGCATCTTTTGGATAATTAGCTCTATCTAACGTCAGATAGAAAGTAGCAATTGAATCTTCTACTTTATTCTTATTATCTTGTGGAAAATCCCAGTAACCACCTGAATGATTCCAGTCTAAATACTTTTCATTCCAAGGTGAGATATTATCTTTCTTGTCAGTCTCTAACCAAGAGTAAACACCATATAGTTCTATCTCTTTTAGTTTTACATCAAAAAGATCTTCTTTCTTATAGTAAGACATGTGACCAAATAAGTCATAATATCTTAGCTCGACTGTGTATGAACCTACATAAGGTAAATTAAGTGGCAATCTCTTGTAGTCGTCGATTGGACCTCTGTATTCTTGATGCCATCCATTAGGACCATCGATAATCCACTCAACTTCATAGACCCATCTCTTCCACCAGTTCTCCCAAGTTACTTTTAGATTTGCATTTGCATCAACGGCATCATCCCAAACAAACTGAGCTTCATCCCATACATCATCCCAAGACTCCATCGAGTCTAAGATAACTGGACAGCCGATTGGCACTGTAGTTTGACCAAAGTTCTGGTTCCATGAGTTCATCTCTCTATCGTGATATGTCTCATAGAATTTTTCATAGACAGTTTTTAATTCTGTTCTTTGCGCCTCTGTAATACTAGCCTCATCACCTACACCTAAGTTTAAGAATGTAGTGTAGTTATTGGTTAAATCATTTTGATCTAGGTAAGACTTTAATACCATTGATGTATCTTCAATGAATAATTCTCTGTCGTTAGGAAATACATCGAACTTTACTCTATGTCCTTCGGTGAAGAAACTAATTGGATTTTGAATCTTCCAGATATTTAAGTTTTTCTGAGCGAAATAGTCGCCTTCCCCTGTGATGTCTACGATTTTAGCTTCTAGGGGTAAAAAATCTCGTTGTAATCTATTCTTTAAACCGTATAATTTAATTAGGACTTCTTCTGGAGTATAATCAAATACTTCATCTACATTAGCAAAATCCCACTGATCGAATGTACCATTAGGCTCATTTAATCTGTAGACTAGAGAGAATCTACTAGTTTTCTTCTGCGTAGCAGAAGGCATTTTAAACTTAAGTAGTTTTCTAGTCATCTCACCTCTTACCGATGAGTTAGGTACTGGGATAGCATGTAGCTTACCGAAACTGCTTGAGCTCTTATCTACATTAATCCAATACTCTTTTAGGGTAATCTTATCGTAACCAAAGAAGTCGATCGCATTTAGGATAGCCTTATACGTACCGACAAATGGTTTAATGTTGTTTAACTCTAGTAAGAGTTCTCTTCTCTTTTGGTTTAACAGTTGATAGTCAGGGTGCATCTCTGAGATGTCATGTGACTTAAATATCATAAAGTCTTCTTCCTCTAAAGAGGCGCCTAAGTTACCTAATAAGATTTTTAATCTCTCGTCTTCTGCTTCTACTTCTCCGTAGAATTCAATTTCAGCGATTAGCGTCTCACCAGCTTTAACTTGCAATACTCTCTTATGAATACCTTCATTCTGTGAAGAGATTGCGATGTTAACTTGTAGAGCAATGTTCTCGTGCGCGTTTACTATCTTTAAGTAGTCACTGTCCTGTGATACAATAGTAGTAAAATCAGCTAACTCTAGAGATTGGTTCTTTAATTCCTTTACATAGGCTTTACCACCATCCATTCTCATACCATACATAATCACGTCTTTAGACTGATCTTTAGCTAAAGCTCTCCAACTGAAGTCTAATTGAGTGATTGTACCATTTGGCGAAATAGGCTTGCTGACCTTAGTCTCTCCCTCGTGGATAACTTCTTCCAATACAAATAGATTAACAGTTTCATACAGACCTGCAGATACTTCAGGTAGATAGACCTTACCGGTCCATACGCCTGCTGCGTTCTGTACTAACTGTAACTCTTCAGCAGTACCATTAAAGAATCTTAAATTATTCCACATAGTTATCTAGTTGTATCGTCGTCTTTTTGTACTGTAAAGTTTTTATAGTTCTTTAAATATCTGACCTGATCTAACAGGCTAACAATATAATCGTTGATAAAGAGTAAAAACTCTCTCATCGTTTGATTTCTTTGAATATGATGTGAAACTTGATTTTTAATCAGACCTCTTTGTGCAGACTTATAGTCGTACTTAGTATTCTTAAGATCGTCTCTTCTATGCTTGGCTACTTTATACAGCCTTTTACGCTTGTAAACTAATAGGTCTCTAA
>Ga0213864_10000196_pt1 | contig 26889 bp, 21 predicted proteins | sample PICome_5_FD_160078 | JGI IMG/M metagenome (GOLD analysis project Ga0213864, IMG submission 160078) | Coastal seawater microbial communities near Pivers Island, North Carolina, United States - PICO247 | ecosystem: Environmental > Aquatic > Marine > Coastal | place: USA: North Carolina... | reverse complement strand
TTTCCCTCTAGATCAGCAACAAAAATGTCATAGCTGTCATAAATTGGCCAAACGTATTTTCCATTTTTACGCAATGGCGCGTCCGGACATTGGTCTTGTTCTAAATGCGTAGATGCGTAAACAATATGTTTGTTGTCTGGTAAAAAATAAGCACAAGTGGTTCTACCTTTACCTGTCGAAATCATAGGAGGCACTTTATTTTCGAAAGTCTCATCAGCATTCATCAAAAACATTTGATCGCAATTTACATTCCAGTTTTTGTAATTAGACTGGAAAATAATTTGTTTATCATCAAAGCTCCAGTAAGCCTCCGCATTATCCCCTCCAAAAGTGATTTGTTTCAAACTTTTAAAATGAGTTTCCTCCGCATAAACTAATGGAATACTATCTTTCGTTGTTTCTGAAGTTACTTCGTTCTTTTTATTGGTCTTACACGAGAAAATTACCACTGTCAGAAGAAATAAATAAAGAATTCTCATATCCTATTTTTATTATTTAATTTTGCAAAAATAGTATTTAAAACATGAGATACCTTTTAATAATCAGCTTTTTATTATCAATTTACAGTTGTTCAAATACGGCTACTTCAGTTTCCATAAAAGATGATGTTACTTTTTTAGCTTCGGATGAGTTAGAAGGACGTCAAACGGGCACGGAAGGTGAGAAAAAAGCCCTTGCATACATTTCAAAACGATTTGAAGAATTAGGTCTTACTGGAAAAGGGACAAATGGGTATGTACAACCCTTCTCTTTTAAGCCAAAAACCAATCCGCATGAAGAAGTGAAATTTGACGTAAATGGAGATGGTACAATTACTGGAAACAACGTAATCGGATACTTAGATAACAAAGCAGAAAATACTGTAATTATTGGTGCTCATTACGATCATTTAGGTTATGGCGGAGAAGGTTCTTTATTTAGAGATACCATCAAAGCAGTTCATAATGGAGCCGATGACAATGCATCTGGGGTTGCATTACTATTAGATTTAGCAAAAAAATTAAAAGGTAAAAACACTAATAACAACTATTTGTTCATGGCCTTTTCTGGCGAAGAAATGGGGCTGTTAGGTTCAAATTATTTCGTAAAGAACCCGACCATTGACACCAAAAAGGTTTCCTATATGATCAATATGGATATGGTGGGTCGTATGAAAAAAGATTCGTCTTTAGCCGTTTACGGAACGGGTACCTCTCCAATCTTCAAACAAGTTTTAAAAGCACATAACAACGACTTCAAATTGATTCAGAATGAATCAGGAGTTGGGCCAAGTGATCATACTAGTTTCTACTTAGCTGATATTCCGGTTTTGCATTTCTTTACTGGGCAACACTCCGATTATCACCGACCGAGTGATGATATCGAAACCTTGAATTATGAAGGAATGGCAAAAATTTCAAATTACATTTTTGATATCATTTCTGATTTGGATGACAACGGCAAACTAACATTTAGAAAAACCAAGAATGAAAGTGATAAAACACCACGCTTCAGAGTTGGATTAGGTGTTGTTCCCGATTACCTATTCGATGGCAAAGGAATGCGAATTGATGGTGTTTCTGATGACAAACCTGCACAAAAAGCCGGATTGAAAAAAGGGGATATCGTAATCCAATTGGGCGATAGCCTTGTAACTGATATGATGAGCTATATGAGGGCTTTATCAACCTTCAAAAAAGGAGACAAAACGAAAGTCGTTGTACAACGCGGAGAAGAATCTGTAGAAAAATTAATTTCATTTTAAACTGGTATCAATGGTTAAGATTGACACTATAGAATTGCCTGATTTTCCGCTTTTATTAGCACCAATGGAAGATGTTTCCGATCCTCCATTTCGTGCCTTGTGTAAAGAAAATGGTGCGGATGTCGTTTACACGGAATTCATATCCTCTGAAGGACTGATTCGCGACGCTGCCAAAAGTGTGATGAAATTAGACATCTATGAAAAGGAACGTCCAGTAGGTATTCAAATTTTCGGAGCGAATTTGGATTCGATGTTGAAATCCGTAGAAATTGTCGAAAAAACCAATCCAGATATCATTGATATCAATTTTGGATGCCCTGTAAAAAAGGTGGTTTCAAAAGGAGCCGGTGCAGGAATCTTAAAAGATATTGATCTCATGGTGAAGTTAACCGAAGCCATGGTGAAACATACCAAACTACCTATTACCGTAAAAACCAGATTGGGCTGGGATAATGATTCCATTCGAATCGTAGAAGTAGCAGAGCGATTACAAGATGTTGGCTGTAAAGCGATTTCTATTCATGGTCGAACACGTGCTCAGATGTATAAGGGCGATGCTGATTGGAGACCAATTGCAGAGGTGAAAAACAATCCGAGAATGCACATTCCGGTATTTGGAAATGGTGATGTAAATACACCTGAGCGCGCGATGGAAATGCGTGATACATATGGATTGGATGGTGCAATGATTGGTAGAGCTTCCATTGGATATCCTTGGTTCTTCAACGAAGTAAAGCATTATTTCAAAACGGGTGAACACCTTCAAAAACCAAATATTTCACAACGTGTAGAAATGGCAAGACGTCATTTAGAAATGGCTATTGATTGGAAGGGTGAGCATTTAGGGGTTGTTGAAACGAGACGTCATTACACCAATTACTTCAAAGGAATTCCTCATTTTAAGGAATATCGCTTAAAAATGGTAACATCCGACGATCCAAAAGAGGTTTTCGATACGTTCAAAGAGGTTGAAGAGAAATTTGGGACTGCGATGATTCCAGAAATTCCTTAAATTTTCAATATTCCTGATAGTAAATTTTAAGATATGACATTTGTCATACCATGAATATTAATTTTCTTTTATTTTTATGTTGTTCATCTAAATCTTCAACCTATGAAAACCAACATTCAATTTATCGGAATGCCAACCAGTGAAGCTATGGAAGCCTATACGTTAAAAAAATTAGAGGGCTTATTTAATAAGTTCGAATCTATTATTCGCGTAGATGTTTTTTTTAAATACGAAAATCATCCAAAGGAGCTAGGTAAAATCTGTGAAATGGAAGTGAGTATAGCAGGTCCTAGAATTCATGCGTCCTCTAATGAAAAGCATTATGAAATAGCAGTAAAGCACACCATTAGTGATTTAGAAAAGCAATTAAAAAAGCGAAAAGGAATCCTAAAACCTTACTTATAATTATTGGATTGAAGCTGTAGAACAAAAGGGTATCTAAATTATAATTCAGGATATGTTATGCCTTTTTGATAAATACTTTTGATAATCTACTACTGGCAATTTTAGCCGCAACAAACCCTAAGATTGTAATCGTAATAAAAACAATAAGAATGTTAGAGAATCTAAGTTCTACAGGATATGGAATCGTATCAGTTATCATAAATAAACTATACTTCTGCTGAAGAATAACCAAAATAACACCCAGGAGCAATCCCAACATCATACCAAGAAATGAAAGTAAAAATCCTTGGTATACAAAAATTGATTTTACTTCCTTCAAAGTCGCACCAAGATTAAATAGCGTTTTTAAATTGGATTTTTTATCAATAATCATCATGATGATGGCTCCGATCACATTAAATAAGGCAACGATGGTAATTAAAGTAAAAATTAAGTACGAAACGAAATTTTCGGTATTGATAACCTTATAAAATACGGCGTTTAATTGTGCCTTGGTTTGAATCCTAAATTGATCGCCTAGTTGCTGTTGCAATGCAATTACTACTTCATCAGGATTACTTTCGGATTTCAATTTTAATTCCAAACTACTTAGCTGATTTTCTGCAAAGTGTAATAAATTTCTAGCTTGATCTAATGTGGTAAAAACATAGGTATTCTCGAAATCTTCTGTCCCAGTGTATAAACCAACAATTTGAACCTTTGTTTTGTAAAACGCATTTTGGGGATTGATAAATCCCGTTCCTGGTTTCGGAATCATAATCTGCAAGGCTTCTCCAAAATTATATACCCCAACACTTAATTTGTTGGAAATCGTTCTACCAAGTACTGCCGTATTTACAAATTGAAAATCGAGCCAATTTCCAACGACAATGGCTGAATCAATTTGAGTTACCTTGTTGTAGTTTTGGTCAACACCTTTGATGTAGGAAATTTCATTTTTGCCATTATATTCCAAGAATACGCGCTCTTCAATGACCTTAGACACCTCTTCAATAGTTGGATTTGAATCTAAAATAGTTTGAATAGCATCTGTAAAGTAGAATGACTTTCCAATCGCAGCAGAAATTTTAATATCCGGTTCAGAAACATCTAGCAAAGAATAACTGAAAGTTCTAAGACCTGAAAATCCGGATAAAATCACAAACAAGGCAATCGAACTTACCACCACCCCAAACGATGCAATAATCGTGATTATATTGATAGCATTGGTGCTTGTTTTAGAAAACAAATATCGCTTAGCTATGTAGAAAGAAAAACTCAAGATTTGGTTTATCTTTTTTGACGTTTCGGTAGAATGTCTGGGTTTTTGATAGGGTTATCTGTTTTCCCTTGTAACGCATGGTCTATACCTTCGATATAATCAAGAGAGTCATCGGCAAAAAAAGCCAGTTCTGGCATTCTACGAAGCTGATTTCTTGTTCTTTTAGCCAATTCGTGTCGAATTAAAGGTGTATTTGACACAATTCCTTTGATGATTTCATCTCTTTTTTCTGAAGGAAAAATACTCAAGTAGACTTTTGCCAATCCAAGGTCTACAGTAACATTCACCTTGGTGGCTGTTATGATTACTCCTTTCATCCCCTCTTGAGCAGATTTTTGTAATACATCAACAACATCCTGTTGAAGGATACCAGCAATTTTGCGTTGTCTATTTGATTCTTGCATGAGGCAAATTTACAATATTTAGACTGTTTACCATTTTTATTAAACTATTTCAAATAAAATACCTCAAAGCATCAACTTTGAGGTATCAAATATTATTAGCCTATTCTAGATTTAATCTGCCAGAATAATTACTTTATTATTATTCAATTCTAATGTACCCGAATTAATCATGTAAGACAATTTCCCATCTTTAGTTTGGGTAAATTTATCTTTATGTGAATCATCAAGAGAAGCATTTTTACTTTCAATTCTGATTTCACCATCCTTCAATGTCGATACAATAGGTGCGTGATGATCTAACAATTGAAATTCTCCATCCATACCAGGTACAGAAACCGAGGTAATATCGGATGAGAATAAAACCGCTTCAGGTGTTACAATTTCTAAATACATAAAACTTGAATTACGCTTCTGCTAACATTTTTTCTCCAGCTTCTATAGCATCTTGAATAGATCCTTTTAAGTTGAAAGCTGCTTCTGGATACTTATCCAACTCACCATCCATAATCATATTGAATCCTTTAATAGTGTCTTTAATATCTACTAATACACCTGGGATTCCAGTAAACTGCTCTGCAACGTGGAATGGCTGAGATAAGAAACGTTGAACACGACGTGCTCTGTGGACCACTAACTTATCTTCTTCAGATAATTCTTCCATACCTAAGATGGCAATGATATCTTGTAATTCCTTGTATCGCTGTAGAATCTCCTTTACTTTTTGAGCACAATCATAATGATCATCTCCTAAGATTTCTGGAGTTAAGATTCTTGATGTTGAATCTAATGGATCTACCGCTGGATAGATACCTAACTCGGCAATCTTTCTTGATAATACTGTAGTTGCATCTAAGTGAGCAAAGGTAGTTGCAGGCGCTGGATCCGTTAAGTCATCTGCAGGTACATAAACCGCCTGTACAGATGTAATCGATCCTTTCTTAGTTGAAGTAATACGCTCTTGCATCGCACCCATCTCTGTTGCTAGTGTAGGCTGGTACCCTACTGCAGATGGCATACGACCTAAAAGTGCAGATACTTCAGAACCTGCCTGTGTGAATCTAAAGATGTTATCTACGAAGAACAAAACGTCTTTTCCTTGAGATTCGCCAGCCCCGTCTCTAAAGTACTCAGCGATAGTTAATCCAGATAATGCTACACGTGCTCTCGCTCCAGGAGGTTCATTCATCTGACCGAAAACGAAAGTTGCTTTTGAATCTCTCATTCCGTCTTTATCAACTTTAGAAAGATCCCATCCACCTTCTTCCATCGAATGCATGAAGTCATCACCGTATTTGATAATTCCGGATTCTAACATCTCTCTTAAAAGGTCATTTCCTTCTCTCGTTCTTTCACCTACACCAGCAAATACTGATAAACCACCATGTCCTTTGGCGATGTTGTTAATTAACTCCTGAATCAATACTGTTTTACCAACACCGGCACCACCAAACAAACCAATCTTACCTCCTTTTGCATATGGCTCGATCAGGTCGATTACTTTAATACCTGTGAATAAAACTTCTGTAGAAACCGATAGTTCTTCAAATTTAGGAGCAGATCTGTGTATTGGTAATCCATTCTCACCATCATTTTTTAAGTTCCCTAAACCATCGATAGCTTCTCCAGTTACATTAAATAATCTACCATAGATATCTTTACCTACAGGCATTTTAATTGGATTCCCAGTTGCTTTTACCTCAGCACCTCTTTGCAATCCGTCAGTGGCATCCATTGCAATAGTTCTAACTGTATCTTCACCAATGTGCTGTTGTACTTCAAGTACTAAAGTTGAACCATCTTCTCTACTGATTTCTAAAGAATCATAAATTTTTGGTAATTCGTGCTCAGTATTGAATTCAACGTCAATAACTGGTCCAATAATCTGTGAAATTTTACCTACTGTAGACATATTTACTTGTATTGTTTTTTTAATATCATAATGCTTTTCTAAAGCACTTATTTTCAGTGTGCAAAATTAGTTTATTTTCCTTGATAATAAAAAGGATATTTGAATAAAAATGAGATAAAAAAAAAGCCCCAACAAATGTTGGAGCTTTTTTATATTTTAGAACGAATTCTTAGTTCGTCAATTTGATTTCAACTCTACGGTTGTTGGCTCTACCAGCTCTAGTTTTGTTAGAATCTACTGGATTCGCTGCACTATATCCTTTAGAAGTTAATCTAGAGGCATCAACACCTTTTCCTACTAAATAGGCCATTACAGCATTCGCTCTTTTGTCAGATAACTTCTGATTGATTTTATCGCTACCGGTACTATCTGTGTGACCTCCAACTTCGAAAGTTGCCTTAGCGTTCTTATTCATAATCTCAGCGATAGCATCTAATTGCTTAGTTACTCCAGCTTTGAAAGAAGAACGACCCGTGTTGAATAAGATAGACTTCGCAGAAAATTCAATAACCTCCATTTCTTTCTTAGCGATCACTGGCTCTGGACAACCTTTGTTAGAAGCAGGACCTACTTCATTCTTACAGTCATCATCTTTATCTAATACACCGTCTCCGTCTGTATCTGGCCAAGGACATCCACCATTAGCAGCTGGACCAGCAACTGTAGCACACTTATCGTCTTTGTCTACAACCCCATCACCATCTGTATCAGGACAACCTTTGTTCGCTTTCGTACCTTTAGCGTTAGGACACATATCATCTTTATCAGCGATACCATCTCCGTCTGCATCTGGACATCCGTTTAATGAAGCTAAACCAGCAACATTAGGACAAGCGTCATCAGAATCTTTGATTCCGTCACCGTCCGCATCAGGACAACCATTAAATTCTTTTAAACCAGCTTCTTCTGGACAAGCATCATCTTTATCATAGATTCCATCTCCGTCGGTATCTTTACCTCCGAAACGCACAACTAATCCTAAAGAGTTTTGGTAATGATTTTGTACTTTATCAGCAAAACCATATCTGCTCTGGTGTTGGAAGTTTAACCCTAAGTTCTCATTGAACCAAATGTTAAATCCTAAACCAGCATTGAACATACCTTCACCTAATCCGTTAGCTCTTGTGTACGATCCACCGATCAAAGCAAAAGGATCAAACCATCCCGTATCTCCGAATATCATATTTAAATCATACTTTACCAAAGCATCAACAGTCCATAAAAAAAAGTCAACATCATCTTTTGTATCAAGAGTTGAAATGTTATTGATAGACCCTGCTAGTTGTAAAGAGAATCCTTTGTTCAAGTATTTCTCACCAGCGATCCTGGTAACAGATTGTAAGATATTCCAATCCCCATTAATGTTACCTAATAAATCTTTGGCATTATCTGTAAATGAACCACCTGAACGGTAGAAATCTACGGCGTTAATACCAAAACTTACTGCCCAAGGATTGTTTCTATCCTGCGCATTTACATTAGAAACCATTACTAATGCAAAAACAGCTAACACAGCTAATTTTAATTGTTTCATTATCAAATATTTAAATTAAAAGTTCATATTAATGTAGCACAAATGTAAGTTCTTCAACTTTATCTGCAAAGACAAATCTACAAAATCTTAGATAGAACGCAAGTTTTTCAGCAATGCTAAATTACCTTTAGCTCCTTTCCCACCTTGATAAAAGCCGCAATTGCCTTGTCTAAATGTTCTTTTTCGTGAGCTGCAGATAATTGCACTCGAATTCGGGCTTTTTCCTTTGGTACGACAGGATAAAAGAACCCAATGACATAGATTCCTTCCTCCAGCAATTTATCAGCCATTATTTGAGACAGCTTGGCATCGTACAACATGACGGGTACTATGGCGGCATCGGCACCTACCAAATCAAAGCCTGCAGCCTCCATGTTTTCTCTAAAATAATTGGTGTTTTCTTCCAATTTATCACGTAGCGAAGTGTCATTTTCAATCATCTCAAATACCTTCAAGGATGCACCTACAATGGCAGGAGCTAAGGAATTTGAAAATAAATAGGGTCGTGATCGTTGTCTTAAGATTTCTATGATTTCTTTCTTCCCTGTAGTATATCCACCCATGGCGCCTCCAAGCGCTTTTCCTAAGGTTCCGGTTACAATGTCCACACGCCCCATCACATTTTTCAATTCAAGGGTGCCTCGACCTGTCTTTCCGATAAATCCGGCGGCGTGACATTCATCCACCATAACCAAGGCATCATATTGATCAGCCAAATCACAAATCTCATCCAACTTAGCAACAATTCCATCCATAGAGAACACACCATCGGTAACAATTATCTTGAATCTATGATTGTGTTTGTTCGCCTCGATCAATTGATCTTCTAGCGATTGCATATTATTATTATCGTAACGATATCTCGCCGCTTTGCACAATCGAACTCCGTCGATGATGGATGCGTGATTCAAACTATCTGAAATAATCGCATCATCCTTTGTCAATAAAGGTTCAAAAACACCTCCGTTTGCATCAAAACAAGCCGCATACAAAATTGTATCTTCTGTACAGTAGAAATCAGCAACTTTCTGTTCCAACTGCTTGTGAATATCTTGGGTTCCACAAATAAATCGAACTGACGACATTCCGAATCCGTAATCATCCATGGCGTCTTTTGCAGCTTGAATCACTTCCGGATGATTAGACAATCCCAAGTAGTTATTTGCGCAGAAATTGATGACCTCCTCACCCGTATTTATCTTTATGACAGCGTCTTGTGATGACGTAATGATTCGTTCTTTCTTGAACAATCCTGCCTCTTCAATATCTTGCAATTCCTTTTCTAAATGCTCTTTAATGCTATACATAATCGATTGTTAATTTACCACAAATTTACAGCTAATTATTGAACTTCGCAGATATCAATGTCATCATTCAAATAGACTAAAATCATTTTTTGAACCTCAAAATTTAATTGTTTTATGACACTCGAATAATTGCGAATTTGTGCTTTATGTTTTTCTTCTGGCTGACCTGTTTTATAATCAATAATGACAGCCTTTTGACCTTTAATTAAAAGTTTGTCTGGTTTTACAATTTGATGAAACCCATCTGTCAATTCTCGCTCATTGAAGGATTCATATTCACCAGAGAAATAATTCATCAATTTGGGATGTGAAACAACTTTGCCCAAAAGGGTTTTGATTTCCTCGGAAGCTGATTTAGCTATCAATCCTGCATTCACATCATTTTGAATTACGGCGTTAATTTCTTCTTCAGAATTTATTCGAGCCAGCATGTCATGAATTAAATTTCCATACGCAATGGCTTTCCCTCTATCGGTATCCCATAATTTAGAAGAACTATTTAAAAGTGCCAATTGATGATCTTTCCAGCTCACTGAGGTAAATTCGGTTTGATTTTTAGCGTTTGAATCCGAATTTGATTTCTGACTTTTTCGCTGTTTACTTCCAAATGTATAGTCCGACTGCATGTCTTTCCACAATCCTTTGTATTGCAAATAATCGATGAACATTCCTGAGAAATAACTGGTGTTCAATTCTCCTTTGGAAGTGAGTCCATCATTTCCTGTAATCACATACAATTGTTCCACCGAACGCGTTAAGGCCACGTATAATAAGTTGATGTTGTCTAACTCATTTTGAGATTTATTTCGAGTATAAATTTCTTCACCTTGCGCATCTGCTTCCAATAAATTTTTGGTCGTCGGCACTAAAAATGGCGGTAATTCTTTATTCAACTGACACCCATCATACCAATCTTGTGATTTCCTTAAGTCATGAATATTCAAATCGCACGGAAATACCACTACCGGAAATTCCAATCCTTTCGATTTGTGAACCGTCATAATGCGAACGGCATTTTTTTTCTCAGCTGCAGAAATGCTCAATTTATCTTTTTTTAATTCCCAGAATTCAATAAAATCGGCAATGCTATCACCTTTTTTCTGTCGATCTAACAAGACGTCCAATAGAAACTTTAAATGCGCATCAGAAGCTGTGTTTAGGGCAAATAGTCTCACTAATTCTTCGGCAATTTCATAGATAGATAACCCCAAAAATTGATCAAAGGAAAACTGAACTCCATAGCTTTTCAGATTTAATAAGAAAGCATCGTCATCAGCAACCAAAGCATTTGAAAAAAATGCATGCTTTTCTTCATTGATTCCCAAATGATCATATAGGAAATATAAGATATCAAATTTCAATAGGTCATCATTTCGATTCTGGAACAGTCGAAACATGTTGACTAAAAACTTGATCTTCTCACTATGCTGCAACAGCAAAGTTTCCGATGAAATAACATCAATATGTTTTTCGGATAAGTAATTGGCAACTGCAACACCTGCATCATTTTTTCGAACCAAAACACAGATTTCGTCCAAGTCATAATCCGTTTGCAACTTTTGAATCGTTTGATAGGTCTGTTCGGCATATTGCTCAAGCTTTTGGTCTTGTTTTCCCTCGAGTTCTAAAAATCGCAACGAAACAAATCCACCTTCTTTATCATTGCATTTTTGCTGATTCTCGTTGATATACAACTGGCCATAATTGGGATCTTGAAAATAGTCTGCAACATGAGTAAAAAACGCATTGTTGAAATCAATAATCTCGGAATAACTTCGATAATTTCTTGGAAGTTGATGGGTGGTTTTATGAACCTGAAACGTATTCTGATTTTCATCTCCCAACTCGATAAACTGCTCTGCTTTTCCGCCGCGCCATCGGTAAATCGATTGTTTGGCATCACCCACCAAATACAATCGGCTATTTTCCTGGGCCAGTGCATTGTTCAGCAAGGGAATCAAATTTTGCCATTGCAACATCGAAGTATCCTGCATTTCATCAATGAAGAAATAGCGATATCGTTGCCCAAGTCGTTCGTATATAAATGGAGCTGGCTGGTCTTTAATACTATCTGAAATGTATTTGTTGAATTCCGAATTTAACTGCACTTGTTTTTCCTCCTTCAAGATTTGCAATTCATTATAAATATTTGAAATCAAGGCAATCGGATTCACACTTTTCAAAAAGAGTTTGATCAGTTCTCGCTTTCCATTATTGGCAATACATTTTTTATAATGATCAATTATCTGCGGAACAATATTCTCAATCGTAGTTACAATTTCAGGCTGAGCAGACTTATTATAATAGGTATGATTGTCTATCGCTTTTTGGATGGTGCCGCTTCTCTTTAAAAAATTTCCAGTGAAATTATTTAAAGAGACATCAGTGAAAAAATTCGGAATGTATTTTCCTTTAAAATCTCCAATTTCGAGGTTATTCGCCTTTATCAATTGTAAAAACGATTTCCCTATTTCTTGAAATTCTTCCGTCAGGGAATCCTGAAGTTTTTTTAGCTGATTGTACAGCGATTTATATTCTTGTAACGATCGCTTTGATACGATTTTAACATACGGAGCGTCATCTTCACGCAAAATGATTTTAGCCACATCATTCAATTCTCTGGTGATGTCCCAGCTTTTATCTTCATCCGTTTTCGCGACAGCAAAATCAATTAGAAATTCTGTCAGTTCTTTATGGGTACCAATCTTCGAAATCAGATTTTCTACCGCTTCATTTAAAATCAATTCCCCGTCCAGCTCCACCTCAAAATTCATTGGTAATTTTAAATCATAGGCAAAACTTTTAATCAGCCTATGGGTAAAACTATCAATCGTATTGATGGAAAATGCTGAGTAATATTGAAGTATATTTTTGAGTATCTCCTGACTCCTTTGTTGCAACTCCGAAAGCTCCAATCCTAAATTGGCTTGGATTTCGGAAATAAGCGTATTTACCTTTCCTTCCGACAGCATCTCAAGATGACTCAAAACGCGCTCTTTCATTTCATTGGCCGCCTTATTTGTAAAGGTAATCGCCAAAATTCGCTGAAAGGTATTCGGATCGGGATTCCCTAAAATAATTTGAAGATATTCCCTGGCAATGGTATAGGTTTTCCCACTTCCTGCGGATGCATTATAGACATGAAAAGTGGCTTCGTTTTGCAATTGAATTTAGTGGTTTGGAATCAAACGAAGATACTGAAAAGAAGGCCGAGAATCAAGAACTAAAGTGATTGTCTATCCAAGTCCTACATCTAAACTCATCATCACGATGAATCCGCCGATAAAGCCTAATGTCGCAATGTCGGTGTACTTATCGCGCTGAGTTTCGGGGATTACTTCTTCTACCACAACGAAAATCATGGCTCCGGCAGCAAACGCAAGTGCATATGGTAAAATTGGTGTGAAAAACGAAACTGCAAGCGCTCCTAAAACGGCTGCCATTGGCTCCACAACAGCCGATAACTGACCGTACCAAAAACTTTTACGTCTCGAAATTCCTTGTCTTCGCAAGGGCATTGCCACGGCAAATCCTTCTGGAAAATTCTGAATTCCAATACCAATCGCTAAGCTGATTGCAGCAACAATTAATTCTGTTTGTTCCGCTCCGACTAGGGTTGATGCTGCTCCAAACAGCACGCCAACCGCTAATCCTTCAGGTATATTGTGCAAGGTAATGGCTAACACTAACAAAGTGGTTCGATGCCAATTGGTTTTAACACCCTCTGCCTCATTTTCTTTAAAGTTGATATGCAAATGCGGCAACCATTTATCCATTCCGAATAGGGCCAAAGCTCCTAGTGCAAATCCTAATGCTGATGGCAGTACTTTTACGAAACCTTCTCCCGGACTGTTATCAATGGCCGGTGACAACAAACTCCAGAAACTTGCGGCAACCATCACTCCTCCCGTAAATCCGAGAATTCCGTCCAACACAGCACGGTTCATTTTTTTGAAGAAAAACACCAAACTTGCACCTAAGGCTGTCAATCCCCAGGTGAATAATGAGGCATACAGTGCTGCCAAAATTGGATGTTCTTTACCAAAAGCAACTAATTGATTGAAAGTACTCATTGCAATTGAATATAAAGGTTAGCCGCTATTTTTTTTGATATGTTCATGTTTCGATTTGCGATTTGAATATGGGTTGACTCATCAAAAGCTTCTTTATCCATTACTTTGATTTGATCACCCAACTTGATATTTTGTTTGTCTAAATACTGAAGAAAATCTGAAGAAGAATCCTTCACACCAATACAAATTCCCGATTCTCCCTTTTTCAAATTCGACAATAATGTCTTTTCAATAGTTTGAAGATTCCCTTTTTTATCTGGGATAGGATCCCCATGTGGATCGGTCTTAGGAAACCCCAAAAAGGAATCGAGCTCTTCCATCAACTTTTTCGATTTGATATGCTCGAGTTGTTCTGCTACATCGTGCACCTCATCCCAGGTGAAATTTAATTTATCAACCAGAAAAACTTCCCATAGACGATGTTTCCGAACCACAGAAGCCGCTATCAGCTTTCCTTTTTTCGTCAAGTTGACACCATAATACTTTTTGTATACTACCAGTTTTTTGTCTGATAATTTCTTAATCATATCAGAAACTGACGATGCTTTGGTATCCAATTTATTAGCAATATCACTGGTACTCACCCCCTTCTGAGATGGATTCCCCAGGTGATAAATGGCTTTCAAATAATTTTCTTCAGACTGACTAAACATAAATTTTGAAAATACAAATCTACAAATATTTGATTTATTAAAATAATTTTTTAGTCTTGTCTAATTATTAATTTATATTTGCAAAAACTATTCTGTGAAACTACGATTATTCGTTGCATTTTTATTGTTGAGTTTTTCTGCGCTAACTCAAGTAGTCAAAGGAACAATCACTTCCGAAAACGGAGATATTTTACCTTACGCTACCATTAGAATTGCCAATTCAAACACCGCTGTGACAACTGATGAAAATGGCGAGTATTCGATCACAGCATCCGAAAAATCAATGGTGTTGATCGTGTCTTACACTGGCTTCATTACACAACGCAAAAACATCAGGTTCCGAACCCAGAGTGTGATTCAAAATTTTGTTTTAAAAGAAGAATCTGAATTATTAAATCAGATTACCATCACGGGAACACGAACAAATAAACGGCAAACCAACAGTCCGATTATTGTTGATGTCATCAATAAAGTCAAACTTGAAAATGTACAGGCTTGTAACTTATCGGAAAGTTTGAATTTTCAAACGGGATTGCGCGTCGAAACCGATTGTCAGACCTGTAACTATACCCAATTACGGATGAACGGATTAGCAGGAGGCTATTCTCAAATTCTAATTAATGGACGCCCGATTTTTAGTCCCTTGACCAGTTTATATGGATTGGAACAAGTTCCAGCCAATATGATAGAACGAATTGAAGTTGTTCGCGGCGGAGGTTCAGCTTTGTACGGCTCAAGTGCAGTTGGTGGCACTGTAAATGTCATCACTAGAATCCCAAAGAAAAACGATTATGCAATTAGCTATACTTTTCAAAATATCAGTGGTACGAGCGATCAAATTTTTGCTGGAAACGCGACGGTAGTTAATGACAAAAAAAATGCGGGTATTTCCTTCTTTTTAAATCATCGCAATCGGGATTTCTTTGATGCAAATGGTGATAATTTTTCAGAATTACCAAAACTTCGAAACATGTCTTTCGGTACAAATTTATTTTTCTTACCTACAGAAAATCAGAAGTTGGAAATCAATTTCAGCAAAATGAATGAGTATCGTATTGGCGGTGAAATGGTCGATGGACCTGCCTATCTTGCTCAGCAATCCGAAGAGCGGACTCATGATGTTTATGTCGGAAATTTAGATTACCAAATAAATTTTAATGAGGAAAAAAGTTCGCTTATCACCTACATGGGATTCCAACATACAGATCGTGAACACTATACTGGAATTTTTCCGGATGATCCCATAGATATTGATAATCATGTTTTAAATCCACCTTATGGATTTTCAAAAACAACAACCTTCCAAGGTGGCATTCAATTAAATCATACTTTAGACAGCTTTTTTAATACCAAAAATGTCATCACGGTTGGAACCGAATACATTCAGGATGATGTTTTCGACGTAATTGATGCGTACAATTTTAAGGTGGATCAATTCACAAAAAACTGGGGATTGTTTTTCCAAAGCGATTGGACCATTTCTGAGTCCATGAATGTATTGAGCGGATTTCGAGTTGACGATCACAACTTTGTCGATAATTTAATTGTTAGTCCTAGGGTATCTTTCCTTTACAAACCGTCCAAAGATGCGCAAGTCCGAGCCACCTGGAGTACAGGGTTTAGAGCGCCTCAGGCATTCGATTCTGATTTACATATTGCTTTTGCTGGCGGTGGCGTTTCACGAATTTCATTGGACCCAGATTTGATCCACGAACGCTCAAACAGTTATACTGTTTCGTTTAACTACGACAAACCAAAAGAAAAATACATTTACGGATTTACGTTAGAAGGATTTCATACGCGATTGAACAATGCCTTCACCTTAGAAAATATTGGAACTGATGGCTTTGGGGAGCGTTTTGAAAAACGAAATGGGGATGGCGCAACGGTTCAAGGAATTACGGTTGAAGGTCGATTAAATTATGATGCCATCATTCAATGGGATGTGGGATTCACCATTCAAAGCAGTCTTTTTGATAATTCGGTCATCAATTCTGATATTTTAGCCGGAAAAAGAGAATTCCTTCGAACTCCAAATCAGTATGGATATTCAACATTGACCTATACACCAAACGAAAATTTCAAAGCTTCTGCAAATCTAGTTTACACTGGACCGATGGATGTTTTACACTTAGCCTCGCCTAGAAATCTAACTCAGGATGAATATTTTAAATCACCATCATTTTGGGATTTAGGACTTCGAATGAGCTATACTTTCGATTTGAATGCCTCAAATTTAGAATTCTACACCGGAGCGAAAAACCTAGTTAAAGCCTATCAGACCAACTTTGACGTTGGCAAGGATCGCGATAGTAATTTCATCTTTGGTCCAGCGATTCCGAGAACATTTTTCATCGGAATCAAATTTGGAAGTTAGTGTGTACTATGCCAAATTCGGTTACTCGTTGATCGGGCTCCGAAACTGTATACCAATCCGGCCGAAGGATAGATATGTGATTTCTGACTTTGAAATCTCGTTTCAGAAAATTTGTATAAGAATTGAACATTGACACCGTATTTTGAAGAAATCCAAAAGGTATTTCCAATCCCAAAATTTACTGTTGGCGTCAGTCTTTTTGCTTGAATAAAGCTCCCTCCTATCACAACATAAGGCACAATGTTATCAGAGGAATTTCCAAAATCATAACGTAGTAATCCATCAAAAGTCGTGTACTCTTGATCGTCTCCAATTGCGGTCGCAAACGAAGCAACCATAGTTAAGTTCCATTTAAAATATCTGGCTAGGGTAAATCTAGGGGTTTGGTATGCAATTTGTCCTCCGACAACGGATGCATCCGGTTTGGTGTATCCTGCAAAAGCAGTCCCTATTTCTGCAACCCATTTGTTTGTTGGATTTTGAGCATTGAGGTTCAAAATCAACAAAAATCCAAATACCAGTAAGCCAAGTTGCATCTTCATAGTTGGTGGTTTTATCTATTTAACTAAATTCAAGCAAATATATTGCAAATAATATGTTTTAGGTTGATAGAATAGGTAGTACATTTGCAAAAAACAAGATTCTTGGGCTTACAAACTATTGTAGACCATTATGCGTCTTCTTCTCAACTCAATCAGGTTCTACAGAAATTAAAACCTGAACGCAACCAATTTCAAATTTCGAATTTGGTCGGATCTTCATTGTCTTTTCTGATTTCAGAGAGTTTTAAAAAATCAGATTTTCCGTTTTTATGCATCTTTGACGACAAGGAAGAAGCAGCGTATTATTTAAATGATTTAGAATTGCTTTTAGGCGATAAAGATGTACTATTTTATCCGTCCTCTTACAGAAGACCTTATCAAATTGAAGAAACGGATAATGCCAATGTATTACTTCGTTCTGAAGTATTAAATCGCATCAATTCGAGACGGAAAAACGCGTTAATTGTTACCTATCCTGAAGCTCTTTTTGAGAAAGTAATTACAAAAAAGGTATTTGAAAACAATACACTTCGCATCAATGAAGGTGATACTTTATCGTTGGATTTTGTCAATGAGGTTCTTTTCGAATATCAATTCAAACGGGTTGATTTTGTTACCGAACCTGGTGATTTTTCTGTTCGGGGTGGAATTATTGATGTGTTCTCGTTTTCGAATGACGAGCCCTACCGAATTGAGTTTTTTGGAGATGAAGTTGAAAGTATTCGAACCTTCGATATTGAAACACAATTATCGACTGAGAAATTAAAGAAACTCATCATTGTTCCAAATTTTGAAGTCAAATCGATTCAGGAAAAGCGAGAAAGTTTTTTAGACTACCTATCCGATAAAACAAGGGTTTTTATCAAATCTCCAACCCTAACTAAGCATCAGCTAAATACATTATTCAAAAAAGCTGAAGTTAGTTTTGAGCAATTATCCAAAGAAATAAAACACGCCGAGCCTGCTGAATTATTCTGTAATGAATCATTAATTTCAGAAGAATTACTGGCTTTCACTCACGTGGTTTTTGGAAACTTAGATAAAACGGTAATTGAATATTCTGATGAATCCGTGACATTTGATGTTAAGCCACAACCTGCCTTCAACAAACAGTTCGATTTATTGATTAAAGATTTAAAATCGAAACATGAAGCGGGATATGCAAATTACTTATGTTGTACGAATGAGCAACAGGCGAAACGATTTCATGACATTTTTGACGACTTAGATCAAAGTCTCCATTATAAAACGGTTGTTCTTCCATTATTTCAGGGATTTATAGACAGCAAGGCTAAAATCGCCTGCTACACCGATCATCAAATTTTTGAACGTTACCATAAGTTCAAAATCAAAAATGGATACGCAAAAAAACAAGCGATTACCCTAAAGGAATTGAACACCCTTGACATCGGTGATTATGTTACCCATATCGACCACGGAATAGGGAAATTTGGTGGACTTCAAAAGATTGAAGTGGAAGGCAAAAAGCAAGAGGCTATCAAACTGATTTATGGCGATCGTGATATTTTATATGTGAGTATTCACTCGCTGCACAAAATCACCAAATTCAACGGCAAAGACGGGAAACCTCCTAAAATCTACAAATTAGGTTCGGCAGCCTGGAAAAAAGTCAAGCAAAAAACCAAAGCTCGTGTAAAACATATTGCTTACAACCTTATTCAGCTATATGCCAAACGTAAGATGAAAAAAGGATTCGCTTTTGGACCTGACACATTCATGCAGCACGAATTAGAAAGTTCGTTTCTGTACGAGGATACTCCAGATCAATTGACATCGACTCAGGATGTGAAAAACGACATGGAGAAAGAGCAGCCAATGGATCGTTTGGTTTGTGGCGACGTTGGTTTCGGAAAAACGGAAGTTGCCATTCGAGCAGCATTTAAAGCGGTCGACAATGGCAAACAAGTGGCAATTTTGGTTCCAACAACCATTCTCGCATTTCAACATTTTAAAACCTTCTCAGAACGACTTAAAGACTTTCCGGTTTCTATCGATTATTTGAATCGCTTCAGAACAACCAAAGAAAAAAGAGAGATTATTGAGGGAGTCAATAATGGAAAAATTGATGTTGTTGTTGGAACGCATCAGTTGACCAATCAGAAGATAAAATTCAAGGATTTAGGACTACTCATCATTGATGAAGAGCAGAAGTTTGGTGTTGCAGTTAAAGACAAATTAAAAACGTTAAAAGAGAACGTAGATACGCTCACATTAACCGCAACTCCGATTCCGAGAACTTTGCAATTCAGCCTGATGGCTGCACGAGATTTATCAGTGATTAAAACACCTCCGCCAAACCGTCATCCGATTGAGACGAATGTGATCCGATTGTCCGAAACGATCATTCGCGATGCCATTACTTATGAAATTACACGCGGCGGACAAGTTTTCTTTATTCATAACCGAATTGAAAATATTAAAGAGGTAGCCGGAATGCTACAACGATTGGTTCCATCAGCAAAAATTCGAGTGGGTCATGGTCAAATGGATGGAAAAAAACTAGAACAATTGATGATGCAATTCATGAATGGTGAGTTTGATGTATTGGTTTCCACCACGATTATTGAAAGTGGATTGGACGTGCCAAATGCGAATACAATTTTCATCAATAATGCCAATAACTTCGGATTATCGGATCTGCACCAGATGAGAGGTCGAGTGGGACGATCCAACAAAAAAGCATTCTGTTATTTTATCACGCCACCCTATCACATGATGACGGATGATGCAAGAAAACGAATTCAGGCTGTGGAGTTGTTCTCCGAGTTAGGAAGTGGAATCCATATCGCAATGAAGGATTTGGAAATTCGAGGTGCAGGGGATTTATTGGGGGCTGAGCAAAGCGGATTTATAAATGATATCGGTTTTGAAACCTATCAGAAAATACTGGCGGAAGCGATTGAAGAATTGAAAGAAAATGAATTTGCAGAATTGTATCAGGACTCCAATTCAGAGCCAAAAGAATTCGTGAAAGAAGTAGTCATTGATACTGATTTTGAAATCTTGTTTCCAGACGATTATGTGAATTCAGTTACGGAGCGACTTACGTTGTACAATGATTTGGCGGCTATTGAAAATGAAGAAGGATTGCTCAAATATACCAATGAAATTATCGATCGTTTTGGGCCATTACGTACTCAAGTTGTGGATTTATTTGATAGTGTTCGCATCAAATGGATTGCAAAATCACTCGGAATTGAAAAGATCATTCTGAAGCAAAAACGCATGATTGGTTATTTCGTTGCTGATCAGCAAAGTGCATTTTATCAAACCGAAGCCTTCACGAATGTGTTGAAATTTGTTCAGCAAAATTCCAAAATGTGTGTCATGAAAGAAAAGCAAAGCAAAAATGGATTGCGTCTTTTGATTACATTTATAAAAATTGATTCGGTGCAAAAGGCACTCCAAACACTTCAAAAAATTTAAGATGTATACCGATTTTAGCAACCTGCCGCAAGAATCGAAAGTTTGGGTTTATCCGTCAAACCGAAAATTCTATCCGAATGAAATTGACGAGGTAAAATCTGCTGTTCAAAGTTTTGTAGAGGAATGGAAAAAAGACGATCCGAACTTCAAAGCATCTTTCGATTTCAAATATGATCGATTTGTAGTTCTTGCTGCGGATGATTCAGAAAGTCAATTGACAACTCAGGACATCGACGCTTCGGTGGCTTTTATTTTTGAGTTGCAGACCAAATTTGATGTTATCCTGATCGATAAATTAAATGTATGTTTTAAACAAGGCCAATTTGTTCAGTACAAAGATTTGAAAGCGTTTAAAAAACTGATCAAACAAAAATCTGTTTCGAAAAAAACCATCATCTTTGACAATCTCGTTTCGAATATTGCCGATTATTCAGAGGTTTGGGAAATCCCAATTACTGAAAGTTGGTACGACCGATTTTTCTAATTCATGGAATCCAATAGGCTTAAAAATTTATCGATTCTACTTACCGCTTCTATCCTGATCAGTACATCAGGCGTATTAGGGAGATATATTGCCATGCCGGTTGAAGTTATCGTATGGTTTCGTGCTTTTTTCGCGATGATTCTCTTATACGGTTTTTGTAAGATTCGTAAGCAACCCATGACAATAAAAAGTCAGAAACATAAAGTTCCATTTTTATTAGGTGGAATTTTTATGGCTGTCCATTGGATTACCTATTTCTACGCTTTAAAGTTATCGAATGTCGCATTGGGCGTTCTATCCTTATACACCTTCCCTATTTTCACGGCGATCCTGGAACCTTTCTTTTTAAAAATAAAATTCAATCCGAGGTATATTGTTTTAGGGATTATTGTATTGATAGGGCTCTATGTCCTTACCCCAGATTTAGACTTCCAGAATAGCTATGTGCAAGGAATTCTAATCGGATTGTTTTCTGCCTTGTGTTATGCCATCCGTATTTTGATTTTTAAACAATATGTCGATGCCTATAATGGAACCGTATTGATGTTGTATCAAACCGTGGTGATTAGTGTTATTCTACTTCCAACCTTGTTCTTCATGGATGTATCGGCCTTCAGAAGTCAGTGGCCATATATTATCATTCTGGCCGTGGTCACAACGGCAACCGGACATAGTTTAATGCTTCATGCACTACAATTTTTCTCGGCAACAACGGCTTCTATAATTAGCAGTCTGCAACCCGTCTTCGGAATTTTTCTGGCTTTTATTTTTCTTGGAGAAACTCCCGTTCAGAATACGTATATCGGTGGGGCGATTATTTTAGTGGCGGTCGTTATTGAAAGTTTCAAAAGCAAAGAAGCTTAACACAATTCAAACTGTTTTCCCGGTAAAGGTTTGACGATTCCCTTCAATTCCAATTCAAGCAAAAGAGGGGATAATTTGTAAATGGGTATACTGGTTTTCAAACTAATAATATCTAAAAGTTCCTTCCCGTTTTCATTTAAAAAATCGACAATCGACTGTTGTTCATCGGATAGCTCAACAAACAATTGTTTTTGAATTGGTTTTTTAGCAGTATTAGGTTCGATATCCCAATTCAGCATTTGAACAACATCATCTGGATCTGTTAAGGCTATTGCTCGATTCTGTTTAATAAGTGAATTACATCCTTTGCTAAACATGTCGGTCACTCGACCAGGAACAGCAAACACATCTCGGTTGTAGGAGTTTGCGATATCTGCAGTAACTAAGGATCCTCCTTTTTCTCCGGATTCAATTACTACTGTAGCCTGGGAGAGACCTGCAATAATCCGATTTCGTCGTAGAAAATTTTCACGAAAAGGTTGATCAAACTGATAGAATTCAGATATGAATCCGCCATTATCTTCAACTTCCGATACATACTTTATATGCGCTTTCGGATACGTTAATTGCAATCCACTTGCAAGAACTGCAATGGTCTGCAAATTGTGTTTGATAGCTTCCTGATGTGCACAGATATCAACTCCATAGGCAAATCCGCTCACAATAATTGGGTTATAATCCTTGAGGTGTTGAATTAATTCCTTGCAGAAATCACGTCCATATAAGGTCATATTTCTTGTCCCGACTATGGCAATTACGGGTCTTTTGTCAAAATTGATATTACCGCGTTTAAAAAATAAAACGGGGCCGTCGGGACAGTGTTTAAGGTATTCAGGATAATCAGCATCTAGAAAATAGGAATAATCAATATTTTGATTCAGAATAAATTCCAATTCACGCTCTGCGGATGATAAATTGCGTTCATCAGACAGGTAAGAAATTAGGCGTTCTCCAATACCATCAATTTTCTGTAATCGAATGGATTTTTCCTCAAAAATTCCTGATGGACTGCCAACGAGGGAAATTAATTTTTTTGAAATAGTATCTCCTATTTGGGCACATTTCTTCAGTCGCAAAACTGCGAGTAAATCTTCTTTTTTCATAACAATTCAATAGCAGAATGAAGATAGAAAATTTTTGTTGATAATTTTTTCAGCAGAATAAAAGTTCGCATGGAGATTTTTCTAAATTTGTTTACATGACATTGGACAACTACATCAGTGATTTATTGTACAGACACGATTGTGTTATCGTACCCGACTTTGGAGGATTTATCAGCAATAAAAAAAGTGCCAGATTGGATGCCGAAACGCATGCATTTTATCCTCCTTACAAGCAAATCGGCTTCAACTCACATCTGAAGCACAATGATGGATTGTTAGCCAATTATATCGCTACCAAAGAAAATATCTCCTACCAGAAAGCGACATCGGCCATTTCTTTAGCCGTAATTAAATGGCAAAACAAATTGCAATCCGAAGGTGTAGCAATTAAAAAGATTGGAAAATTGTCATTAAATGCTGAAAAGCAAATTGAATTTACGCCAGGACAAGGGTACAATTACCTTACCTCTTCATTTGGGTTGAGCAGCGTGAAGGGTTCACCTGTTGCAAGAGAAACGAAAGTAATTCCAATTGCCAAAGAGAAAAAATCTTATGGTAAAATTGCATCCTATGCAGCTGCAGCAGCCATTGTATTAAGCCTAGGTTTCATCGGATTGCAGGAATACAATACCAATCAGCACAATAGACTTGTGGCAAGTCAGCAAAAGGCAGTGGAGAAGAAAATTCAAACGGCAACATTCGTTATTGACAATCCGTTACCGACATTAGAATTGCAAGTTTCGAAAGCTAAATTGAAGCCTTATCATGTCATTGCAGGAGCTTTTCAATTCCCAGAAAATGCAAAAAAGAAATTGCGTCAGTTAAAAGCCAAGGGTTATGATGCTAGTATCGTAGGGAAAAATAAATGGGGGTTAACTCAGGTAGCCTTCGGAAGCTACGAAAACAGAAACCAGGCCATTAATAACCTTTATCGCATTCAGGATACAGTATCTGAGGATGCTTGGTTATTGGTGAAAAAATAACCAATTCTTCTTTTTCTCGGCTATCTTTGCATAAATTTTTAATTTGATGGAAGCTAAAACTCCAAAGGATTCATTGACTATTCTTACCGATTTAGTCTTACCCGGTGAAACGAATTATTTAGACAACCTTTTTGGTGGTGAATTACTGGCCCGGATGGATCGTGCATGTAGTATTACTGCTCGAAGACACTCGAGAAGAATTGTGGTTACCGCGTCTGTAAATCATGTAGCATTTAATAAAACCGTTCCAGTGGGCAGTGTTGTGACTATTGAGGCCAAAGTATCACGCGCCTTTAACTCCTCCATGGAAATTTACGTAGATGTTTGGATTGAAGATCGTCAGTCGGGCCAGCGCACTAAAGTAAATGAAGGAATTTACACCTTTGTTGCGGTGGATGAGACAGGAAAACCAGTTAAAGTTCCTCAAATAATTCCGGAGACGGATCTAGAAAAAGAGCGTTTCGATGGCGCATTAAGACGTAAGCAATTGAGTCTTATTCTTGCAGGAAAAATGCAGCCCAATGAAGCTACAGAATTGAAAGCTTTGTTCAGATAATAGTTCTATTCTTGTATAGCACCCATACAAGAATTAAGATTAGTATCTTAGCGAGAATCGATTCAATCAACTTCTTATGATCCAATCTTATAAAAAGAACCCAAAACTCTTACCACATTACGATGCTATTGTAATCGGCTCTGGAATGGGTGGATTAACAACAGCCGCGATTTTAGCCAAAGAAAACCAGAAGGTTTTGGTAGTAGAACGACATTATACCGCTGGCGGATTCACACATGTTTTTAAGCGAAAAGGGTTTGAGTGGGACGTGGGTATTCATTATATCGGAGAAGTTCAAAGACCTACATCAGTAATTCGAAAAGTATTCGATTATATCACTGATGGAAATTTACATTGGGCCGATATGGGTGAGGTCTATGATCGCATCATAATTGGGGAAAAAGAATATGATTTTGTAAAAGGTGTAAAGAACTTCAAAGAACAAATGACGTCTTATTTTCCCAATGAAAAAGAGGCCATTGATTCTTATGTCGATTTGGTTTTTGAAGCCGTTGGAAAGAGTCAGAAATTTTATATGGATAAAGCCTTACCGTCATTTATCAGTACATTTATTGGGACGAGATTACGAAATCCATTTTATAAGTTTTCAGACAAAACCACCTATGAAGTGCTAAGATCACTTACTGATAATGAGGGATTAATCAAGGTGTTAACCGGACAATATGGTGATTATGGATTACCCCCGAAAGAGAGTAGCTTCGTAATGCATGCATCGGTGGCCAGACATTATTTCGCAGGAGGAAATTTCCCGATTGGGGGTTCTTCAAAAATTGCTGAAACTACAGATCAGATCATTGAGAAAGCAGGCGGAACTATTCTGATTAGTGCCGAAGTTGATGAAATCATCATTGAAAAGAATAAGGCCGTTGGTATCCGAATGAAAGATGGTAAAGCGTTCAGGGCAAATAAAATTATCTCCGGAGCTGGTATCATGAATACCTATGAGAAACTATTACCATCAGAAATTATCAATAAATTCAACTTGAAAAATAAGCTTCAAAAGGTAAATCGTTCTGTGGCTCATGCCTGTTTGTATTTGGGTCTGGAAGGATCTCCAGAAGAATTAGGATTGCCAAAAACAAATTACTGGATTTATCCCGAAAAAGTGGATCACGATACGGCAGTTCAGAATTACTTAGGAGATATCAATAATGAATTTCCTGTGGTCTATATTTCGTTTCCGTCGGCTAAAGATCCTGATTGGAGCAATCGATATCCGGGTAAGAGTACCATCGATATTATTACCCTTGTCCCTTATTCACTTTTCGAAAAATGGGATGGTACCTCTTGGATGAAAAGAGGTGAATACTACGAATCCATAAAAGAAACTATTACGAATAGATTGTTGGATGTGCTCTACAAGCATGTCCCATCAGCAAAAGAAAAAATTATCCATAAAGAATTGTCTTCTCCATTAACTACAAAACATTTTGTTAATTATGATGAAGGTGAAATCTATGGGTTGGATCACAGCCCGAAACGATTCAGGCAACGATTTTTAAAACCGCGAACTCCAATTAAAAATCTATTCTTAACAGGTCAGGATATTGTGTCGGCTGGAGTAGCTGCCGCACTATTTTCGGGAGTAATCACAGCATCCGCAATCACAGGTAAAAACATCATCAAAAAAATAATGAAGAAGTAGGTTAGCGTCGGAGTAACCAGCTTTGTGGATTCAATCGTTTTGTGTTCTTAAATAGAACGAATACCAAAGTCGTTTTTTGAGTCACTTTATTCGTAAAAATCTTACCGATGCCCTGACCTGTGGTGACCTTATCTCCTACTTTGACAAATGAATTTTCTAAATTCTTATACGTACTGATGTAGTTCCCGTGCTGGATAAGCACATTTTTCTTTCCGCCAGAAGTTTTTTGAATTCCGAGCACTTCACCGTCGAAAATACTTTCGGCCATAGATCCTTTACTCGTTGTGAAATGAATTCCTGTGCTATTGATGGTAATTCCACTTAATGTTGGATGCGGCTGTACGCCAAACCGTCTCGTAATGATACTCTCCTTTACAGGCCAAGGTAATTTCCCTTTATTCAATTCAAATTTAGCCGCCAAAGCCTTGGCTTCTGGACTCAGGATAAACTCATCTTTTTTTGCTTTTACTGATGTTGATTTTGCCTTTCGATTCGCTCGGGCTATGGCTTCTTTAATTAACCTGTCAATCTTTTGAGCAATAACCTTTTCTTCCTTTATTTTGGT
>Ga0213864_10000193_pt1 | contig 27001 bp, 23 predicted proteins | sample PICome_5_FD_160078 | JGI IMG/M metagenome (GOLD analysis project Ga0213864, IMG submission 160078) | Coastal seawater microbial communities near Pivers Island, North Carolina, United States - PICO247 | ecosystem: Environmental > Aquatic > Marine > Coastal | place: USA: North Carolina... | reverse complement strand
CATACGGAAGCAATAGACCTTGGGACGACAAGCCTCCCGTACAGGTCAAGACCAACTACTCAATTGAATTTAATAAGCGAAAGAAACGATGGATACTCAAGAGAAAAGGGACGACAGTCTTCAGCAGTACGCAGAAGATGGACGTCGATTTTTGGTACGAGGAAATAATAGCGAAGAACTGCACGATATTTTAGTCGCTGTATACGGTACACTCAAGAGAGGGTACGGTAATCATATGCTTTTAGCGGACTCCGTGTTCATAGGAGACGGGTACACAGAGGATAAGTACCCGCTCGTGGTACGTGGATCTGGACTACCTTTCCTCGTAGACATGAAGGGCACGGGTAAGCGCGTCAAGGTAGAGGTGTACCTCGTGGATGAACCTACGCTCAACCGATTGGACATGCTCGAAGGACATCCCGAATGGTACAAGCGTGAGAAAAAACCAGTCTTAGTCACCGGCTTAGACCGTGAAGGATTCTCATATCACAATGCAATACTTGAGCCGTGGATTTACATGGCACCCGAAGATTACTACTCAGAATCAGAAACGCTGTATGAAGAATATTAAATACTTTGTAGAGATAGGCAGTTGTGATTTCGATACGCTCAACGACCTTGCCCCTAAAGGATGGGGCGGGGTGGTTGTAGAACCTATAGCGGAATACTTAGACAACCTACCCAAGCACGACAGCGTGTGCTACATCAACGCTGCAATAGATGCAATGCCTGGTTCACGTATGATGAACGTGTTCAACGAGGACATCGTATCCAAGGACAGAGACTACGCAGGGATGAGTTCCTTTGCGGAGTATACCAGCCCAGCGAACAAGAAGCATGTGACTTCACGCCTGGTAGAAGCAATCACATATCAGAACATGCTAATGAAGTCTGGCATTCCACAAGTAGACTTCCTTAAGGTGGACACCGAAGGTCATGACATGGTAATACTAAACCAGGTCGTGTACGAGGGTCCGCACAGACCAAGGATTATTAAGGCAGAACACAAGCACATCCAAGGCGGAGTGTATGCCATGAAAAGTTTCCTGGAAGAGCGAGAGTATCTCGTGTACCAGGAGTTCGATGACGTGTATGCTATAGACGCACGTGTCAAGCCAGATCCATTTGGTTCTCACTTTGAATTAAATCCCAACTCAGCAAATCATGGACAAAACATGTAAGGGAGCATCACGCTCCAAGATGTGCGCTCCTGTACGCGCGCACGTAGACAAACAACTCGAGGCACTTGCCTTATTACACACATCATTCGGAACGGGAGGATACGGAGACACGAAAACCAAATCTGGATTACGGGAAGCAGAGAATGAGATATACAGAGAAATCAAAAGGGTAGCACCAGAGTACTACAAAAGAATTATCATCGACAAATGAATAACGAATATCATTTCATTCGCACGATTGACCAGCACGCAATCGACGAAGCAACCGAAACCTTTAGCATGTTGAACAGGGTAGTACCCGCAGACCTATCGAGCACACGTAGGGACAGACCATTGGTTGAAACGCGCTGTATGGTTTGGGCGTACTTAAGAGAGAACTCTACACTGACCATGCACAACCTCGGTAAGTTATTTAATAGGCACCACACTACAGTCATCGCATGCTTGAAAACACACAAGAGACAAGTAGATGTTTTTAGCAACGGACGAAGAGTTAATGAACTATACACCAAGAAGTTCTTAGAAGGATCTGAGATTATCGACCAGGTTATGGGAAAGAAAAGAACATCTGCTCGTCACTTAAAGTATAGGGTAGTTCTATACACAGACAACCCAGACACTTTGGATTACTACGAGATAATGACTGTTAAAAATTTGATGGAAGCATGATAGTCTCTGACAAGTATCGCTGTATCTATGTGAGGATACCCAAAACGGGTAGCACCTCTATTGAAGATACCTTTAAGGAATTAGACCCAGACTGTACATCTTCTGATAATTCTACCCCTCCCTATGGACACGTTAGTTTGGATTGGTTGTCAAGAGAGATAGACCCACAGAAGTTCAAAGACTACTATGTGTTCACCACAGTACGTAATCCGTACGATTGGTTTATCTCCGGATACATGGACCACTACCAATACAGTATGTCTGATGCGAAAATCAATTGGTCAATGTTAATGTTGACCGACGAAATGCGCATGCCTAACCCAGAGATTGTGAACGGAAACTTCGTAATCACTGCGCCATTAGCACTGACGTTTATTGCTATGCTACAATTCTGGCATCACGGAAGGTGGATGGCCGGAGGCAAACACAAAACCATAGCGACACAACAGGCATTCATTGAGGGTTATCGTTGTGATTACGTGATGCGATTAGAAAGCATAGACGAAGATTGGAAGTACATATCCAATGTATTGGGATTACCCGAAGTGGAATTGCCCAAGAAGAATGCAGGAAGCGGTGGCAAAGTATTGCTATCTAAAGATGCAAAGGATATGGTACGTACTGTATTCAACAAGGACTTTGTAACATTCAATTACTAATGGAAGAATACGATATCAAAGAAGCCAGGAAAAGCGGACAGCCCATCTATTGGTATGTGGTCGATGTGATGTGGCAAACACGCCGAGGCAAGAAGATGTCCATTCACAAGTGGCATGACATGGAGTGTGTAAGCAGAGCAAAGACTTTGATGCATCTTAACAAAGACCAGAAGGCCCTCGACTTTTTAGAGGACCAAACTAAACTCACAGCCAAGAAAGAAAATTTCAGAGTATTCAATATCAAGTCTCAAAAGATTGTCGGATATTCGGAAATCCATAAAGAAGAAGACTATGCCAACGAATGGGGCTAACTCAATAACAATGTTCCCGTCAATCACAGCGATTGACAATCCATACTACATCACATTAGAATCTGCGCTTGATAGAATCATCGAAGGCAAGAGCAAGGAGAAGGTCGAGCAAGTAAGATCTGGAGACAAGCAGGTTAAGAAGACACTGCCGGTATCGCTGTTCTCTGGAGTCTTCACAGGCAGAAGGGATGAGCAGATACAGGGTCATAGCGGTATCATCGTGCTGGACTTCGACCACATTGATGCCAACGATTACAAATCATTACTCGGTACTGATGAATACATACGAGCATGCTGGGTGTCTCCAAGTGGAGACGGTCTCAAAGCGCTTGTCCGTATCAGTAACCCCGAGCGACACCGTGACCACTTCCGTGCATTACAATCTTACTTTGAAAGAAACTATGGGTTAGAGGTAGACCCTTCTGGGATTAATGTATCACGTGCATGCTTCGAGAGTTACGACCCAGACCTCATCAAGAACGATGAGTGCAAGGTATTCGGTGCTATGCTATCAGAGAGCAGCCAACATCAAGAAGTTATACAGCAAGACTCCTATACCGACTACGATAAGATAGATATCGTTGCACGCATGATACGCAAGGCACCCGATGGACAGAAGCACAACACATTATTACGTGCGGCTATCCTATGTGGTGGATACATCAGCGCTGGACGGATGGAGGAGCAAGAGGCTGTCCGTGTTATGGAGCGTGAACTCATGCGCAGGGACATAGAGGACATAGACCTGGCGCGCAAGACCATCATGGATGGTATCACGCAAGGGCGCACAATGCCTATACGTGAAGTCATTGATGATGAGAACAAGATTCGTAGAGAGATGCGCATCAACGATGGCGACATGTCTTTTATCTCCTCGGACCACCATGATCTGGAATGGATTAACAAGTTCGCCAATGGAGAAATAGAGAAGGGACTAAGCACAGGCTTTCCCAAACTCGACAAGCACTTCCTATTTAAGAAAGAGTTTACCATCATCAATGGACATAGCAACGTAGGTAAGACAACGACAGCGCTGTATCTAATGGTGTCTGCTTCAGTGCTACATGGTTGGCGTTGGATTATATACTCCTCGGAGAACAAGACTGCCTCTATCAAGATGAGGTTGATGGAGTTCTTGGTTGACCTACGTATCACTGACATGCACTACGAGGAACGTATCGCTGCATACAAGTGGGTCAATGAGCACTTCACAGTCATCAGCAACGAGCAAGTGTACAGTTACACAGACCTGCTTGTGTTTGCCGAGAAACTCATACGCCAGGAAAAGTACGATGGGTTCTTGATTGACCCATACAACTCACTCAAGACTACCATATCTAAGGGGGCACAACTGTCCTCACACGAATACCACTATGAAGCGGCGTCTGAAATGCTGACGTTTAGCGTTACTAATAACATGGCGATATGGCTGAACACTCACAGCATCACGGAGGCACAGCGTATCACCGGGCCCGATGGTCTGCCCGTTGCACCTGGTGCGGCCATGACTGAGGGCGGCGGTAAGTTCGTGAACCGCTGCGATTCCTTCTTGACATTCCATAGAAAAGTGCAGTCAGATGAGCACGCTATACGTATACGCACGGAGATACACGTACGTAAACAACGCAACCAAGAGACGGGCGGTATGCCGACACCATACCTGGATCCTATCCTTATAGAAATCAATTCCTCTTACACAGGTTTCACTGAACTTGGAACAGGTGTTAAAAACTTTAAGCCATTAGCATACAAGAACAGCACATTGGACTTATATTAGAGTGTGAATGAATACGAAGAAATCATTGTAACTCTACCGAAGCCACCGTCGCTCAACCAGTTCTACTCTGGTAGACACTATGCGGTGCGCAAGAAGTATAAGGACAAGTACTGGGGTGAAATTGCAAAGGCCATGGACAAGTTGGATAAGTTCAGTATGGATAAAATGTCTATACATGTTCGCTACAATTGTCGCTTCGATGTTGATAACGCTATATGTTGTTGTAAGTTTTTGGCGGATTATTTGCGAAATCATGGGTATATTCAAGATGACAACCCAAAGTTCTTTACGTCACAGTCAACAACATATGACCCGACGTTAGAGAAGGATGAGTTTGTTGCCAAAATAAAATGCCATGGATATCAAATCGTTGAGTGAGGTTTACTTTCTTGCGACCAGCCGCATGCACGAGGCAGCGACTGAGTTGTACGAGAGCCTGCATACAAACGCAGGGTCTCCAAGAACGGACGCCGAGAGACTACACAACACCATCCGTAAGTACAAGAGAAACATTGATTCAGAATTTGACCTAATACGTTCTGCACTGCTGGAGTATTATGATGACGCTGATTTATCTTGACGGACTAAGCGGTATTAACTACCACAGACTGATGACTCCCTTCCTTAGAATAAAGGAGGAGGAGAATATCGAAGTGCACTTCTTCCAGAACTTTAATGACCTAAAAGAATTCGACCTAACCAAAGTCAAGAACCTGGTTGGTTCAAGAAGGTTCAGTGTATCAGACCACGATGCATTCAAAAGTTTCCTGGTAGATAACGATATCAAACTCATACTTGATAACGATGACTATTGGATTCTGCCAAAGGATAACCCTGCTCGTGAGCATTACGAGAAGGTAGAGTCACACGACATTAAGAAAAGCATACGTATAGCAGACGAGATCTGGACACCATCAGCGTACCTCGCTGAAAGGATGAAGAAGATTAATCCCGACGCTGTATATAGAATCATACCGAACACCATACATCAAAAGGAGAAACAGTGGAGAGACTCTGACAAAGATGTAAGTGTAGATTATAAAGTTAGGTTCGGTTACCTCGGAGCCAATGGTCACCAGAAAGACCTGGATGTAATGGGCATGACATTCGAGGACCATGAGTTGTACTGCATGAACCTTATGGATTATCCAGAGCGACTCAAAGCAAAGTACAGAATGAACCCCGTGGACATTACTCAGTACGCACAGTTGTATAAGTTCTTCGACGTCTCCCTCAGCCCCTTGAAGAACTCTACATTCAACAAGTGCAAATCAGAACTGAAGGTAGTGGAAGCGGGGTTCACTCGTACTGCTATCATAGCATCCAACGTAACGCCATATAAGGAGGTTATAAAGCACGGAGAGACAGGCATCCTATGCAGTAGTCCAAAAGAATGGAAGGAGGCCATAGAAGGCATGACATTAAACAAAGCGTGGACGCTTGGTAACAATCTATACGAGTATTGTAAAGAGCACTACGACTTATCCGATATCAATAAACTACGAGTTGAAGGACTGTCATGAAAAACCTAACCATACCGCCATACCTAAAGCATTACGCAAACGACCTCACCCTCATGCGCATCGAGGCTAATCGTCAACGATACGAGGGCACACACAAACAGCGCACAGGAACAAAGAAGTCTGTGCTGCTTGGCGAAGTATCAAGAGAATACTACACAGAATACATAGGGATACTTGGCGAGTTACTGATGCGTCATTACTTTGAAATCACACCACAGGTTGTACGCTACACAGTCTCAACGCTGTTAAAGGAAACCAAGAGTGTAACCGATGACCCAGACATCATAGTTGAAGCGACAGACAAGAACTATGGACTGAGTATCAAGACTTGTGAGAAAACATTCAAGGCAAACAAGCCAGCCATGGACAAGGAGGAGTCAGATCTGGTACTCTTCATCTTGTTTACATCACCCGAGGATTACATATTCGCCGATTTCACACCGGCAGAAGTAAGGGAGTGGAACGTAAAGCACGCTTACTCACCCTATTACGAATTGAAACCCTAATCGTTTCGTTTCGTACCTTCACGGCTCCCATAATCTCGTGGGCTACAACCTATTTTTTTATCAATCACTATGGAAGACTTCGACAAATTCGTAGCGGAACTTGAGTCCGCTGAACAGCCAACTTGTAACATCTCTAACCCAGAAGATTGCGAGGCTTGCGGTTCCTAATTAGAGTGGTCTATTCACTCTTAGGTAGTAAAGAAGTAGTAGAAGAATCAACAGAACGTAAAAGGAAAACTTGTACACCTTGTTGTACCACCTGTCGCTGTCCCTCATAACGACGGACGGGACAGGTACTTCTACGATTTGAACGATAGTGTCGGACTCACATACAGCATCGACCATGATAGTATCATATGATCGTACTACCTGGACTTTGAGTTTGTCTTTCTGAACTACTACCGTGTCCTGTGTACGTGTTATCACCGTGTCCGTCAAAGTAACAGGTGGAGTCACAATCGTATCCACAATAGCAATCGTGTCTGTCTTCAGTAGTGTCGGGTCCTTCTTTACTGCACGCTTGAGATGCCATTGAGCGCTGCAAGAACTCAACAAGCCTATTGTAATTAACCCGACCAGCCATCTCATTATCTTGATTTTAGAATTTCGTTTTCCTTTTCCAGGAACTCTACCTTGACTCGTAGCGCATGAACCTCTGCGGTTAGTTCTAAGATGGAGCCACGCATCTTCTCTTTCTCTTCAGCGCTGTGGGCTAATAGTTCCTCAAGGTTTCTTACACGTGCCTTCAAGTCGTCACGATAAAGGGTAGTATCATTGTTAGCCTCAGCGCCTTTGCGTTCTTCTGCTTTCATCTTCATTCGATTGGTGTAAAACTGGAACGCTGCACCACTACCTAATACAGTAACAACTGTTATCGCTATCTGGATCCAAGACTCCATTATTTTTCTCTGGTTTTTCTGTGTAAATATTCTGCGTTCAGTCTACGAACCACGCCCCATGCGCTAAAGGCCAGGACAAACCAGCCCCAGTGTGTGGGTGACACAAAGATAGTTCCTTCTATCGTATATATTAGGAAGGTAGATATGTAGGCACTCATGCTTAGAACGGCTGCTCGCATCCTGCAATGCAAGTCCTCATTGCCAACACAATACAGTTGAAATAAACCAAATCCAATACACACTAAATTGTATATCGGCATCCACCCTACCTCTGCAATAGTTACAGCAGGGGAAAGAACAATCAAACAAATCGCAAGAGTAATCTCTGTGGGTTGGCTGTCACTATACAGATAGATGTGACGTATTTTGGATGCTAACAACTTTATGCGCTGTATCTGTTTCACTTCTTTGCAAATTTTTCAAGCCCTGCTATTCCAAAACTGCCGAGCGTCACGATAAGAAAAGAGTTGTAGACAAAGTCGTTGATAGGCAGATGGCTTCCAAAGAACCCTGTGACCACATCCACCACCATTACGATGACCATAATGGCAAAAGATAGAAAACCTATAACAGTCTTCTCATTGTAGTCGTTGCTCTCTTTGAAAATCTCTGTCCACTTCATCCTACAAATATATCAATCCTACTCTGGAAGTTCGACGCCGTACAAAATGTACATAGCCTCCTCTGGGCTATCCTTAAAGGTCCCCTTGATGGTCATCTCGACGCTGTTTAATATGTTGTAATTCTCAAACTTAGCAGAGTAGTTCGCTGCAAAATCGTATGCTTTTACAACCTCATCCAATCGTGCCTTTCTCTTTACCTTTTCTGTATCGCTCATCTCAATGTATGGCTTACGGAAGTTCTGGTCACTCATGTTGTAATAGAACTGCTTAGCAATATCTACTGGATAGTCACGGAAAAGGAATGCTGATGATAGTTGTAACGCAGTCTCTAACGGCTGTAGTTCTATGTCTGGATTCTCCTCTGCTTCTCCCATTCTCTTGCGGTACTCACGAGATATATAGTTCAAGTTAGGAGGTATGAATGTTTCTTTAAACACATACGAACCATATGCGTCAGACCAATCAGTAAGGTTTGGACCAATGATGTATCTGTTAACCCAATTTACATCTTCGTTATCCAAGATAGGACGACCGTAAGAATCCTTTCCGTCTACAAGATTAAACAAAAGTCTTGCTGCAAGGTTAGGGTCCTTGAAGTCGGAAAGTATACTGAGTAGTTGATCGCTTCGTGAGATACCCTCACGTCCAAATATAAGTCCCTGTATCTCATCGTAAGGGTCTTCTGAACTCATGTTAGCAAAGCGAATCTTACCGCTCTCATCCATTCCTATCGCTACGATGTTTGACCCCTGCATCCAAGGTGGTAGTATATAGTTTGTACCACGTGCTTGCTCTGCGAGTTCTACTTCTTCATCGTCTTCGAGTAACATGTTTGCAATAGCCTGGTAACCCATTGTGGATAGTGTTGCTAACAACATACCCATAGACAAAGTACCAACGGAATCTACCATGTACGCTTCACGCTGTGATTTAGTTAGGTTCTCGTTAGTCATTGCCATTGCTAAATCCGATACAGCGTTTTTGTATATGCTGAAGTAACTACGGAATGCTTCTACACGGAACGACAAGAAATCACCCACAGGTAACTTAAATAGGTTCCGCAGTGAAGGGTGTATACGAGACATGGTTGGCATGTTTTGCTTGATACGTTCCGCTGTCATCTCATCTACTTGTTGCTGCTGCTCTGAGTTGAGTTCACTATAAGACTTACCCTCTGGGTTTGACTCAAGTCTCTTGGCAAAGTTCTCACGCTTTGTGAGATAGGCAATCATCTTGGTATAGTCATCAATGAATCCATACTGGTACGCTATACGTGCAGCCCTTGTCTTGCCTCTACGCTGTGCGTCCTTTACTCTTTGTGGCAACCAACTCCATGCTTCGTCTGGGGATGCACCTTCTATCTGGTCAATAAACGACTGGTTAATATCTTGGAACATACCCATGTTAGGAGATGAACCAAGCAAGCCAAGTTCACCCATACGGTTCAATACTAATTCGAGTTCCGGATCGACTACACCTTCTTTCATTTTCTTGAAGCGATTCTTCAAGTCCTTCATAACAGTGATGCCTCCCCTATGTTTATTGTATGGCAACACAAAATTAGCAGCAAGGAAGTACCAACCACCCATGATGTTCTTACGCCAGGTAGGTGTGTTGTAAAGTACACGAACACGGCGCATCTGAAGTAGCAGTTTATAGTATCCCTGTAGTGCCTTGTTGTCGGACTGATACAAAGGCGTCTGCTTAAGCATACTAACAAAGTCATTCTTCACAGCCTTGCCATTCATAGGAGATTTTTTCTCTTCTATTTTTGTGTAGTTCTTTTTATAGAAGTCGTATACCGCTGAGTGAATAGCGTCCTTCTCAGCAGGAGTGTCTCCCTTACGATTGCCCTGCTCGTCTATCAATTCGTTATATCCTAATCTCTTGTAGAAATCTACCAGAGACTCTCCCTTTTCTATAACCCCCATGGTTCTACCTAACTCAACGAGTTGAGAAAAAGACAGTGTGTTCTTTTCAAGGTTACGAATAGTGGTTCCGGTTAGAATCAAGTCACCCAAGTTACTGCGCTGTGCAATCTCATTAACTCTATCGGTCAAAGTGAATTGCTGAACCATGTTGGTTAACGTGGCTATTGTTTGACTAAACTTAACATAAGGGTCTTTCTCTACACCGAGGTACTCCATTAGTTCTATCGGTAAGTCTAACCTTTCCTTAAACTTCTTGGTAGGTAATCTCAATTTACCCAGATCGCGGGTACCGGATAAGCCTTCGCCATATCCTTCACGCTGGCGTTTGGATGCTTCTTCAAGTTCACGAAGGCTGTCGCTCACCCGCTTTTTTATCTTTGTTTTCTGGGTAGCCTCAACGTACATCACTACATCATCGAACTCTTCTGGATTAAGACCCATGTCCATCATGTCCGTGGCTATTTCGTCCGTCATGTTTTCATCAATGTCAAAGGCGATATCCACTATGCTGCCTTCTACCATTGCTTTCTCTGCGGCTCTACGTAACTGTGGGTCAAACTTAAAGTTAGGGTCAGTGAATGCTCGGTAAGTTCTTGTGCCGTACATCGCTGTATTATCCTTGATAACATCCTGTAACTCTGTACTTAGGTTAGCAAACACAGCGCTGTTCTGAATAGACTCCTGCATAGACGCACGTATAGCGCTCAATCTACCCAACTCCTGCGCCAACTCTGGGTTCTGACTAAGTATCTCCTTTATAGCATTATCTCTGGTGTCTGCGTTTTCCCCAAACAGATAGTCGTTAGCAAGGTTAGCAATTCGCTCTCTCTGCTGGGGCTCCATGTTCTTGGTAATCTTATTCACTTGACGTAAAGCCAGGAAGAATCTATTGATGTGCTGCACATTTATAGACTCAGAAACTTCAAGTGCTTGTAGCACATCTCTTCTAATGCCACGCAATCGCTTAACGCCAAGGATTTTCTCCAACTTCTTTACAAAGTTGTCGAACTTAGGCTTAATAAACCCGACCATCTTCTCCAAGGGGTCGTATGTTTTCTCGTAGTTCTCTGGATCTGGAATGCCGGCTGCATTTCGGTCGGGTATTCCTTCCAGTTCCCCGGTTGGTTTTTCAAACCCATACTCATCCTTCTCCATCTTCTCTCTGGTCTCCGCTCTCTTTCTTTGGAATCGCTCTGTTTGCAATCGCTCAGACATAGGTACCTGGCTGATGTCGGCACCTGCACGTACTGCCTTAGCCATACCCTTCATGTATTCGGCTATATCTTTTGCAAGAGCCGCTTCTTCAAAAATCTGAACCTTCTTACCTGTCAATTTAGAAATGATGGCGTTCAAGAAAGCCTTTACCTCCTCTAAGAACGATGGCTGGAATGTAATACGTTCATCAGCCAGTAGGCCTCCGAGTTCCACCATAAACTCCTCTGACCGATACGCACCAGCGCCCTCTAATGTTTCCTTGTATCGCTTTGTAAAGTCGTTGAGTTCCTTCACGCTTGATCCATCGAGACGACGTATAACCAACTTCCTAAACTGATTGAAGTCAATAGGGTTGTCGTTAAAGAACTTGGAAAATATAGAGTGATAGATTTCATGATACGCTGTTCCTTGTGGGGTATATCTATCTGCAGTTCCCCGACCGGTGAGGGATTCACGCTTTAATGGAATCTCTACTACGATTCTGTTACCTACTTGTTGCTGTCTTTCTCCTCCTCTTTTGAAAGCGGTGTATATACCAGCGCTTCCCTTGAGGTCTTTCTTGGTAAAGCCCGCTTGTTGTCCGGCTTTGTAATATCCTGGCTTACCAAAACCAATGTTGAAATGCTGTGAGTTTGGTTCGAGTTTAGCAAATGCTTCGCTTGCCAGGATTAATTTGTTAAGGGTGCGCTGTTGTGTTGGTGATATGCGCTGACCGTCTGACCACTCTCCTTTCTCAAGCATCTGTTGAAGTGCAGCCGCATCATTCCTGTCAAACAGGTTGAAGAATCTACCTTTCTTTGCTGTTGCAAACCTTTCAGCCGCCTGCTCTGGAGTAGCGTGTCGTGATGTGCGCTCTAAGTTTTGCGCGCGTTCTTGAAGTATTCTACTAATCTGAGCCTGCGCTCTGCTGATTTGCGACTCGGGTATGTTCCCAGGTTCTTGCCCGACTTGCTCTCCACTCGGTACTTCTTGGGTGCCAGTTTTCGTATCACTTGGTTTCGTTTTAAATAGTGTATCAAGTTCTCTTGAATCTTCTCGCAACTGCTCCTCAATCGCTGCCTTCTCTGTTGCGTTGATGTCACCGTTTTTAAGGACTTCTATTGCTGTCATTATACCGGTGGTCAAATCATTTGCTTTTTGTCTCGATGACTCGTCCAGAGCCATGATTTGCGCAGAATATTCTTGTAGTAATGAATACTTCTGGTCTCTCAACTTACGCTTCTTTGCTTCAACAGCCCTTTTGGTAGTGGGGTCTTCCTTCTGAGACTCTGTTAGTTTTGCTATTTCATTGTCGAGGCTGGCAATCTGACCGTTGTTTATTGTGAAGGCAATTTCATTTGCTTCTGCAAGGCTCTTCTGATCCTGTGTCTCTGCCCAGTCTACATACTTCAACTCTCCTGGTGTCTTTCCGATACGTCCAGTAAGTCGGTATGCCATCACTGGTGCAGCCGGACCAAGTTCAGCGAATGCTTCGAGGGCAATATCTCTTGGGCTAATCTCATCTCCAGATATTACCTGTCCTAAAAACTCACCAGTACCCCCGAGTGCTGCTTGAGTCAATGCTTCTGCCGCACCTACCTTTAGGGCTCTGTTTGTGGCTGTTGAACCTACTGCTTTTACAAGAGTATTACCCGCTTTACCAGCAACACCCCCAGATATACCATCAAATATAGCAATAGGGATACCTCTTTTGAGGCCGTACTCTCTGGCTTGTGACATGATAGCCGGGTTCTCCATAGCAAAACGAAGTTGGTCCATGTCTCTTACATCAATGCCTTGTTCTTGAAGAGATTGCATTAATGAAGCCGCATATTCAACAGCAAGAGATGTTGAGGTAAAGTATCCCACTGTAGCGCCAGTGACGTTACCAATACCTGGAACAACACTACCGGCTGCGAGTCCAGTACCTCCACCTATCGCACCGCTTTCATAGGCAGAACCCATAGATATCATGGACTCTGGAAGGGCACGTACAACATCAAGAACAAACCCGCTAAAACCGCCATCAGAATACAGAGCGTCGTCTTCTCTTACTGCATCTCTTTGTATGATGTAGTTGTAATACGCTAAGTCTTCGTAGTTAAAATCTCCACTGATTTCTCCCATGGCTATATAGTCTGCCAATCGACCACTGGCATTGGCTCGGTTCCATAGTCTACCTAACTCGCTTGGGTTGTCGTCAATGATAAGGTTACCATCCTGTAACGAACTCAGATTACTTAGAGTAGAGTACCCCTTTCCTTCCAGTGACTTATAGTACTGCTCGGCTAAGTTGTATATCTCTGGATTTACAGCGCCTCTAATCTGCTCGAGACTTACACCTCTGTCTCTTGCTGCATCAATGGTTGGTATTAACCCTCCTACTACCGCTTGGGATTCAGTGGCGAGTTGAGTAGAAGGAAATCCCGTACTTACGTCCTCTGATCCTAATATAGAACCCATAGGATCGGCGGCCTGCGAACCTACGGTACCATCTTTTTTTTTTGAATAGTAGTCTTGTGCGAAGGACATGACGTCTTCGTTGACACTCCCTTGTATCTGCTCAAGGGTTACCCCTCTGTTGTATGCGTCCTCAAGGGCTGCTATTAGTTCTTGTTGCTTTTCTGGTTCCATGTTTTGAATTTGAGTCTATTAAATGAGGAACATTCTGCTATCATTGTATGATGGCGGTGGCGGAACTAAGCCTTGCTCTTCGTGAAGTTTCTTTTGTTCTTCTATCGCTTTCTTTATGTAGGAATCTGACGGCTGTTCTATAGGGAGCATGTAACTACTCTGGTCACCGTAATTGTAATAAGACATGCGGGCTATATCTGCAAATATAGGATATGTAAACGCGTCTTCATTACGCATTATAGCGCCCTTTACTCCTTCGTAGCCAGGGCTTGTTGAGAATCCCTCTCGGTTGGCCAATGCTTCTGCGTTTCCTAATTTACCACGCTTTATCAACTGGAACTTTTCCCCATCACTAAGACGGTGCCATTGTCCTATGGTTGGGTATCGAGAAGCGAACACATCTACTGCATATCTTGCAAAGTCTGCATCACTCATATCATAGATTTCTTCTCTGTCTTTTGCTCCAATATCCATCCCTGTTTGTGATGGCTCTATCGTAAAAGATATATGAGAACCTACAGGTGTGTTGTACTGAGGATTACGAGGGTTTGGATTTTCTGATATACCTTGGCGTATTTCGTATTCAGACACCACATCGCCGAAGTACTTTCGTTTATAGTAATCCCTGCTTTCTGGATTAGCGAAAGGCATTTCCTCTCCCGCAGCATCTATGATAGACTGTTTCGCGCCTAACATCATGTCAACCTTTTCATTGTCTGATAGGCTGTTCCATTGTGATAAACCTCCCTGTAAGCCTTGTATGGCCATGAGTTTAAGGCGCTCTATTTGCTGAGGTTTTGTTTCGGCTTGGAAATTTCCGTGAATATTACGAGTACCAAAGTCATTATACACCTCTCCTTCAAGACTGCCAGGGTCTACACGAACAAAAGCAAACGGATCCTCTTCTTTCATCATCGCAAAGTTTTGCGCGTCAACAAACTGTCTGTACTCTGGACTGTCTTTGTCTGGTTGTAGTTGAGATAGGTTGAACAGAGACTGGTCTACACCAGCGGCTCCAGCCGGCGGAGGGGCTACACCTGGTTGATTAGACTGAGGCGATAACATCTGCGCAAAAGGAAGCATCTGCTGGAAGGTGTTGCGTATCTTCGCAGCCTGGGATGCATTGCTCAATCCGTTTAGAGGTATCTCATTCATCGGAATAACTTCGTGCGCCAGGTGAGTTGAAGACCTGATGCCCTCCATAACGGATTGATTGCTTCTTACCACGGCGTACGGCTTACCTTCTTTGTTAATACCGATAGATGTTATGTAATGCTGGTTACCTCGTTCGTCTCTGTAGAAAGGTTGTGACCCCTCAATCTTTGAGTGCATTACAAATCCAGCATTAACCAAGTCTGGCTCTCCCGTTTTTATAAAGTTACCTCGTTTTCCAGTTTCTGTGATTGCAGGAGCATAAGAAACATCACCTTGAGATAGGGTAAATGCATTTGCCTTAGCCTCCTCTTCAGCAGCACGTCTCTGTATTGCTGCTTGTGCGTTTAACTTTCTTCTGTACAGAGCGTACTCACGCTGTTCTTTTTCCTTCTCTGTTTCGATGTCTGTTGCAAGCATGTTGGTCAGAGATTTGGTCACATACTGAGCGTACATCCCAATGTACTCTTCACGCTGTGCGTCGTCAAGGTTCTTAATCTTAGACAAGTCCTCCATGTTGCCAGACAAACCACCGAGTTGGTGTAGCACGTATGCGATAGCCTGGTCTTCTTCTTCTTGTGACAAAGAGTTTGTGCCAAACCATGCAGATACAGAGTTCGCTACTGCTTCTGGGTCTAATGCACCCTTACCAGCCATGTCGTAGAAGTTTTGGAAACCACCAGATGCTTTGAGATTCTGTAGAATCATACCCGCTGCTGCGTTTGGAGCAATCTCTGGCAACGCAAATCTTCTGAACTCTCCAAGTCGAGGGAGTTGGCTCGTCGCATTGCCAATCATATTCATATCTATAGGAATAGTTCTGGCTTGATTTAATTGCTCCATGATAGCAGCAGGGTCATTGTACTGAGTTGGGTCAGCAAGAATGGATGCTTCGAGATTGTTAATGGTCTCAGCGTATGTTAGCGCATCTGCTGCGTGTTGCTTGTACGTATTGTAGAGTTTCTGTCTACGGGCCTTGGCCTCAAAGGACATATCTCCCTGATCCAAGTCTGCTTCAATAGCATCCCACTCCGCTTGTAGTTGGTCTTGTAGACCAGGGGTGAAAGCACCACGCTCCTGTTGGAACTGGTTGAGGTATGCTAACTTCTTTTCTTCTTCTAATTCCCGGCGAGCCTTGGCGTTTCTATACACCGCACCATAGTCAATCATGGGCAATTCGCCTACCGGCATAAATGTGGATGTATCAGCCATTATTGAAATTGTTCTTTGCTAAGTAAGTTACGAATGAATTGATGTAATTCGCTGTCACCTTCTTCAGAAAGTTTGCGCATCTCCGCCGCTTGCTCTGGGTTAAATATGTATTCACCGCCTGTCATCTCACCAATCTTAGCGCCCTCTTGCATGATGTCAATAGGGTTGTCGTCATGGTCAAACTCTCCTGGTGTTTTCTCTACTGGCTCATCGACCTCACCACCTCGTGCATATCCTGTCTCGATTAGAGACCTTTCGTCTTTAGGTTTGCTTAAATCAAGGTCCATTCCTTGTGTTGCTAATTCAAACGCATTTGCCGCATCTGCTTCACCAAACGTAAGGCCAGCCATACCGTTATCACCAGGTAAAGTAGGTGATGATGATTTGTTTAGTTCGTCCTCAAAGAAAATCATTTGGTCTCTTGGACGTAGCGCCTGTTCGGCTGCAGCGTCTGATGGTGATTTTACCGCAACAACAGACTGACCATCTGTATTAAGAGCAGGGGTTCCGTCAACCAACTGACTATCTAAAGGTTTTGTTAAAACACTTGTGCTCTCTGGCGTTGGGTCTTCTTTAGGTTTCTTTTTTAATCCACCAGCAATCTCTGCAACACCCGCTAATGATTGACCAATACCAGCCATTGTGGTTTTTCTGGCAGCATCTGCAGCACGTGCAAGTCTATCCATGTTAGCGTTCGCATCAGCGCGCTGTGTTCCGAGGGCAGCGCTCTCTTCAGCCCGTCTAATGGCTGCGTTTCTTTGACCGAATTGGTCTATTGCATTTTGTGACGCTAAGTCTGTTGCTCTAATAAGTCCTGGTGTTGCTGATATCAATCCTCTTGAGCCACCTTGTTGAGCAATTTGCTCGGCCGCTGTTGCTTGGGCACGTAGGGTAGAATCAATTGCAGACTGTGCATCGCTTTCCTGTTGGGCAATTCTTTGTCTTGCCGCCTGTGATCTGATTGGACCTTGAGCAAGGGCATCTGCTTGGGCCATTTTCTTTTTAGCCTGGTTCTCTTGATAGGCACCATATGCAGCGGTGCCGAGACCTGCTCCTAAATTCAATAAGCCGCCTACAAAAAATTTCTTACCGTGTTTCATATTACAAAAATACTATTTATCCTATTGTCCCTGCTGGTTGTGCAGGTTGCTCTTAGCGTATATAAAGTTTACAGCATATAACTCGTGTGCTGAAGTTGTGGGGTTTACAAGTCTTGCCTTTAAGTAGTAGTCACGAATAGCGTCCCCTTCAATGGCTGAGTTCGCAATCAAAACTATCTCATCATCCGCCACAAGACCTGTTACTGTACCGCTACATTCTAATTTCTTCTCATCATTTATAGATACAGCGTACAGATTAAGAGGTACCAAACTGGTACCACTCACCTTGAATAACGCTGTTGTATTACCCACAGGGAACCCTATGCTATTGATGGCGTTCTTGAATGTAATAAACCCGTCCGTTCCTGTTATGGAAGCAACTGTTCCGATTCCGAATACCTCAGACGTTCCGCTAATGGAAGTAACATTGGCAGTTGCAGTATAGTCGATGTTGTTTGTTGAGTCTTGGTGAATTGGGGCATAATAAAAACCTTCCTTCTCATCCCATATAGAGGATGCAATTGTGCTTGTTTGGTCACTATTAGTTAGTGTTACCGTCCAGTTAGAGTTATTACCCTCAAGACTCATAGCCTCGTATGCCTTCACCATAGATGGATTGAAGTTGGATATACACTCTATAATGCTGTCGCCCGCTGTTCCATAGAAGGTGTTACGGGTAGCATCTGGACTGTGTTCATATATGTGGCCTCGGTAGAATGTGTATAATCTATCTGACAGACCTATGAGCGTTTCCGCTACGTATGAGTATCTGGTGCTCCAGTAGTTTGAACGAACATCATACGCAATAGTAAACGCAGGAAGCGTTTCAGTTGTGCTCGATATAGTGAATATAGACTGGGCATTCGGATCTGGAATAACCTCTTCTGTCAACTGACTGTACACAGCCGTGTGATACGCTTGATATGCAGACGAGGTCATGAGTATAGGTACGTTCTGTAATACACCCGTGACAGTTGGAGACATGTCTTCAGATATTCCGACTATTGCGTTATTGGTCAACTGGTCAATCAATAACAGACCCTTGCCAGAATCCTCCCAGTTGTCCTCAGCACATTCCCAGTTTCTTGCATCTGTATTAAAATCGAATGTCAATGAATCGTCATAGATAGCACTCACATTTATTAGCGTGCCATCCCCGTCAGTTCTTGCGTATCCAGTTGCTACTCTACCACTACAACTGTCGTTGATTTCTAATAGACTTGTGTACAGCGCTGGCGAACTAATGATGTACTCGTAGTTCTCTCTGTCTAAACCTGCACGATACAGTCTGTTCTTGGCCGTTACCGACGAGGAGAACATCTTGTCTTTGAAGAATGTGTCTACATTCTGCTCGCTGATTACCTCCAGTCCTGTCTGGTAGTTCAAACGAACAACCTTACCTGCTTTAGCGTCTACAAAGAATACATACCCTCTGTACCATCCGACAGATTCCGGGTTGTTATTACACCCATACTCTCCTGTATAGTATTTTACCGGTCCCAGTACTGAGTTGGTTGCAGTTAAGGACTCCCCGTCATTCGCTGTTAGGATGTTTCTTCCCACGGGAACGATACCCGCACGACGCTCATGTATGACATAGAGGTATTCATCATACGGCACAAGGGCCTTTACAGCCCCGTAGTCGTACGATAAATCTTTATAGTTCTGTGTGGTTAGATTGAACGAAGAAAGTCCCAGAGTCGTGTTCTCAAAGGAGAATGGATCAGAGTATGTGATTGACCCGTATCGCTTAATCCGGAAGTTATCTGGAAGATACGCCCAACTTTTACCTAAAGAGGTATACTGAGAACTAAAGAAGTCACTCACCCGTGGGTCTTCGATGAAGTCTACAATTGCGTTCTGAGAGTACGCAGCGGATATGTTTCTCCATACGTCCGCCTTGGTTGGCGCGCTGGCATAGAACATTGTGCGTAATCTAAAGTAAGAATCACCCTGGTCAAACTGAATCACAGAGTCTGGGTTAGTTACCGTTAGGTTGTATGTAAGCGATACTATCCAGTTGTCTTGTGTGTTTCCGTATAATATAAAAGGATATGAAGCCGCAAAGTTATCATCATTAGGCACTACGTTACCCACTGTAATCTGTTCACCACCCGCAGTCTCTATGATGTCTCCTTTGTATACTTTCTTGTCTACCCTGGCGACTATAGAATTACCGGTTATGGACTTAGGACTTATCTCAACAGAAGTTCCTGGGCGCTGTGTTTGGTGTGTGCCGTTAGAATCCACTGAGAAGTTCTCTCCGATTTCGTAGTAGAATGTTTCCTCAAACGCTCCAGACTCACGATAGATTTCGATAACACACTTGTCGTTCCAGTTAGATATACCCTTCATTATACTGTTTGTGTTCCAGTATGGGGTGTTGTTATCTTCTATTACAAGGAAGTCTCCTGTTGTGTTTTGTATAGATGCTTTTGAACTACGGTCTAATAACGGGTTGGTCGCTGGATCCGCTATGAGATTAACCATCTTAGCCACCTTCCATGTCGCTGTTTCTTTTTCGTTGTCTCCGTATCTAACTATTCGTATCCTGTCTCCTTCAGCAAACCCATAGTTAATCATAGCACCTAACTGGTTGTCGTATGAGTTTGCTCTACTCTGAAGTGTCCCTATAGATAGATAGATGTTCTTTGCCGAACCGAAAGAGCCAACGGCATCGTCGTTCAATGCTAAGTAGGCCCCGCCTATTCCATACTGTACCTTGTTTACGACAGAGCCTTGTCCTGCATACACTATACTGTATCGCTCCGCCCAGGCTGGTGCCTTGTGGCGTATACGCACGACGACATCTGCTCGTCCGTCCAGGTTATTCTCTGACGAACGATTGTTAGTATGCTCTACCCATACATCATTTTCAATGGGCTGCACTCCAGACGGCCTTCCTTTATCGTCATAGTACAGTAAACCAAATTCATGACTCGCCCCAGACTTGAAACATCTACTTCCGTCCATGTCTCCGTTCGCAATCATAAACGAACCGCCCTGTGCAACAAATGCGTTTACCCTGTCTATAATAGGAGCGCGTAGTAGTTGTTTGTCATTTACCTGCACCCAGTCCCCTTCGGTGTTTTGAACACGACCAAGGAATGCAATATTATTGTTGTACCCATCAATGTTGTCTTCAAGTATGTCGAACTGCGCAACAGTTTCGTCTGCGTTTAAGACCTCTGCTTCTCTTGTTCCAAAAACAAGTTTATCTATCTTAAAGGTTACCTTGTTGATAGAGATGCTGTAGTAATCAAAGTCAAGTCCGATTTGTTTTCTGCGGATGTATGCGTTACCAGTTCCTTTGAAGGCTGCGCTCTCTGTCGCTGTTGTTTGTCCCCCTGTCAAGATATTACTAAATCCAGCCTCTCCGTTTTGTGGGGTAAACTGGATTGGATAGAGACCCTCGAGTGCATTGCGTACAATATTTTTGATTGAGGTGATAGAGTTTCCAGCAGGAATATCTATAATCTTCCGAACCTGTAGGCCGCTGCTAATTACCTTGATGCCTCCAGAAATTCTGCGTACAGCAATCGACTTTGTTGTGCTGTCAGACGTGCCTTTTTGTGCGGTGAATCGGATTAACGGAGGGCTGTTCAAGAATCCGCCATCAAGGTTTACAGCGGCTTCATTCGTTGATCCGTTGTTCTTATACCGAATACCAGCAAGTGCTTTTAACTCTTGAGGGAAAGTTGTGCTTTTAGCAGTGCCACCTGTTTCGTTTGCGTATACCCTAATATTTGGGCTTGACCCTGTAAAGTTGTATTCATCGTTTCCCCCTTGATTATTCTTGATAATAACAGGACCATCATTCCATGAGAAAGACAATAGGATTTTAGAATCTACAGTAGTGCCTCCAGTAGGAAGGTTGCTAAAGTCTAACTTAATCTGGTTTGCAATCAAGTCATATTTACTCACAACAACCTCATATGTATTAGGCTTATCGTAGTAGTTTGGTGACGCTGCAACATCCATTGAAGTTAGGTTGTCATAGCCTTCTGTGTACGCTCCATAAAACAAGCGCCCTTGCGATATGGCTTGGCTGTCTGCTTTTTGAGGTACGTTATCGTAGAACTTATCTTGTACTGTGGCCGACAATCCAGTGTAGTTCGAGTCATTTCTGAATCGCACTACCTGTGTCCCAGATCCGTGTACGTTTGGTATTGTGTCAATCAAAAAGAATGCAGCATCCTTATCACCAATGCGTCCATAGACGTTGATTTCCTTTACGTCTAACTCAGAGTTCGCTACCGATATGTTGATTTGATTGTAATAGTTTCTTGCTCCAGCATCAATGAACCCGTCTTTGAGTTGAGATACAGAGACAGACAACTCAGAGTAAGGACTCAATGCGCTCTGCTCCCCATCGTAATACTCGTACTGATAAGCGAACTGAAAGTTCTTTTCAAATATATCGTTCTGAGGGTAATCGTTGTTGCGAGAGAATGTAATCGTAGGAGCAGAGAGAGGTGGCTGCTTTGCAACGGTGATGTAGTTTGTGCGTTGCTGTACAGTACCAGAGGTAAATGTAGCAGGATATCCTCCTGCTCCAGAAATGCTCTGCTCTGCCTTGGTTGCGTTTAGTTTCTTTGGCTCATTCACTCCGTCGTTGAAGTACAATAGAATGTCTCCATTGGAAAGCCTTACTACTGACGCATATACAAATCCTTCCTTAGAGAAGTTCAATACCTCGTCTTGGTATACGATATATGTTTTCTTAGAGTTCTGGTCATATCTAAACACGGTATGCGCAGAGGCGCTGTTCCAAACAAAGTAGTAAACCTGTGCTGCAGAATCATCACCAACGCCGCCTATACAGTAGTTCTGTCCAGCAGGCATTGAGCCGTTCTCTATGGTTGCTGAACGCTGTATGTTTCCCCAAGAGTTCTTCAGTACCAACGCATCTTCTTGAGCATCAATAGAAACACGGATGTTCTGTGCATCCGTCATCTCAGTTGCCTGGATTAGGCGCTCATCGTCATCTGTGTTTAGAGAGCGTGGAAGTAATTTGTTAATCGAAGCCATCTATTATGCTTTAGGGCTTAGTTTGAAGTTTCTACGGCTTGTGCTCATTGCATCAAACTTGTTGAATGACTTGAGTCTTGCGTTAGCCAAACGTCTTTCGTTGTAGTACTCTGCACGTGCGCGCTGTTTCTCTGCCATTGGCACACTGGCCTTACGCATGATTGTCTTGTAGTACATGTACGCACGTAACGCTTCCTCTGCATACACAGGGATGCATGGGTTATCAGACTTGGCAGCATCAGAGATGTATTCAAGAACCACCTGGGTGGTATCTGATAACATAGATATCTCAATACGGCCTTCATCCCAGTTGATTCTGTACTCACCCGCTCCTTGTCCTCCTCCGAGACCGTACAATCTGCCCATCGTGTTTTCGTATATGAAGTTTCTAAACACATACGAATCAAATCCAAGCAGGTAGTCTGGGATAGCGTCTGATGGTTGATCTGGTAAAAGGTTCATGTTCTTGTTCTCAGCAAACACATACACCAATCCATCGTTCCCAAGTTGACCTAACTTAATCATGTCAACAAAATCAGAGGGCAAGTCTACAGTTCCAAGAGATTGGTTCACATCAAGTAGTGTAGTCTTGACATTGTGTACCATATCAAATCCGAACTCACGGATTCCTCGTAAAGCGTATTGACGCAGCATGTAATCTGACGCGTTCGACCCGTAGTCGTCCGAGTCGATGCTCATCACGTAATCGTTAATTACTTTGTCTACTGTAACGTATGCCTGGCTCATTATCTACTTTCGTCTTTAGTGGTTTCGGTTGCGCCATATTGGTATACATCATTGTCACGCATGTTGACTCCTGCGAGTGCGCAGATTTCTGCTACGAGGTCTGTGAAGTATTGTTCTGGCAATTCAAAGTCTACACTGTTTGCGGCGTTGTAGATTTCTACACCTGCAACAGATGATGTGTAACCAAAAGATGGAGACGCAGATGTCTTTGCTCCTGTGTTTGGTGTAATACCTTGCGGTAACTTGTAGTATCTCAGATTGATTTTAGCGATGCTTGTGTTCACGTTGGGGAATACCTCTATCTGGTTTCCTATTAGTGCAACAGGGGCGTCGTCAGACGGTGCTGATAAATCGCTGTTGAGTATTCTGTCTATGTGGTCTTCGTTGTACACGAGTTGTACGATAGCCTGCTTCTGTACACCGAGAATCTTTTTGCCTATTGTGCTGATAGATATTGTGCGAGCAAAGTCGCTTGGCTTGTCTACCACTCCAGCAGTTAGGGTAAGTTCTACCTTCTTCTTTAAGGTTGATAGGTCCTCTTCTATTTGTTTAGCACGGGCGTACTGGCGAGAACCATCGAACTGCGATCTACGCAAACGGTTAGCCATCGTCATGTCATCGAACAAACGATTGAATATGTTCATCTGTGCAACGCCAGCGAACTTGTTGAATACAGCCGGCGTGATGAATCCACGCTGGTCTTTATTCGCTATATCTTTTACTGCTTTATATACTCTCTCTACACTTGCCATAACGCTTAGGCTTTACAGCAAATATACGAATAAAAAAGAGGGCCTTACGGGGCCCTCTTCCTTGTTTAACCGACTCTCATTACTATGCCTATGAAACGAGATAAAGCAAATCTACGAAAGTTTTTCTAATCGTGAAACGATTTCTTCATAAACACTTGCGCCCTTCTCTGTGAGGCAGAATCGTACCATGATATCAGTAGGGTCCTGTCCTGCAGGAACCGATATGATTAGTCGTCCGCTGTCGAACCAGTATACTCCATCTGGTTTGCCTGCTAAAATTTGGAAGTCCATCGCTTGAATGACCGCTGAACGAGTCTTTACTCGTGGGTCATCAAACATACCGATAAACTCTTTTGGATTAGCCTTAGCCTCACGCAACAACTCACGACGAATCTCAATCATCTTTTGCTCAATGTTGATGCCGAGCGCCACCGCTACAGCGAGGATTTCATCAGAGTCCTTAGTACGCACCAATGCAACAGCATCGTGTGTCAAGAATTCGTTTTCCACTTCTTGCTCTGAGTCCACGCTCTTGTCAACCAACTTAAACTTATTGCCTCCGTTGGCTGTGTTGTCTGGATGAATGTCCAAGAACTGGGCAAGATTTGGTTTGTTCTGTGGAACTGCAAGCAATCCATTTCTGAATATCACGTGCGACCTACGTGCGTTGGTGCTTTGCTCGTCCTTAAAAATGCTTGGTTCTCCTGGACAATAACGAATAGCACGAACCTTGTTGGTTTCTGCGTCGTATACTGTCGTTTCTGATTTTAGTTTGAATACAATGCCGCCGCCAAAAGGAACCTCATATACCTTCTGGGCAGGGGCCTCGCTCTTTTTCTGAATCACACTGTACCCTTTTTTGGGTGCAGTCTTTTTTGCTACTGGTGCAGCCTTTGCTTCTGTTGCCATTTTAATGAAATTAAATAATTAAAAAAAGGAGAGGGGCAACGCCCCCCTCCGTAGGATATGTCTGTTATTCCTTGATTAGGATGTGCTGGTTAGCAGCACGAGTAACCAATGCACACTCAGAGCGGTAGTTGAACTGTAGGCTATCCTCGTTAGTGTTGTTCACACCCAAGATAGAACCTGTCATCCAGTGCTCCATTTCACGAGAGTATCCGTTAGTGTCTTTGTAGTTCAACTCCAAAGCAGCGGCACGGTTGCCGGTCTTAGGATCAACTACAGTAGTCAACGGAATCATCGCACCCAAGTAGTCAGAACCACTCAACAATGTTGGGTCGTTCAACAATTTCCAAGAGTGCTTATGGAATGTGTAACCACCACGCTTGAATGAATCGAAGCCGAGTTCAGAACCACGACCACCGAATGCACTGATACCAGAAGTCACGTCAGCGAAACCTGCAGCACCGTTCAATGACGCAACCATGTCGTCAATTGCTAATGCTTGAGCAGTGTTCACGTACATTGCGTATTCTGGAGCAGCACCTTGCTTGTCGAGTTCTTCAATCAAGATGTCCATTTCAGTGAAGTCATTGATTTCACCATTCTGAACGATACCACGATCCTCGATAGCGGCGAAGTAACCTTCACCTGCTGTTGGTAGGCCACCGATGTTGGTAGTTGTGATACCGTTACCGATAGTTTGTCCCAACAACAACATCATCTCACGCTTGTCTAAGAAACGAGCACGAGTGTCCATCTCGCCCTTCACGTACCAACGGTAGTCACCGTTACCCACGTTAACCCAACCAATGTTAGTTGCTTGAGAACCTGTAACCTTGAACACCTCTTTGATGATGCTGTAAGCATTGGTGCGCTTAACTACGTTTGATTCCAAGTAACCGCTGTTCTGGTCAGATCCTTGAGCGAACAAGTTACCAATTACAGGAAGGTTGTAGGCACCAGTCGCTGCAGTAGCACCGATGTTACCATTCAAGATTTCAACAGTGTAAGATGCTGTAGCGTTGTGAGCGATTTCACCTGTCGGAGAAATTGCAGTTACAATACCACGAACATTACCGTCCCATAGTACTACGTCGTTCAAACGCAATACAGAAGCATCGCTTGTTGCTTTAGTTAGTGTCAACGTAGTAGCAGTAGTTGCTGCTGTCGCTGCCAATGATACTGTAGCATAAGCGTGCAAACGAGTTTCTTCCCAGTATTGAACCTCATCGGCGGTACCGCTTGCGCGTACGGCGCCTGTAAGGTTTAGGAACCCCGTTAGACCACCAGAAATTTGCTGGTAGCCGTATGTTTTGACCAATTGGTCACGATTGTCGGGCTTGTTGATTTCGTCAATGAAATCTGCCAACGACGTATACTTAGTCGGGTCTAACCGACGAAAGACAGCGTCCTTGCTGTCATTGTACACCGGAGGTGCAGAAGATGTTGCCATGTCTAATAATTTTTATAGCGTTATTTCAAAAACATTTGCGGACGTCCTAACGCATCAAGTACTTGTTGTGTTATTGAGTCCTGTTGACTTGGTTGAGTGTTAGACTGTGGACTCTGAGGGTCAATGTTTGCTGCACGCTCTACGATGGTACGTTGTCCATCGCTAAGGCCCTGTTGGTAAATGCTCTGAAGAATGTTCGGAAGGTTATCCGTTACAGTCCTGTGCATGTTCCAAAGGTCGTGGTCCCATTGTCCTTCGTTGTCTACGTATCTATCAAAGAACGAAGTCATGTCGCTGTTGGATTGCGCCAATTCATTTCGATAATCCTGTGATACACCAAAGTTGAACGAGCGTCCGTTAGGTAAGTCGAAGGCAATTTCGCCTAACTCTCCAAGTGAACGTGAGTTCGATTGCATCCAAGTATCGTCGAAAGGATTTGGTTCCTCCTCGGCTTGGGGTGAAGACTGGACAATAGGAGTGGTGTAATCATTACGAAGTTCACCAATACTTTGTCTTGCCTTCTCTGCGTCAATCTTTAACTGAAGGTTTGCAAGTCTAACTTCTTCGTCGCTATAGATAGAGTCATCAGTTCGGTACTTAGAGTTGATAAGTAAATCAATCTCGTCGTTACCTAATGATGGGTATTCACTCGCCATGTGTACACGCATTGCAGTACGATCATCCATTTCGGATGGATCTAATGACTGATAGCGGAACCAATCTTCCGGTGAACGTCCTGTCTTA
>Ga0213864_10000192_pt1 | contig 27071 bp, 10 predicted proteins | sample PICome_5_FD_160078 | JGI IMG/M metagenome (GOLD analysis project Ga0213864, IMG submission 160078) | Coastal seawater microbial communities near Pivers Island, North Carolina, United States - PICO247 | ecosystem: Environmental > Aquatic > Marine > Coastal | place: USA: North Carolina... | reverse complement strand
TGCGAACAAAACGGGGGCAACGTCCCCGCGGGTCGAGGAGCAGGTCTTTCCAGACATGCCACGCTGCCTCTCGGCTTTCCCAGTTGCGCAGGATGTATTTGTGCGTGATTGGGACCAGGCCAAGAGCCGTCGCATAGGCTTTGGACACAAGCATCTCGCTCATGTCCTTCCGTATCTGAATGCGTTGCTGCCGGATTTGACGCTCCAGCATCAGTCGGCGAAGCAGAGGATCCAGATTGCTGCCATCCAGATGAGGCAACTAGCGACGAGCGTGAACGCTGCGTAATTCGGGTTCCTCCACGGGTTTTTCCGCGGCGGGAAATCCATCCAATCGGGCCGGCCGAAACCAGAGTATTTCCGGAATTCTGGACCCCCGTGGGGAGTCCCATGCTTGTTTGTTTCCTTTTCCATACGCATCACTTTTTACCATTAATGATGCGTAACGCAACAATTATTTCGCAAATGTGAACAACTTTGATAGGATTGTTTCTTTTTGTTGCTAATTAGGGGATTAAGCCTAAGTTGTTCCGCTACAAGTACGCATCCTCCGAAAAAATGACAGACGACCGACTGAAAAAAGCAAATCAACTCTTGGAGTTGATGAGTCAACGCCAGTTGGCGAAGCAGATTGGCGTTGACCCCTCCAACTTTTCTCGGTGGTTGCACAAACGGCAATCGCTTAGAGAGGCAAGCCTCATGCTACTCGATCAAGTCTACGCTAACCGCATCGAGACCAATAGTATCCGCATCCAACTGCCCGATGACGTCATGGCTAACCTGCTCGCGAAAGGGAAAAAGCGCAGGAAGGGAGTCCACAAACTGGTCGAGGAGACCGTCGTCCGCCACTGGGAGACTCGACCGGAATAAGCCGGCGAATTTGCCACGTAGCACCACCTGGGCGACGTTGCCCGATGGAGGAAGAGGACGTTTACGCGATAGCCCGGTCGTCGCCTATTGCGCATTTTGCGACTTGCACACAGATCCTCGACAAATCGAACGAACTGATTTCGCCAAAGCCCAACATCCTCCAGCGCAGGATGAGCGAGGCGTATGAGGCGTTGATGCTGCTGGAAATCCCGGCGCGGATCATCGTTTGCAAGCCCCGTCAGGTAGGATGTAGCACATTTGCGACACACATTGCGTATCACCACTGCCGCAAGCAGCGGACCACAGGCATCGTGATTTCAGACTTGTCGCGGAACTCGCAAAAACTTCTGGAGAAAGTACGCGACTACCAATTCCGCGACCGCATGGACTGGGGAGTGGGAATGCGTGAGAGGGCCGGCACGATCAATTGGACGAATGGGTCCGAATTGGATATTGACTCGGCCGAAAATAGCAAAGCCGGTATCGGAAGAACGAGACAACTGGCGATCTGCTCGGAGATCGGCAAATGGCCGAAGACGGGGATCAAGAACGACAAGCGACTCATGGAGGCGATGCTCCCGTCGATCGCTAAAAAACCCGGCACTGTCGTGATTGCGGAAAGCACGCCGGAAGGAAGCTCCGGCTGGATGTATGAGACCTACATGGGTGCCAAGGATCGTCCCGGCGCCATGTTCCTCGATGACTTCATCGAAGAGTATGAGCGCACCGGCAAAGTGCCGGGGAACGGATGGGTGAAGGTCTTCGGGGCATGGTGGGAGTTTGAGGAACACCAAATCCCGGTCAACGAGTATCAGGTAGAGCGGATGAAGGCGACGATGACCGAATCCGAAGCGGAGGAGGTCAAAGCCCACGACCTCACATGGTCTCAACTAGCATGGCGCCGATACATCATCGATAGCGAGTGCTCAGGATCGGAAAGTGCTTTCTTTGAGTATTACCCTCCCAATGACCAGATTTGCTGGCTTGTCTCCGGCCGGCCTCGATTCAACATGGGAGCCATCGCCATGATGGAACGGCAAGGCCAGGGGGTACGTTCCGACGTAGGTTTCCTGACTCCGCAATGGAATGAGACAGTCACTTGGGCAAAGGCTCGAGATGGTCGCGGAGACATCGAAATTTGGGAGCCTCCCCGGGAAGGGATGAGGTATTTGGTGGCCTGCGACCCGGCGACTGGAGTGGACCAAACTGAGTCAAAAGACCCCGACAGGCATTCAGTTCTGGTGTTCCGCGCTGCTTACGCCACAGAGACCGGCGAGGATCAACCAATCAGGTTGGTGGCGAGGGTCAGGGCGCCATTCCAAGGTGAGTCCGATCAGGTTGCGGAGCACATAGTCAATCTAAGCCTCTACTACGGCAGGTGCCTCGTTGTGTTGGAGACCAACATGGGATTACACATCCTCGAGCTTCTCAAAGATCGGGGAGTGCCATTGTACCACCGTATCGTCAATGACGATCTCTCGAAGGGAACGAAAAGCAAGCGGATCGGCTTCAAGCTGAAGGACGCGAATCTCCGCAGATCGGTCGTGGACATGCTCGCCACGCATATTCGAGAGGGTGGACTGCAGGTCGAATGTCCCCATTGGTTGCAGGAAGCTAAGTCATTCATCATCACGAAGACCGGCCGGGAGGAAGCAAGGCCGGGAACTCATGATGACGACATACTGTGCTCTGCCATGGCACTCTACTCCATGTCTGGAGCGACTCTTTATAAAGGCGCAGTAAGACGCCGGCATCAACCTCGAGACATCAATGAATGGACGAAAACGAGCTACGTCCATCATTTGTCGAGATAAAAATTTGCCAGTTGGCATCTAACTGCCTTACTTTTTTTTTGCCGTGCATTTGACGCCTATTATTATGGTGCATGGCAAACAATTTTTATGACCCGTTCGCCGGGAAGATGGTCCATAAAGGGGGACGGTCTGCACACCGATTATCGCAAGGCAAGGCTGCGACCAGTGCAATAAACGCACGACCGACCACGAATTACGGTGCCTCCGGTGTGCAAGGGTCACCAGGGATTAGGCCGACCCCATCATTGTCTCAGCCGTCAGGGAAGCCTTCCGGCCTAGACTACCTCGAGGCCAACGGTCCGGATCGCGCCAGCGTTGCAAACCGCAAAAAGCGCATGGCTGCGGAGCATTGGGCTTCGCCGGTCAATCCTTATGGAACAAGGGCGCGAAAAGACATGACGTCCCAAGTCGAAGCTGACTACAACGCGAGTCGGGAGATGGCTAACTCGGCTCGACGCACTGCAATTCTTGACTCTCAGACGGCGGAACAAAAGGCACGCAACCGGCTGAGAACCGCTAACGAATTCGACCCGCTCGCCGCTAAGAAGAAGCGCAGAGGAGCGGTAGTCGGGTCCAATGAAGATGAAACCACTTAAATATCATGCCAACACGCTACCCTAACGCCGGCCCAGGAGGGCAGTCATGTCGCCTGTGCGGCTACTACCAATACATTGCCGAGGGTAAGGGCAACGGAATGTGCCGCCGCTATCCACCACCGGCAGCGTCGACCAACCAGGCTATTTCCGCCCGAGACTATTTTCCGCAAACCACACCGCAAGATTGGTGCGGAGAGTTTTCCCTCGGCGGATTGGGCGCGTCCGCAGGTAGCCTTGTCACGCCAACACCTACACCAGACGGAATAAATGATACATTTACAGTCGCCAGCCTTATAAGCATAAGTCTGGTTTTTGTTAATGGGTCAGTCGAGTCGTTGGCAAATTACACAACGTCCGGCAACCAAGTGATATTCAATCCCGGCAGCATTCCTCAGCCGGGTGATGTGGTGCAGATATTTGGCAACTAAGTAGTCCATGAGCGTTAACAAAGTAAACCAGCAGCAAGGACTTATAGGCAATGTTGCTGCCCTAGCCGACTCCAATATCGTCCTCTCCCCTGCACCCGCCACAATTGACGGTGTTGCACTGAACACGGGAGATAAAGTTTTACTCACGGCACAGACCGACCCGGTTGACAATGGCGTATATTTTTACACTGGCGCAGAGTTAATCCGTCCAATACACGACGACAACCTAGCTATTGGTTATACGGGACTCGCTCTTGGGAGTCGAGTGTGGGTGGTAAATGGTGCAACCTACGGAGCTACCGATTGGATCTTCTCCGACAGCAACAGTGCCAACCTAGACGGCTACGAAACCGCTGTGGCGACTATAGGGACGCATAGCCAGATATATACTCAAATCCAGCGTGGCGGCACAACCCAGGGACTCGACGGCGTCCGAGATTTACGCGCAACCGACGAGGGGACGGTGGCAGCAACCGTACCTCGCGGCAATTACAGCGTCGATCTGCAAACTATACGAAGCGCAGGGACTCAGGTAGCCAGCGGCAACCAGAGTACGATCGTCGCTGGCAACGGCAACACAGCGGCAGGCATCCGGTCTGCGGTGGTGGGAGGACTCACCAACCAATCGAACGGGGCTAACGTAATAGTCGCTGGCGGCAGCGGAAACGTGGCAACCACTGGTGGGATCTTTTCGGGGTCGAATTGTCAGACTAGCGGCACTGGACCGGCAGCAGTCGGCGGCAGCGAAAATATTATTTCCGGCAACTGGTCAACTGCGTTAGGTGGTTTGAGCAACAGCATAACGAGCGTCAGGAGCGCAACCATTGGAGGTAACGGTAACATTGTGTCGCACAACGACACTGTGTTGCTTGGGATGGCGAATTTTTCCACGGATGCTGCATCGACAACATACGTCCGCAACCTCTACATCCAAACCGGACTCCGTCTGCCAACGGGGGCGACCAATGGGTATGTGCTGACGAGTGACGCGACCGGGACTGCAACATGGCAAGCATCGGCAGGTGGTGGTGGAAGCGGTGGAACAGTGCAGGGAACCGACGGCACTTATGACATTCAACCAACCAACGAAGGTGCTACCGCCGGTAACGCAAGAGGTGAAAATTCAGTTGACCTTCAAACAAGCAGATCCGCCGCTACAGCAGTAGCATCAGGCCAAGGCTCAACAATTAGTGGTGGAAATAGTAACACTGCATCTGGCAATTCCTCAACAATTGGTGGTGGAAATAGTAATACTGCAACTAATGCTTATTCAACCGTTGGTGGTGGAAATGCTAACGATGCATCTGGTAATTCCTCAACAATTGGTGGTGGAAATAATAACGATGCATCTGGTACTTATGCAACAGTTAGTGGTGGAACTAATAACTTTAGCGGACCCGGTAGTTATTCAACAATTGGTGGTGGATCTAGTAACGATGCATCTGGTACTTATGTAACAATTAGTGGCGGAAATAATAACGATGCATCTGGTGTTTTTGCAACAATAGGTGGTGGAAATTATAACGAGGCATCTGGTGCTTATGCAACAATAGGTGGTGGATATAACGCAAAAGCTGATAAATGGGGTCAACAGGCATATGCTTCTGGTCAGTTCGGAGCTAAAGGTGACGCGCAGGACGGTAAATATATCTTACGCCACTCGACCACCGATGCAGCAACCGCTACCGAGTTGTTCCTCGACGGCGCGAGTGCTAGGTTAATCATTCCGGCGGAATACACGTTTACGTTTAGCATTCGCCTTGCGGCTTATAACACGACCGACAACATCGGAGCAGGCTGGACTGTCACTGGAGCGATTCGCCGGGACAACGCAAACAGCACTTCTCTAATTGGTAACACCATTACTCAGACCTACACAGAGGGAGCCATGAGCGGTTGCGTTGTTGCTGTGACAGCAGACGACGCGAATGAAGCATTGGTCGTCACTGTCAATGGTCTTGCAGCGAAAACAGTTAGATGGACAGCAACCGTTGACACAACCGAAACCGGATTCACTCTCAGATAAACAACAAACAAACAGATACAATGGCAATTCTCGATCTCGACGATAACGCTGCCCAGCAGAGCGCAGCAGAGCAGCACGCGGAGGCATTACTATCCCACGCGCACGGCACATGGCGCAGGATCGTCCACTCTCACCAAAGCGGCATGGCAGCTATGTGGAACAATCTGCCGGACGGCGTTTCCGCTGCCGATGTTGTAGCAGCAATGGGAACTAACGCAGCAGAGCTATTCGACCTCAGTGGCAAGCTGGCTGAATTTATCGGCTCCTTGGATGCTTCTCAGGTCGTCACGGTTCCCGAGGGGGTTTCTTATGTTAGCAACGCAGACGGAACGGTAACACTAACCGACGCTAGGTAATGGCAGTTGTAATTAACACATCCGAGCAGACCGTCACTGGGCTATCCAGCGGCGCGATCTTGGGAGCAGCATGTAGCGACGAGACGACCGCACTTTCGACGGGTCAGGCAGTCGCGCTAGACGTGCCGCACGACATGGTCATTACTGGCGTTTACGCATCGCTTACGACAGCAGGAACAACGTCAGCGGTCGAAGTGGATGTCGAGGATGAAGGCGTGTCTATTTTGTCCGCAGCACTCTCCATTTCCGCAGGCGTAACCAATGCAGAAACATCAACCTTCGCAGGCTCAGCTACCGAATATGCACTGACCAAGGGCGACCTACTCACGATTGATGTCGATGCTGTCGATAGCGGAGGCACAGCGGCTGGACTAAAGATATTTTTCGAGGGCTACAAAGCATAAAAAGTCATGGCAATTACTTATCCAGTTGATGGTGATTCTAGTTGGTCTGTTTACGATCTTGCTCAAGCGACAATCGTCCGCAGCAGGGTCAAGTGGCCCGTTGCTGCCGGAACAGAAATACCAGAGCTTGACGATAACATTGTATGGTTGTTGGAGTCGCAAGAAGATCGTCCCGACTACGACCAGTGGACGCAAAAGCTGGAAGCCACCGAGACAGTAGATGTTGCAGCGAACACTGTTACCCGAGGCTGGCAGGTTGTTGAGCTCGACCAGGCCGAACAAGACGCACTGCTGCCTCCGCACTATACTGCCGACTCCGGTTTAAAGTTGGACGCAAGTGAAACCGCACAGGCAAAGTTTGCTAATTTTCTCGTTCTCATTAACGAAGCTCAGATGCCAGAAACCGACATGGTAATCATCAAAGATGTCTACGGCAATTCACACGGTTTGTCAGTCGCGGATTTGCGTCCGCTTTTGGTCGCCTACGGTCTGCATTGCTACCAAGTATTCGCGGAATAATCATGGCGGCGACTTTGCTAAATCCGTATCGTTACGCAGCCGCAGGTGGGGGTGGACTCCCTAACCATAATTGGGAGGTTCACTACGACGCTACAGTTGGTGTCTATAACACAGGAACGACTGACGCCACTAATGGTCAGACAATAGCAACGTGGGCGGACCAAAGCGGGAACGGAAACGATTTACTTGGAGCAGCAGCACCGTATCGACCAACATACGACTCATCTGCATTTGGCGGACTTGGCGGAATTGATCTGGTTGCCAAACATTTCACCGTCACAAACAGCATCGACTTGTTTACGGGGAATCCGGTATGGACTGCGTTTCACGTCATTCATCGTAACGGTAATTCTCTCTGGTCGCTGGAGGGTGGAACAGGAGGGCAAATTGGAGGAACTGGCGTCCTATATGGTGACGGCAATATGTATGCAACGGTTGCTAAAGCTAATCGCTATTTCTTCGAGAATTATGGAGGGTTTACTGGTGATCACATTTATGTTACTCAAGCGGCAACATCTGGAGTAGACGATGGACGAGTATGGTTCGATGGTGTATCTTCAACTCCGGTGGGTTATGGTGGCGCAGGAAATCCTCCTTGTATTTATTTTGGGCGGCGATCCAACAACACGGGCGGGGAGGCATCTAACGGTCTTTACGGAGAGTTTTTGTTGACCCGAAGCGCATTAACTGAGTTGGAAATTGAAGCTGTCGAAACATATCTTTCCGCCAAGTGGGGAATAGCTATCAGTTGACCAAAAACTAAGAATAAAAAATGGAAACCATAGTGTCAGGAAACGCATCGCGCTCAATGGGGAAAATTACAAAAAAACGTCGCAGGTGAGGATCCTGCCGCCCAGCTTCCGGTCGGGAACGAATCTATGAACTGCAACGCCATCAAACTGACACCGAAGGCAGACACGATCTGCATCGAATCAGAACTCCCAATCAAGCGGGGTGAGATTATCTTCCCTGCAGTTAAGGGAGGGGAGATCGACGGATTAGCCGTTGCTCGACCCTACGACCAATACACAATGCGGAGATTGTCCGCTAATTGCATCCCCTCGAGCGGATTGAATCCTGATGCCCCCCGGCAGTTAGCTGCCGCTGCCAATAACTCGTTGACCAGTTTAGTCACGGTCGGAGATACATGGATACGACATGGCATTACAGTCCACACGCCTTACATGATAGAGGTGGGAATCGAGAGCAACGCGCCACAGACACCCGAGGATGTGCCTTATTTTCGTTCGGTAAAAATGATGCAGTGGGGTTCCGTAGACCCGCAGATCGAACAACGAGGAAGGCGCCGGACGGAAGGAGCGGAGGCGCCGGTTTACCCTGCTTTCGAGGGTGCTACTATCATCTGGTCCGACGAGGGTGAACCTCGATCGGAGTATGCAATCGAGCCGGCAGTTGAAGACCAACTACCTGGGCAGCATTACATTATGGTTACCAGTTTGACCCCCTCTTACGAGCTAGTCGACGTCATCAGTCTGCAAATTTAACGACTTGAGCCAAGTAGCGCGAAAACTTGTGCCATTCTCAGCACCTCGACCAGAGTTAGTCATGGACATGTCGCTTGCCGCCAGCAGCACGTTGAAGGATCCCATGCAGGGGAGGCGCAAAAAGGTGCAGCGCAAACCGGGAATACCCATTGGCGAAGCTGTTCTCGATACCGCGCAGACAGGAATGCAGGCCGCTGGCATGTATCCCGGGGTTGGCAACGTCGTGGACGTCGCTAATTCCGGTGTCTCAGTTGCTCGAGCAGGGTATCACAAGGTTCGAGGCGAGAAAGACAAAGCGATAAAACACGCTAAGAACGCAGCACTCAATGCAGCTATGGCGATACCGGTTGCTGGCATTGGTGTGGCAGGGACCACGTTAGCGGCCAAAGGATACCAAGCAGGCAGAGCAGTGCAGAGTGCTGGCACAGTCGCTAAATCTGTAACTGCCGGATACCAGACGAAAAATCAAATCGCAGCAAACAAAAAAGATGCGAAGTCAAAAAAAGAAAAGATATGACCCGCTTCGGCCAAAGGCGCCGAATAATAGCGGAGGACAGTATCACCCGGCTGCACTGGCACCGGAATTAGATCCCTTGAGTCAAGGAGGCCAGGATGCAGCAAGATCCAAGGGATCCGCTGGCGGAATGACTGTTACTCCCCCCTTCACCCGTTGGCGGAATTACAAAGATGCCTGATCCATTTACCAGTGATCGGGATCTGGATTGGACTGCTCGCAAGAGCCAATCTGGTCGGCAACGTAAGGCGGCAATCAAGGAGATTGACCGCAGGCAATCCGAGCGTCTCGAGGCCGCGGAAAAGGCGAGAAAAGAGCAGCAGGAAGCTGCAGAGAAGGCTCGCAAGGACCAAATCGAGGCCGCGGAGAAGCAGCGTGAGATCAACCTTTCCAACGCAAAAGCGGCCGGAGTCATCTTCGAGCAGAACCCTGAGACTGGGAAAAAGGACCGTCCTGCCACGCACGATGACGGTGGATACAAGTTTGAAGCAAAGTATCAAGGCGATCCGTATTCGATCAACGGTCGCAACGTGGTCGACTGGCGAGATGATCGCGGCAACGTAAAGCCAGTCCCCCTCGAGGAGACGCCGGAAGGCGAGTTCTGGAATGTAGACAAGGACTCAGGGCAGCGAGTTTACAAGCAGGTCGACCCGTCCTCGGGCAAAGAAACCAAGATCAACCTCGGAGTGGATCCTGAGTGGCAAGCGGCCAAGGACATCGAGGCCCAGGGGATTGAATACGATCGTAAAAAGCAGGAGTTTGCCGATCGCATTACAGAGATCGGGATCAGGAAGGCAGAACTCGAGATTGAGAACCAAGCTGCCTTCGCGGAGGAAGAAGAAGCGGAAGCAGCATGGAGGAGTCACCATGGCGACAAGATGCGCGAGAAATACGTGCAGGCCGCGGATGGGCTCAAGTCGGTTAAGACCGACGGCACCACAGAAGTGGTGATCGGCACCGAAGAGACGGCGATCGCTAAGAAGTGGCTTGAGGACAAGCAGACACTCAAAGACAGGTTTGAGGCGGCTACCGCGGCCGCTAAACCATTGCACGATCGAGATCGAGCAATTGAGGAAGAGCTTGTCAAAGCTCGGCGCAACAAGTTTGAGGCCGAGAAACAAAAAAGAGCATTCGAGCGGGATCCGGAAGGCGCCATGCGCCGAACCCAAGAAGAGAAGGAAAACGATGCAATTTCCCTCTCCGCAATGGGTCACACACTGGCGACGATGCGAGCAAACGGCGAGGGTGACGAGGCCGATGCTTACCAACAGATTTACGATGACGTTTTGTCGGTGGCACTCGATCCGGAAATCTCTCCGCGTGAAAAGCTGCCAATGCTTCGAGGATCAGTTGATGACGACGGAGACATTGAGCCTCGAGTATTTGCTGCCACTGCAATCGGACTCGGGGACGGGCAGACGGACCTGCGGAGTTTAGCTGACAAGACGGGCAAGGCATTGGCTCAAAATGGAGTCAAGACTGTCGGCAAGATCGACTTCAACGACGAAGCGCAGCGGGACAAGGCAATCACGGAGATGTTCGGCATTCGCAGTGAGCTTGCCGGCAAATTCGCAGCATCTTCGACCGAAGGCGACAAAATCCAGATCATTCACGAACAAGGGTGGGAGCTAGGACACATCGACAAGCAGACGGGTCGTCTCGTCATGAGCTTCGACGGTCGCGGCGAGATTGGTTACGAAGCATTCTCGAGAAGTCAAAATAAAGGCATCCCTATCTATTACCAAACTGGTCCTGCGGTTTCCGAAGAGGAGTTCGCAGGCATGGTAGAGCAGGCTCGAGCGTTGCTCGAGACCCCTGCCAATCTCGAGGAGATGCAGGCAGAACAGAGCAAGTATGCGTGGGATGATACCAAGAGCGTCCCGGCGCCACAGGCTCGCACCTGGGAGGAAATCGAAGCCGGCCTCGAGAAGATCGGAATTGACGAGAACAGTCTCAAGCAAGGGTGGAGGCAGGGCAGGTTCTCACTCGCGCAAGTGCAGTCTCTCCGGAAGCTATTGACCGGCGACAACCCGATCGATGCCGTCAAGGAACTCAGTGATGCCGGCTTCGAGGGATACCTGCAGCAGAACAAGTTCGCGCGTGACCGATTCAATGGCTCCCACTACGAGCAGAAGCGGAAGACGATCGAAGGCTACATCGACTACATTGCAGCACAGAGCAGTCGAGACGCCTTCCATAATGCCGAATACATCAAGCAGCGGCGAGAGGCACTTGTCGAGAAGTATGCACCGCAAAGCACTCTTCAAAAAGCGGCCGGAGAAGTTGAGAAGCTCTCAGATATGGTCCTCGGCAGCAGTTTCGGTGCTTTTGCGTCTACACTTGCCCTTATCGGTGAGGACTTCATCGATATTTCTCCCCGATTACGGCTGCAGTTGGATAATACCGCCGAAGCTACTCGAGGATTCAAGCAAGGATGGCGCGAAGATGGCGAGGACGAGGAGATCGAGAACATCATCGGTGAGGTGGGCAGGTGGATCGATTCCCGGTCCTCTATCGACGCAGAGATTCCTGAGCATCTGGTTTCTCGCCTCAAAGATGCTGCAGAAGCGAGGCAATCCTTGGCTCCCCGGGAAGGGGTGACGCCGGATCCTGATACATTCGACATCAACCGTGACCCGGCGATGATCGAGGCTCGAGATGCTTACGCTCGAACGGCGAATCCAGCCTACCTGCAGCAGTTGGTGACCCTTGCCCAACAAGACAAGATCAAGCGTGAGCTTGGAGAAAGAACGCAACGGTGGGCGTCTCAATCCTCCCCTGTCACTTTGAGTCACCTCGAGGCGAGGATGGAAGCATTCAACCTCGACCCCTCAAAAGCCCCTGCTTTATTAAAGGCGATCGAGCATTCCAAGAAGGGCGAAGCTCAAGCGAAAGAGGCGACGAAGCGGGTAGCTAAACTGCTTGGCTACGACGAGAGGAATGCCGCCAGTGCATTGCTGGTGATGGGCGCAGACCGGCGCACCCAGGCCGATGGGTTTTGGGGGAACTTCTACAACGCCGGTGCCATGGACTTCTACGAGACCGGCACGGAGATCGCTACGACATTGATTTCTGGCGGTATTGCTGCTGCCGCCGCCGGGGCGACAAAAGCGGCAATTAAAGGAAGCAAGTGGACTGGAGGTGCTGCTGGATCTGCAGTCGCAAACAGAATGCAGCGGTTCACTGCAGACTTGCACGAAATCGGGCTTTACCAAGCTCGGCTAGGCGCCCCACTAACTCGCTCCCAAAAAGCGTGGAACCTTGGGATCACTCAAGCGAAAGCAGTCCCCGCTGCTTTTGCCAACGAGTTCACTGACGAATTCATTCAAGCCATCAAAGAACCGGGGGACTTCGAGGATTGGTTTTTACAGGGGGTCCATGGAGGACTGGGCGGAGTGCTGATGCACGGATACATGACGCCGATTGCTATGCTGCAACCGGATGCTGTCAATGCACAGAAGTTTCAAGCGGCCCGGCGGACTGCGCAGGTCAAGATGGCAGACTTCATCAACCAACAAGTCCGGTCGTCTCGGCCCGACTTTGAGGGAATCACGCCGGAGGAAGTGGAATCTGCATCCGCACTCCTGTCGGAACCGGCAATGCTCGAATCCATGCAGAAGATCGGGCAATTGACTGCCACTCGAGAGGCACTGCTGCAGCAGGTTGCAACGCCTGGGACTACCGACCTCAACCCGATCCTTGATGAACTGGCGACAATCGAAGGGCGCCTAGCCACTGAAAACCTGTCGCTTTCTGAGCGAGAGGGAATGGCAGTCGAGGCAATTATCGAAATGCGCGAATTGTCGGCCGAAGATCGCGTTTTATTTTCAGCAGCGGCCAAGGTCGCAGGAGGTTCAACCTCGTTTACTGATGCCGAAGCTGTTGCGATACGCAACAATCCCGACTGGTTCTCAGGGGAGGGACTGGATGCGCCATTAGCGAACAAGGTTCGAGGAGGCACATTCGAGCAAAAAGGAGGAGGAACAATCGGCCTCGAGGGAGTCGAAGAAGTATCAGGCGGAATTACGTTGTCTGATACTGGGCGAGCAGCACTTGCCCAACGATCCTCGAACCTCGGTCAACTTCTGCAGACTGAGGAATCCTTGCGGGTCTTGACGGAGCAGCAAACTGCAGAGGCACAGCAATTCGAGCAGGAGGCTCAAGCGCAGGCAGAACAACAGCAGGCCGATCAGCAAGCACAACAACCCGCGCCGGAACCTGTTTCACAAGAGCCGCAAAGTGAGACAGTTGCCCCACCCCAAGACAGGATTGACGCCGGCGTTCAAAATTTCAAAAAAAGGATGCCCGGGATGCGTGGCGCCTTTGAATTTACCGAAAAGGAAGTTGGCGCAGGGTCAGGCATCGAAGCTCGCCCGGGTAAAATCCTCATCAACCGGGCAATGCTCGATGAAGAACTTGCCGGCCTATCGGAAGCGGAAGCAGCGCAGCGTCTCGATGCGATGATCGATGAGGAGGGCATCCATGTCGCCCAATTCGAGACCATCGACACCCGTTACGAATCCGACAAGCTGGAAAATGAAACGATCCAAGAGTTCCGCTTGAGACAAGGCACTGAGCTTTGGAGCGAATTCACTCCGGAGCAGCAGCAAGCAATTCTCCAAGGTAGAGGCATTGACCCTGATAACCGGGGGGAAGTCACCGACTTCGAGCTTGCCATGGAGGGGATCAGGATGATCCTGCAAGGCCGCGAAGGAGACACAACTGAGCAGACCATGTTCAGTTACAAGGAACTTCCTGCCAAGTTACTTAGATTCCTTCAAGAGCATCTCAAGGTTCTCGAGCGTATGCTTGCCGGGGATCCTGATGTTGCCATCTCCGATCGAATTGAGAAGGAGATCACTGCCGTTAAGGAGGTGCTGGTAGCTAATGGGATTGGCGGCAAGGGCATCGGCGCCGAAAAATCCGCTTCACTGGATGCTGCCGTCGATGTTACCGGCGCCACCGTAGAGGTGACCGGGCGCCCCAAGACAGTGGAAACCCCAAGGGGTGAGAAAACAATCGAGACCGTCGAGGTCGCCCTTAATTGGAGCCAGTTAATCCATTCTGGTGATCCTCGATTCCCGAAGGCATTGCAACCTCGAGACCGCAATACCGCCAACAGCAAAGAGCAGGTAGCCAAGATTCGAGCCAACCCGAAAGCAGCACGGGCAGGGTCCGACGTAGCGACCACGGACGACGGTCCTCCGATTATTGCACCTTATCGTGTAGACGGGCAGCATGTCCTCGATGACAAAGGCAAGCCCCTCTACCTCGTTGTTTCCGGCAATGGCAGAACCCAGGGGATACAAGCTGCATTCCAAGACGGGGGCAGCAAGATCGAGAGATGGAACAAAGAGCTTTCGGAGATTGCCGCTAGTCGCGGACTCTCGACAGAGGGACTGACCCAACCGGCACTGGCGAGAATCTACGACCCCGGCAACTCAAAAGACTTGATCGAGGTAGCTCGACTCTCGAATGAAGACAGTAAGCTCAAGAAGAGCAAATACGAGCAAGCGCAAGACGACGCAGAAGCTATCGATGCCAATAACCTACTCGACCTCTGGCAACCTTCGGAAGCTGGAGACATCATGGCAGACAGCAATGCTAAGTTTCTGAATGCGTTTATCGAGGCTACGGGGTCTCAAAACCTGATCCAAGACGATGGACGATTCGACCCGTCCATGGAGCCTCGAGTAAACGATGCAATGCTGGCATCGGTTGTTGGGGCAGAAGGTAGACCCTTGCTGAAAACCGTCATGGAAAAAGCGGACCAATTAGGGATCCGCAACCAACTCAAAGGTATCGCCGCGGAAGCGGGAAGCATCATCCAGATAGGCAGAGATCACCCTGTCTACTCGATCATTCCGGAACTAGCAGAAGCTATTGACACGCTTGCTGACTTCAAGGCGCAGCAGCGATCAGGTGCGGTAAAAAGCACCAACGACTATTTCGGGCAACAGGATGTGTTCGCATCCTCGAGGACCAAGGATGCCGAAGCACTGGCGATTGGTATTATCGAGAACAAGTCTATCAAGGCAGTCAGGGGGATGCTGACTCGCTATCGGGATCTCACAGTGCGCGAGGCCGAAGCGGACATGTTCCAAGGTCAAGCGCAGACCAAAGCAGAGTTGCTTAAACAAGCGTTGAGACCCGATTTTGAAGCGGCGTTTAAGGCATTTGTTGCAGGATTCGGGGAAAACAATACCTCGGCCCAAAAACTGGGAGCAGGGTTGTCGATCATCAAGCGACTACCTCCGGAAGACCAAGATGTGTTTCGAGGTGCAGTCGAACTGGAAGCTGACCGGCTCGATAAGGGCATCCCCACCGTGGTCGAATACCAGAAGAGCTTTATGCCTGAAGACCTCGTGCCTGGGTCTAACGTGGCGCAACGGTGGTTAGGTTCTTTCAGTATCGAAGAGGGGGTGCGGCACTGGACCCAGTTCCAAGAGCGCATCGGTCAGGGAGCCAGTCTCGAGCAGGTCTTTGCCGACGGGTTAGACGCTCCATCGGAAGAGACCTTAACCCTTTACGCCTTGTCGGCTCGCCAGCCTGACCTGTTCCTCGATGCCCCTCCGAGCGGAGGCATATACGGGCGGGAAGAGGCAAAGAAAGGCAAGTTGCTCAAGGAGATCAAATCAATCACCGGCACCGATGAAAAGGCAAAGAAAGCTCGAGAGAAACGCATCGAGAAGCTGACAGACGGCGACCTCGAGTCCAGTGCCGTTGAAGACTACCTGCAGGGCGAACTTTTCGGGGCAAGTGCGGATGAGCGGAAGCAGTGGAGCAATAGGGCGCGGACGTTCGCCTCCGGCTTGTCCCGATCCCCTGCCGACCAGCAAGCAGATGCCGTTAGTGACAGTGAGACTTCGCAAGAACCCGGCACCTTCCTCCCCGACCTCAAAGCGATCCGCGCACAAGAGAACACTAAATTCAACGGCAAGGGGCAGCGAGTCATCAACGGGGTGACGTTGGCGCCTTATGCTGATTGGGAGTCGAGTCAAGCTAAGATTCGACTATACGCGAAACAATTAGATCAGGCTGGCTTGCTCGACAGGAGGGTATTCGAGCGCAGTCAGGAAGATGAAATCCATGAGGTGCGCAAGGCAGAGTCGAGGGCTCGGGACATCCTGCCGAAGAAGTCGGACAGCTTCGATGTCGTGACGTTCCCGCCCAAGGCAACGGAGCTACTTGCTTCGAGGGACGCAGAGTTTGCCGGCAAAACAAATTACACCGGACTTGAGGTCACGATGAAGCGTGCGGGGGAGTTAGCCGACATCCTTCAGCGAGCGATCAAGGAGGAATCCTTAAGTCCGGCAGCTACCCGTGCGGTCAACAGAAAGATTCAAGAACTGCAACTTATTGCAGAGGGCAAGATCCTCGAGGCGCAGGACTGGAGGAAGAGCGAGCAGTTCGGTGAGACTTCGCAACCTGGGGGTTCTCAATTACCGGAAAGCCTCGACCGGTTGCCAAGGCTGGAATCTGAAACGATTCCGACTGAGCAAGTCCTCAAGATGGGCAACTTCGCCAAAAGCAAAGCCCAACAAGAAGGGGATGCTGACTACAAAAAACGACTAGAGGAAGAATTAGCCGTTTTTGAGCAGACACTCGCTTCGCAGGGGACAATTAAGGACGCAAGACTCCTGCGCAAAGCCGAAACTTGGAAACAGGAAATCGCAAAACTGGAAAGAGCCGAGCAGAAGAAGCGCGATTGGCCCGACATCTCACAGATGTCGAAGACGAAGCGCAAAGAGTGGATGGCGAAGCAAGATCCGCCGCAATCTCTGGTCAACGACCCGTCTCTTTACTTCGACGTAGATGCCGCAGACCTGATGATCCCGGTGGCGGATGCGACTCCGCAGCGACCAAGTGCCAGTCAGCAATCGTCGGTCAATAAAGCTGCGCTCTTCATGGAGATGTCAGCAGCGGGAGCTACAGCAGTCCGCAAGCCTCTCGATGCCGCGAAGATTGGAGGCGAGTGGGTCATACTGGACGGCAATGCGACAGTCGAGGCCGCTCGCCGCTATGGCATCACCGAGATCCCGGTCAAGATTGTCGAGGCTACTCCGGAGAATCTTGTGTCCAAGATGGAGGCGCCCTACCCGCATGAGATCGACGGCGCATGGCGATCGAACTGGAAGGGTGGAGTAACTCCAGGGCATGTGGTCCGGTCCCGGGCAGACGGCAGGACTGGCACCGTTATCCGCGTTGCCGATGACACCCTGTTTGTTAGCTTCGACGGGCAGATGGAAGCAATCGGCGTCAAGGATGTCGATGTAGAACTGACGCAGGCCGAGCAGGATCTCGAACTCAAATTCCTCCCACGACTGGAGGCATTCCATGCGCTTAATGATTCCTTCCAAGCAGAGGTCAGCGAGGTAGCCAAGAAAGTCGACGGGGACGCACTACATGCCCCCGTGAAGAAGGCGCCCCGGGCAGTGAATAAGGGTGCGGTTGGTTACGGAGGCGATGTTCTTGAACTACAAGACCTCATGCGAGCATCCATCATTGTTGATTCGATGGAGGGGCTTCCCGGGGTCATTGAGAAAATCAAGGAGCATTACGGCGATCGGATTAAGCAAATCAAGGACAATTTTGCCAAACCTAAATTCGGCTACTCCGACTACAATCTGCGCATCGAATTTGTAGACGGATATGTGGGTGAGCTACAAGTCCACATTCCGGAAATCATTTGGGCGAAAGAAGCGGGGATGCTCAAAGGAACCCGATGGGAGGGCAAGATTGACCTGCCAGGGTGGGCAGAGGGAGTCGGACACAAACTCTTTGAGGCGTATCGAATCCTCGAATCTCAAAAAGATAACAGGCATCAAGCGGAGATGGATCGTCTCCGCGCCGAAACAGAGAAGGTTTACGCTGCCGCGAAAGCGGCGAACTTGGCTCGCCTTACCTCCAATGCTTCCAGCCAATCCTCGAAGGGGACCGGTCCACGCACGATTGCTGACCTAGCAAAATCGAGTCCAACTCGGATCGGTTCATCAGGAGAACCATTCCAAAGCTCGACTCCTTTGCCGGCAGCAACATCAGCGTCAACCGCGACGAAGGTGATGCCATCGTCATCGACGAAAAACGCCACCCCTTCTTCGGGCCAATTGGATCTTTTTAGTTCCTTTGCCATGCAAGGGAATGTATCTGCTACGGCAGAATCCGCAACACAAAAAACACCCGCAAAGGATTTAATTGGACGGGTAACTGCCCGGGTTGGCGCCGATGACTGGCAGGGCATCGACGCAGAACTGCAAGCGGCCGGAGAAGCTGCCATTGACGAAGCAATCGAGGCCGGTCGCCCGTTTGACGACATTGCCTCCCTGCTTGATAGTTCTACCTTCAAAGCGGCACTCACCCGCGCAATCAACAAAGCAGATGATCGGAATAGACGCGAAAGTGGAGATGATAGTCGAAGGACTTCGGGAGAACCATCCGGAGAAACTGGTGCAGTTCGTCAAGAGCGGGAGCCTGCCGGAACTGATCAGGAAGAGGTCGCTGGCATACAACAAAGCAGTGCGGGAGGAGACCGATCCGGACTTGAGACTGGATCTCGGGACGATCTACCTGCAGCCGGAAGCGGAAGCACCGCAGGAGGGACAGTTCCCGGCAGCACTGGAGAGCAAGCTGCAACAACAGGTGGACCAGTATTACGCAAGCCTCGAGGAAGCGTAGAACGTCCTGCAGCCGGTGACCCGGCGAGGAACCACGAAGTCCCGGCCGGCATTGAGGTTGCCCCGGCTGGCGACAAAGCAAAAGTCGAGGCGAACATCGCAGCTATCGAACTGCTGCGCACTCTCGAGGAGGAGGGTCGTGATGCGACCCCTGGGGAGAAGGAGACCCTGAGTAAGTTCATCGGTTGGGGTGGTTTCAAGGATGCCTTCAACGACGTCGTTGCAGCCAAGGTTGAAAATGCGAGGAAGAAGTTTGAGGAGGCACCGCAATGGATCCGCGACAATGGATTCGACTACTACCTCAAGCAGCAGCGACCGGAGTTAGACTCATGGATCCGCAATCACAAGCCCCTTTACGAGAGGCTTGTAAAACTGCTCACCCCAAGTGAGTTCCTTCGAGCTTCGTTCTCGACAATCAATGCCCACTATACTGCGCCTGCAGTTATCGATGCCATGTGGGAGGCAGTGGAAGGCATGGGCTTCGATGGAGGCACCGTCCTCGAGCCGGCAATGGGGAGTGGCTTGTTCTACGGCAGGATGCCGCAGAAGCTCATGGACAAGTCGGTCCTCGAGGGGGTTGAGCTTGATTCTATTACCGCTCGCATCGCTGCAAAATTGTATCCGGAGGCTCGAATCAATTCGATGCCGGGAGGTGATGCTGCTCGAGAAGTGCCATCGCAGGGCTTCCAAGATGCAATGATCCCGAACAACTCGAAGGATCTGGTTATCTCGAACGTGCCATTCTCTGAGGTAGGAGTAAGCGACCCCGCGCACGACAAAGCAAACCTCAACCTGCACAACTATTTCTTTGCAAAAGCACTCGATAAAGCGAAGCCGGGTGGACTCGTTGCCTTCATTACTTCCTCCTCGACCCTGCAGAACAACCCTGCGCAACGCGAATACCTTGCCTCTCGAGGCGATCTGGTCGGCGCCATTCGCCTTCCTAATGATGCCTTCCAAGGTAATGCTAAGACGTCAGTCACCACGGACATCCTCTTCTTCCGGAAGCGCGACGGTGAAAAACCTTTCGACGGCGCAGAATCTTTCACGCGCACAGAGGAGATCGGGAAAGAAGAAATCACGATCAAATATGGCAGGGGGGAGAAGCAATCATGGTCCGATTGGCTGGATTCGGTCCAGAAAATCTACGGCAAAGTCTACGACGTAGATAAGCCGAAGTTCTACGCCGGCTCAGGCTCAGTGAAGGTTCAAGCCCCGGTCATGGTGAACGAGTATTTCGTTCGTCATCCGGAGATGGTCCTCGGGCAACATGCTCTGACCGGTTCGATGTATCGAAGCGGCGAATACACCGTCGAATCGACTGGCGACACAGCAGAGAAGCTGGAGGCGGCGATCAAGCAACTCCCGAAAGATATTGTCACGGCAAAGCCCTCCACCGCAGTTGACCTGACACTCAGTGCCAACTTTTCAGAGAAGGAAGGATCCTTTGTTTCCCGGGATGGGAAGGTGTTCGAGGTGTTCCAGGGTGAACTGCGCGAACCCAAGTGGGCGAGCGTCAAAGCCAAGGTCAAGACGTTTAAGAGCTACGAGAAGATCCGCGGCATGGCAGTCGACCTTGTTCGCATGGAGAATGACGTCAACGCGGACGAAGGCAAGCTCGAGACGCTGCGCCAGCGGTTGAGGGATGCCTTGCACATTCACAATAAGACCTTCGAGAACCCGTCGAAACCGAAGCGGAATCTGAAGCACTCCCACTTGATGAGCGATCCGGAATGGCCGCTTGTCGTCAGTCTGCAAAGCGCGACTGAGAATGCCGATGGTAAGACCTATAGCTACAAGGATGCGGACATCCTCAGTAAGCGTGTAGTGACTCCCGTGGTCGAGCCGACATCGGCAGACAGTATCCAAGACGCCATCAACATCTCCTTGGCATGGACCGGCGAGGTGACCGACGAGAAGCTGGCATCTCTACTCTCGACGTCGCCGGAAGATGCTCGAGAGCAGGCAATCAAGACAGGGCAGGTCTTCGAGGATCCAGCTACCGGACTGCTGGTCCAGAAATCAAAATACCTTTCCGGCGACGTTTACTCAAAGCTGGATCAAGCAAAAGCGGCCGGCGCAGATGCGAACGTATCCGCACTCGAGGCAGTGCTTCCAAGGCGCGAACGCATCTTCGACGTGAAGTCCAAATTCGGCGCCCGGTGGATCCCGGTCGAAGTCTACGACAAGTTTTTCCAGACCAAACTCAAAAGTCGGGATCTAAAAGCCCACTACATCGAGAAGGCGAACCACTTGGTTGCCAAGGGTTTTTCGAGTGATCGGCAATACAGCACGGGCAAGATCGGCACGGTCGATCTCATCAACACGCTCTTCGGTCTGAAAAAACCTGTTGTCACATACACGATTAAAAACGCGGACGGCAGCAAAACACGGAAGATTGATGCAAAACTTACGCAAGAGGCAGTCGAGGCCGGCGAACGGTTGGCGCAGGATTTCCAAGACTGGGTAATCTCGAGCAATGCAGAGATCGAGGGGGTGACGGTTGCCGATTACTTGGAAGACAAGTGGAACCGGATGAGGGGTGCCAACGTGCAGCCGCAATACGACGGCAAACACCTGCAGTTCCCAGGACTGAACACCAACGAGGTTTACTTGAAGGATTATCGTGTGCGAGCATTGGATCGACTCTTGCAAGAGCGGCACGGCATGATCGCACACGGTGTAGGCACCGGGAAGACCTACACTCTGACCATGCTTGCCATGGAACTTCGCCGGCTAGGACACGCGAAAAAGCCCATGATCGCGGTCAAGAACAGCACCCTTCAGCAGTTTGCTGCATCCTTCAAAAAGGCGTATCCCGGCGCAAATATCCTTATTGGCGACGAGAACTCGATGAAGGGTCCGAAACGGCGCGAGTTCACGATGCGTATTGCCACGGGAAACTGGGATGCAGTCATCATTCCACACTCACAATTGGACATGATCCCGCACGACGAAAAAGTCGTCACCGGGTATGTCAATGATCAGATTGCAGAGTTGAAGGAGTTGATGGTGTCGAGCGAGAACGACAAGCAGCAAAACAACCAGATCCAAAAAACCATTGCTCGTCTCGAGAAACATCTCGAAAGGATGTTGAATAATCTCAAGAAGCATCAGGACAATGCGCTCAATTGGGAAGACCTGGGCGTAGATGCCTTGATGGTAGATGAGATCCACAACTACAAAAAGATCCCGATCGTCACGCAAAAGGAAAGGGTCCGGAATATACCGACAGACTTTTCGCAAAAAGGCATGGCACTCGAGATCAAGACTCGAGACATCCATCGGCGTGTCGGTCGTAAGGCTAACGTGTTTGGCGCCACTGGCACTCCTATTACCAACTCGATGGCAGAGGCTTATGTCATGAAGAAGTTGTTGTCGCCGGAGGTTCTCGAACGTGCCGGCATCACCAACTTCGACACATGGGCAACCATGTTTGGCGAGCAACAGACTCAGGTAGAAGTAACATGGTCAGGCAAACTGAATGAGATTTCTCGATTCACCAAGTTTATAAACGGACAAGCCTTGGCAGACCTGATCGGCTCGAGCATGGACATTGCTCTCGATCAAGAAGCAATGGGTCTGAAGTTGCCGAAGATTAAAAACGGCGAGCCACAAATCAAGGTAACTCCGCAAACTGCGATTATGAAAGAGGTCGCAGACTGGATTCTCGAGATCGGTGACGCTTACCAAAAAGCTACTCCGGAAGAGAAGAAGCACGGATCTGCGCAAGCAATTCCCATTGCGACCATGAATGCCGGAACTGCGGCGGCACTCGATCCACGATTGCTTGACCCGACATTGCCGGATGACCCGCAATCCAAGGTCAATCAGGCGATCGATGAGATCATGCGTATCTACGAGGAAGGCACTGAGCGCAGCACGACTCAGGTTGTTTTTGCCGATCGCTACCACACCAACAAGCTGGACGCGATCGAGGCATTCTTACCCGACTCTCGCTTCAAGTCGGTGGGCGAAAACGATTTCAACTTGTATGACGACATTAAGCAAAAGCTGATTGCTCGAGGTGTTCCGGCCGAACAGATCGGGACCGCAGAAGGGAAAAACCAGAAGCAACTCGAGAAACTGTTTGATGACGTTGACGAAGGCAAGGTTCGCATTGTCATCGGCTCGACAGAGAGAATCGGAGAAGGCGCCAACTTCCAAAGCAGGTTGGCGGCAGCGCACCATCTCGATCCTCCACGGGGAATGACTCCGGCCAAGTTGGAGCAACGTAATGGGCGGATTTTAAGGCAAGGGAACCTGCACTACAAATGGGATGCCCCCGTCGAGATAATCTACTACGGGACGGAGAGGACCATGGACTCTGCGATCTACCAGATGCTTGCGACCAAGCAGGGGTTTATTACCCAAGCTCTGAGTGGTAAGGCAGGGGCAGAATTTGATGACCCGTCATCAGAGATCCAAGCGGATATGGCGATGATGGCAGCAGTCACCATTGGTGACCCTGATCTGATTCGGGAGGTTGAGCTAAAAGGCGAACTCAAGACGTTGAAGACGTCAGAAGCGGCATGGCGAGGCAAGCAAGCACGACTCAAGCGTGAACTCAGCGATGAGACTCTCCTGCAAGAAGCATTACAGGAGGACGTAGCTGCACTAGGGCAGATTGATGCTGCAGCCTACGGAGACCCATTCAAGGACGGCGCAAAGCGTGTATATCGCTCAGAAGGACTCGAGATCAATACCGGCGCAAAAGATGCCCAACTCTCGAAGACCTTGCAGGAATGGCTCGACAACGCCGCTGAGAAAGCAAGTAAAGCACCAGGGCATACCTTCACCGCACCGATGACCGTGAATGAAGCTGCTTTCGAGGTAGAGGTGCATGTCGCATTTGCGGGTCAACCAATCCCGGGACGCATCAAGATACCCGGGACTAACATCGTCCGCTCCTTCAAGAATGCAGGCGGATTACTCATGTCATTGAGCCAGTTTGGTCAAAGGATCAACGAGATTCGTGAAGAGACGCAACAGAAGCTAGACCAGTCCAAGGAGGATATGGCTACTCTCGAGCAGCAGGTGTCCGGAGACTTTCCCAAGCAAGCTGAACTCGATGAGGCACTGGCGGAATTGCAGCAAGTCCAAGACACCATTCGAGCCAAGAAGGAGGGATCTAAGAAAGCGGACGACAAGGGACTGTCTGCTTTGTCGAAGAGAGGGCTTCGCCATAAACCATATCGCCCGAAGGTCGGAAAAATCGTATGGCAACCTACAAGGGAAGGCAAAGGGGACGCTGCTATCACCTCCCGTAATCCCGCAGTTGAAAGGGCAGCACAAGACTACAGAGAAGGGCGCCTTGATTACTCTGAGTACCTACAAACGGTCAGAGACAATGCTCCGATCGAAGCTATTCAAGAGTTTTTCGCGCCGGCCGAGGTTGATAGAATGCGCCGGTCGTTAGGGGCAAAAGCGGACAAACTCGATAAGCCTATCGGTTCTGGAGAAGTCGTGGAAACCCGGCTGGACATTCCCTCTTATACCCGCAACAACACTTGGATTGTCACCGTGCATCCTCGGGGGGGAGGACCGGTTCTTTCGTATCGATCTGTCGCTAGGTTGACCAATGTAGATTTCACCACAAATCCTGATTATTTCGTCAAGGTTGCAGCGAATGCTGCTTCAAAATCGCCGAAAGCGACAATGCGCGGCCAATGGCAGGAGACCACCGAGGCCGAAGCAAAGAGCTTAGTGCAGTCTATTGCGGACGACCCCAATTGGGCGCAGATCGGCATGAACCCTTTTAGGGCATCATGGTTCACCAATCGTTTTACAGGGATGCCTGTGGTGTCCGCTGAAGAAGTAATACAAATCGGAGGTCTTGTTTACGCCAAAAAACCAGTTGAAGCGTCTCCCCTGGACGAGCGGTTTAGAGGCAAAGAAACAGACAAGTTGTTTGCCTCCTCCGCTATGCCTACGACTGCCGCAGGCCGGATCTATAAGAACCTGACAAAGAAGCAGGCGAAAACCATGCTCAATCCTCGAGAGCAGGAAGCACTCGACAAAGCGAAGGATGAGCTTGGTCTAGTGGCAGTAGCCACAGAAGAAGTAGCTTCCACGCCTACGGTAGATGAGAGTGGTCAGATCGCTTTGTTCGAGGATTATTACACGCTAGGCGATCCTCGAGGCAAAAAAATCGACCTTGATGGCTATTGGGATTCCACTCACGACGAAATTGAACACGCTATTTGGCAAGGCAGAGATCCGGACACCTCAAAGAGCCTAAAGGAGTGGAAATACTACAAAGACGAGGACAAGCGAGACCTTCTCGACTTGGACGATGCGCAGGAGCGCATAAACGACTGGTCGCTCATTGCATGGCAAGACGGTCAGAAGATGAGGAACTCACATAAGACCGTCCTCAGTCTGTTCGACAGTTCTGGTGTTTTCAGCCAACCATGGGATGACGCAGGCTATAATGTTTATCGTTTCGACCTCGACCCTGATTCCCCGATCGCGTGGCAGGAAGACATACAAGACCTTGTTGCGGAATTTATGATCGATCACGGCATCGAGAACGTGGATGTGGTCCTAGCTCAACCCCCTTGCACTGACTTCACGTGTAGCGGCAACCAGTTTTGGAAAGAGAAGGACGCAGACGGCAGGACGGAGGCTTCGAGAAACTTGGTCCAACACACCCTTGGCTTGATCGGGTGGCTTCGCCCGAAGATATGGGCGATTGAAAACCCCATCGGCCGGATTCAAAAGGTCACAGGCATGGGGGCGCCTCGTTTACGTGCCGACCCGTGGCACTTCGGAGACCCATACACAAAGCGGACTCAACTCTTTGGGCAGTTTAACGAAAATCTTCCCGAAGCTCGAACTGCTCCAACGGAAGGAAGCAAGATACACAAGCTGCGAGGCGACAACCCTAAAGAGAAGAAGCTCAGATCTCTGACTCCGGACGGCTTTGCGTACGCATTCTACATGGCAAACCGCGAATACGAGAGTGATTTTTACGCGAAAATGGCGGACGAGATCATGGAGGAAAACCCGGGCCTGATTACTTCGGGATCGGAAGTGCGAGAGTATTTTGACAGTTACTACCAAGGTCGCAATGAGGTTGATGATTACCTCGAAAATCCAAGTCTGGAAAAGATCGCTGCTGACATCCGGCGCAAGAATCCCCAGGTCACCTTCCTTTCCGGGGAAGAAAGAATAATGCCGGTATGGTTTGGCGAGACACCCCAAGAGGAATTCGCATTCGATGAGGAGTCTTTAGGGAAAACCAAAGACTCATGGGAGCCATTTGCCGCGAGGCCGAATACACAAAAGGCCAAGTCGACCGAAGAAGCGCAAGAAGCTCTCGAAAATGGACACACCCTTTTGACATGGGTTGACTGGGATACAAATGACGGAACAACTGTCGTCATCGAAGACGCTGAGCAATTGGAAGAAGTCCCGATTGAGAAAGTCTATATTGACCGCACTCCTCCTGATAATGAAAGCGACCCTCGGTGGCCGGTTCAAGTGTCGTCGTTCAAGGAGGCACAAGGCAAGTGGGACGAAGGTAAATCGCTGTATCGTTTCCTAGAGATGGACGAGGAACTCATTCCGATCTCGTCTTTCGACATGCTAATGGAGACCTCGGTTGATCAAATCTACTACGACAAGCGTGAGGTCGACATCCAACCGCAAGCTACTCAGCAAGAACTTGCAATCTCGGCTTTGTCGAGGAAGACATTCGCCACGCCTCCGGAAGCAGGAACCAACGCCCTGCAGGCTACCCTTGCGCAGATGACCCCACAATTCGCTAGAGTATTCTCGAGGATCATCGAGGGAGCGAAGATCGAGACGGTAGCCCAGGAGGAAGGAATCAGTGAGTCCGCGGTGCAGGGTATCGTCCGCTCCGGCAGAATCCGCCTTCGCGCCAACACGTTAGCAGCAGCGAACGAAATGAAAGTGCCTCGGGTAACCCTGCCCGACGGCAGGAGGGTCTACAAAGGAGGAGGGAGGCCAGACTTATCGGGTGGTGCAGTCGAGCCGATGGTGATGATGGATCAGATTCGGAACGACGAAGGTGCCCCGTCCAAGGTGACCTTTGCCGAAGTGCAAACTGCAGCAGACCAGATGTTCAAGCTCGATCCGGCAGGGGCAAGGCAACTGGTCAAAGACTACGTGCGCCACGGAGGAATGCTGGTTGGCGAGATACCGGATGCCCTCCAAGGAGTCATCGGGGAGGCAAAAGCGGAGCAATACTTGAAAATGCTCATGGTGGCAGCGTCTAAGCGAGAACTAGGACGCAAAATTACGGCAGGCGAAACAAACTCCTTCGAGGACCGCATGGAACTAGCTGGACTTGCGCTCGGATACCGTGAACTCGGAACGGAGGATGCCAGGGCATTGGCAATAC